>Ga0310834_100145_pt1 | contig 119416 bp, 114 predicted proteins | sample SM_ome_2_FD_201314 | JGI IMG/M metagenome (GOLD analysis project Ga0310834, IMG submission 201314) | Sorghum-adapted microbial communities enriched on stacked mutant (SM) sorghum from Joint BioEnergy Institute, Emeryville, California... ... | reverse complement strand
CGCCGCCGCCGTCGTGTGTAACGCGACCTCGCCCGGCCTCGGTCGTCTGCGAACCGGCCATGGCGTCGCGGTAGTGTCGCCGCTTGTGGAGACGGCGAGCCGTGACGAGCTGAGCCGCGAGGTCGACCGGCTTATCGACCAGGTACGGCACTGGACGCCGGCCAAGTGGGCGGACTCGGCCGCCGGTGCTCCCGACCGCTCCCGAGGTGACCTGGTCCACGATCTCGTGCAGCGCCTCGCGGACCGGTCCGCGCAGGCGGAGGGCGAGCCGCGCCGTCGCGTGCCCCGGCTGGACAACGACCTGGCGCTCGTCGACCAGCTGCGGGTCATCGCCGCGGATCTGGCCGCGGCCCGGCCCGCCGAGGGCGTGATCGCGTCGGCGGTCGCCGACGTCGTGGCGGTGCGGCGGATGCTGTAGGAGCCGGGCCGGGGCGGCCGGCTCAGCTCAGCCGCTCGAGCGAAGTGTCAGCTCAGCCGCTCGATGATCATTGCCATGCCCTGGCCGCCGCCCACGCACATCGTCTCCAGGCCGATCGTCTTGTCGTGCCACTGGAGCGCGTTGATCAGCGTGCCGGTGATGCGGGCGCCGGACATGCCGAACGGGTGCCCGACCGCGATCGCGCCGCCCATCACGTTCAGCTTCTCGATCGGGATGTTCAGTTCCCGGTACGACGGGATGACCTGCGCGGCGAACGCCTCGTTGATCTCCACGAGGTCCACATCGGAGATCGACATGCCGGCCCGGGCCAGGGCCTGGCGGGACGCCTCGACCGGGCCGAGCCCCATGATCTCGGGGGAGAGCGCGGAGACCCCGGTCGAGACGATCCGCGCCAGCGGGGTGATGCCGAGTTCCCGCGCCTTGGTGTCGCTCATGATGATCACCGCCGCCGCGCCGTCGTTGAGCGGGCAGCAGTTGCCGGCGGTCACCCGGCCGTCGGGGCGGAACGCCGGCTTCAGCGCGGCCACACCCTCCATCGTCACGCCGGGCCGCGGGCCGTCATCCTTGGCCACCACCGTGCCGTCCGGCAGCGTCACCGGCGTGATTTCGCGTGCCCAGAAGCCGTCCGCGATCGCCTTCTCGGCGAGGTTCTGCGACCGTACGCCGAACTCGTCCATCTCCTCGCGGGTGATCCCCTTGGCCTGGGCCAGGTTCTCCGCGGTCTGGCCCATCGCGATGTAGATGTCGGGGATCTCCCCAGCCTCGCGCGGGTCCGTCCACATCGGCGCGCCGCCCTCGGCCCGCTTCCTGGTCCGCGCCCGGGCGCCGTCGAACACCGGGTTCTGCCAGCCGCCGCCGACGAGTGCCTGCGCCTCGGGCGGCAGGGCGTCGGAGTTGCCCCGCACGTACCGCGACACGCACTCGACCCCGGCCGAGATGAACACGTCCCCCTCGCCGGCCTTGATGGCGTGGAACGCCATCCGGGTCGTCTGCAGCGACGAGGCGCAGTAGCGGGTGACCGTCGCGCCGGGCAGCCGGTCGTACCCGAGCAGCACGGCGACCACTCGGGCCATGTTGAAGCCCTGCTCGCCGCCGGGCAGCCCGCAGCCCAGGTAGAGGTCGTCGATGTCGTTGGGATCCAGTTGCGGCACCTTGTCCAGTGCCGCCCGGATGATCGTGGCGGCGAGGTCGTCGGGGCGTAGCTCCCGAAGCGAACCCTTGTAGGCGCGCCCGATCGGGGACCGGGCCGTGGCGACAATCACGGCTTCTGGCATGGCGTCACGCTACCGCGTGACAGCCACCCCGCCGAGAGTGGAGTTTGTCACTGTCCGGCGCGCTTAGTCCGGTCACGCTCGCGGTTGGGCGTCACGCCCGACCGGGGATCGCGGCCGCCGCGGCGGCGACCGCCGGGTACAGCGCGTGCGCCCATACCCGGTAGCCGTCGGCGGACGGGTGGTACCCGTCGTGGCACAGCGTGCCGGGGTCGGCCCGGAACACCGGCCCGGTCTCGGCGGCGAGGTCGACCGCCACACCCCCCGCCTGCGTGACCCCCCGGACCTGCGCCCGGGCGATCCGACGGCCCAGCCAACCGACGACCTGGCGCAGCGGCGGCGCGACCGACCGCACCGCCCCGAGGTCCGGACACGTGCCGACCACCACGGCGACACCGGCATCCCGCAGCCGCCGTACGGCCGCGGCCAGGTGCGCGGCGGCCGGGCCGGGACGACGCAGCCCGACCGCGTCGTTGGCCCCGACCAGGATCACCGCGATGTCGGGCCGCTCGTTGACCAGCGCGCGCGCCACCTGGGTCGCCAGGTCCACCGAGCGGGAGCCGGAGACGGCGACGCTGGACAACTCGATCCGCCGGTCCTCGACGTCGCGCGCCAGCAGCTCGGCGAGCTGCCCTCCCACCGTGTCCTGCACCCGATCCACTCCGACGCCGAGCGCCGCGGAGTCGCCGAGCAGCACGAGGCGAAGCGGGGGCGCGTCCACCGGGCCGACCGACGAGCGCACCCCGAGGCCAAGCTCCGGCCGGGCGTACCGCCGGGTGCGCGCCGCGACGGCCTGCGCGGCGAGCAGGGCGGCGCCGCCGACCGTACCGGCGACCAGGGCGATCGACGCGGCCCGGCCGAGGCGGCGGGCGCTGAATCGTATGGTGTGCAGTCTCACAACGTCTCCCCGACCGACAGCGGCCGCGCCGAGCCGGGCCGCTCCTGCGAGGAGGGTACGGCCGCCGCGTCCGGTGCGGGGTCCGACGGCTTGATCGCGTCCCGTACCCGGCGCCGCAGCCACACCCACCGACCCGCGGGACCCCGCTCCCGACCCGCGACCCGCGCGCCGGTGACCTCGGTCCCGGCGGTGTGCGCGGCCTGCTCGGCGGCCTGCGGCAGCGACTGCACTCCCTGGTCGACGGCGAGGCGCGACGGGGCCGCCCCCTCGCCGAGCAGCAGCGCGACGACCGTCGGCAGGATCGCGGCGGCGGCCCTGGCGTACCCCTCGACCGACGGGTGGTACCGGTCGTGGCCGAGCATCCGGTGCGGAGCGGCCGCGAACAGCGGCCCGAGCAGGTCCCCGAGCGAGACCGTCGTGCCGCCCGCCTCGACCACCGCGACCGTCTGCGCCGCGGCGAGCTGCCGGGACCATCGCCTGGCCAGCCAGCGCAGCGGCGGCGGAATCGAGCGGATCGACCCGAGATCTGGGCAGGTGCCGACCAGCACCTGGGCGCCGGTGGCGCGCAGCACGCGTACCGCCGAGGCGAGGTGACGCACGGCCGCCGCCTGGTCGGCGCGGTGCGTGACGTCGTTGGCGCCGACGATGATCACCGCGACGTCGGGGCGCCACTCGACGGCCGCCTCCACCTGCGGGCCGAGCATCGCCGAGGTGGACCCGACGACGGCGAGGTTGCGCAGGTGCACGGGGCGGCGCAGCCGGGCGGCGAGCCCCGCCGCGAGCAGCGCCCCCGGCGTCTGGCGGGGCTTGGCCACGCCGTAGCCGGCGGCCAAGGAGTCGCCGAGCATGACGAGCCGCAGCGGAGCGCCGCCGTAGTTGGTCCCGTACCGGCCGTCCCCGCGCGGCGGAGGAGCCTCGGCCCGGGGGATGGAGCGCCGGGTGAAAGCCGCCTGGCCCATGAGCACGCCGACCAGGAAGGCACCGGCGAGGCTCGCGCTGGCGGCCACGTACCCCACGAACCGTGCGGCCCGGCGTGCCTCCCGCAGGAGGATGCCGGCCGCCTCACGGTCCGTCCAGGTCGCTCGAACCATCCGCGCTCCCTGCGTGCCTAAACCTCCAGGCTAGCTCGGGACCCGCATCCCGGCCGGCACGCGGTGCTCACCCGGACCGGTCCGGGCCGGCCCGGGTGATGTCGATGCGGATCAGGACGCGCCGTTCGCGCTCCATCGCCGCCCGGTAGTCGTCCCAGTCCGGGTGCTCACCGGCGGCGCGCCGGTAGTAGTCGATCAGGCCCTCCATCGCCTCGGGCAGGTCGACGATTGTGGCGGTCCCCTCGATCTGGATCCACCGGCCGAAGAACTCGTCGGGCAGCACGCACAGCCACGCGCGGGGGTCCCGGCGCAGGTTGCGCACCTTGTACGCGGTCTGCCGACTGCTGACCACTACCCGGCCGGCGCCGTCGACGACCGCGAGCACGGGACTCATCTGCGGGGCGCCGTCGGCGCGCACGGTGGCGAGCACGGCGCGGTGCTGGGTGCGGATGACGTCGCGGGCCTCATCGATGTCCATGGGGCAATTGTCGCCCGCGTCGGGCACCATGGGTTCATGGTGTCGAAGCTGCGGCGCACCGCCGCCTTCGCGGCCCTGGGCCGGGCGCTGCTCGCGGGCGTGCGCGGCGGTCCCTCGCTCGGGCGCCGACTGGCCGCGCTGCCCCGGATGGTCCTGGCCACGCTGCGCGGGCAGTACGACGGCGGCGCGCGGCTCGCGCTCATGGCGGCCGCCCTGGTGTACGTGCTGTCCCCGGTGGATCTCGTACCCGAGACGCTGCTGCTGGCGCTCGGGCTGGTCGACGACGCGGTCGTGATCACCTGGCTGGCCGGCGCGCTGCTCTCCGAGACCGAGCGCTTCCTGCACTGGGAACGCGGCCGGGCCCGGGTGATTGATGGCTGGGTGGTGGGCAGCGCCGGCCGGCGGCGGTGAGCGGAGCCGGCCGGGCGGTGCCGGCCAGGCGGCGGTGAGCAGCGCGTTCGCCGGCGCATTAGGCTGGCCGACGTGCGTTACTACGAGTCCGTCGTGGATCTGATCGGCAACACGCCGCTGGTCCGTCTGCGCAACGTCACCTCCGGCCTGCCCGCCACCGTGCTGGCCAAGGTCGAGTACCTCAACCCGGGCGGCAGCGTTAAGGACCGCATCGCGCTGCGCATGGTCGAGGAGGCCGAGAAATCCGGGCTGCTCAAGCCCGGCGGCACCATCGTCGAACCGACCTCCGGCAACACCGGGGTGGGGCTCGCGCTGGTCGCCCAGCTCAAGGGGTACCGGTGCGTGTTCGTCTGCCCGGACAAGGTCAGCGAGGACAAGCAGAACGTGCTGCGCGCGTACGGCGCCGAGGTCGTGGTGTGCCCGACCGCCGTCGCGCCGGACGACCCGCGCTCCTACTACAGCGTCTCCGACCGGCTCGCGCGGGAGATCCCCGGCGCCTGGAAGCCCAACCAGTACGCCAACCCGGCCAACCCCCGGTCGCACTACGAGACGACCGGGCCGGAGATCTGGGAGCAGACCGAGGGCCGCGTCACGCACTTCGTCGCCGGGGTCGGCACCGGCGGCACGATCTCGGGCACCGGTCGCTACCTCAAGGAGGCCTCGGGCGGCCGGGTCCGGGTGATCGGCGCCGACCCGGAGGGCTCGGTCTACTCCGGTGGCACCGGGCGGCCGTACCTGGTCGAGGGGGTCGGCGAGGACTTCTGGCCGGAGACGTACGACCGGACGATCTGCGACGAGATCATCGAGGTGACCGACCGGGAGTCGTTCGAGATGACCCGGCGGCTCGCCCGGGAGGAAGGGCTGCTCGTCGGCGGCTCCTGCGGGATGGCCGTGGTGGCGGCGCTGCGGGTGGCGGCCTCGGCCGGCCCCGACGACGTCGTGGTCGTGCTGCTGCCCGACGGCGGCCGGGGCTACCTGTCGAAGATCTTCAACGACGACTGGATGGCCCGGTACGGCTTCCTGCGCACCAGTGAGACCGCGCCGACCGTGGCCGACGTGCTCGACCGCAAGGGCGGGCAGATGCCCGAACTCGTGCATGTGCACCCGACCGAGACCGTGCGCGACGCGATCGACATCATGCGGGAGTACGGCGTGTCGCAGCTACCGGTGCTCAAGGCCGAGCCGCCGGTGATGACGGGCGAGATCGCGGGCTCGGTCGCCGAGCGGGACCTGCTTGACGCGCTCTTCACCGGCCAGGCGCAGCTGCACGACACCATCGAGCGGCACATGGGACCGCCGCTGCCCATGGTCGGCGGCGGACAGCCGGTGAGCGAGGCGGTGGCCCTGCTGGAGAAGGCGGACGCGGCGATCGTGCTCGTCGACGGCAAGCCGCGCGGCGTCATCACCCGCCAGGATCTGCTGACCTACCTCGGCACGCACTAGCCGTCGTCGTGCACGACGTCGGTGCCGCGTCTGGCGCAGCTACTTGACGCTGTCGAGGAAGCTGAGCACACGTTGGGTGAGCAACCTGGCGGCGTGCTCGTCGTATGACGGTAGGCTGATGTCGGCGAACAGGTGCTGGTTGCCGGGGTAGAGGAACAGCTCGGCATCGGTGGTCATCTCGACGAGGTTTCGGGCCGCGTCGAGGTCGCCCTCCTCGACGAAGAACTCGTCGGCGTCCATGCCGTGTATCTGGACCGGGACTCCGGGGGGCCACGCCCCGCCGAACTCGGAGGTCGGGACACACGCGTGAAACAACAGCGCGCCCTTCGCTCCGGGTCGTGTCTGGGCCAGCATCTGCGCCGGCAGGACGCCGAGCGAGAACCCGGCGTAAACGAGTTCGGTGGGCAGGCCTTCGGCGGCGGCCCGTCCGCGCTCGATGATCGAGCCGAACCCCACTTCCTGGGCGTAGGCCACTCCCTCCTGGAGATCGTCGAAGACCCGACCCTCGTACAGGTCTGGGACGTGGACGATGTGACCGGCACGCCTGAGCCGCTCGGCAAAGTCGTGGACACCGGACGTCAGCCCGTGCGCGTGATGGAACAACAACACCTCGGCCATGTCGCTCCCTCCATCGTCCGGTGCCTCGACAGCTCCGTTTGAGCGACCATAGCCGGAGCGTCCGACATCCTGTTGCGTCTATGCGCGCTCGAACCGGCTGAGCCCGGCTCAGGTGCGGTCGGCGAGTTCCGTGGGCACCACCACCACCACGTCGACGAACGCGCCGCGGCGCAGGAGCGTGATCGGCAGGCGGGTACCGATCGCCGGGCCGAGCATGAGCTTGAGCAGCGCCTGGGTGTTCTCGACCGGCTGGTTGCCGGCCGAGACGATCACGTCGTCCAGGAAGACCCCGGCCACGCCGAGCCACGCGCGGCGTACCCGGCCGGTGGAGAGCAGCTCCCCGACGATGTACCGGGTCGTCGCGTTGATCGGCACCGCCAGCCCGAGCCCGTAGCCGGCGACCGCGGTGTTGATGCCGATCACCCGGCCGGACGAGTCGGCCAGCGCCCCCCCGGAGTTGCCCGGGTTGAGCGCGGCGTCGGTCTGGATCACGTCGTCGACCAGGCGCACCCGCCGCCCGTCCCGGGTGGGCAGCGAGCGGCCGAGCCCGGACACCACCCCGGCGGTCACCGATCCTGCCAGCCCCATCGGGTTGCCGACGGCCACCACGAGCTGCCCGATGCGCAGCCCGTCGGAGTCGCCCAGCTCGGCGGGCGGTGCCGCGGCCGGGCTCGTGCGCAGCACCGCCAGATCCGACAGCGGGTCCGTGCCCGCCACGTCGAACCGGCTCTCGGTGCCGTCGTGGAAGGTGGCCGTCCCGCCGGTGGCGCGGGTCACCACGTGCGCGCTGGTGAGCAGGAAGCCGTCGTCGGTGAACATCACCGCCGAGCCGGCGCCGCGCCCGCGCGGCGTCGCCACCGACAGCGCCGCCACGCTCGGCAGCACCCGGTCCGCGACCTCGGTCACGATCCGGCTGTACGCGTCGAGCGCCCGCTGCTCGTCGGTGCGGGCCGCGCCGTCGGGCCGCGCCGCCCCGTCGGGACGGGTGGTGTCGTTCGCGCGTGTCATGCCGCAAGCAACACCCGCCGAAGCCCTTCGATGCCCGGCGTCCGCTGAAAGCGAACATCATGCCAGTACGTCGCACATCGTGTCCGATCCCGTCCCGCGCAAAGCTGGTGGACTCGGTGCTCGCAGGCCCCCGCGAACTGGTCCGCGACAGATCGAATCGACCTTCTGGGGAGAGGACGGAGAGATTGCGCAGGATCAATCAGACCGCCCCGGTGGACGTCGTCGACCGTCTACTGTGGCGGAACGCGCAGCGCATCTTCGGCCGGCACAGTGGCCCCGACAGCCGAGACTGCTGTGTCTGGTGCGGCCAGGAGTGGCCGTGCCCGCCACGGCGGCTCGCCGAGCAGGCCGACGAGGCGTCCCGCCGTCCGGATCCCCACCGCTGACCGGGGTGGGTGCAGCGGGCGAGGGTACGTGCCGCCCATCGGGCTCCCCCGGCGCCGTCCCGGTCACGTACCCTCGCCCGACGCCCGGGCGCGCCGCGGCACCGGCACCCGGGTCAGGTCGGCCGCGACCACGATCTCTCCCCGGTAGATGGTCGCGGCCTGCGCGGCGAACCGTGCCGGATCGTCGTACCGCTGCGAGAAGTGGGTGAGCACGAGCCGCCGTACCTTCGCGTCGTGGGCGATCCGGGCGGCCTGCACCGCCGTGAGGTGTCCGTACTCGGCGGCGAGCGCGGCGTCCTCGGCCAGGAACGTGGCCTCGATGACGAGCAGGTCGGCGTCGCGGGCCAGCTCGTACGCCGCGTCGCACTCCCGGGTGTCCATGACGAACGCGAACCGCTGCCCCGGGCGCGGTGCGCTCACCTCCTCCAGCGTCACCCGCCGCCCACCGATGTCGAGCGCCCCGGCGCGGCGCAGCTCGCCGACGGCCGGGCCGGCGATGCCGTACTCGGCGAGGCGCTCGGGCAGCATGCGCCGGCCGTCGGGCTCGCGCAGCCGGAAGCCGTACGCCTCGATGGGGTGGTCCAGCCGACGGGCGGACAGGATCGCGCCCGAGGCCAGCTCCCCGATGGGCCCGTCCCGGTCGATCGGGGACTCGCGTAGGTCGACCGTCTCGTGGTAGGCGCTGGCGTGGCGCAGCCGCGCGAAGAACTCGGCGCCGGAGCCGGGGAAGTGGGCGGTGACCGGGTGCGGCGTGCGGTCCAGCGACAGGCGCTGGATGACCCCCGGCAGGCCCAGGCAGTGGTCGCCGTGGAAGTGGGTTACGCAGATCCGGGTGACGTCGCTCGCGCTCACCCCCGCGAGCAGCATCTGCCGCTGCGTGCCCTCACCGGGGTCGAACAGGATGCCGTCGCCGTCCCAGCGCAGCAGGTACCCGTTGTGGTTGCGCTGCCGGGTCGGGACCTGGCTGGCCGTGCCGAGCACGACGAGCTCTCGAACGGACACCGCCCGAGGCTAGCTCGCATCTCCCGGCCCCCAGGCCGCACTTCCGCCGACGTGCCGCGGGGACGTGGGCCTGCCGCACCGCCGGTGGGTCAGTCCCCGACCCGGGCGATCCCCACCGGGCAGGTCAGGCCGGTCGGCCCGATGCCGCAGTAGCCGCCCGGGTTCTTCTCCAGGTACTGCTGGTGGTAGTCCTCGGCGTAGTAGAACTCGCGCAGCTTGGCGATCTCCGTGGTGATCTCGCCGTGCCCGGCCGCGCTGACGACGGGCGCGAACGCCTCGCGGGAGGCCAGCGCCGCGGCCAACTGGTCGTCGGTGGTGGTGTAGATCGCCGACCGGTACTGCGTGCCGATGTCGTTGCCCTGGCGCATCCCCTGCGTCGGGTCGTGGTTCTCCCAGAACGTCTTCAGCAGCGTCTCGTACGACACCGCCTGCGGGTCGTAGACCACCTGAACGACCTCGGCGTGCCCGGTCAGCCCGGAGCAGACCTCCTCGTAGGTCGGGTTCGGGGTGATCCCGCCGGCGTAGCCGGCAGCGGTGGAGTACACCCCGGGCGTGCGCCAGAACAGTCGCTCGGCTCCCCAGAAGCAGCCCATGCCGAAGACCGCGACCTCGTACCCGGCCGGCCAGGGGCCGCGCAGCGGCGTGCCGAGGACCGCGTGCCGCTCCGGCACGGGCATCGGAGTGTCCCGGCCCGGCAGCGCCTCCTCGGGCGTGGGCAGTTCCAGCTTCTTGCGGCGCAGAAACACGTTCGGCTCCTCTCCGGCCCGGCAGGTCCGCGGGCGCGGACGGCTGCGTACGGCGGATTGCGTACGGCGGATACAACCTCCAGCATGCCTCAGCCGTCGCGCAGGTCTGCGCGCTCGCCGGCCGGGTGCCGGTCGTCGTCGAGCGCCGCCCGGATCCGCTCCGCGTACGACCGCGCCTCCTCGTCGGAGGTGTACCGCGTACGGGGCCAGAAGAAACCGCGCAGCCCGTCGCCCTTCGTCCGCGGCACGACGTGCACGTGCAGGTGCGGGACGCTCTGGCTGACCCGGTTGTTCATGGCGACGAACGTCCCGCCGGCGCCGAGGCCGGCCTGCACCGCGCGGGCGATCCGCTGGACCAGGCCGAAGAAGGTACCTAGGGATGAAGAGGGCATATCGCCCAGTACCTCGATGTGTCCGCGCGGCACCACGAGCACGTGCCCCTTGAAGACCGGCCGGGCGTCGAGGAACGCGACGCCCTCCGGGGTATCGGCCACCACGCTCGCCGGCACCGAGCCCGCCACGATCCCGCAGAACACGCAGCCCGTCACGCGGTAACCGTAGCGACGGGCTAGCGTGGCAGCCATGACCCACGGCTTCCCGACGAACCACGGCGCTGCGCCGGCCCACGGCTTCGAGACCCTCGCCATCCACGCCGGTCAGGAACCCGAGCCCCGTACCGGCGCGGTCGTGCCACCGATCTTCCAGACCTCGACCTACGCGCAGGACGCCGTGGGCGCGCCCCGGCTGGGGTACGAGTACAGCCGCACCACGAACCCGACGCGCGACGCGCTGCAGGAGTGCCTGGCCGCGCTGGAGGGCGGGCGGGCCGCCTTCACGTTCGCCAGCGGCCTGGCCGCCGAGGATACCCTGCTGCGCACCGTCTGCCAGCCCGGCCACCACATCGTCATCCCCGACGACGCGTACGGCGGCACGTACCGGCTCGTCGCGAAGGTCGCCGAACGGTGGGGCCTGGGGTGGACGCCGGCCCGGGTGTCCGACGTGGACGCGGTGGCCGCGGCGATGACCGACCGGACCAGGCTCGTGTGGGTGGAGACGCCGACCAACCCGCTGCTCGGGATCGCGGACATCGCGGCACTCGCCACGCTCGCCCACGAGCGGGGTGCGCTGCTCGTCGTCGACAACACCTTCGCCTCGCCGTACCTGCAGCAGCCGCTCTCCCTCGGCGCGGACGTGGTGGTCCACTCGACCACCAAGTACATCGGCGGGCACTCCGACGTGGTCGGCGGCGCGCTGGTGGTGACCGACGAAGGGCTCGCCCAGCAGATCGCCTTCCACCAGAACGCCATGGGCGCGGTGAACGGGCCGTTCGACGCGTGGCTCACCCTGCGTGGCGTCAAGACGCTCGCGGTGCGCATGGAGCGGCACTGCGACAACGCGGAGCGCATCGCCGAGTTCCTGGCCGGACACCCGCGTGTCGCAGCCGTGCTCTACCCCGGCCTGCCCGACCACCCCGGCCACGAGGTCGCCGCCAAGCAGATGCGCCGCTTCGGCGGCATGGTGAGCTTCCGGGCCGCGGGCGGCGAGCAGCACGCGGTGGAGATCTGCAACCGGGCCAAGCTGTTCGTGCTCGGCGAGTCGCTGGGCGGCGTGGAATCCCTGATCGAGCACCCGGGGCGGATGACACACGCGAGCGCGGCGGGCTCCCCGCTTGAAGTCCCGGCCGATCTCGTGCGACTGTCTGTCGGCATCGAGACAGTCGACGACCTTCTCGCCGACCTGGACCAGGCGCTCGGCTGACTCGTTCCCGACCACGAGGGGCGCGAGCCGCTGGGGAGGTGGCCCAATGTCCGACACACCGTCCACCTGGGTGGGCGCGACCGCGAAGCAGATCGCCCGAGCCGTGCGCCGGGGTGACACGTCCGCCACCCAGGTGGTCGCCGACCACCTCGAGCACATCGAGGCGGCGGACCACCTGGTCAACGCGTTCCGGGAGGTGCGCGCCGGCGCGGCGATCGTCGAGGCGGAGCAGGTCGACGAGCTGCCGGACCTGCGCAACCTGGCGCTGGCCGGGGTGCCAGTCGCGGTCAAGGAGAACACCGCGGTCGCCGGGATGCCGACCTGGCACGGCTCGGCCGCCGCCCGTGAGCCGATCACCGACGCCGACCACGAGGTGGTACGCCGGCTGCGCGGCGCGGGGGCCGTGGTCGTCGGCGTGAGCCGCATGCCGGAACTCGGCCTGTGGGCGACGACCGACGACGAGACCGCGGTGACCCGCAACCCGTGGAACACCGACCGTACGGCCGGTGGGTCCAGCGGTGGCGCCGCCGCCGCCGTCGCCGCCGGCCTCGTGCCGATCGCGCACGGCAACGACGGGCTGGGCTCTGTGCGCATCCCCGCGGCCTGTTGCGGGCTCGTCGGCATCAAACCGGGGCGCGGGGCCGTGCCGCCTCCTCCGGAGGGTCAGGACTGGTTCGGGCTGACCGAGCACGGCATCCTCGCGACCACGGTCGCCGACGCCGCCATCGGGTTCGCGGTGCTCGCCGGGCGTACCCCCGAGGCGCTCAGGGAGCCGCAGCGCCTGCGGGTGGCGGTGTCGCTGCGCTCGCCGGTCGCCGGTGTGCGTCCCGACGCGGCCAACCGGGAGGCGGTCGCGGCGGCCGCCCGACTGATCGCCGCGGCCGGACACGACGTGGTCACGGCGAACCCGCTCTACCCGTTGTCCCTCGGGGTGCGGGCGCTGGCCACCTGGTTCGCCGGCGCGTACCACTCCGCGCAGGCGCAGGGCCTCGACGTGACCACGCTCCAGCCGCGCACCCGCCGGCACATCGCGCTCGGCGAGTGGGTGTGGCGGCGCGGCCTGGTGCGCGAGGCCGACCGGGCGGCGTTCCGCCGCCGCAGCGAAGGGTTCTTCACGGACGGGCCGTACGACGTGCTGCTCACCCCGGCACTCGCCACGGCGCCGCCGGCGGCCGACCGCTGGTCCGCCCGGCCCTGGTGGACCAACATCCTGGCCAACATCCGGTACGCCCCGTACACCGCGCCCTGGAACATCGCCGGCTTCCCGGCGATGGCCGTGCCCGTCGGCGTGCGCCCGGACGGCCTGCCGGCCGCCGTGCAGCTCGTCGGCCCGCCCGGATCGGAGTTGCTGCTGCTCGCCCTCGCCGGCCAACTCGAGCTGGCCAACCCGTGGCAGCGGCACGCCCCCGGCTGGCCGAAGGTGGGCACCAGCACCACCCGCTAATGCGGACGGCGCAGCACCGTGTGTGAGCAGCACGGAGTGTGAGCGCGCCCCGCGGCCGAAGGAAGGGCCAGCCCGCAGCGTGCGCGCCTCAGCGATCCGACGGGTGAGCAGCCACGCCCCGGGGCTTGTTGACACTGGCCCGCGCGGATCACGTACGGCACCGTCGGGAGGCATGCATCCGGAGATCCTTGAGCAGAAGGGCTACACCTCTGTCTCCGTCGATGAGTGCCCGGTTCGCGAGATATTCCCTGGGATCCGGCTCCGTCACCTGTGGAAGGGACCGAACGGCGCGCACGCCAACGTGCTGGAGATGGACCCAGGCACATCGTGGCCGCGCCGTGACGTCCACGAGCCCGGCCCGGAGGAGGTCTACGTGCTCGCCGGCACGTTCAACGACGGCGCGCGAGACTACCCGGCAGGCACGTTCCTCCACGCCCCGGCCGGGTCGTGGCACGTGCCCGCGACCACGACCGGCTGCACGCTGTTTCCTCTTCTACCCGGAGCGATAGTCGCGTTTTCTACCCGGAGGGCTAGTCGCGTTCCACCCAAGGCCTGGTCGCGCGTCGTTAGGTCGGTGCCGTCCGCGTCATCCACAGCCGGACACCGTGATCGACACCGTTTACCGGCATATCGCGGTGTCGGCGGGGCGCGATATGCAGGAAATCGCGCCGATCCGGGCCGTCGGGCGCGCCAGATTCTGCATGTGGCGCCCTCGACCGGGCGCGGAGACCGCAAGATTCCGGTAAACAGTGTTGATCAACCCGCCCGGACACCGCGACATCCTGCAAACGGCGGCTCCGTGCCCGATCCGGATACCGCGACATCCTGCAAACGGCGGCCCCGCACCCGATCCGGATACCGCGACATCCTGCAAACGGCGGCTCCGTGCCCGATCCGGATACCGCGACATCCTGCAAACGGCGGCTCCGCGCCCGACCCGGACACCCCGAGATCCTGCAAGCGGCTGCTGCGCGCCCACCTCGGACACCCCGACATTCGGAAACCGTGACGGTCACGGGTACGCGCAGATGGTGATCACGGCCGTGGGACACCCTGACGTGCCGGTACCTCGTGTCGATCACGACTGTATGGGGTTGGGTCGGGGCGGCTGGCCCGGGCTCGCGGTGGTGCCAAGGCTGTGCCATCACGAGGCCGCAGTCACGAGAAGGGTTTGGTGGTCATCAGCACGACGATGGCGGCGAAGACGAGCAGCATCAGCGTCCCCGCCGCGCCGATGCGGGCCGAGATCCCGTCCAGGCGTTCCTTCGCGCGCAGTTCCGACGTGGTCGCGGTGAGGGTCGCGGTCTCCTCCTCCTGCTCGTCCTCGCGCGAGGGCTGCGGGTGGACCGGCACGCCCTGCTCGACCAACCGGGACGCCTTGCGCAGCGCGGGTGCCGCGTACGCGAAGACCAGCACCAAGGCGATGACGTAGAGGGTCATCGAGATGATGATCCAGCGGGTGCCGAGGTCGTAGCGGGTGGACTGCATCAGGGCCAGCAGCCCGAGCCCGGCCGTGACGAGGGAACCCACGCCGAAGACGACCAACTGGGCGGCGGCGGCGCGCAGGGCCTCGGGGCTGCGCCGGGCGATCGCGCGGCGCGCCGCGAACGGCGCCCACGTCAGGGGCCCGATCAGGAGCACGGCCGCGAGCACGTGCGCGGTCACCATCAGTGTCTGCACGTGCGTCAGCATATGTCCTATTTGTCGCCATGGAGTGATGCTTGCGCCGGGTTTGTCGCCCTGGAGTGGCGCTTACGTCGGGCGGAGCGGGCAGTGCGACGATCAGAGGCATGCCATCTGGCCTCAGCCGCCCCGACCTGGTGACCGTCGCCGACGTGCACGCCGCGCGGGAACTGCTCGCCGGTGTCGTCCGGGTCACCCCACTGGAGACGTCGCGCCCGTTGACCGCCAAGCTCGGCGGCCCCGCGTGGCTGAAGTGCGAGAACCTCCAGCGTGCGGGCTCGTACAAGGTCCGCGGGGCCTACGTGCGCATCGCCCGGCTCACGCCGGCCGAGCGGGCCCTGGGCGTGGTCGCCGCCAGCGCCGGCAACCACGCCCAGGGCGTCGCGCTCGCCGCCCGACTGCTCGGCATCTCCGCCACGGTCTTCATGCCGGTCGGCGCCCCGCTGCCGAAGGTCGCCGCCACCAAGGGGTACGGCGCGCGGGTCGAACTCACCGGCAGCACCGTCGACGAGTCCCTGGTGGCCGCGGAGGAGTTCGCCAAGCGGACCGGGGCCGTCTTCATCCACCCGTTCGACCACCCGGACGTGATCGCCGGACAGGGCACGGTCGGGCTGGAGATCCTCGAGCAGTGCCCTGACGTGAACACGATCATCACGGGCATCGGCGGGGGCGGGCTGATCTCCGGCGTCGCGGTGGCCGCCAAGGCGAAACGGCCCGACATACGCGTGATCGGGGTGCAGGCCGCGGGCGCGGCGGCGTACCCGCCCTCGCTGCGGGCCGGTCACCCGGTGCGGCTGACCTCGTACGCGACAGTGGCCGACGGTATCGCCGTCGGCCGCCCCGGCGACCTCACCTTCGCCCACGTGCGCGAGTTGGTCGACGAGGTCGTGACGGTGACCGACGAGGACATCTCCCGCGCGCTGCTCATGCTGCTCGAGCGCGGCAAGCTGCTCGTGGAGCCGGCCGGCGTGGTGGGTGTGGCCGCCCTGCTGGCCGGGGTCGTGGCCGCGAAACCGCCGGTGGTGGCCGTGCTCTCCGGGGGCAACGTCGATCCGCTGCTGCTCCTGCGGGTCATCGAGCACGGCCTCGCCGCGGCCGGGCGGTACCTGAGCGTCACCGTGCGCTGCGCCGACCGCCCGGGCCAGCTCGCCGCTCTGCTCGCGCTCATCGCCGAGCACGGCGCGAACGTCGTCGAGGTCGAGCACCACCGCCACGACCCCAGGCTGCGGCTCGGTGAGGTCGAGGTCGAACTCTCGGTCGAGACCCGGGGCGCGGAGCACTCCGACCGGCTCGTGCACGCGCTGCGGTCGGCCGGCTACGCGGTTGCGTTCGAGCCGGCCCGGCCGACCGGGCAGTAGCCACGATCTGGCTGGCGCGGACCGGCGCCGCGTCGGACGTGGAGCGGGTGCCGGGGGACCGGATGGATCACGGCCGCGGCGCGGCGCCGCGGTGGTGGTCAGCAAGGAAGCGGTGGTGCTCAGCAAGGAAGATGCGGGGCGCATCGACGCCGAACTCGCCAGGCACCATGCGGCACGCCGCGACGTGGGCACCATGAGCCCGTAGCGGCGGGAAAGGAGCCCGTAGCGGCGGGAACGTCAGCCGGTGAACGGCTCGAAACTGACCACCGTCACCTTGATCTCGGCGCCGCTCGGCGCGGTGTAGGTGACCGTCTGTCCGGCCCGCGCCCCCAGGATCGCCTTACCGAGCGCGGACTCGGGGCTGTAGACGGTGAGGTCGGTGGTCGACGCGATCTCGCGCGAGCCGAGCAGGAACGTCTCGGTGTCGTCCGGGTCGTCGTCGAACCGGATGGTCACCACCATCCCCGGCGCCACGGCGTCGCTCGGAGGAGCCTCGCCCACCCGCGCTGTGCGCAGCAGCTCCTGCAGGTACCGGATGCGGGCCTCCATCTTGCCCTGCTCCTCGCGCGCAGCGTGGTAGCCCCCGTTCTCCCGGAGGTCACCCTCCTCACGTCGGGCGTTGATCTCCGCGGCGATCACCGGCCGTTGCGCGATCAGCTCCTCCAGTTCGGCCTGCAGTCGGTCGTACGCCTCCTGGGACAGCCAGGTGGCGGGCGCCTCGCGGTCGGTGGTGGACACTGGCGATCACCTCGGTGTTGCACGTCGGATGAACAGAGCGAACAGAGAGTCGAACTTCCAAAGTACCAGTGGGCCGCGGGCCGGGGAGATGACTTGATCGTGGCCGGCGCTCGGCCTCAGCCCCGGCCGGGCGGCACGCAGCGCAGCACGTCGACGGCGCGTGCGGTGCCGGCGGTGGCGAGCCGGTGGGTGACGGTGACCCGCGACCGGCCCGGCTCGGCGCGCACCTCCACCTGCTCGCGCGCGATCTCCTCGCCGGAGTCCGCCCGGGCCCGCACGACGCAGGTGGCCGACCCGCCCGCGGGCAGGTTGACGGCGAACTCGACCGTGATCCCGGTGTCGGTCCGCTCGGTGAGGCGCGTCACCGTCGCCTTGTACGCCGGATCGCCGTACCGCTGATAGAAGCGCAGCGACACGCCGAGCCCCACGACGATGGTCACGGCGACCAGCACCGCCGGCAGCCACCGCGGGTACCGTCGGGGTTCACGCCGCCGGCCATACCGGCCAGGCGGGAACATCGGCGCCATTGGGGCCGTTGTGGCCGGTGTCTCGGCCGGTGTCTCGGTCACGGCGGTCTTCTCTGTCAGAGGCATCGGCAAGAATGGTGCGGTTCCAGGGTACGAGGTAGGAGCTGAGGTGGGCCCAGTGGCTGAGCGCTTGCGGCTCATGGCCGTCCACGCGCACCCCGACGACGAGTCGAGCAAGGGCGCGGCGACGATGGCGAAGTACGTCGCGGAGGGCGTGGACGTGCTCGTCGTGACGTGCACCGGGGGCGAGCGCGGCAGTGTGCTCAACCCGAAGCTCGATCGGCCGGAGATCTGGGCGAACATGGCCGAGATCCGCCGGGCCGAGATGGACCTGGCGCGCAAGATCCTGGGTGTGAAGCAGGCGTGGCTGGGGTTCGTCGACTCGGGGCTGCCGGAGGGCGATCCGCCGCCACCGCTGCCCGAGGGCTGCTTCGGCCTGATGGATCCCGAGCGTGCGGCCGCACCGCTCGTCCGGCTGATGCGTGAATTCCGCCCGCACGTGGTCACGACCTACGACGAGGACGGGGGGTACCCGCACCCCGACCACATCATGTGCCACAAGATCTCGGTGGTCGCGTTCGAGGCGGCCGGCGACCCGGACCGGTTTCCGGAGGCGGGCGAGCCGTGGCAGCCGTTGAAGCTCTACTACCACATGAGCTTCACCAAGGCGCGCATTCTCGCGCTGCACGAGGCGATGCTGGCGGCCGGGCTCGAATCTCCGTACGCGGAGTGGCTGGCGAAGTGGGACGACGACCCGGCCCGTGACAAGAGCCACCGGATCACCACCCGGGTGCCGTGCGCGGAGTACTTCCCGGTGCGCGACGACGCGCTGCGGGCGCACGCCACCCAGGTCGACCCGGACGGCTCGTGGTTCAGTGTTCCGCTCGCCATCCAGGAGAAGGCATGGCCGACCGAGGACTACGAGCTGGCCAGGTCACTCGTGGACAGCCCGCTGCCGGAGGACGACCTGTTCGCCGGGGTACGCGAAGCCGTGCTGGCCTGAGCCGCGGACGTACCGTGGTCAAAAGACGCGAATCCGGAGGACGGTCATGACGGTGGCGCCGTTGGCGAGCGCTCTCGCCACCAACAACTTCGGGGATACGCGGGCACCGGGTGGAGTCGCGGGACCGATCGCGCTCCTCGTCCTCCTGGTGATCGCGGCCGCGACGATCTTCCTGATCCGCAACATGAACGCCCGTCTGCGCCGCCTGCCCGAGAGTTTCCCGGACGCATCCGCTCAGCCGCCCAGCTCGGCGGCAGGGCCGGAGGCGACCGACGAACCGGCTGGCGAGCAACCAGCCGGCGGGCAACCGGCGGGTGACCAGCGCAGCGGAGCCGAGCGGACCCCGCCCGGGCCGTAGGCGGGCGAGGCGGCCGACGATCGATGACCGGCCGCAGGCCGGTTGAGCGCCGCGGAGAGACGCGAAGGGTGTCGCGGAGAGACGTGAAGGGTGCCGCGGAGAGACGCGAAGGGCGCTACGGAGAGCCGGGCCGCCATCCAGAACGCTCAGTCGCTCGTCGGCTACTCAAGGCGATGCGGATTCCCCGGTAGGCAAAGGATGAGCCGCGGAAACTCCGACTTGACGTACTTTTAGCAACAAATCTCGTCCCGGACCCCTGTTGTCGCATTCCGGTTTGGCTTAGCCTTCCGCCGGGGACAGCATCGAACCGCTGGCTCGGCTGGAACGGAGGCGCCCACATGGTCAACGCGATCGCCGGCACCTCCGTCCGTGGGCGGCGTGTCGGCGGGGGCTGCGGATGACCTCAGCGGAGGGCTCCACCGCACGCCGGGAGCCGGGGAACGCCGCCGAGCCGGACGCCCGGGCGGTCGCACCTGACCGCGCGTGGGCACCCACCCTGCACGGGGCGCTGGCCGCCGCCCGCGCGGTCACGCGGGCGGCGAACCGCTTGGCCCAGCGGATCGGACTCGCCGACCATCCGCCGGCCCACCGCTGGCTGGTCGCGGCCCTCGTCGTGGCCATGCTCTCGGCGATCGCCGGAGGGCTCGCCCTGGCGCGCGGCGTGCCCGAGTCGCCGTACCTGCTGCTCATCTCCGCGGCCACGGTGGCGCTGTCGCAGACCTTCATGCTGCGGCTGCGCTCGGCCGGCGGCGGCTTCGCGGTCGGCTGGGGCGAGACGGCCCTGATCATCTGCCTGTGCGCGGCGCCCGCCGGCTGGATCCCCGCCGCGGTCGGGGTCGGGGCGCTCCTCGGCCAGCTGGGCCTGCTGGCCCGTCGCCGGGTCGGCACCGCCGCCACCGTGATCTGCAACACCGCCATCACGACCCTCGGCGGCACGGCCGGGGTCCTCGTCGCAGGCGCGGTCGCACCCACCTACCGCGCGCCGATGACCCCTGCCGTGGGCCTCGCGCTGTGCCTCGGCGCCGTCGCCTACTTCACGGTGACCGCCGGGCTCGTCGCCGCGACCGTCGCCAGCCGTGGCAGTGGCACCTTCCGGGCCAGCGCCGTCCACCTGGCGCGCACCAAGGCGCTGATGCTCGTCGGCAACGTCGTCGCCGGCCTGGCCACCGTCGCCCTCGTCGGTGGCGACTGGCGGTGGGTGCTGCTGCTGCTGCCCCCGTTCCTGTGGCTGCTGCACCAGGCGTACAGCCACCGGCTGCGCGCCGACGAGGAGCGCCGTACCTGGCAGGTGTTCGCGCGCGTGACCCGGGCGTTGAACCAGCCCACCGAGCGCGCCGTCGCCGTCGCCGGGATCGAGGGGGCGATGGCTCTCTTGTCACCCCGGCGGGCCGAGGTGGCGACGACCGAGGGCGGCGTTGTGCGCCGCTACGCCGCCGAGCGCGGCGGCCCCGTGTACGACGCGCCAGCGGACGACGACCGGCCCCTCGACGGACCGGACGTCGTCGCCCGCGACCTGGTCGCGTGCGGCGTGACCGTCGGGCACCTGCGGCTGTGGCTCGACGAGGCGACGGTGCTGACCTCGCGCCAGCAGCTGGCCTTCTCCTCGTTCGCCGACGCGCTGGCCGCGGCGCTGCACGACGCCGCCACGCACCGCGAGCTTCAAGCGGTCACCGAGCGCAGCTCCCACGACGCCGAGCACGACCCGCTGACCGGGCTGCCCAACCGCGCCGCGATGCTGGAACGCGGCAACGAGGTGCTGCGCAGCCTCGACCGTCACGACCCGATCGCGCTGCTGCTGCTCGACGTGGACCGCTTCAAGGAGGTCAACGACACGCTCGGGCACGCGGCCGGGGATGAGCTACTGCGGATCACCGCGGAGCGCCTGCGCGCGCTCACCGACCCCGACGCGCTCCTGGCCCGCCTCGGCGGTGACGAGTTCGCCCTGCTGCTGACCGCCGTGCCGGACACCCCGCAGGTGGCGTCCGGTGGCGGTGAGGACCTGCGGGTGGCGCCGCCGCCGGGCGACTCGGCGCGCTCCCCCCTGCGGCATGCGCTGCGGTTCGGCCGGCACGTGGCCGAACAGCTCGCCGCGCCGACCGAGGTCGCCGGGGTGCCGCTGTCCGTGGAGGCCTCCGTCGGCGTCGTCGTGGCGCCGGCCGGCAGCGCCGACATCAGCGAACTGCTGCGCCGCGCCGACATCGCCATGTACCAGGCCAAGCGCGGCGGCGCGAGCGTCGCGTGGTACGACAGCGCGAAGGACGCCGCCAGCACCGACCGGCTCACCCTGCTCGCCGAGTTGCGCGAGGCGCTCGCCGCCGACGACCAGCTCGTCGTCGAGTTGCAGCCGGCCGTCGACCTCGTGAGCGGCCGGCCGAGCGGAGTGGAGGCGCTGGTGCGCTGGCGCCACCCGCGCCGCGGCCGGCTGGTCCCGGCGGAGTTCCTCTCCGCCATCGAGGGCAGCGAGCTGCTCGGGCCGTTCACCCGGCGGGTGTTCGACCTTGCTCTCGGGCACGCCGCGCGGTGGGCCGCGCAGGGCTTCGAGGTGCCCCTGGCGGTCAACATCTCGCCACGCAGCCTGCTCGATCCCAGCCTGCCCGCCGACATCGCCGAGCTGCTGCACCGCCACCGGGTGCCCGCGCACCGGCTTGTCCTCGAGATCACCGAGACGGTGGTGATGTCCGAGCTCGAGGTGATCGACGAGGTGCTCGCGGGCCTGCGGGAACTGGGCGTCCAGATCGCCGTCGACGACTTCGGCACCGGGTACTCGTCCCTGACGTTCCTGACCCGCATCGCGGTCGACGAGGTCAAGGTGGACCGTACCTTCGTGGCCAAGATGGCCGACTCGCCCGAGGCCGCGGCGATCGTGCGCACCACGGTGGGCCTCGGCAGGGAGCTCGGCCTGCGGGTGGTCGCCGAGGGGGTGGAGACGGCCGAGCAGCGGCGACTGGTGACCGCGATGGGGTGCAGCGCCGCCCAGGGCTTCCACTTCTTCCCGCCCCTGCCGGCCGAGAAGATCGGCCACGCGCTGCGCACGCTGCTGGCGGCCGCGCCGCCGCGGGTGGTCCCGCTGTACGCCGACGGCGGGTCGTAACGGCGGCCGAGGTCAGGCGGGCCGCTGCGGATGTCGCGGTCGCCGGGCGGGCGTGAACTACGTTGGGCGGTATGGCCAACCGTCTCGCCGCGGCGACCTCGCCGTACCTGCAGCAGCACGCCGACAACCCGGTCGACTGGTGGCCCTGGGGTCCGGAGGCGTTCGAGGAGGCCCGCCGGCGGGACGTGCCCGTGCTCATCTCCGTCGGCTACGCCTCCTGTCACTGGTGCCACGTGATGGCGCACGAGTCGTTCGAGGACGAGGCGGTGGCCCGCCTGGTGAACGACAGCGTCGTGCCGATCAAGGTCGACCGTGAGGAGCGGCCCGACGTGGACGCGGTCTACATGGCCGCCACACAGGCGATGACCGGCCACGGCGGCTGGCCGATGACGGTCTTCGCCACGCCCGACGGGCAGCCCTTCTTCTGCGGCACCTACTTCCCGAAGGAGCAGTTCACGCGGCTCGTGCAGGCCGTCTCGCGCGCCTGGGCGCAGCAGCGTGACGCCGTGCTGCGTCAGGGCGCCGCCGTCGTGGAGGCGGTCGCCGGGATGCAGCTTTCGGGCGGCCCGGGCCATCCGCTCGACGCCGAGGTGCTCGACGCCGCCGCCGCGTCGCTCGCCCGTGACTACGACGCCACGTACGGCGGCTTCGGACGGGCGGGCGAGGTGGGGGTGGGGCCCAAGTTCCCGCCGCACATGGACCTGCTGTTCCTGCTGCGCCACTACCAGCGCACCGCGAACGCCGAGTCGCTGGAGATCGTGCGGCACACCTGTGAGCAGATGGCCCGCGGCGGCATCTACGACCAGCTCGCCGGCGGCTTCGCGCGGTACTCGGTGGACGGCCAGTGGATAGTGCCGCACTTCGAGAAGATGCTGTACGACAACGCGCTGCTGCTGCGGGTCTACACGCACCTGTGGCGCCTGACCGGGGACGCGCTGGCCGCCCGCATCGCCCGCGAGACCGCCGCGTTCCTCGTCACCGGACTGTCCACACCGGAGGGAGGGTTCGCCTCCGCCCTCGACGCGGACACCGAAGGCGTCGAGGGCGCCACGTACGTGTGGACTCCGGCACAGCTGCGCGAGGTGCTCGGGGAGCAGGACGGAGCCTGGGCGGCCGACCTGTTCGGCGTGACCGAGGAGGGCACGTTCGAGCACGGTACGAGCGTGCTGCGGCTGCGCCGCGACATCGACGCGGCCGACCCCGCGCTGGTCGAGCGGTGGCACCGGGTGCGCGCCGCCCTGCTCGTCGCCCGCACCCGTCGCCCTCAACCGGCCCGCGACGACAAGGTGGTGGCGGCCTGGAACGGGCTGGCGATCACCGCGCTCGCGGAGTTCGACGCGGTGCTCGGCGGCGCCGGGGAGCAGGTGCGCGCCGCGGCGGCGCTGCTGGAGCGCCACATCGTTGACGGTCGGCTGCGCCGGGTGTCGCGCGACGGGGTCGTGGGGGAGCCGGTCGGGGTGCTGGAGGACTACGGCTGCGTGGCCGAGGCGTACTGCGCGGTCCACCAACTGACCGGCGAGGGGCGCTGGCTCGAGCTGGCCGGGCGGCTGCTGGACACTGCGCTGGAGCTGTTCGCCCGGGGCGACGGCGGGTTCTTCGACACCGCGACGGACGCCGAGCCGTTGATCACCAGGCCGGCCGACCCGACCGACAACGCCACCCCGTCGGGCCTGTCGGCGCTCGCCGCCGCGCTCACCGCGTACGCGGCCCTGACCGGGCAGACCCGCTACCGGGAGGCGGCCGAGGGGGCGCTCGCCACCGTCGCGCCGCTCGCGGCCGAGCACGCCCGGTTCACCGGGTACGCGTGCGCGGTCGGCGAGGCGCTGCTGTCCGGCCCTTACGAGATCGCGATCGTCACGCCCGCCGCGGACGGGGGGCGGGCCGCGCAGGAGCTGTGGGCGACGGCGGTCCGCCAGGCGCCGCCCGGGGCGGTGATCGTGCGCGGTCAGCCCGACCAGCCGGGTGTTCCGCTGCTGGCGGGCCGGCCGCTGCTCGACGGGCGGCCGGCGGCGTACGTGTGCCGGGGCTTCGTGTGCCAGCGGCCGGTGACCTCGGTGGCGGACCTGACCGCGCAGTTGGCCGCCGCCGGTCCTGGAGGCTGAGCCCGTCTGCGGCGCTGGTCGGGCGCGTGACCGGGCCGGCGCCGGGCGGCCGGCACCAGCCTGGGCCGGGCCACCCGGGTGAGGTGGGCCGGCGGGCGGACTTAGGCTGTCGGACGATGGACACCCGTACTGGGCTGCCCGTGGTCGGGATGGTGGGCGGCGGGCAACTGGCCCGGATGACCCACCAGGCCGCGATCTCGCTCGGGCAGTCGCTGCGCGTGCTGGCGGCCGCGCCCGACGACGCCGCCGCGCTGGTCGCCGCCGATGTGCACGTGGGCGAACCGGACGACCTGGATGCGCTGCGCGCGTTCGCCAAGGACTGCGACGTGGTCACGTTCGACCACGAGCACGTGCCGACCGGGCACGTGCGGGCGCTCGCCGAGGCCGGGGTGAGGGTGTACCCGGGGGCCGACGCGCTCGTGTACGCGCAGGACAAGCAGGCGATGCGCGAGCGGCTGACGGCGCTCGGCGCCCCGGTGCCGCGCTGGGCCCCGGTGGCGACCGCCGCGGACATCGTGGCGTTCGCCGCGGGCGGCTCCTGGCCGGTGGTGGTCAAGGCCGTGCGCGGCGGGTACGACGGCCGGGGCGTGTGGGTCGTCGCCGACGCCGATGAGGCCCGAGCGCTGGTGGACGCCCACGTCGCGCTCATCGTGGAGGAGCGGGTCGCGCTGCGCCGCGAGTTGGCCGTCCAGGTGGCCCGGTCGCCGTTCGGTCAGGTGGCGGTCTACCCGGTGGTGGAGACCGTGCAGCGGGACGGCATCTGCGTGGAGGTGCTCGCGCCCGCCCCGGGACTGGACCCCGACACCGCGCTGGCGGCTCAGGAGCTGGCGATCCGGCTCGCCACCGAACTCGACGTGGTCGGCCTGCTCGCGGTGGAGCTCTTCGAGCGCGTGGACGGCGCGCTGCTCGTCAACGAGCTGGCGATGCGTCCGCACAACTCCGGCCACTGGACGATCGAGGGAGCCGTCACCTCGCAGTTCGAGCAGCACCTGCGGGCGGTCCTGGACTACCCGCTCGGGCACACCGGTCTCGTCGCGCCGGCCGTCGCGATGGCGAACGTCCTCGGCGGAGCGCCCGAGGGCATGTCGATCGACGAACGGCTGCACCACCTGTTCGCCCGCGACCCGGGGGTGAAGGTGCACCTGTACGGCAAGCGCCCGCGCCCCGGCCGCAAGCTCGGGCACGTCACGGTGCTCGGCGACCAGATGGAGGAGGTGCGTGCCCGTGCCGTGCGGGCCGCCGAGTGGCTGCGGGAGGGCGAGTGAGCAGCGGGCCACGCGCGACGACGCCGGGCAACGCCGTCGTCGGCGTGATCATGGGTAGCGACTCGGACTGGCCCGTCATGCGGGCGGCGGCAGAGGCGCTGGCCGAGTTCGAGGTCGCCCACGAGGTGCGGGTGGTCTCGGCGCACCGCACCCCGCACGCCATGCTGGAGTACGCCGCCACCGCCGCCGACCGTGGCCTTCGGGTCATCATCGCCGGGGCGGGCGGCGCGGCCCACCTGCCCGGCATGGTCGCCGCGGCGACGCCCCTGCCGGTCATCGGCGTGCCCGTGCCGCTGCGACACCTCGACGGCCTGGACTCGCTGCTGTCGATCGTGCAGATGCCCGCCGGCGTGCCGGTCGCGACGGTCTCGATCGGCGGCGCCCGCAACGCGGGGTTGCTCGCGGTGCGCATCCTGGCCGCGGCCGATGACGCGCTGCGCCGGCGCATGGGCGACTTCCAGGCGTCGCTCGCGGAGCTGGTCGCGCGCAAGGACGCCGCCCTGGCCGCCTCGCTGGTCGAGGCGCCCCCGGACCGGTAGGCCTCACCGGGAACGGTGGGCCTCGCCGGGACCCGGTCGGCCTCGCCGGGCCGGTAGGCCTCGCCGGGACCCGGTCGGCCTCAGCGCATCCGGCCCAGCGCCCCGCGCAGGCGCAGGAAGTCGCGCCGGCGCTTCTCGTAGTTCGCGCCGAGCACGACCAGCAGTACGCCGATGGGGATGAAGATCAGCCATACGCTGACCGTCACCAGTTCGTGCAGGGCGGCGACCGCGGTGACGACGCTGCCGACCACGACCGGGGCGCGCTGGCGCGCCCTCGACCCGACGATCAGGGTGGCGACCGCGCCGAGCAGCAGCAGGATCCGCCGAACCGGACTCGTGTCGGTGGTGAGCACGATCGCCAGTGTCGGCACGAACGCGGCGCCCAGCGCCGGGCCGTACGCCGCCCAGCTGCCGAGTTCCGGCCGGTGCCGCAGCTCGATGAGGCCGACCAGCAGCGCGAGCACGGCGAACGGCACCGTGTACGCCTCGATGAGGCCGACGTCGACGATCTGCATCACCAGCCACCAGGCGGCGAGTTCGAAGCCGAGCGCGCACCACAGCAGCATCCGGCGCTGCGTGCCTGATCGGCCGGGGCGTACCGCGCTGATGCCGAGCACCGCGCCCCAGGCCGCCACGAGCGCGGCGAGGTGCGGCAGCGACCCGGCGGCGAGCACCAGCGCTGTCAGCCCGCCGGCGTAGCCGCTCCACTCCAGGGCCGGGCCCTCGCCTCGGGCGGTCACCCGCCGCAGCTTCGGCACGGCGGCCGCGGCGGCGAGCGCGAGCGCGGCCACGGCCATCACGCTGATCGCCGACCAGTGTCTGGGCACGCCGATCGCGGCGGCCGTGACGTACGCCAGCGCGTGGGCGGATGCGGAGGCGAAGCCCCAGCCGAGGATCCGGGCGCCGCGGGTGCGGCCACCGAGCGCCGCGGTGAGGCCCACCGCGACGGCACCGGCGAGGGTCGCTACGGTGAGCGCCCGGGTGGCGAGGCTGCCGGCGAGTCCGGCGCTCCCGGCGGCCAGCCCGATCGCGAGCGTCACCCAGCGGGTCACCCGCACCGGACGGGCGGCCTCGGTCTGCGGCGGGGGCGGGCTCAGCGCGACGCCCAGCATCGCGATGGCGAAGACGGCCAGCGCGGCGGTGGTGCCCGCGGGCCAGGCCAAGCCGAGCCCGGCCGGGGCGATCAGCAGGGTCACCGCCAGGCCCGGAAGCAGCACCGGCACCACCTGCGCGAGCACCTCGTCGCGGGTCAGCCGGGTCGCCGCCCGCTCCCCGAAGCGGGCCGCGGCCAGCGCCGCGGTGAGCGTCAGCACGAGCGCCGCCGTCACCCCGGCCGCGGTGCCTCGGGCCGTCCAGTCGACGCCGGCCGCGTCCGGTCCCTGCCACACCCGCGAGAGTGTCCGGTGCGGTTCGACGAGCACCGCGACGAGTGCCGGGCCGAGGCTCGCGAGGGCGAGCAGCGTCGGCAGCGCGGCGGCGGCGAGCAGCCCGGGCGTGAGCACGCCGAAGGAGAGCAGCCTGGACCTGGCCGATCCGGCGGACCTCGTCCAGCGCGGCCACCTGCGGGCCGGGCGCCGCGCGGCCACGTGCTCCGTCGCGTCCGCGCGCACCAGCTCGCTGTGCACCCCGAGCATCGCGGCCGCCGCCGCGTAGACGCCGTACGCCTCGCCCAGCGGCAGGGCGACGAGCGCGACACCGGTGGACGCGGCGGCCGTCCCGACGGTGGCGTACGGCAGATAGTCGGCGATGTGCCGGCGCAGCAGGGCGGTGACCGCGAGCCCAAGGCTCGCCGTGGCCAGGGCGGCGCCGAGGACGACCGTGTCGGGCCGGCCGAGGCTGGCGGCGGTGCAGGCGAGCGCGGCCGGCAGGGCCACCAGCGCGGTGATCAGCGCGGCGCCCCCGATGCGCACGAGATGGATCTCGGTGCTCCGCGCCGCCGCTCCGCCGGCGCGCGGGGTGGCCGCCGCCACCGCCTCGGGCCCCTGTGGCCGGGCTGTCGACCGCAGCGGGATCGTCAGGCGGGCGGCGGTGGCGACGAGGACTGCGGCGGTGGCCAGCCCGGCCAGGGCGCTCGCGGTCGCCCACGGTTGCACGAGGCTGGCCGCGACCGCGTACCCGCCGAGCGCCACGGCGACCCAGGCCCGGGCGACGGCGGTGGCTCGCTGGGGCGCGTACACCGCGGCGAGACCGAGAAGTGTGCCCACGACGAGCCCGCCGACCGTCGGCGACCACCACGGCAGGGCGAGCGCCGCGGGTGCCCCGGCGACGGCGAGCCCCACGCAGGTCGGCACGAGCACGGCGCGGGCGCGCAACGGCTGGACCGGAGCGGGGGCGTCCGCGCGCGGCAGGGCGGCCGCCGCCGCGGCGGCGAGCAGGAGCAGCGAGACCGGCGTCTGCCAGCCGAAGTGCGGGCCACCGGCGACCGCGGCCGGCCAGGAAGCCAGGTCCGTGGCCCAGATCGGGGTGGCGGCGGTGACCACCCGCAGGGTGCCCGCGGCCGCGGCGTAACCCGCGACCACGCCGACCAGCCCGCCCCCGAGCGCGCAACCGAGGACCGGGCCGGTGCGCCAGTGCGCGGGCATCGCCCGCACACCGACGGCGAGCGCGAGCACGAGCGTGCCCGGCGCGAGCAGCGCCGCCGACCGGGCCAGCGCGCCGATCGCGCCGGCGGTCACCGCGGCGGCGGCGACGTCCGCGCCGTCGATCCACCGGTCCGGGCGGCGGTTGGCGTCGATCGAGGGCACCAGCCACAGCATCACGGCGCCGATCAGCAGCAGCGTGGCGACGCCATGGTCGACGACCGTGGCGTCGTCCACGGCGTAGGCGGCGATGGCGATCCCGAGCGCCCCGAGCGTGCTGCCGAGCACCACCGGCCGGTTGACCCGCCGGGAGGCGACCTGGGCGAGCGCGGCGTAGCCGAGCGCGGCCGAGACGGCGAGGAAGCCGGCCGCGAGCACGGGCACGGCGCCCGCGCCGGGGCGGGCCGCGGCGACGGTCGTGGCGACCGCGCCGGGCAGGGTGGCGGCGGCCGCGCCCTGTGCGGCGCGTGTCGCGAGGTCGGCGTGTGGGCCACCGGCGACGAACCGCCGCACGGAGCCGATGAGCGCGCCGGCGAGGGTGAGCGCGGTGAGCACCCCGGCGGTGAGGGACGGGCGCGCCAGGCTGGACGCCGCCGCGACCAGGCCCACGGCGAGCGCGACGACCACGTGGGCCCGGGCGGCCGGTACGGTCGGTGCCGCGATCCCGGTCGCCGCGAGCACCACGGCGGCGGCGACGAGCAGCCAGGGCGTGGCCTGCCAGCCGAGTCCGAAGGAGGCCGGCGCGGCCACGGCGGAGATCGCGGCGCCGGCGACGGTGGCTGTCCACCGGTAGGCGGTCGGCACGGCGAGCGCCGCGGCCACGGTGAGCAGCGCGGCGGCGACCGTGGTCTGCCAGCCGGCCGGGCCGCTCGCCGCGGCGATCCGCTCGCCGTGCCGGGCCAGGTCGGCGTGCCAGGCGGGAAGCGCCGCGGTGATCGACGCGCTGGCGGCGCGCAGCGCGGCGCCGGCCACCACGACCCCGATCACGGCCAGCGCGCCCGAGGCGGCGATCTGCGGTCCCCGCCGCGCCGCCGGGGGCAGGGCACGCACCGCGGCGGCGGTCACCGCGACGGCGCCGGCGGCCAGGACGAGCGCCCGCGCGGGCAGGGCCACCGTGGCGACCCGGGTGGCCGAGCCGATCACGGCCAGCGTCATGATGGCGCCGGCGATGTCGGGCAGCGGGCGCAGGCGCAGGGACAGCGCTCCGGCCAGGCCGATGCCGGCGGCCAGCAGCACCACGCCGGCCGCGCGGCTGACGGTCACGACGGTGTCGGAGGTCACCAGCGCCACGGTCGCGTAGGCGAGGGCCGCGCCGACCGCGAGCCCGTGGGTGATCCAGGTCGCCTCGCGCAGCCAGCCGGCCGACGCCGCGGGGCGGGGCCCGAGGGCCCAGCCGGCGAGCAGGTCGGCCGCGGCGATGCCGGTGAACACCAGGGCCCAGCCCGTGGGGCCGCTGACCCACTCGTAGGCCAGCAACGGGACGGCCGGTTGCAGCGCGAGCAGGGCGGCGTACCGGGGGGCGCCGAGGCCGGTGGCGCGCTGGTACGCCACGGCGATCCCGGCCACGGCGAGGCACACGCCGCCGGCGTACGTGGTGGCGGGCACCTTCAGGCCGGCGCGGACCGCTTCGACCTGCCAGAAGGCCTGCCCGGCGAGCAGCGTGAGCACCAGCCCGATCGTGGTGACCGTCTCTGCGGTGGCGGTGAGTCCGCGCCGCACGACGATCGGGGGCACCATGAGCACGGCCGCGCTGACCACGACGAGGATCGCGGCCCGTCCCATGTCGTCCAGTTCGGACAGGACGGCGACGGTGAACGTCAGCGCGGCGATACCCAGCAGCAGGGCGCCGAGGGCGAGGAGTACGTTCTGCACCGAGCGGGACGACGCTTCGGGGCGCAGTCCCTCCGGCTCACCGGGGGGTGCCGGCGACGCGGGCGCGGCGGCGGGGCGTTGCCGGGGCGGGGGTGGCGGCGGAACGGTGCGCCGGCCTGGTCGCGCCTGCGCCGGCAGGCGCGGAGTGATCCGCCGGGTGGCCACGAGTGGGCGCCGCGACCGCCGTAACCGCTGACTCTGCGCGGCCTGCAGGAGCGCGCGCTGGTGCAGCGCGGCCTGCATCTTGGCGGAGAGTTCGGCCCGCTCCTTCTGGATGGCGAGGTCCCGGGCGCTCATCTCGGCGATGTCCCGGTTGAGCCGTTCGAGTTCGGCGGCGAGTGGCGGCGGGGGCTGTCCACAGTAGGGGCAGCCGATCACCGGGTCGGCGGGACGGCCGCAGTGCGTGCACTGGTACATCGCCGTGCCACCTTCCAGAGGGCCGCCGCGGGTCGCGGTCTGTGCAGGGTCTTACCGAAGCATGCCCAAAGATCAGTAGGCAGGAAAGTCCCCACGCCCGCGCTGCGGCGGGGTGGGGTCGGTCCGGCCGCCACGGCGGTGGGGGGACCTCGTGCGGGCCGCACGGGCGGCGACAGGTGCACCTCGCCGGGCGAAGGACCGAACTGCCCGGAGTGGTCCGCGTGCCACGCGTACCCGGTCGGGACTAGCGGCCGCCGCGGTGGCGCCAGCGCAGCTGGAACGGCAGCTTGGCCGACTCGAGCTTGACAGCGAAGGTCATCTTGCTCGTTCCGTCCTGCCGGTCCTCGAAGTGGATCGGGATCTCCACGATCTTGTGGCCGCGCTGCGCGGCGAGGAAGTTCATCTCCACCTGGAAGCTGTAGCCGTTGCTGCGGATCCGCTCCAGTCCAATGTCGAGCAACGTCTGCCGGGCCCAGAGCTTGTATCCGGCCGTGACATCACGGATGCGCATCCGCAGTACCGCGTCGACGTAGAAGTTCGCCCAGCCGGACAGCAGGCGCCGGTTCAGGCCCCACTCCTTGGCCAGCGACCCGCCGGGGACGTACCGGCTGCCGATCACGACGCCCGCCTGCGTGGAGAGCAGCGTGCCGAGCATCTGCGGGATGTACTCCGGCGGGTGGGACAGGTCCGCGTCCATCTGGACGATGTACTCGGCACCGCCCTCCAGCGCCCGGGTCATCCCGTCGACGTACGCGCGGCCGAGCCCTTCCTTGCCTGCCCGGTGCACCACGCAGACCCGCCCACCGGTCGTGCTAACCAGCTCCTCGGCGATCTTGCCGGTGCCGTCCGGCGAGTTGTCGTCGACCACCATGACGTTCAGGTTCGGCAGGGGTAGCGCGAGCAGCGCCTCCACGATGGTCGGCAGGTTCGCCGACTCGTTGTAGGTGGGCAGCACGACCGTGACGGCCGCGTCCCGCCACGGCGCGGGCAGTTCGACGATCTCCCGGGCAGACTTCGACATGAACAGATCCTGTCAGATTCGTGACACTCCGTCTCTCCTACCCCGCTGCCGGCCCTCCTCACCTACGGAGGACCGGCCGGCCCATACCCCGGTACTCCCAGCCCGCACGCAGCCAGAGCGTGTGGTCCAGGCAGTTCCGCCCATCGATGATCTTCTTCTGGGCGACGAGCTCGCCGAGGGTCGCGGGATCGGCATTCCGGAACTCTTCCCATTCGGTGAGCACGCACACCAGATCGGCGCCGGTAACGGCGTCGGCCAGGCTGCCGGCGTAGGTCACCTCCGGAGCCTCCCGCTGGGCGTTCGCCATGCCTTGCGGGTCGTACACCGTGACGAGCGCGCCGGCGCGGGCGAGCTTGCGGGCCACCGCGAGGGCGGGCGAGTCTCGGACATCGTCGGAGTTGGGCTTGAACGTCGCGCCCAGCACAGCCACCCGCGCCTCGGCCAGGTCCGGGCCGTTCGGGCCGTACGTGCGGTCCAGCAGTTCCGCCGCGAGCTGCACCACCCGCTGCCGGCGGCGGTTGTTGATCAGGTCGACCTCGTGCAGGAACCGCAGCGCCTCCCCGACCCCGAGCTCCTGCGCCCGCGCCTGGAACGCCCGGATGTCCTTGGGCAGGCATGCGCCTCCGAAGCCGATACCGGCGCGCAGGAACTTGTTGCCGATGCGCGGGTCGTACCCGATCGCGCGGGCGAGCTGGGTCACGTCCGCGCCGACGGCCTCGCACACCTCGGCCATCGCGTTGATGAACGAGATCTTGGTAGCGAGGAACGCGTTCGCGGCGACCTTGACCAACTCGGCCGTGGCGAAGTCGGTGACCACGACGGGGACCTCGCGGTCCTCGTTCGCGGCGAGGTCGAAGACGCCCTTGTGCGCGATGTTCAGCATGCCGAGCGCCCACTCGCTCTTCACCCCGAAGATCACGCGGTTGGGGCGCAGCACGTCCTCCACCGCGAAGCCCTCCTGGAGGAACTCGGGGCTCCACGCGACCTCCACCTCGGCCTGCGGCGGGGCGTACTTGCCCACCAGTTGCTCGACCCACTCGGCCGTGCCGACCGGGACGGTCGACTTACCGACGATCAGCGCCTTGCGGGTCAGGTGCGGGGCGAGCCCGGTGATGGCGTTCTCGACGTAGGAGAGGTCGGCGGCCATGCCGTCGGCGCGCTGCGGGGTGCCGACGCAGATGAAGTGCACGTCGCCGAAGGCCGCCGCCTGCGCGTAGTCGGTCGTGAAGCGCAGGCGCCCGGTGGCGAGATTCTTGACCAGCAGCTCGTCCAAACCCGGCTCGTGGAACGGCACCGTACCGGCGGACAGCTTCTCGATCTTCGCGGCGTCCACGTCCACGCCGAGCACTTCGTACCCGAGCTCGGCGAAGCAGATGGCGTAGGTGGCGCCGAGATAGCCGGTGCCCAGGAAGGTCAGGTGTGGCCGTGCGGCCCCGGAGGGCGGCGTCACGGCCGGCAGGCTCTGATTGCTGGGGTAGGGGATCGTCACTGTCTCTCCGCTCGCACTCCATGCCGCGCCGATGGCGCCGCTGAACGACCGCTGCCGGGGGCAGTCGGCTCGGACATCCTCACTTCGCAGACATCCTTACTTAGCATGCCCGCCCTGATGTCTGTGCTCCGGGATAACCGGGGCATCGCGGCGTCAGTCGGTCAGCCTACGCCTCGTCGGTGGCCGCCCGCCTACCCGTCGGTATTCTCGGCCGCGACGGGTAGCGGCGCGTTACCTGCGACGGCGGGACGACAGGGGAAGGGGTGCGCGATGCCGACGGAGTTCCAGGGGACGGGCGGCCTGGGCCAACCGGGGTACGGCGCGGACTTCGCGGCGTACCGGCTGCCCGACGAGCACGAGGCCGTACGGGAGGCGGTGCGCGAGGTGTGCGCGGCCAAGGTGGCGCCGAACGCCGCCGAGGCGGACGAATCCGGCGAATTCCCTCAGGCCTCGTACGAAGCGCTCGTCGCCGCGGACTTCCACGCGCCGCACATCCCGACCGAGTACGGCGGGGCCGGGGCGGACGCGCTCGCCACCGCCATCGTCATCGAGGAGGTGGCCCGCGCCTGCGCGTCCAGCTCGCTGATCCCGGCGGTCAACAAGCTCGGCACCATGCCTCTGCTGCTCGCCGCCTCGGAGGAGCTCAAGCGGCGCTACCTGCCGCCGGTGGCGCGCGGCGAGGCGATGTTCTCCTACTGCCTGTCCGAGCCGGAGGCGGGCAGCGACGCCGCCTCCATGAAGACGCGGGCGGTACGCGACGGCGACTACTACGTCCTCAACGGCGTCAAGCGGTGGATCACCAACGCCGGGGTGTCGGAGTACTACACCGTCTTCGCCGTCACCGACCCGACCGCCCGCTCCCGCGGCATCTCCGCCTTCGTCGTGGAGCGCTCCGACCCGGGCGTGAGCTTCGGCGCGCCGGAGCGCAAGCTCGGCATCAAGGCCTCGCCGACCCGTGAGGTCTACCTTGACCAGGTGCGCATCCCCGCGGACCGGCTCATCGGCGCCGAGGGGGAGGGCTTCCGGATCGCGATGCGGACCCTGGACCACACCCGGGTGACGATCGCTGCCCAGGCCGTGGGCATCGCGGCCGGCGCGCTGGACGTCGCGGCGCGCTACGTCAAGGAGCGCCAGCAGTTCGGCCGGCCGGTGGCCGACTTCCAGGGCGTCCAGTTCATGCTCGCCGACATGAGCATGAAGCTGGAGGCCGCGCGGCAGCTCACGTACGTGGCGGCCGCGAAGTCGGAGCGGTCCGAGCCCGACCTGACCTACTTCGGCGCGGCCGCCAAGTGCTTCGCATCGGACGCCGCGATGGAGATCACGACAGACGCGGTCCAGTTGCTCGGCGGGTACGGCTACACCAAGGACTTCCCGGTCGAGCGCATGATGCGCGACGCCAAGATCACGCAGATCTACGAGGGCACCAACCAGGTGCAGCGCATCGTCATGGCCCGGGAGCTGCTCAAGCGGCTCTGAACAGGCCAGCCCGGCAGGTCAGGCTCCCACCGGGCGCCGGGGGCCGTCAGCGGTGGCGCTCGCCGGTCACGTCGTACAGGTGGTGGACCGTGTCGTGCGCGACGTAGCGGGCGAACGACTCGACCGTGAACCTGACGCCGTCACCGCGTACGCCGGTGCGCTCCCACTGCGCGTCCGAGACGGTGGCGAGGGATGCCGCGATCCGCCGCGCCGCGGCCACGAGCTCCGCCGCGACCGCCGTCGGCTCCTGGTCGCCGTACCGGTCCTCGATCGCCGCGGCGTCCTGGTCCCAGCCCGGGTACGTCGGGTCCTCCTCGGTGAGCATCAGACCGAGCCGGTAGTCGCCCAGCCGCAGCACGTCCCGCACGTGGCACGCGTACTCCAGAAGCGACCACCTGTCGGGCCGGGTCCGGCGCCGGGCCCGTTCGGCGTCGGCCAGCACGCCCGGCCAGCGCTCCGCGTTGGCGAGCAGCAGCGCGGCGATCTGTTCGCGGGGCACCGACCGCGTGTCGAATCCGCACTCCTCGCACGGCCGGTGCAGCACCCACGTCCAGTCCTTGGTGTCCGGCACGATCGTCACGCCGGCCAGGGTACCGACTGGGCGGTGGCGCACCGCAGGACCGCCGGCCCCCGGTACGGGGCGACCGGGACCGGCGGTCACGAGGGTTCGCGGATCGGGGCGGACTACTCCGGCTGCGTGCCGGGCGTCGTACGGGGGGTGTCGGGGGTGTCGTCGGACGACGGTGGCGGCAGGTCGTCGGCGGCGTGGCGCGGCCCCGGCATGCTCGTTACCGGCTCGGCCTTTGGCGCGTCCGCGGTGGGCTGGGTCTCGGCGGGCCGTTCCTCGCCGGCCGTCTCGGCGGGCTGCTCGTCGGACGCTTCGGCCACCGCGGCCCCGGCGGCGCCGGCCGCCGGCCACTGCCGCCAGCGCTTCGCGCTGAAGACGGCGATGAACAGCAGCGCTCCCACCACGAGCAGCGTGCCGTTCAGCAGCGGGGTGCGCAGCGGGACCGCCTCGCCGGCGATCGTCAAGTCGCCGGGTACGGCGTCGGTGACGGCGAACGGGTCGATGAACAGGCCCACGCTCGGGCCCAGGTAGCTCAGGGCCGCCACCAGCGGGCCGACCGGCGAGAGGCGCAGGGTCGCGATCAAGCCGAGCAGGATGCCCGCGGCCGCGAGGTACGCCGCTGGCTGGATCAGGTCGGCGGTGTCGAACGCATCCGTGGCGATCCACGCCTCGACGGTGTCGGTCGCGCCGGCCTGGCCCATGGCGAGCAGACCCCACGCGAGCGGCGCGACCACCACTCCTGCTATCAGGCTGAACAAATGTCGCATTCGCGCACCGTACCGTCTCTTGACGGATCCTGGTGGGTACCCCCGCAGCGGCACGGTGCGCCGGGGACGGCCCCTTACCGGGGTACGGAGATACCCACGCCGCCCCGGGTCTCGGCCCCGTAGCGCTGCTTCTCGCCGGCCAGGTCGAGCGGGCGGATCCGCTTGCGGTTCTCCAGCGCATCCTCGTCGAGCAGGTCGGCCGGGACGAGCCAGACGACCTCGAACTCCAGCCCGTCCGGGTCCCGGCCGTAGAGGCTCTTGGTGGTCCCGTGGTCGGAGGTGCCGACGAGGGCGCCGGCCTCGGCGAGGCGGTGCGCCACGCGCTCCAACTCGGCGAGGGTGTCCACCTCCCAGGCGAGGTGGTAGAGGCCGACGGTGGAGCGCCCGGCCAGGGACGGTCCAGCCTGTCCGCGGACCTCGAACAGGCCGAGATCGTGGTCGTTGGTAGAGCCGGCGGCCCGCAGGAAGGCGGCTCCGCGCAACCCGTCCGGGGCCATGTCCAGCTTCTGGAAGCCGAGCACCTGCGTGTAGAAGGCGACGCTTCGCTCAAGATCGCTTACGAACAGGACGGCGTGATTTAGTCGAGTGACCGGCATGTCACCGGCAACGTATTTGCTTCGTCAAGTATTCCGCCGACTGTGTGGCCGGCGGGGGTGTGGGGGCCGATGGCGATCAGGCAGGATATGGGCCGTGACTCGCGGCGACACCCTCTGGACGCCCCCGGCCAACGTCCTGGCGACCTCCCGGATCGGCCGCTACCTGGCCTGGCTCGAGCGGGAGCGCGGGCGCGACTTCGGCGGCGACTACGACGCCCTGTGGCGCTGGTCCGTCGACGACCTGTCCGGCTTCTGGCGGTCGATCGCCGACTACTTCGAGATCAGGATGTACGCAGAGCCGGCCACGGTGCTCTCCGGCCACAGCATGCCCGGCGCCCGGTGGTTCCCGGGCGCCACGCTCAACTACGCCGAGCACGTCCTGCGCATGCCCGGGGTCGTCGACGATGAGCCGATCGTCCGGAGCTACTCGCAGACCCGCGAGCCGGTCACGCTCACCGCGGCCGACCTGCGCGAGCAGGTGCGGCGGGTGCGGGCCGGGCTGCGCCGACTGGGGGTGCGGGCGGGCGACCGCGTCGCCGCGTACGCGCCGAACATCCCCGAGACGTTCGTGCTCATGCTCGCCGCCGCCAGCCTCGGCGCGGTCTTCTCCTCGTGTGCGCCTGAGTTCGGCACGCGCAGCGTGGTGGACCGCTGGCGGCAGATCGAGCCGCGCGTGCTCGTGACGATCGACGGCTACCGGTACGGGACGAAGGAGATCGACCGGCGGGCCGAGGTCGCGGCGATCCGGGAGGCGCTGCCGTCCCTCGAGCACGTCGTCGCGCTGTCCTATCTGGATCCGCGGGCCGCCCTGCCCGAGGGCGCGCTCGCCTGGGCCGACCTCGCCGCCGAGACGGACGAGCCGCTGGCGTTCGAGCCGGTGGCGTTCGACCACCCCCTGTACGTGCTGTACTCGTCGGGCACCACGGGGCTGCCCAAGCCGATCGTCCACGGGCACGGGGGCATCCTGCTCGAGCACCTGAAGATGCTCGCGCTGCACCACGACCTCGGCCCGGGCGACCGGTTCTTCTGGTTCACCACCACCGGCTGGATGATGTGGAACTTCCTGGTCTCCGGCCCGGCGGTGGGCGCGGCCATCGTGCTGTTCGACGGGGACCCCGGCTATCCGGACCTGACGGCGCTGTGGCGGCTGGCCGCCGACGCCGGCGTCACCTACTTCGGCACCTCGGCACCGTTCCTGCTGGCCTGCCGCAAGGCCGGCGTGGTGCCGCGCACCGTCGCGGACCTGTCCCGGCTGCGGGGCGTGGGCTCCACCGGAGCGCCGCTGCCGCCGGAGGGGTTCCGCTGGGTGTACGAGGCCGTCGGCGACACGCTGCACCTGCAGTCGCTGTCCGGCGGCACGGACATGTGCACCGGGTTCGTCGGCGGCGTGCCACTGCTGCCGGTGTACGAGGGGGAGATCTCCTGCCGCTGCCTGGGCGCGCGGGTCGAATCCTTCGACCCGTCGGGCCGACCGGTCATCGGGGAACAGGGCGAGCTGGTCATCACCGCGCCGATGCCGAGCATGCCGGTGGGGTTCTGGAACGACCCCGACGGCGAGCGGTACCGGGCGGCGTACTTCGACGTGTTCCCCGGCGTCTGGCGGCACGGGGACTGGATCACCATCACGCCCCGCGGCACCTGTGTGATCACCGGCCGCTCGGACGCCACGCTCAACCGCGGCGGCGTGCGGCTGGGCACGGCGGAGTTCTACTCCGTCGTCGAAGGGCTCGACGAGGTCGTCGACTCCCTGGTCGTGCACCTGGAGGACCACGCGGGCGGGCCGGGTGAGCTGCTGCTGTTCGTGGTGCTGCGCGAGGGCCTGACGTTGGACGACGGGCTGCGGCGGCGGATCGCCACCGAGCTGCGGACCGCGCTGTCGCCGCGGCACGTGCCCGACGAGATCTACCAGGTGGGCGCCGTGCCGCGGACGTTGAGCGCGAAGAAGCTGGAGGTCCCGGTCAAGCGGATCCTCACCGGCACGCCGGTGGAGCGGGCCGCGGCCACCGGCGCGCTCGCCAACCCCGACTCGCTGCTCGCGTTCGAGCGACTGGCCAGGCAGCGGGCGGCTACGGCGTCAGCATGACCGTCACGCGTTCGACCACGGCCCGTTCCTCCAGCCGGCCCCGGTCCACGTGCCGGCACAGCACGATCGAGGCCCCGGCGGCGAGCGGCGCGAGCAGCCAGTCGGTCGGGTCCGTGACCGCATCCCCGTCGACCAGCACCCGTCCGCCGCCCGCGATCCCTAACTCGTCGGCACGCCGCGCCGCGCGCCGGCACAGCTCCTCCTGGGTCTCGGTCGGCGTGGCGAGGTCCCCGGCGTCCGTCACCGCTGAGAAGCGGTCTCCGTACGCCCGTACCTCCACGACGTAATCGGCCGCGCCGGGCGGCGGCCCCGGGCGCATCGGCGCGGCCAGCGGCGCGAGGCCGAGGACGTACACGTCGGGCGCGGTCGCCCGGGCGGCGTCGAGCCGGTCGGCGGTGGCGAACGCGACCTCGACGCTCAGCCCGGCCGGCTCCGCTCCGGTCACCGCGCCTGCCGGTTGGGCCACCGTCACCCCGGCGGCCCAGCAGCCGAGCAGCACCGCGGCGGCCTGCCAGTGCGGGGGCAGGAGCACGGCGGCGGTGTCGCCGGGACCGAGGGCGAGCCCGTCGGCGAGGAGGTTGGCCGTCTTCGCGACCCAGTTGTCCAGGGTCGCCCCGGACAGTTCGGTGCGCTCGCCGGTCGCGTCGTCGTAGTACGTGATCAGGGGGCGGGCCGGATCGGGGACGCCGGCCCGCCACAGCTCGTCGACCGTGGTAGGGAATGATCCGGACATATACTCCTCCTTCATCCGCAACGGCCCCTGACGTCGCCCCGCCGGCGCCACGCCGGGAGGCGTACGCGGGAGGCGGCGAACCGGCGGCCGGGCGTAGGCTAGGAGTTCGAGTGCTGAATCTCACCCCGCCAACACTCCATCAGACCTCAGCGAGGAGCTGCCCTGTGACCTCCGGTCGCCCGCCCCGCGTGCTGTTCGACGCCACGAGTGTCCCGGCCGACCGTGGTGGTGTCGGCAGATACGTGGACGGGCTGCTCGGGGCGCTGGGCCGGGCGGGCAGCCGGGTGCTCGACCTGGTCGTCGTGTGCCAGCGCACGGACGCCGAGCGGTACGCCCGGATGCTGCCCGACGCCAAGGTCGTCTCCGCCCCCGCCGCCGTCGCGCACCGCCCCGCTCGGCTCGCCTGGGAGCAGACGGGCCTCCCGCTGCTGGCCCAGCAGGTGGGCGCGCAGGTGCTCCACTCGCCGTTCTACACATGTCCGCTGCGGGCCGGTTGTCCGGTCACCGTGACCGTGCACGACGCCACGTACTTCACCGAGCCCGAGCACTACGACAAGTCCCGGCGCACCTTCTTCCGCTCGGCGATCAAGACCGCGCTGCGCCGGGCGACCCGGGTGATCGTCCCGAGCAAGGCCACCCGCGACGAGCTGATCCGCCTGCTCGACGCCGACCCGACGCGCATCGACGTGGCGTACCACGGCGTGGACCACCGGGCCTTCCACGCCCCGAGCGAGGAGGAGAAAGCCCGGGTCCGGGCCCGTCTCGGCCTCGGCACCACGTCGTACATCGCCTTCCTCGGCGCCAAGGAGCCGCGCAAGAACGTACCCAACCTGATCCGCGGCTGGGTGGCGGCGGTCAGCGAGCGGGAGAACCCGCCGGCCCTGGTGATCGCCGGCGGGCAGGGTCACGACGACGAGATCGACCGGGCGGCTGCCGAGGTCCCGGCGCACCTGCGCCTGCTGCGCCCGGGCTACCTGCGGTACGCCGACCTGCCCGGCTACCTGGGCGGGGCGCTGGTCGCGGCCTACCCGTCGTACGGCGAGGGTTTCGGTCTGCCGATCCTCGAGGCGATGGCGTGCGGCGCCCCCGTGCTGACCACCCCCCGGCTGTCGCTGCCGGAGGTGGGCGGGGACGCGGTCGCCTACACCGGCGAGGACCCGGCGCAGATCGGGCGGGACCTCGCCGACCTGCTCGACGACGAACCGCGGCGGCTGGCGCTGGCGAAGGCCGGCATCGAGCGGGCCCGCGAGTTCACCTGGGAGTCGAGCGCCGAGGTGCACGTGGCCTCGTGGACCCGCGCTGCGGCCTGATTCACGACAGATGCAATGATATGGGGATGCTCTACGCCGTCGTCCCGGCCGGTGGCAGCGGCACCCGGTTGTGGCCCCTGTCCCGTGCCGACAACCCGAAGTTCCTCCATCCGCTGACCGGCACGGCCACGTCGCTGCTGCAGGCCACGGTGGCCAGGCTCGCGCCGCTGACCTCGATCGAGAGGACGTACGTGGTGACCGGCGTCAGCCACGCCGCGGCGGTCGCCCGCCAGGTGCCCGCGCTGCCCGAGGAGAACATCCTCGTGGAGCCGTCGCCCCGGGACTCGTGCGCGGCGATCGCGCTCGCCGCCGCGGTGATCGCGCGGCGGGACCCGGGGGCCGTGATGGGATCCTTCGCCGCCGACCACCTGGTCCGCGATGGCGAGGCCTTCGCCACGGCGGTGCGCCAGGCGGTCGAGGGTGCCGAGCGGGGCCTGCTGATGACCGTGGGCATCACCCCGACCCGGCCCGAGACCGGCTACGGCTACCTCCGCTGTGGCGGACGGGTGGAGGGCCCGGTGGTGAAGGTCGCCGAGTTCACCGAGAAGCCGGCGTACGACGTCGCCGTCTCCTACGTGGAGTCGGGCGAGTACCTGTGGAACGCCTCGATCTTCGTGTGGCGGGTGGACGTGTTCCTCGCCGAACTGGCCCGCCAGCAGCCCGAGATGCACGCGGGCGTGCTGCGCATCGCCGAGGCGTGGGACAGCCGGGACCGGGAGGCCGTGCTGGGCGAGGTGTGGCCGACACTCCCGAAGATCTCGGTCGACTACGCCGTGATGGAGGGCGCCGCGGCCGCTGGGCTGGTCGGCACGGTGCCCGGCGACTTCGGGTGGAACGACGTGGGCGACTTCCACACGTTGGGCGAGGTGCTGGGCGGCGACACGGCGGGCAACGTCATCGTCGGCGGGGCCGGCGAGGAGAAGCCGGGCGTGCTGCTGCGCGATGTCTCGGGCACCGTGATCGTGCCCCAGTCGGGCCGTCTGGTGGCGGCGCTCGGCGTGGCCGACCTGATCGTCGTGGACACGCCCGACGCCGTACTCGTCTGCCCACGCGACCGCGCCCAGGACGTCAAGAAGCTCGTCGACGACCTCAAGGAGCGCGGCGAGACCCACCTGGTCTGAGCCCGTTTGGGGCGCCGGCCGGCCCGGCCGCGCCGGCGGACGCATAGGCGGGCCCGGACGCGGAGGCGGGCGCACTGGCGGGCCCGGACGCGGAGGCGGGCGTGTCGGCGCGCGGGGCCAGGGCGAGCGCGGCCAGAGCGGGCGGCACGAGCTTCGCGGTGCCCGACGCGAGCGGCGCCGGTAGCGCCCCGACCGGGAACCACGCCAGGTCGGCCGACTCCGCGCTGAGCCGCGGCTCGGCGTCGGGCGGTGCGACGGCCACGAAGCGCACGTCGAAATGGCGCGACGGCCCGGCCGAGCAGTGGACCTCGTGGATGTCCAGGCCGATCGGTTCGGCGAGCATCCGCAGCCCGCGGATGCCGGACTCCTCGGTCGCCTCGCGCAGCGCGACGGCGGCCAGGCTCGGATCGCCGGGTTCGCAGTGCCCGCCGACCTGCACCCAGCGGCCGAGCCGGCCGTGCAGGCACAGCAGCACGCGCTCACCTGCCGAGTCGAGCACCAGCGTCGAGGCGGTGAAGTGATCGACGTGGCCGTCGCGGAGCATGACGCGCGGCCCCAGGTCGAGGAGTTCGAGCATCAAGTTGAGGCTTGCCTCGGCGTCGGCGTCGGGCGGCGTCCAGCGTTCCAGCAGCCGCCGCGCGCTGGCGTGCAGCAGGGCGAGGGTCATGCGCCCGACGGTATGGATTGAAGCTTGGTCGCCACAAGCCTGGTGTCGCCGCTGATCCCGGGCCGAGGGCTCTCGGCCGGGTCTCCGCGAGCCCCACGTGGATGAAGTCGCGGGGTTGGCCGCCCGCGAGATGGGAAAATCGCGGTGTCCGCGGGTTGTGGGCGCACGATTTTCATGAAGTCGTGGTGACCCTCGCCGCTCGACCCCGCGATTAGCACGCAAAGTGAGTCGATCAACGGCCCGGACAGCGCGTTTTTCAGGAAGTGGCGCGCGATCAGGGCCGATCGACCCCGCGATATTCAGGACGTCGAGTGGACCGTGCACGGGCTGCCGCAGAGCGGTGGCGACGCGGCTATCCTCCGTGCGAGGTGGTGGTCGGTGTGGGCACCAGGTGGCCGATCAGCCCCGTCGCGGGCTCGCCCGCCGGCCGCCACGCCGAGGGGACGCCCTCGGCGAGCAGCGCTACGCGCAGCCGGTGCACGTCGGCGCCGAGCGCGACGAGGGCGGCCGGGTCGGCCGCGTTGGTGACCCGGCAGGCGACGGCGTCCCCATCCACAGTGAACACAGTGCTCGGCGCCGTCACCGGCTGGATCAGGGCGAGCGCACGGTCGACGGCACCTCGGTCGACGGCACCTCGGCCGACGGCACCCCGGTTGACCGCACCCCGGCCGGCCGCACCCCGGCCGGCCGCACCCCGGTCGCCCGCGCCCGGATCAACAGCGCTCGCCACAGCGGGAACCGTCGCGTTGCTCAGCGTCGCCGCCTCGCGCAGCCCGAGCGCGCGCGCCTCGGCCGTGCCGAGTGAGAACAGGTCCTGCTCGGCGGGGCGGATGAGGGCCGCCGCCCCGGGCCCGTCGCCGGCCGGGCCGGACCCGTCGCCGGCCGGGCCGGATCCGTCCCCCGCCGAGCGTCCGGGTCCGTCCCCCGCCGAGCGTCCGGCGAACCGGCGGCCGAGCGGCAGACCCCGGACCACCGCCACCGGGACCCCGTCGCACTTGCCCTTGACGAGCTCGGCCGCCGCCGCCACCTCGTCGACGACCGCCATCTCGGTGAGGCGCAGTTCGTTGCCGTACGGGTCGACCTCGCCGCGGTGGTCGCGCAGCGGGTCGATGCCGGCCGCGCCGAGCGCCACGTCCACCAGGCCGAGCCGCCAGGGCCGGCCCATCGTGTCGGAGACGATGACCGCGACGTCCACCCCGGCCCGCTCCCGCAGCGCCGCGCGCAGTCCCCGGGCCGACGCGTCCGGGTCCTTGGGCAGCAGCACCAGGCACCTGCGGTCCACGTTGGACTCGTCGATACCGGCCGACGCCATCACGTACCCGTGGTGGGTCTGCACGATCCGGACGTTGCCGCGGCTGGCGACGGGCCGGGCCGTCTCGGCGGCGAGCACCTCCGCCCGGGCGGCCTCCCGCTCGGGCCCGTCCGCGGGCACCTCGACGAGCCGGCCCTCCGCTTTGGAGACGATCTTGCTGGTCACCACGAGGACGTCTCCGTCGCGCAGCCACGGCGCCGCTTGGGCGATGAGCGCGGCGAGGTCGTCGCCCGGGCGCACGTCGCCGATGCCACGGACCGGCAGGATCTCAAGCACCCGCGACCTCCAGGCACGCCCGCGCCATCGCGGCGGTCGCCGTCTCGTCGGTCATCCACAGTGGCGTCTCGCGGACCACGACGCCCTCGATCGTCACACCGGCGTCGGACGGGTCCACGAGCCACCCGTCGAGCAGGCCGCCGTCGCGGCGCGCGCCGTACATCGCGCCGACCCCGGCCGCCGAGCACTCCACCCCGATCGCCGCGAGGCAGCGGTCCGCCATGCCCCGCACCGGGGCGCCGCCGATGATCGGGGAGACGCCCACGACGGGCGCCCGTCCGCCCACCACGGCCTCCCGGATCCCGGGTACGGCGAGGATCGGGGCGATGCTGACCACCGGGTTGCTCGGCGCGATCATGACGACATCCGCCGACCCCAGCGCGTCGAGCACCCCGGGTGCCGGCTTCGCCTGATCGGCGCCGATGAACACGAAGCGCTGAGCCGGCAACGCCGCCCGGTGCCGGATCCACCACTCCTGGAAGTGGATCGCTTCGTCCTCGACGACCACGTGCGTCTCCATGCGGTCGTCGGTCGCCGGCAGCAGCCGCACGCCGGGCTGCCAGCGGGCGCACAGCGCCTCGGTGACGGCCGAGAGGGGGTAGCCGGCGTTGAGCATGGTGGTGCGTACCAGGTGGGTGGCGAGGTCGCGGTCGCCGAGGCCGAACCAGGTCGGCTCCGCGCCGTACGCCGCCAGCTCCTCCTTGACCGTCCACGTCTCGTCGCGTCGGCCCCAGCCGCGCTCGGGATCCGCGCCGCCACCCAGCGTGTACATGACGCTGTCCAGGTCCGGGCAGATCCGCAGGCCGTGCAGGGTCACGTCGTCACCCACGTTGACCACGGCGGTCACCTGCGCGCCCACCTCGCGGGCGTGCGCCCGTACCCCGGTCAGGAAGCGCGCCCCGCCGATCCCGCCGGCGAGGACGACGATGTGCATGGGCAGTCACCTCCTGCTCCCGGTCCGCCGCGTGCCGGTCCCGCGCCAGGCCCACCGGCGGCCCGGCTCATCCTCTCCTATGTCAGCGCGGCGACGCCGGGCGGGTTAGGCTCTCGTGCGACTCGAGGCAAACCACCCACGAGGGGGACCTGTGACCACACAGCCCGAGAACCCGGCGACGGAGGAGAAGCGGGCCAGCGAGTTCACGAAGCCCGTGCGAGACCTGCTCGCGTTCGTGCTGCTGGGCGCCAACGCCGTCCTGCTCTTCTTCGCGGTCGTCGACCTGCTGATCCCGTACGACTTCGACCCGCGCGGTTTCACCGGCCGCGCCGATGCTCAGTTCGGCAGCTTCGCGGGCTTTGTTCCCGTGGTCTTCCCCCTCGTGGCGGTGCTGATCACCACGCACATCGCTCCGGCGTCGGCGCGCTCCCGTCTGATCACGCTGGCCGCCCTGATCGAGTACGCCGTGAGCGCGCTGTTCGGCGTGGTCTGCATGTTCGCGGCGTTCGTCGGCACGGTGGAGAGCGGCACCTTCTCGTCGGTGCGCGCCGGATTCGAGAACTTCCTGCGGCAGCTCGTCCAGCTCGCCGTGCTCGCGGCCGTCGGGTATCTCCTGGCGCGCGTTTGGAAAGGTATGTACGCCGTCCCCAGGCCGGTGACGCCGCAGGGGTACGGCCAGCCGTACGCGCCGGCCGGGTACGGCCAGCCGGGTGCGCCGGCCGGATACGGCCAGCCGCTGACACCGGGCGCGTACCCGACGCCGGGCCACGGAGTGTCGACCCAGGCGTACGGGCAGCCCTACCCCGGGTACGGCTACCCGGTTCCGTCCCCATCCGGCTTCCCGCCGCCGGGCACCCCGTCGAGCGGGCCGCTGCACGCGGAGACCACCTCGTTACCGACCATCCCGCCTGCGCCGGCCGCGCCCGGCTCGCCAGCCGGTGGGCAACCCGAGCAGCACCCGGGCGACCAGCCCGGCCGCGAGCAGTCGGGTGGGGACCAGCGGCCGATCTAGCGGCGACGCGATCGGGTACGCCCGGGGCCACCTGCCCGTCCTCGCCGTTCGTCGGCGGCGGGGCAAGTGGACCGGCGACGTGGCAACTGGACCGGTGACGTGGCGAATGGACCATCGCCCGGTTCGCCCGCGGTGCGCTGGCCTACCCTGCAGGAGTGCCGCAACTTCGACGAGCACTGGAACCGACGGATGCGGAACTGCGCCGCGCCCTGCGCCGGGCCGAGCAGGGGCGCCCGCTCGATGTGGACGAGGCCGCCGCGCTGATCGGCGCCCGGGGTGAGGCGCTCGAGCACCTCCTCGCCGTCGCCGGCGCGGTCCGCGACGCCGGGCTCGCCGACGTGGGGCGGCCGGGCGTCGTCACGTACTCCCGGAAGGTCTTCATCCCGCTGACCCGGCTGTGTCGGGACCGCTGCCACTACTGCACCTTCGCCACGGTGCCGCACCGGCTGCCCGCACCTTTCCTCGAACGCGAGGAGGTGCTCGACATCGCCCGCCGGGGAGCGGCGGCCGGCTGCAAGGAGGCCCTGTTCACGCTCGGGGACCGGCCCGAGGCTCGGTGGTCGCAGGCCCGGGAGTGGCTGCACCAGCGCGGCTACGACTCCACCCTGGACTACCTGCGGGCGTGCGCGGTGGCGGTGCTGGAGGAGACCGGGCTGCTGCCGCATCTGAACCCGGGGGTGCTGAGCTGGGCGGAGCTGCAGCGGCTCAAGCCGGTGGCGCCGAGCATGGGCATGATGCTGGAGACCACGGCGACGCGCCTGTGGAGCGAGCCGGGCGGGCCGCACTACGGCTCGCCGGACAAGGAGCCGGCGGTGCGGCTGCGCGTGCTCGCCGACGCGGGCCGGGTCGCCGTGCCGTTCACCACCGGCATCCTCATCGGTATCGGGGAGATGCCCGCGGAACGGGCGGAATCCCTGTTCGCGATCCGCCGCGCCGCCCGCGAGTACGGCCACATCCAGGAAGTGATCGTCCAGAACTTCCGCGCCAAGCCGGACACGGCGATGCGCGGCGCGCCCGACGCCGAGCTGACCGACCTCGCCGCCACGGTGGCGGTGGCCCGGCTGGTGCTGGGCCCGAAGGCGCGGATCCAGGCCCCGCCCAACCTGCTCGCCGAGGCGGGCACGGAGCTCGACGAGGCGCACGTGGCGCTGCTCCTGCGGGCCGGCATCGATGACTGGGGCGGCGTCTCGCCGCTGACGCCCGACCACGTGAACCCGGAGCGGCCCTGGCCGCAGATCGACGAGCTGGCGCGGCTGTCGGCCGCCGCCGGATTCGCGCTGCGCGAGCGGCTGACCGTCTACCCCGAGTACGTGCGCCGCGGCGAACCCTGGATCGACCCCCGGCTCGCGGCGCACGTGGCGGCGCTGGCCGACCCGGTGACCGGGCTGGCCGCGCCCGAGGCCCGGCCGGTCGGGCGCCCGTGGCAGGAGCCCGACGGCGGCCTGGCCGACCAGGGGCGCACGGACCTGTACGCGGCGATCGACACGCAGGGGCGCCGGACCGACCGCCGGGGTGACTTCGACTCGGTCTACGGGGACTGGTCGCAGGTCGCCGCGCGCGCCGCCGCCATCGCCCCACGCCCGGCCACCGGGCCGGCGCGGTTCGAGCCGGAGGTGCTCGCCGGGCTGCGCCTCGCCGCGGACGATCCGGCGGCGCTGCTCGACCCGGCGCACGAGGCGCTGGCGCTCGCCCTGTTCTCCGCCGACGGCACGGCCCTCGACGAGCTGGCCCGCATCGCCGACGACGTACGCCGCGACGCTGTCGGCGACGACGTGACCTATGTGGTCAACCGGAACATCAACTTCTCCAACGTGTGCTACGTCGGCTGCCGGTTCTGCGCCTTCGCGCAGCGCGAGCGCGACGCGGACGCGTACCGCCTCTCGGTGGACCAGGTCGCCGACCGGGCCGAGGAGGCGTGGCGGGCGGGCGCCACCGAGGTGTGCATGCAGGGCGGGATCGACCCGAAGCTGCCGGTGTCGGTGTACGCCGACCTGGTGCGCGCGGTGAAGGCGCGGGTGCCGGGGCTGCACGTGCACGCGTACTCGCCGATGGAGATCGCGACGGCGGCGGCCAAGGCGGGGGTGAGTGTCCGCGACTGGCTGCTCGAACTGCGCGAGGCCGGGCTGGACACGATCCCCGGCACGGCCGCCGAGATCCTCGACGACGACGTGCGGTGGGTGCTCACCAAGGGCAAGCTGCCGGCCGCGGCCTGGGTCGAGGTGGTGACCACCGCGCACGAGCTCGGCATCCGGTCCAGCGCCACGATGATGTATGGGCACGTCGACCACCCCCGGCACTGGCTGCACCATTTCCGGGTGCTCGCCGAGATCCAGGACCGCACGGGCGGGTTCACCGAGTTCGTGGCGCTACCGTTCGTGCACCACAACGCCCCGATCTACCTGGCCGGGGTGGCGCGCCCAGGCGCGACCTGGCGGGAGAACCGCGTGGTGCACGCGATGGCGCGGCTGCTGCTGCACGGCCGGATTCCGAACATCCAGTGCTCGTGGGTCAAGCTCGGCGACGCCGGGACCGTGGCGATGCTGCGCGGTGGCGCCAACGATCTCGGCGGCACGCTGATGGAGGAGACCATCTCCCGGATGGCGGGCTCCGAGCACGGGTCGGCGCGTACGGTCGAGCAGTTGCGGGGGATCGCCGCCGCCGCCGGCCGGCCGGCCCGGCAGCGCACGACGACGTACGGCGAGGTCGCCCCGGCCGTCGGCTGACTTGTCGCGCCACCCGTTACCTGAGCGCGGTCCCGATCGATATGCAGTGTCAGTGGTGCCCGTGCATCCGCTCGTGAGGCGGCCTCATTTACCAGGTTTGGCTTGACGACGCACGCATTACACGCGTGTAATTTCTCCGGGGTGGTCTCATCGGGCGAGCGCGAATAGCCATTGATGGGACTAAAGTGGACAAAATCCTTCCGCCTGGGGGGTCACACCGGCGCTCGCGGCCGGTGGCAAGAAGGAGGGCATATTGATGGACGGCCGAGAGTACGTGGCCGACCTGCTGGGGAACGCTCCGGAGTGGCACGAGCGCGCTCTGTGCGCGCAGACGGACCCCGAGGCGTTCTTCCCGGAAAAGGGGGGGAGCACTCGCGAGGCGAAGCGGATCTGCTCGCGGTGCGAGGTACGCGTCGAGTGCCTGGAGTACGCGCTGGGGCACGACGAGCGATTCGGCATCTGGGGCGGCCTGTCCGAGCGGGAGCGGCGCAAGCTCAAGCGGTACGCGGCTGCCTAGCCCGAAGCCGAGGTCGGCCCGGGCGCCACGGGCCCACGTGACCCGCTGCGCCCGGCCCGACCTGCCGGTCCGGCCGGTCCGGACGTCGACCCGCCTGCCGCGTCACTCCAGGTCTTCGGGGTCGATGCCGAGCAGGTTCGCGACCTGCTCGATGATCACGTCGTGGACGAGGTCCGCGAGATCGTCCCGGTCCAGCGCCCGGAACTCCAGGGGCCGCCGGTAGAGCACGATCCGGGGCGGTACTCCGTGGCGTCCGGGGCGTCCGGGCAGCAGCCTCGCGAGCGGTACGTCGCCATCCTCGAGCACGTCGGAGTCGTAGACGTTCAACTGCGGGGGCACTTCCTCAACGGCGAACTCCACCCCGGCGAGCTCCTTCGCGTACCGACGCTCCAGGTTCTCCACGGTGTCCAGGACCAGGTCGTCGAAGATCTCTGCCCGGGTGCGGGAGAGCGGGACGCTGGCCGGGACGAGCCGGCCGCGCAGGCCCCGCCCGTGGCGGTCACGGCGCGGGCGGCGGCCCGGCCCGGCGGAGGGCAGGCCCTCGGCCTCCGGACGGCGGCGGTCGGGCTGGTCGGCGCGGGCGGATGTCACGCCGCCAATGTATCCCCGGGTGGCTGACGGGGGATCCGGGGAGCCGGTGTGTCGGCTCGCCCCGCCATCGGTCGCGGGTCGGCGACGCATCTCGGGAGCCGGGCACGCCCGCCCACGGCACGCCATTCCGGCTGAGACGGGTTCGTGTCCGGCGTGTCGCGGGTCATCCTGTCGCGTTGCGCGCCGCGGAGAGATACGGTGCGGCCGTGAGGTCCCCACGCCGTTGCTCCCGTAACGGCTGCCCGAGGCAGGCCGTGGCGACGCTGACCTATGTCTATGCCGAGTCCACCGCGGTGGTGGGTCCGCTGGCGGCGTTCGCCGAGCCGCACTCCTACGACCTGTGTGAAGCGCACGCGCGTCGGCTGACCGCGCCGCGCGGTTGGGATCTGGTCCGCCACGACGGTGAGTTCGAGCCGCCGCCACCCACCAGCGACGACCTGGTCGCCCTCGCCGAGGCGGTACGCGAGGCCGCCCGGCCCGGGGCGACGCAGAAGGACGAGCGGGACCGGGGCGGCCACCAGGTCGGCCGGCGAGGACACCTGCGCGTGATCCCCCCGAGCTCCTGACCGGCGGGTCAGAGCCCATGATCCCCGGATCAGAGCCCATGATCCCCTAGCGTTCTGTCGGCCGGAGCCGACCGGGAGGCTACAGGATCATGTCCCGGCCCGGTAGCTCAGGCCACGCGCACCTCGGCCGGGTCTCCGAACACCTCGACCAGCCGAGGACCGCCCCGCCGGGAGCGCCGGGCTTGGATCCGCTCCAGGCTGGTGTGCGCGGTGACGTGCCCGTCCGTGTCGATGAGCACGCAATCACCGGTGGGTAGCACCACGACCCAGCACTCGACGCCGTCCTCGGTGTGCAGCGCGAGTATCCGGGGGACTCGGTCGACGATCACCACGGCGGGTTCGCCGCACGCGTGTGTCTCGGCCATCGGAACTCCTCGTGTCCGTGGGCGGAGGAAGGCTCCTATACGCACGATAGTGACCGATGCACACACAGCGATGCAAGTGCATTGGAGAACAACACCTACGGGTGATTGCGTGACAGCGCGTGCACGATAGGGCAGACTTCGCTCAGTCCGAGGGTGGAGGTCAACGTGGCTGTCGGGTCGCCACCAACCGTGCGTCGCCGCCAGCTCGGCCGCGAGCTGCGCAAGCTGCGCGAAGCAGCCGGGTTGCACATCGACGACGTGGCTGAGCAGCTGCGTTGCTCGCCGTCGCGGATCAGCCGCATCGAGACGGCCCGCATCCGCATCGCCCCGGGCACCGTCCACGAGATCCTCGACGTGTTCGACATCCACGACGACCGGCGCGCCCGGCTGGTCGCGCTCGCCCGGCAGGCCGAGGAGCCGGGGTGGTGGCAGGAGTACACCGACGTGCTCACGTACGAGTACTCCACCTACATCGCGCTGGAGGCCGAGGCGTCCGCAGTGCGCGCGTTCGAGCCGCTCGTCATCCACGGCCTGCTGCAGACCGAGGAGTACGCCCGCGCGGTGATCAGCAAAGGACGCGGTGGCGACCCCGCCGAGGTGGAGCCGCGCGTCGAGGCGCGGCTGGCACGCCAGGAGGCGCTGCGGCGCGACGATCCGCTGCGCCTGTGGGTGCTGATCGGGGAGGCGGCACTGCGCCAACAGGTCGGCGGCCCGCAGGTGATGCGGGCTCAACTTCGCCGGCTGATCGAGGTCGCGCGGCTGCCGCACGTCCGGCTGCAGATCCTGCCGTTCTCTGTCGGGGCGCTCACCTCGATGACCGGCCCCTTCTCACTCCTGGAGTTCCCCGACGCGGATGTGCCGACGGTGGTCTACGTGGAGAGCCTTGCGGGGGATACCTATATCGAGAGCCCCCAAGGGGTGCGGCGCTGTAATAAGGTCTTCGACGGCCTCGCCGCGGACGCGTTGGACGTGTCCGACTCCCTGGCGATGCTGGAGACGCTCGCAGGCCAATTCTGACGATGAGAGAGGAAGGCGCGGATGACCGCGTCCGAGGTGCCCGCCGACGACCGGCGGATCGTCGCCGATGGCGACTGCCCGATGTTCGCCGCCGCCGACTGGCGCAAGAGTTCCCGCAGCGCGGACAACGGCGCCTGCGTCGAGGTCGCGATGCGGCCCGGCGCGGTCGGTGTCCGGGACTCGAAGGACCCTGCCGGTCCGGTCCTGGTCTTCGACGTCGACGCGTGGCGGGCGTTCGTCGCTGACGTCAAGCGCGGGGAGTTCGATCGCGCGTAGCACCGGCCGGGCCGACGCACGGCGCCGGCCTCGACGTCGAGTGGCGCCCCCGGCCGGTGTCGCGGCGCGCCGCGACGTCCCTCCATCCACCCGACCCTCGGGCCGGTAGGCTCATGTCTCGGTGGATCGCTCGCTGGGTTGGCTGAACGATGCGAGGAGCTGAGACCAGGTGGCAGTGCGCGACCTGAGCAAGATCGTCAAGGCGTACGATGTCCGGGGCGTCGTGCCCGATCAGCTCGACGAATCGATCGCCCGCGCGGTGGGCGCCGCGTTCGTGCTGACGCTGCGGGACCTGGGCGAACCGGCCGACGAGATCGTGATGGCGTACGACATGCGCCAATCCTCGCCCGGCCTGGCCGCCGCGTTCGCGGCGGGCGCGAACGCGGCGGGTGCGAACGTCCTCGACGCCGGCCTCGGCTCGACCGACATGCTCTACTACGCGTCCGGTTCGCTGGGCCGGCCGGGCGCGATGTTCACCGCGAGCCACAACCCCGCGCAGTACGGCGGCATCAAGCTGTGCCGCGCGGGCGCCAAGCCGATCGGCCAGGACACCGGCCTGGCGCAGATCCGTGACCGGGCCCAGGCGCTGCTGGACGGCACGGCTCCGATGCCCGACGGCACCGGGGAGGTCACGAAGCGGGACCTGCTCAGCGACTACGCCGCGCACCTGCGGTCGCTGGTCGACCTGAGCGGGATCCGGCCGCTGACCGTGGCGGTGGACGCGGGCAACGGGATGGCCGGGCACACGGTTCCCGCGGTGCTCGGCGACGCGATGCACCCGGCGCTGCCGCTGCGGATCATCCCGCTGTACTTCGAGCTGGACGGCACCTTCCCGAACCACGAGGCGAACCCGCTGGATCCGGCGAATCTGGTGGATCTGCAGAAGACGGTCCGGGAGACCGACGCGGACCTCGGGCTCGCGTTCGACGGCGACGCCGACCGGTGCTTCGTGGTGGACGAGAACGGTGAGCCGGTCTCCCCGTCGGCGATCACCGCGCTGGTGGCGGTACGGGAGCTGGCCAAGCACCCGGGCGCGACGATCATCCACAACCTGATCACCTCGAGCGCGGTGCCCGAAATCGTCGCCGAGCACGGCGGGCGGCCGGTGCGTACCCGGGTGGGTCACTCGTTCATCAAGGACAAGATGGCCGAGACCGGAGCGGTGTTCGGCGGGGAGCACTCGGCCCACTACTACTTCGCCGACTTCTGGGGCGCCGACACGGGAATGCTCGCCGCGATGCACGTGCTCGCCGCGCTCGGCGAGCAGGACAAGCCCTTGTCGCGGCTGGTGGCGGAGTACTCCCGGTACGTCTCCTCAGGCGAGATCAACTCGGAGGTCGCCGACCAGCAGGCGAAGCTGCGCGAGGTCGAGCAGGCGTTCCGGGACGTCGAGGGTGTCGAGGTGGACCACCTCGACGGGCTGACCCTCCGGTTCCCGGACGGGGCATGGGCGAACCTGCGCCCGTCGAACACCGAGCCCCTGCTGCGGCTCAACGTGGAGGCGCCGAACGAGGAGCGGATGGCCGCGCTGCGCGACGAGGTGCTCGCCGTGGTCCGAGCCTGACCGGGCGTCGGTGCAGCCGAGCGAGAGTGCACAGAGAGAAGGCGTCATGTCCCTGGATCCGCAACTGCTGGAGATTCTGGCCTGCCCGGACACGCATCACGCCCCGCTCGAGTACGACGAGGCGGCGCAGACGCTGACCTGCACGCAGTGCCGTCGGGTGTTCGAGGTCCGCGACGGCATCCCGGTCCTGCTGCTCGACGAGGCGGTCTCCGGCCCGGAGGCCCCGTGATGGTGCGCCCCAGCAGCTTCGCGATCGACGAGGCGCTGCTGGACGACGAGGAGGCGTTGGCCGAGGCCGACTCGGGCGGGATGCTGCGGGCGACCGCATCGGCCGGTCCGCAGGTACGGGAGTCCGCCGTGCTGGCCGCCGAGGCCAACCTCGGTGTCCTTGCCGACGAGGGGCGTCCCCGCGCGGTCGTGGTCGCCGGGGTCGGCACGGCCGCGCGTACCGGTGACGTGCTCGCCACCGTGGCCGGACCCCGCTGCCCGGTGCCGGTCCTGTCGCACCGCAGCGCGGGTGTGCCGGGCTGGGTCGGCGCCGCGGACGTCGTCATCGCGGTGTCGGCGAGTGGGCGCAGCCCGGAGGCGCTCGCCGCGGCGGAGGCGGCGGCCCGCCGGGGTGCCCGGCTCGTCGCGGTCGGCGCGCCGGACTCCCAGTTGCAGTCGGTCGCCGAGCGCGCCCGCGCGCCCTTCGTCCCGGTGCCCAGGCGGGCTCCGGCGCGGGCCAGCCTGTGGGCGCTGACTGTGCCCGTGCTGCTCGCCGCCCGCGCGCTCGGCCTGGTCAAGATCAACGAGGCGGACCTGGCCGAGACCGCGTCGCGCCTGGACGCGGACGCCGAGCGGTGCCGACCCGCGGCGGAGTCCTTCGTCAACCCGGCCAAGTCGCTCGCGATCGACCTCGCCGGCTCCATCCCGATCGTCTGGGGCTCCTCCCCGCTCGCCACGGTCGCTGCTCGGCGCTTCGGCGACACGCTGTCCACGAACGCCCGCTACCCAGTGGTGGCCGGCGCGCTCGGCGAGGCCGGCCGGGGCCGCGTCGGGCTGCTCGACGGGGTGTTCGGCGCACTTGTCGAGCAGAGCCGGGACATCTTCGCCGATGTCGAGGACGGCGGCGGGCCCACGCGGCTGCGCGTCGTGCTGCTGCGCGACGGCGGCCTGTTCGAGGAGGAGGGGCCCGAACCGAGCGCGGTCGAGGAGCGGCGGGCCGAGGCGGTCCTGGAGATCGCGCAGCGGCGGGGGGTGCGCTGCAGCGTGCTCACCGCCGAGGGCGCGTCCCCGCTGGAGCGGCTGGCCTCCTTGGTTGCGGTACCGGATTTCGCCTCGGTGTACCTTGCTCTCGCGCACGGCCTGGACCCGATCGCGGTGCCGGCCGTCACCGAGATGAAGGAGTTCCGGCGTCCATGAGCGCTGATGGGGGAGCCAAGGCGGTCGTCGCCGCGTTGTTGGCCAACCTTGGCATCGCGGTCACCAAGTTCATCGCCTTCCTGCTGACCGGCTCGTCGTCGATGCTCGCCGAGTCGATCCACTCGGTGGCCGACTCGGGCAACCAGGTGCTGCTGCTGTTCGGTCGCAGGCGCTCGCGGCGCAGGCCCACGCCGCGCCATCCGTTCGGGTACGGCCGGGAGCGCTACATCTACGCGTTCATCGTCTCGATCGTGCTGTTCAGCCTCGGCGGCCTGTTCGCGCTGTACGAGGCGTGGCACAAGTACAGCCATCCGGAGCCGATCGACGAATGGCAGTGGGTGCCGGTCGCCGTGCTGGTCGTGGCGATCGTGATGGAGTCCTTCTCGCTGCGTACCGCCGTCGTCGAGTCCAACGCCGTGCGCGGCTCGGCCTCGTGGTGGGGCTTCATCCGCCACGCCCGGTCGCCCGAGCTGCCGGTCATCCTGCTGGAGGACCTGGGCGCGCTGTTCGGTCTGGTCTTCGCGCTGTTCGGGGTCAGCATGACGTTGATCACCGGCGACAGCGTCTGGGACGCGGTGGGCACCGCGATGATCGGTGTGCTGCTGGTGACCATCGCCATCGTGCTGGCCATCGAGACGAAGAGCCTGCTGATCGGCGAGGCGGCCACCCCCGAGCACGAGAAGGCGATCCAGCAGGCCGTGACCTCCGTGGCCGGGATCGAGCGCGTCATCCACATGCGCACGCTGCACCTGGGCCCCGACGAGCTGCTCGTCGCCGCGAAGATCGGGATCGGGCGCGGGTTGAGCGCGCAGGACGTGTCCGAGGCCATCGACACGGCCGAGCAGCGAGTCCGAACGGCGGTGCCGATCGCCCGGGTCATCTACCTCGAGCCGGACATCTACCGCGACGTCGAGGCGACGACCCCGGCTTCCGCGATGGAGGGCTGATGGAGCCGCTGAAGGGCAGGATCCGGCCGTACGCGTGGGGTTCGCGCACGGTCATCGCCGAGCTGCAAGGGCGGGCGGTGCCGAGCCCACAGCCCGAGGCGGAGCTGTGGCTCGGGGCGCACGGCGGTGATCCGTCCACGGTGGAGCGGGCAGAGGGGCCGGTGAGCCTGCTCGACCTGATCACCGCCGATCCGCAGGCGGTGCTGGGCGCCTCGGTCGTCGAGCGGTTCGGCCCGCGGTTGCCGTACCTGCTCAAGCTGCTCGCTGCCGAGGAGCCGCTGTCGTTGCAGGCGCACCCCGACCCCGAGCGGGCCCGGCAGCAATACGAGGCGGGCGACCCGAACTACGTCGACCCGTACCACAAGCCGGAGCTGCTGGTGGCGGTCGGCGACTTCGAGGCGCTGTGCGGGTTCCGGGCGCCGGACTCCTCGGCGCAGCTGCTGCGCAAGCTGGACGTGCCGGTGCTGGCTCCGGTGGTGTCCATTCTCGACGGGCCGGGCCCGACCGGTGAGCGGCTGCGGGCCGCCACGACGAGGCTGCTGGACTGGCCGGTCGACGAGCGTCCGGCGCTGGTGGCGGCGGTGGCCTCGTCGGCGTGCCGGTCCGCGGACCCGGACTGCGCCTTCGTCGCCGGTCTGGCCGACCGCTACCCGGCGGACGTGGGCGTGGTCGTCGCGCTGCTGCTCAACCGCGTCACGCTGCGCCCCGGCGAGGCCGTGTGGATGCCCGCCGGCAACCTGCACGCCTATCTGCGGGGCACCGGTGTCGAGATCATGGCGGCGAGCGACAACGTGCTGCGCGGCGGGCTGACGCCCAAGCGGGTCGACGTTCCCGAGCTCCTGCGGGTGCTGCGCTTCGAGGTGCTCGCGGAGCCCGTGATGCGCCCGGTGCCGGTCGCCGCGGGCGTGGTCACCTGGCCGGTGCCCGTACCGGACTTCGCGCTGTACCGGGTGACGCCGGGCGGGTCCACGGCCGTGCTGCCGGTGCCCGGCCCTCGGGTGGTGCTGTGCCTGTCCGGTGAGGTCACCGTCGACGACGGCGCGGGCGCGCTCGCGCTTCGCCGTGGGCACAGCGCGTTCGGCGCCGCGACGGGCGGGCCGCTGTCGGTGTCCGGGGAGGGTGAGGCGTACGTGGCGACGCCTGGTCCCACCTGGCTCGGCGGTTGACAGCCACCACGCAGCCTCGCGCCCGTCACCCGTACCCGCCCCGTACCGCCATCTCCCCGAGCCGCGCGTGCGATGTCCGACCGGTCGCGCGCGCCGCGCCACCAATTTCGGCGTTCGCCTGACAGTGGCCAGCACAAGATGTGATTCTGAAGTCACGCAGCGTTATCGCGATGAGAGTCCGAGCCACGCGCGGGGGAACCAAACCGGGGGGATGTGCGGGGCGGCTGGCAGACAGTCGCCCCGCACGTTTGCCATCGTTGTGTCAAGGTCCCGACCCGTGGTCGAGCGGATGATCCGCGGTCGGTCGGCGTAGGGTTGAAGGTCGCGTTGCCGTTCCCGTACGACAGGAGTCCGCATGACCAGTACCCTTCCGAGCGTTACCGGAGCAGCGAACGGGATCCGGCCCCGTACGGTCGCCGAGGGCGACTTCCGGGTGGCCGACCTCTCGCTCGCCGCGTTCGGGCGTAAGGAGATCCAGCTCGCCGAGCACGAGATGCCCGGCCTGATGGCGATCCGGCGGGAGTACGCGGCCACGCAACCGCTGCGGGGCGCGCGGATCACCGGTTCGCTGCACATGACGGTCCAGACCGCCGTGTTGATCGAGACCTTGGTCGCCCTCGGCGCCCAGGTCCGCTGGGCCAGCTGCAACATCTTCTCGACCCAGGACCACGCCGCCGCGGCGGTCGTCGTCGGCCCCAACGGTACGCCCGACGCGCCGGCCGGCGTCCCGGTGTACGCGTGGAAGGGCGAGACGCTCGAGGAGTACTGGTGGTGCACCGAGCAGGTGCTGCTCTGGCCGGACGGGCAGGGGCCCAACATGATCCTCGACGACGGCGGTGACGCGACCCTGCTGGTGCACAAGGGCGCGGAGTTCGAAGGGGCTGGCGCGGTGCCGGAGCCGACCGAGGCGGACTCGGAGGAGTACCGCGTCATCCTGCGGCTGCTGCGCCGCTCGCTCGAGGAGGACAACCGCCGCTGGACCCGGATCGCGGCGGGCATCAAGGGCGTCACCGAGGAGACCACCACCGGTGTCCACCGGCTCTACGAGATGCAGGCGGCCGGGTCGCTGCTGTTCCCGGCGATCAACGTGAACGACTCGGTGACCAAGTCGAAGTTCGACAACAAGTACGGCTGCCGCCACTCGCTGATCGACGGCATCAACCGGGCCACCGACGTGCTGATCGGCGGCAAGGTCGCGGTGGTGTGCGGGTACGGCGACGTGGGCAAGGGCTGCGCCGAGTCGCTGCGCGGCCAGGGCGCCCGCGTCATCGTCACCGAGGTGGACCCGATCTGCGCGCTTCAGGCCGCGATGGACGGCTACCAGGTCACCACCGTGGAGGACGTGGTGTCCACCGCGGACATCTTCATCACGGCGACCGGCTGCAAGAACGTGATCACGGCCGAGCACATGGCCAAGATGAAGCACCAGGCGATCGTCGGGAACATCGGCCACTTCGACAACGAGATCGACATGGCGGGGCTGGCGAAGATCCCCGGCATCCGGAAGGTCAACATCAAGCCCCAGGTCGACGAGTGGATCTTCCCGGACGGGCACTCGATCATCGTGCTGTCGGAGGGCCGCCTGCTCAACCTGGGCAACGCCACGGGCCACCCGAGCTTCGTGATGTCCAACAGCTTCACCAACCAGGTGATCGCCCAGATCGAGCTGTTCACCAAGACCGAGCAGTACCCGGTCGGCGTCTACCGGCTGCCCAAGCACCTGGACGAGAAGGTGGCCCGGCTGCACCTGGACGCCCTCGGCGTCAAGCTGACCAAGCTCACCAAGGAGCAGGCCGAGTACCTCGGCGTGCCGGTGGAGGGTCCGTACAAGCCGGAGCACTACCGGTACTGAGGACGGCGCGACACGATCTAGGCGCGACACGATCTAGGGGCGACACGATCTAGGGGCGACATGGCCTGTCCGCCACCGCGGGATGAATTCCGGCGGTGGGTGGATAGGCCATGTTCGTTCTCAAGCACCCATATCCGCTTTCTTCCGTCGTTCCCACCTCCTTCGGTCAGGCGACGGACATCCTCGTGTACTACCCGATACCGCCAATCGTCCGTTCGGTGGATGCCCGTAACGCCGAGGCGCAGACGAGATAACGGGACAGTCACGAAAGGGCGCGCCCCCCTTTGCAGCGCGCGCTGGGCGTCGTTTCCTTGAGGCACTACAGCGCAGCCTGGGTGGTCAGCACGCACGCCGTACGAAGGCGGGCGCGGCCGCATGCCGGCTGCGGCAGTGGACTGGAGGGGACATGCGTATTCGATCCAAAAGGCTGTTGAGCCTCGCCGCGATCGGCGCGACAGCCGTGCTCGCGGTTTCCGCGTGCAGTGGCGGCGGTGGCGAGACGCCTCCACAGACCGGCTCCGCCGGGTTCGCCGACTGCGACGCGAACCCGGACACCTGCAACAGCGGCGAGGTCGCGGACGGCGGCGAGATCATCTTCGCCGCCGAGCAGGAGTTCACCAGCTGGGCGCAGTTCACCGACGAGGGCAACGCGTTCGTGGGCTCCCAGGTGCTGCAGGGCGTCCTTCCGCAGCTGTACGTCTTCACGCCCTCCGGCAAGCACCAGTGGAACATGGACCTGCTTGCCGAGGAACCGCAGATGACCAGCACGTCGCCGCAGACGATGGTCTACAAGTTCCGGCCCGAGGCGAAGTGGTCCGATGGCACGGACATCACCGTCGACGACGTGATCCTGCAGTGGAAGATGCGGAGCGGCAGGCCGGACCACTGCGAGGGCTGCACGCCCGCGTCCACCTCCGGCTGGGACAAGATCGAGAGCATCGAGGGCAGCGACAACGGCAAGACCTTCACCGTCACGCTGAAGCAGGGCGAGGTCCACGCCGAGTGGTTCGGCATCATCGATGCGCTCTACCCGGCCCACCTCGCGAAGGCGAGCGGTGCCGACCTGAACACGCCGGCCGGCGTGGCCCAGGCGGAGAAGTGGTTCTCTGAGAACGTGCCGACCTGGAGCGGCGGCCCGTACAAGATCGACCAGTTCACCCCGGGCCAGGCCGTCATCCTGGTGCCGAACGAGAACTGGTACGGCAAGACCAAGCCGAAGCTGGACAAGGTGACCTACCGGTTCATCACCGACCAGGGCCAGCTCATCCCGGCGCTGCAGAACAAGGAGATCCACGCGGCCTACCCGCAGCCGAACCCGGACCTGGTGCAGCAGGCCAACAGCACCCCCGGCGTGATCACCCGGATCGGCCACGGGTACCAGTGGGAGCACCTCGACCTGAACCTGAAGAACAAGTGGCTGGCGGACCCTGAGCTGCGTAAGGCGATCTTCACCGCGATCAGCATCAAGGAGATCAACGACAAGACCTTCGGCAGCTTCGACCCGAAGATCCAGCAGCTGGGCAACCACGTCTTCATGAACGGGACCCAGTACTACAAGGACGTGATCACCTCGACCGGCCAGGGCTCCGGCGACATCGAGAAGGCCAAGCAGATCCTCACCGACGCCGGCTACACCCTGGAAGGTGACGTGCTGAAGAAGAACGGCGAGACGGTCGGTCCGCTCCGCTTCCGGCACACCGAGGGCAACCAGCTGCGCGCCACCACGGGCGAGATCGTGCAGTCCGCGCTGAAGAAGATCGGCATCGAGGTCACCATCGAGCCGACCGCGACGCTGGGGGCGACCCTGGCCCAGGGCGACTTCGACATCATGATCTTCGCCTGGGTCGGCAACCCGCTCTTCCTCGACGGCCTTGGGCAGATCTGGAAGACCGGTGGTGGCGGTAACTACGGCTCGTACAGCAACCCCGAGGTCGACAAGCTGATCGACGAGGCGCTGCAGCAGACCGACATCGCGGCCGCGGCGGAGAAGGCGAACCAGGCGATGGAGATCATGGCCAAGGACGCCTACGTCCTGCCGATCGCGCAGAAGCCGACGTTCCTGATGGTCTACGGCGACTACCTGAACATCAGGGACAACCCGACCAACTCCGGTCCGGCCTACAACAACCACGAGTGGGGCCTGAAGCCCTCCGTCAACTAGATACCGCGCCTGTTGCACGTGGACCCCGGGCGCCCCGTCGTCCGGGGTCCACGCCTAAGCGGGCGGCCCGCCGGCCCATCCAGCCGGCCGGTGGGCGTTGCGAGGTTCATCTGGAGGATTGATGCTCGCGTACACCGTGCGCAGGCTGCTCGCCGCGATACCCATCCTGCTCGCGGCGTCGTTCATCGTTTACATACTCGTGGCGATCTCGGGCGACCCACTGGAGCCGCTGCGACTGCGCAACCCTCCGGTTCCCGAAGAGACCATCCGGCTGCGCGAGCAGATGCTCTATCTGGATCGGTCGATCTTCGAGCGGTACTGGCTGTGGCTGACCGGCATCGGCGGCAACGGTGACGTCGGCCTGCTGCAGGGCAAGTTCGGTCCGTCGGTGTTCCCGAGCCGGGACATCGGCGAGGAGCTTCTCAGCCGCTCCTGGGTGACCTTCCGACTGGTCTTCGCCGCCATGATCCTCGCCGTGCTGCTCGCGATCGTCGCCGGCGTGCTCAGCGCCGTCAAGCAGTACTCCCGGATCGACTACACGTTCACCTTCTTCGGCTTCCTGGCCCTGTCGATCCCGTTGTTCTGGTTCGCGATCCTGCTCAAGAACGCCGGCGTCAAGATCAATGAGATCATGGGCAGTCAGGTCTTCTTCACCATCGGTGAGGCGTCGCCGGACACCCGGGGCTTCACCACATGGGAGAGAATCACGGACATCGCCGGCCACATGATCCTTCCCACGTTGTCGCTGATGCTGCTCAACTACGCGGCGTGGAGCCGCTACCTCCGTGGCTCGATGCTCGAGGTCCTCAACAGCGACTACGTGCGGCTGGCCCGGGCCAAGGGGCTGCGGCAGCGGCAGGTGATGACCCGTCACGCGCTGCGCACCGCGTTGATCCCGTTGACCACCCAGACCGCGATCGACATCGGCGGCATCATCGGCGGCGCGGTGATCACCGAGACCGTCTTCCAATGGCGTGGCCTTGGCCGCCTGCTGCTGGAATCGGTGACCCAACGGGACGTCTTCGCGGTGACGGGCTGGCTGCTGCTGGCCGGGTCATTTGTCATTATCTTCAACCTCATCGCCGATCTGCTCTACGCCGTACTCGACCCGAGGATCCGCTATGAGTGACCTCAGTACCAGAAGTCCCGCCCAGGGCGCCCCGCCGACGCCGCGCCCGGCCGAGGACATCGCGCCCACGAAGGAACTCACTCAGACACAGCTCGTGCTGCGCCGCTTCGGGCGTCACCGGCTGGCCGTGGGGAGCCTCGTGGTGTTCCTGCTGATCTGCGCGTTTGCCTTCCTCGGTCCGCTGGTCTGGAAGTACGGGGTGGAGATCGTGCCGGGGGCGCCGAGCTCCTCGCCGCCGAGCGCGGCGCATCCGTTCGGCACCGACCAAGCCGGGCACGACGTGCTGGGTCAGGTCATCCGCGGTACCCAGCAGTCGCTGAAGATTGCTCTCCTGGTCGCGCTCATGGCGACCACGATCGGCTCGATCTGGGGCGCCGTCGCCGGCTACTACCGCGGCTGGCCTGACGCGATCATGATGCGGTTCGTGGACGTGCTGCTCACGCTGCCGATCATCGCCGTGGCGATCGCGCTTTCGGTGAACATCCAGGGCGGGTCCACGTGGTTCGGGCTCGCGCTGGTGCTCTCGCTGCTGGCCTGGATGGGAATCTCCCGTATCGTGCGCGGCGTCGTGCTCTCCCTGCGCGAGCAGGAGTTCATCGAGGCCGCCCGGGCTCTCGGCGCCTCGGACGCGCGAATCATCCTGCGTCACCTGCTGCCCAATGCGCTGGGGCCGATCATCGTGGCCGCCACGATCACGATCGCGGTGGCGATCCTCGCCGAGACCGCGCTGTCGTTCATCGGCTTCGGGGTCAAGACCCCTGACACCTCGCTGGGCCTGCTCATCACCTCCGCCCAGAGTGCGGTCTTCACCCGGCCGTGGCTTTTCTACTTCCCCGGCGTGTTCATCATCCTGACGGTCCTGTCGATCAACTTCATCGGCGACGGGCTGCGGGACGCGTTCGACCCACGACAAACCTTGGTGCGGCGATGACGACGATCAGCATGGACAGACAGCCCGTTGATACCGACGTCGTGCTCGAAGTGGACAACCTGTCGGTCGCCTTCCCGACCGAGGACGGCGTCGTGCAGGCCGTGCGCGGGGTCTCCTACCAGCTGCGGGCCGGTGACGCGCTCGGCATCGTGGGGGAGTCCGGATCCGGCAAGTCGGTGACCTCGCTGGCCCTGATGGGCCTCCTGCCGAAGAGCGCGAAGATCACCGGATCGGCCCGGTTCCGGGGCGAGGAGCTGCTCGGCAAGTCCGATGAGGCGATGAGCAAGATCCGCGGCAACAAGATCGCGATGATCTTCCAGGATCCGCTCACCTCGCTGAACCCCGTCTACCGGGTGGGCAAGCAGATCGCCGAGGCGGTCCTCGCGCACAACGACGTGTCGAAGGAGGCCGCCTGGGACCGGGCCGTCGAACTGCTCGACATCGTCGGCATCCCGTTCCCCAAGCAGCGGGTGTACGCCTACCCGCACGAACTGTCCGGCGGTATGCGGCAGCGGGTCGTCATCGCGATCGCCATGGCGAACAACCCGGACGTGATCATCGCGGACGAGCCCACCACGGCGCTGGACGTGACCGTGCAGGCGCAGGTGCTCGAGGCGCTCGAGGCCGCACGGGCCGAGACCGGGGCCGCGCTGGTGCTCATCACCCACGACCTCGGGGTCATCGCCGGGCACGCCGACCGGGTCTGCGTCATGTACGCGGGCAAGCTCGTCGAGTCGGGCACCGTCGACGAGATCTTCTACACCCCGCGCATGCCGTACACCCTGGGGCTGCTCGGCAGCCTGCCCCGGCTCGACGAGTCGGGGCGCGAGCGCCTCACCCCGATCGTGGGGTCGCCGCCGTCGCTGCTCAACCTGCCGCCCGGCTGCCCGTTCGCGCCGCGGTGCCCGATCGTCCGGGACATCTGTCGACAGGAGGAGCCCGAGCCGCGCCCGGTCGACGGGGGCCCGCACGTGGCGGCCTGCCACTTCAGCGACGAGCTGCGCGGCACCGAGGCGGAGGAGCTCTTCGAGGCCACGTCGGTGGACACGACGCCGCCGGTGTCCGACGGATCCGACGAGCAGGTGGAGGAACGGCAGTGAGCACCACGACAGCACCGGCGGCGGTCGAGTCACGCACCGACGCGGTCATCTCGGTCCGAAACCTGGTCAAGCACTTCCCGGTGCGCTCGCGCGGCTTCCTGCGCCGCAAGATCGGCGAGGTGCATGCCGTGTGTGACGTCTCGTTCGACATCAAGGCGCACGAGACGCTCGGCCTGGTCGGTGAGTCCGGCTGCGGCAAGTCCACGACGGCGCGCCTGCTGCTCAACCTGATCCCTGCGACCGCCGGGCAGGTGCACTACGCGGGCAAGGACCTGCTGACGCTCTCCCGGGCAGAGATGCGGCCGCTGCGCCGCGACCTGCAGATCGTGTTCCAGGACCCGTTCGCCTCGCTGGACCCGCGGATGACGATCCGCGAGATCATCGCGGAGCCGCTGCGCATCCACGGCATGTTCGGCGCGGACGGCCGGCAGAAGGTACGCGACCTGATGAGCATGGTGGGCCTGAACCCCGAGCACGCCAACCGGTTCCCGCACGAGTTCTCCGGCGGCCAGCGCCAGCGCATCGGCATCGCCCGGGCGCTCGCGCTGCAGCCCAAGGTGCTCGTGCTCGACGAGCCGGTCTCCGCGCTGGACGTCTCGATCCAGGCCGGGGTGATCAACCTGCTCGAGGACCTGCAGGACGAACTCGGGCTGTCGTACCTGTTCGTCTCGCACGACCTGTCCGTGGTCCGGCACATCGCCGATCGGGTGGCGGTCATGTACCTCGGCCGGATCGTCGAGACGGCCCCGACCGAGGAGCTCTTCCGCAAGGCGGCGCACCCCTACACGCAGGCGCTGATCTCGGCCATCCCGCTGCCGGACCCGCGCAAGGAGCGCACCCGCAAGCGGATCATCCTGACCGGTGACGTGCCCAGCCCGATCAACCCGCCGAGCGGCTGCCGGTTCCGCAGCCGCTGCCCCAAGTTCGCGGGGCAGCTCAGCGAGGCCGAGCGGCGCAAGTGCGTGGACGAGGTCCCGGCGCTCGTCGACCGTGGCCAGGGGCACCAGACCGCGTGCCACTACGCCGAGTCTCTGACGTTGGTCTGAGGTTCGGACCTGCACGGGGCCCGCCGGTGCGCGCACCGGCGGGCCCCGTCACTGCCCGGACCAGTACGCGGCGGCGCGCTGCCGCGTGGCGGCGAGTCGCAGCGCCGCCCGGCGATGCCGCTCGGCGAGGACCGCGGCCAGGTATGCCCAGCCGGGGGTGCCGGGGGGCGGTGGCGGGTTCGTGACGGCCGCCACCTGGCGGGCCAGCTGGTAGCCCAGCCGCGACCGGGCGGGCTCCTTCAGCTGCCTGTTGCGGGCGAGGAAGTGCCGGACCGCCAGGGCGAGGTCGTCGTCCAGCCCGACCAGATCCAGCGTGCGGGCCCAGCCGGCCAGGTGCGGCGGCATCGCCGGCACCCAGCCCCACGCCTCCGGTGTGCGTTCGTGGATGACGATCGTGCCGGCCGCGAGGTCGCCGAGGCGTTTGCCGTGCGGGTGCGCGATCATCATCCACAGGCTCGCCAGCCAGGTCAGCGGCGGCAGGACGACACCCGGCCACTCCAGCGACGCACCGACCAGGGCGCGGGTCAGCGCCTGGCGGAACCGGATCGGGCCGCCGTCGTCGCGCACCACCCGCAGGCCGAGGGCGAGCTTGCCGACCGTACGCCCGCGCGTCAGCGTCTCCATCGTGGCGGGATAGCCGATCAGGACGACCACGACGAGAACCACGAAGAGCCCACCGGCGAGCGTTCCGTCCACCATCAACAGACCGCTCACGGCGAGCAGCACGAGCACGAGACCGCCGAGCGTCATCAGGGCGTAGAACAGCATCACCTGGACGACGATGTCGATGAGCAGCGCCGGCACCCGTGAGCCGGCGCGCGCCACCCGGATGTCCAGTTCCACGGCCTCGCCGCTCACGAGCCGTGGTTCGGCGTGTGTCTGAGTGTGTGGCTCGGCCAGCGTTGGGCTCACGGTCACCGCAACAGTCTGCCCCACCCGTACGCTCTGTGCAGACCTGGCGAGGAGGGGTGCCGTGGACCTGGACGCGTTCGTCGCCGAACACGCCGGCGAGTGGCGGCGGCTGGAGTGGCTGGCGACCCGCCGCCGCAGGCTCTCCGCCGAGCAGGCCGACGAGTTGGTCGTCCTCTACCAGCGCACGGCGACGCACCTGTCGCTCATCCGCAGCCGGTCCCCGGACCCGGCGCTGGTCGCCCGGCTGTCCCGGCTGGTGCTCACCGCCCGCGGCGCGCTGACCGGCACACCGGCCCAGTTCTGGCCAACGGTGATCCGCTTCTTCCTCGAGTCGTTCCCCGTTGCGGTGTACCGCGCCTGGCCGTGGTGGACCGGCGTGTCCGTTGCGTTCGTCGCGGTCGCCGGGTGGCTCATGGCCCACTACGCCTCGCACCCGGGCGACGTGCTGCGGTTCGTGTCCGAAGCGGAGGTCGAGGACATCGTGACCACCTCGTTCGAGGCCTACTACCGCCAGTCGCTGCCGCAGAACTTCGCCTTCGCCGTGTGGACCAACAACACGTTCGTCTCGGCGATCTGCCTGGCCTCCGGCGTGCTGATCGTGCCCGTGCTGGTCGTGCTCTTCCTGAACGTCTTCAATGTCGGGCTGACCGGCGGCATCATGATCGGACACGGGCGGGCCGACGTCTTCTTCGGGCTCATCCTGGTGCACGGACTGCTGGAGCTGACCTGCGTCTTCATCGCCGCCGGCGTCGGATTGCGCATCGGCTGGGCGTGGATCGCGCCCGGGCCGTACCGGACCCGGGGGCAGGCGGTGGCGGAGACGGCCCGGGCCGGCATGGTGGTCGCCCTCGGGCTGGGGGCGGCGTTGCTCGTCAGCGGGATCATCGAGGCGTTCGTCACGCCCTACGTTCCGACGCCGCTGGCGCTGCCCATCGGTGCCGCCGCGTGGCTGGGGTTCCTCGCCTACGTCGTCCTGCTCGGCCGGCCGGCCGCGCACGCCGGCCTGACCGGTGACCTGCCCGCGCACGAACGGGAATCCCTCGCCCCGACCGCGTGACCCGGCCCGCTTGCGCCCGACCGATAGCATCGCGGCCGTGACTTCAGTGATCGTGGTCCACGACCTGAAAAAGAGCTACGGCGAGGTCCGGGCGGTCGACGGCGTCTCGTTCGAGGTCGACCAGGGCGAGTTCTTCGGCATCCTGGGACCGAACGGCGCCGGCAAGACCACAACCCTGGAGATCATGGAAGGGTTGCGCGAGGCGGACGCGGGCGAGGTGCGCATCGACGGCGAGTCCCCGTGGCCGCGCAACCCGCGACTGCTGCGCCGCATCGGCGTGCAGCTGCAGGCGTCGAGCTTCTTCGAGCGGCTCACCGCCCGCGAGCAGATCCGCACCTTCGGGTCGCTGTACGGCGTGCCCGCGCCCCGCGCCGACGAGCTGCTGGAGATGGTGGGCCTGGCGGACAAGGCCGACACCCAGACCGAGAAGCTGTCCGGCGGGCAGATGCAGCGGCTGTCCATCGCCTGCGCGCTGGTGCACGATCCGCACGTGGTGTTCCTGGATGAGCCGACCACCGGCCTGGACCCGCAGGCCCGCCGCAACCTGTGGGACCTGCTGCGCGGCATCAAGGACCAGGGCCGCACGGTGGTGCTGACGACCCACTACCTCGACGAGGCGGAGACGCTCTGCGACCGGGTCGCGATCATGGACCACGGGCGGATCCTCGAGGCCGCTCCACCGGCGACCCTGGTGCGCGGTCTCGACGCCCCGACCCGGATCTCCGTCGAGAGCGGCGCGATCGACCTCGAGGAGGCCCGGCGGATGTTCCCCGGCAACGGGGTCGAGGTCACCGACGACGGGGTGTCCCTCACGTTCGCCACCCGCACCCCCGCGCCGGTGCTCGCGGCCCTCGCCGAGCGCAACGCCCTGCGCGGGCTGGCCGTGCGCGGCGCCACGCTCGAGGATGTGTTCCTGCACCTGACCGGACGGGAGTTCCGCGAATGACGGGTGGGCTCGCCAGCCTCTCCCGGGCGATGACGCTCGGCTTCGTGCGGGACAAGGGAGCGCTGTTCTTCACGATCCTGTTCCCGCTGATGTTCCTGCTCATCTTCGGCGTGGTGTTCAAGGACTCCGGCGGCGACCGGTCCGAGGTGCTGCAGATCGGCCCGGTGGCGGTGTTCGACCAGATGCCCGTGGACGCCCGCGAGGGCCTGAGCGAGGTGCTCGAGGTGACCCGGACCGATGACCGGGCGGGCGCGCTGGAGCAGGTGCGCAAGGGCGATGTCGACGCGGCGATCGAGCAGCAGGGCGGCACGGTGACGCTGCACTACTCCGCCGCCGACCCGGTCACCGCCGGGACCGTGCGCGGGGTGCTGGAGTCGGTCGTGCAGCACGCGAACCTCGCCGCGACCGGGGTGCCGCCGTCGTTGACCCTGCAGGCCGAGCAGGTCGAGGACGAGTCGATCAAGCCCATCCAGTACATGACCCCGGGTCTGATCGGCTGGGCCGTCGCGGTCGGCGCCGCGTTCGGGGCGGCGATGACGCTGGTGACGTGGCGGCAGAAGAAGATCCTGCGCCGGTTGCGCCTCGCCCCGGTGAGCACGGCCACGGTGGTCACCGCGCGTGTGACGGTCAGCGTCGGCATCGCCCTGTTGCAACTCGCCGTCTTCATCGGCATCGCCAGCCTGCCGTACTTCGGCCTGCGGCTGACCGGGTCGTGGTGGATGGCCATACCGCTGGTCGTCGCCGCGACGCTGGCGTTCCTCTCGCTCGGCCTGCTCGCCGGCGCGTGGGCCAAGACGCCGGAGGCGGCCAGCGCGGTGACCAACCTGATCGTCCTGCCGATGGCCTTCCTGTCCGGTTCGTTCTTCCCCCTGGACGACGCGCCACAGTGGCTGCGCACCGTCTCGGAGATCTTCCCGCTCAAGCACCTCAACGACTCGATGCTCGACGTGATGGTGCGCGGCGAAGGCCCGGCGAGCGCGCTGCCGACGCTCGGCCTGCTCCTCGGGTTCGCCCTCGTCGTCGGCTTCATCGCCACCCGTCTGTTCCGGTGGGACGACGTGTGACATCGCCGGCCCCCGCCTCGCCGGCGCGGGCCGGCGAGCGTCACGCGGCGGGGTAGGCGCTGGTCTCGGTCGCCTTGACGGCGACCCAGACCTCGGTGCCGGGCGCGAGCCCGAGGTCCGCGGCGGCCGCCGGGGTCACGTCGGCGGCGACCGGCAGCGGCCCGTCGAGGTGCACCCGGATGTGCGAGCCGTGCCGTTCGACGCCGTCGACCCGGGCCGGCCAGGTGTTGCGCGGGCTGCCGTCGGGGCGGACCCGGAACAGCGCCACGGCGGTGGGCGGGAAGGCCACGAACACGGGTCCGCTCACCGGTTCCGCCACCGCGAGCGCCACCCCGCCCGGCAGGGCCACCGTCGGGCCGTCGCCCGTACCCCGGTAGAGGTTGAGCCCGGCGAGCCGTGCCACGTAGTCGGTGCGCGGCCGGCGGGTGATCTCGGCGGCGTCGCCCTCCTGCACGACGCGGCCGTCCTCGATCACGACGATGCGGTCCGCGAGCACCATGGCGTCGAGCGGATCGTGCGTGACGAGCAGCGTCGCCCCGCGGTGGTCGCGCAACCGCCGCCGCAGGTGCGCCCGCGTCTCCAGCCGGGTGCGGGCGTCGAGCGCGGCGAGCGGTTCGTCGAGCAGCAGCAGGTGGGGCTGTACGGCGAGGGCGCGGGCGAGCGCGACGCGCTGGGCCTGCCCGCCGGACAGGTCCCGGGGCCGCAGCCGCGTCTGCGCCGCCAGGCCCATCCGGTCCAGCCACTCGACCGCCGCCCGCCGTGCCTCGGCACGGCGGACACCCCGGCAGCGCAGCCCGAACGCCACGTTGTCCACGATGGACATGTGCGGGAAGAGCAGGTAGTCCTGGAAGACCACGCCGATGGGCCGGCGGTCCGCGGGCACGAACACCCCGGCGGCCGGGTCGTCGAGCACCGTGTCGCCGAGCGCGATCCGGCCGGCGTCCAGCGGCTGCAGCCCGGCGAGCGCGCGCAGCGACGTGGTCTTGCCGGCACCGTTCGGGCCGAGCAGGGCGACCACCTCGCCGGCCGCCACGCGCAGCGAGACGTCGAGCCGGAAATCCCCGAGTCGTACGGCGATGTCGGCGTGCAGGGCGTGCCTCGAAGCCGGGTCGGGCCTGGCCGCCCGGTCGGGGCTGGCTGCCGGGTCGGGGCTGGCCACCGGGTCGGGGCTGGCCACCGGGTCGGGGCTTGCCGCCGAGGTAGGACTCACCGCGCCACCCACCGTTCGCGCAGCCCGGCGAGGATCACCACGCTGACCGTGAGCAGGACGAGACTGAGCACCACGGCGGCCGGCGGATCGGTCTGCAGCGCCAGGTAGACGGCGATCGGCACGGTCTGGGTACGGCCGGGGAAGCTGCCCGCGAACGTGATCGTCGCGCCGAACTCGCCGAGCGCGCGGGCCCAGCACAGCACCGCGCCGGCCGCGACGCCGGGCGCCACCAGCGGCAGCGTGACCCGGCGGAAGACCGTCCAGCGCGAGGCGCCGAGCGTGGCGGCGGCCTCCTCCAACCGCCGGTCCGCGCCGCGCAGCGCCCCCTCGACGGCGATGACCAGGAACGGCATCGCGACGAACGCCTGCGCCACGACCACCGCGGCCGGGGTGAACGGCAGGCGCACGCCGAACCAGGCGTCCAGATAGGACCCCACCAGGCCGCGGCGGCCGAGCACCAGCAGCAGCGCCACGCCGCCGACCACGGGCGGCAGTACGAGCGGGAGCGTGACCAGGGCCCGCGCAAGCCGCCGGCCGGGGAAGGGCACGCGGGCGAGCAGCCACGCCAGCGGCACTCCGAGGACGAGACAGACGGCGGTGGCGACCGTGGCGGTCACCAGCGACAGCCGCAGCGCGGCGAGCACCGGGGGCTCGACGAGCCGCTGGGGCAGGGTGGACCACGGGGTGCGGACCAGCAGGCCGAGGAGAGGCAGGACGAGGAACCCGAGCCCGGCCAGGGCGGGCACGAGCAGCACCAGCGGTGGGCGGGTGTCGGCCGTCCGGCGGGTGCGCGGCCGACGGATGGTCACGGCGTCCGCACGCGGTCTGCGGGTCACGGCGTCGCGCCAGCGGCGGGCCACGGCGCCCGCGAGCGAGCGGCCGCTCGCCGCCTCTGGACCTCGGCCGCCGATCATGGCGTCTGGAAGCCGGCCGCGGCCAGCGCCGCCCGGCTGGCTTCGGCGGAACGGACGAACGCGACGAACGCGCGCGCGCCGGCCGGGTTCGGTGCCTCGGCGAGCGCCGCGACCGGGTAGTCGTTGACCGCGCGGGTCGACTCGGGGAACTCCACCGCGTCCACCTCGCCGTCGTCCGCCGCGATGTCGGTGCGGTAGACCAGCGCGGCGTCGACCTCTCCGAGGCGAACCTTCGTCAGCGTGGCCTTGACGTCCTGCTCGAGGGTCGCGGGCGTCAGCGACACCCCGCCTGCGGCCAACGCCGTCGCCGCCGCCGCGCCGCACGGCACCTGCGGCGCGCACAGCGCGACCGTCAGCCCGGGCCGGGCCAGGTCCGCGAGCCCACCGATGCGCTGCGGGTTGCCTTCGGGTACGGCGATGACCAGGCTGTTGCGGGCGAACACCTCCGGCTCTCCGGCCACCGCTCCCGCGTCGACGAGCCGCCGCATCGGCTCCGGCCCGGCGGCGGCGAAGACGTCCGCGGGCGCGCCGGCGCCGATCTGCTCGGCCAGGGTGGAACTGGCGCCGAAGTTGAAGACCACGGTCGTGCCGGAGTATGCCGTTTCGAAGTCGTCGCCGATCCTGGTGAAGACCTCGGTGAGCGAAGCAGCGGCGAACACTGTGACGGTGCCGGTGGGCGCGCCGCCGGTGCCCGGGCGTGAATCCTCCGCGGACGCGCAGGCAGCCAGGAGCACGGCGGCGAGCGGGGTCAGCGCGAACGCCTTGAGCCGTGCCGTCATGCGCGCTCCACGATGACGTTGGTGGACTTGACGACCGCACAGGCCCGCGATCCGACCCTCAGGTCCAGGTCGTCGACCGCCTCGCGGCTCATGAGCGAGACGACCCGGAACGGCCCGGCCTGGATCTCGACCTGGGCCATCACGCTGTCCCGGCGGACCGCAGTGACGATGCCCCGGAACCGGTTGCGCGCCGACGAGCGGACGCCCGCCACCTGGTCGGCGGCGGCGAGCGAGCGGGCGAACGCGGCCAGGTCCGGGCCGGCCAGCAGCCGGTGGCCGTGGGCGTCCCGGGTTGCCGGCAGCCGGCCCGAGTCGACCCACCGGCGCACGGTGTCGGGGCTGACCCCGAGCAGCGCCGCGGCCTCGCCGATCCGGTAACGCTCCATGCCGCGAACTCTATACCTGGCATCCGCGAGAAGGAATAGGGCAACATGCTCGCATCCGCCATGCAGCCGGGTGCCCGATGCCAGGGGCTAGCGAAGCCTTTCGATATCTGGTAGAAATTCTCCCAGCCGATCGGCCTCGTCAAAGGAAACCTTCATCTGGAGGTCTCGATGACCCCCGTTCCCGTCCCCCGTCGTGCCGTGTTGCGGGGCACCGTGCTCCTCGGCGTCGGCGCCGCCGCCGGCGGTCTCGACCTGCTCGCAGCCGGCGACGCGCACGCCGCCACCAACCCCGGCATCGCCAGCTGCGCCACCTGGGGCGCCCGCCCGCCCGGCTCGCTCACCGTCATCGGGTCGAACCCGAACAAGATCATCGTGCACCACACGGCGACCGCGAACAGCACCGACTACTCGCAGGCGCACGCGTAAGCGCTGGCACGGTCGATCCAGAACTACCACATGGACGTCAACGGCTGGGCCGACACCGGCCAGCACTTCACGATCAGCCGCGGCGGCTACATCATGGAGGGCCGGCACAACAGCCTCTCGAGGCTCAACGCCGGCAGCGGCATGGTGGTCGGCGCGCACTGCCCCGGCCAGAACGACCAGGCGATCGGCATCGAGAACGAGGGCACCTACACGTCGGTGGCGCCCACGACCGCGCTGTACAACAAGCTCGTCGCGCTGTGCGCGTACATCTGCGACCAGTACGACATCAGCCCGACCCGGATCTACGGCCACCGCGACTTCGTGTCGACCGCGTGCCCGGGCAACGTGCTCTACTCGATGCTGCCGCAACTGCGCGCCGACGTGGCGAACGCGCTCAACCCGCCCGCCTCGTGGAGCGCCATCGTCGACAACGCCACCGCGGGCCGGTTCACCGCCAGCGCCAACTGGGGCACGTCCACGTACTCGTCGCAGCGGTACGGCGCCGACTACCGCTTCGCCGACCCCGTCGCGGCCAGCGATCCCGCCTGGTACAAGGTGAACATCCCCGAGACCGGCAGCTACCGCGTCGACGTCTGGTACCCGGCCAACGCCGGCTACAACAGCGCGACGCCGTACATCGTGGCGACCTCGACCGGGAACCAGACCGTCTACGTCGACCAGCGCACCGGCGGCGGGACCTGGCGCTCGATCGGCACCTTCACCATCACCGCCGGCGACAAGAACGTGGTCGGCGTGAGCCGGTGGACCTCCGGCAGCGGCTACGTCATCGCGGACGCGGTACGCCTGACGCGGGTCTGACCGCCGGTGGCACGAGCGCGGTGGCCGCCGTACGGCGAGGGCCGGCGGCCACCGCCCGTCCGTGCCCGGTCAGCCGAGCGCCCGACGCAGGCCGGCGTACTGTGCGACGGCCAGCCCGGCCACGACGGCGGCCTGCAAGACCACCCAGACGGTGCCGACGGTGGTGAGGTCGAACCACCCCGCGGCGGCGACGACCAGGCTGTCCACCACCCACAGGGTGTTCACGCCGATCACCGACAGCACGGCCGGCCGGCGCACCGGATCGGCCGCCGAGACCCGCCAGAAGAACACCGCGCACACCGCCAGGAAGGCCCCCAGGCCGACGAGCACGCCCGCGGGTACACCCAGCAGCCGGCCGACCGGCCCGCTGACCGCCAGATAGACCAGACCGTTCACGGCACAGGTGAGCGCGTCGAGCCGGAGCGCCAGCCGAAGCAGCCGGGCGTCGCCAACCACGGTCACCGAGGTCATCTCTCGCCTCCTTCGTCCTCGGGAAACGCGGCGACGGTAGGCGCGCCGGCACTGCCAGCACGAGACCGGACGCTGCCAGTCACTGCCAATTGCGCAGGTCGGCGGCGACGAGCCGGGCGGCGGCGTTCTGCCAGTTGTGCAGCGTGCGCTCGGGGACCTCCCGGGCGAACCAGTCGTACGCCCGCCGCGCCACCGGGTCCAGCCCGGTCGGCCGGCCGCCCCGACGGTACGGGCGGACGCCGGCGACGTAGTAAAAGTAGAGAGCGTTGTAGTAGCGCCACTCCTCGCTGGTGCCGAACTCGCCGTCGCGCGGCTTGAGCCGGACGATGCTCTCCAACAGCAGCGCCTTGAGCTCGGCCGCGCGCTCCAGAGGCTGGTCCGGCGCACCCCGCTCGGCGAGCCGCAGGTCGATCTGCGGCAGGTTCACCAGCGGGCTGGACACCAGCTTGCCCAGGTCCCCGTAGTTGCTGAGCGCCCGCCGGGTCAACCGCGCGAACTCGACCTCGTCCATGGTGGCGAGACCGTCGTCCGCCCGGCGTCCCAGCGCCTCCGCCGCCTCGCGCAGGTCCGCCCGCTCCCGGCGCAGCCGTTCGGCCTTCGGGAAGGCCAGCCGGTCGAGCAGCGCCTGCAGCGGGTTCGCCAGCACCGCGACCGCGATCGCGCTGGCGAGCACCGCGAACAGCAGCCAGCGCAGCGGCCGGTGCGCCGGGTCGCTGAGGGCGAGGGCGGCCGCGACCTGCCCGCCGAACAGCAGCGCGGCCGCCCCGGCGGCGCTCGCCGAGCGGCGCATGTCGCCGGCGAACGCCTCACCCTCGGTGAACGCGTCGAACCGGGCCACGACCACGCCCAGCACCGCGAGATCCAGCCCGATCGCGGCGAGCACCGGCCACCGGGGCACCATCCCCGCGGCCACGAGCAGCGCCGCGAGCCCGAGCCCGAACAGCAGCGCGGCGACGACGAGCAGGCCCACCGGCGGGCGCGGCCGCCCCCGCCCGCCGCCGCGGACCAGCGCCACGGTCGCGACGGCCAGCGGAAGCAGCACGACGAGGCGGGCCGGGCCGGGCAGCGCCAGGGCGGCGAGAGCCGACGCGACGGCGCTGCCCAGCCACGCCCGCTCCCAGGCGCGCCGCCGTGGCAGATCTTCAGGCAGCAGCGCCAAGACCACCCCGGCCCAGGCGAGCGCGGGTACGCTCAACAGTGCCCACGCGGCAGGCTGCGCGCCGAGGGCATCGCAGGCCAGCGCCAGGGCGTAGGCGGTCAGGCCGGTGGCGGCGCGGCGCAGCACCGGCTTGCCCGGGTCCCGCGCCAACAGGTAGAGCCCGAGCCACCAGGCGATGGAGAACGCGAGTGCGGCGAGAAGGAGCACGCCGGCAGTCTGCCCCACCACCCGGGCCCGGACGAAAGCCCCACGAGCAGCACGGCCACGGTCGCCACGACGGTCACCACGACCACGCCGACCACGCCCATCCCGACTCGGGACATGGGCGCGGCGACCACGGTCATGGTGACCACGCGCACCGGCACGGGTGGGTCGAGCGCCTGCGGCACCTGGTCATGCCGCACTCCCACGACGCCGTCGAGACGGTCGACGCCGCGCTGGCCGGCAGCCGCGAGGGCATGCGGGCGGTCTGGCTGTCGCTGGCCGGGCTGGGCCTCACCGCCGCCGTCCAGGCGGTGATCGTCGCGCTCTCCGGCTCGGTCGCGCTGCTCGGGGACACCCTGCACAACGTGGCCGACGCGCTCACCGCCGTACCGCTCGGGGTGGCGTTCCTGCTCGCCGGCCGCTCCGCGACCCGCCGCTACACGTACGGCTTCGGCCGCGCCGAGGATCTCGCCGGCCTCGTCATCGCCGCGGTCATCGCCACGTCCGCGTGGCTGGCCGGGTACGAGGCGGTCAGGCGGCTGCTCGAACCGGCCGAGGTGACCCACCTGCCGTGGCTGGCCGCGGCCGGGCTGGTCGGGTTCGTCGGCAACGAGCTGGTGGCCCGCTACCGGATCAGGGTGGGGCGGCGCATCGGCTCGGCCGCCCTGGTCGCGGACGGGCTGCACGCGCGCACCGACGGGTTCACCTCGCTCGGCGTGCTCGCCAGCGCCGGCGGGCTGGCGCTCGGGTGGCGTTGGGCCGACCCGGTCGTGGGCCTGGCGATCACCGTGGCGATCCTGGTCGTGCTCGTCGACGTGGTGCGCCAGGTGTACCGGCGGCTCATGGACGCGGTCGACCCGGAGCTCGTCGACCGGGTGGAGGAGACGCTGCGCGGCACCGACGGCGTGCTCGACGTGGGCGCGGTGCACCTGCGGTGGATCGGCCACCAGTTGCGCGCGGAGTGCGAGATCGTCGTCGACCCGCACCTGTCGCTCGTCGACGCGCACGCGATCGCCGTCGAGGCCGAGCACCGCCTGATTCACGCCGTACCCCGGCTGACCGCCGCGCTCGTGCACGCGGACCCGCAGCCGCACGCGGGCACGGACCACCACGAAGCGGTCGCACACCATCGCGGGGATGCCCCGGCGCGGTAGCCTCAGCGCATGGCTGAGCTGCTCGACGACGTGGCCGTGGCGGCTGCGCTGCGTGACCTGGACGGGTGGACCGGCGACGCGACGGGCATCGCGCGGACCGTGGAGATGGCGAGCTTCCCGGCGGTGATCGCGGCGGTCGTGGAGATAGCCAAGGTCGCCGAGGACATGGACCACCACCCGGACATCGACATCCGTTGGCGGACGTTGACCCTGCGCTGCGCCACCCACTCGGCGGGCGGAGTGACCGACCGGGACATCGCGTTGGCCAATCGCATCGATCAGATCATCGCGGCGGCGTGAGCGTATGCGGTTCGAGATCAGCCGGGTACTGGACACGATCGAACGGTGCCTGACCACCGACCCGGCGGTGGCCCGGGGCATCGTGGAGGTCGGCGAGGTCATCCGCTACGTCGACCTGGACAACGGCAGGCCCGCGAGCCTGCTGCGGCTCGGGTACGTCATCGACGCGCTCGCCCGTCAGGTCGCCGAGGAGGGCGTGGCGGTGTACGCCGTGGTGGACCGCTCGGTGCTCTCCGACGGGGACCTCACCTCCAACGAGCGCATGGTGCTGCGCCGCTGGGCCGACGACGGGCTCGTCGAGGTGCTGGCGTCTGCGGGGGACCGGGTGTTCGAGGTCGCGGACCTGACCGGGCTGCCCGTGCTGACCCGCCGCGACCTGCGTGGCCTGACCGCCAGGTACCCGTGGCTCGTCGCCGACCCCGGGCGGCTGCTCACCCCGGTGGCCGGCGGGGGCGGCGCGATGCTCAGGGCGCCGGGCGGCGTCGCCTCGCCGGTCGCACTCACCCACCCGGTGCTGTCCCGGTTGTGGCGCTGCCCCGAGCCCGGGTGCGAGTCGTTCGGGCCGGGGCGCACCGCGGGCCAGCCGCCGCCGCGGATGCGGGCCGGCGTGCCGACCTGCGCGCGCCACGAGCACCCGCTCGCCGACGCCGGCCCCCGCCCGCCCGCGGTGACGCTCGCGATCCGCGTGGACGGCGTGGTGCGCCGCCGCTTCGCGGTCACCGCGGGTGTCCCGGTCACCGTCGGGCGGGACCCGGCCGACGAGCGCGGGATACGCCTCGGCCCCTGGCTGACCGGTGACGCGCTGCTTCGGGTCAGCCGCAGCCACCTGGTCGTGTCGCTCGGCCCGTCCGGGCTCGAGGTGCGCGACACGAGCACCAACGGCACCGTCATCCGGGGCGCGCACGGCGACGTCAAGCTCGAGCGCGGCGGCACGCACGTGCTCGGCGAGACCGATGTCGTGGAACTCCACAGTGGAGTCGAGTTGGCCAGGGCCTCGCGGTGGCGGTCCGGCGGGGTGGTCGAGCCGCGCTCGGTGATGTCCGACGCGCCGACGATCGCGATGCGCCGCCCGCTATCGTGATCGTCGACGACTTGTCGGGCTGGTCCGCACCCTTGATCGACTCGCTTTCATGAATATCGCGGTGACCGCGGCCTTGGCGGATGCGCGACTTCTTTGATGTCGCGGTCTCCGCCTCCGTGATCGACTCGGTTTCCGCGCATATCGCGGTGTCAAGCGGCGGACGACGCCACGGTTTCCTGAAAACTGAGCGACGGACGGGGGCGGTTTCAAGTGGCTGTTGCAACGAGGTAGGCGTTTAACGCTTCAGCTGGATTTGCCAGTTCAGGGTTTGGCGGGGGCGTGCGTTGAGTTCGCGGGCAAGGCGTCGAGGTCGGCTTGGGTGTAGGTGCGGAAGTTGGTGCTGGAGCGGGGGAAGTATTGGCGCAGCAGGCCGTTGGTGGTCACGTTGCTGCCAGGTTGCCAGGGTGAATGGGGGTGCGCTCAGCATTCGCCTGCTAAAGCGCCGCACGCGCCCGGCGGCCTGCGTACCGAATAGGCGCCGCCGGTGCATCGCGGCGGGCGTCAGCGATATCTCGACATCCCTCCCATCGACACCTAACATCTTGGGGGTTTTGGCCAGCACTACTGATGTGAGGGGCAGTGATGACCGTTCCGACCAGGCCGAGTGCCGTCGGCGTCGGTGCGCCGCCTGCAGGCGAGCGCCCGCCGGGCCCGGGGGAGTGCGAGTACTGCGGCAGTGCGCCGGCGATCAAGGTAGCACCGCAGTCGTTGCTCGGACTCGTCCTCTTCTATCGGATCACGACCTACAAGGCACACTACTGCCGCGACTGCGGACGAGCGGTGATCCGGGAGTTGAACGCCAAGACACTGGTCGGCGGTTGGTGGTCGATCGGTGGACCGATCCTGGTCGCCATCGGTCTGCTGTTCAACGGGATTCGGCTGCTGCGGCTGCGCCGACTCGCGGCGCCGGTGCCGCAGCCCGGAGTGGTAGGCCGGTCACCCGCGCCGATGGTGGTCGGACCGCCGCTGTGGCGGCGGCCGCTGCCGGCGATCATGACCGTGGTGATGCTCGTCGTGTGGGGCATCCTCATCGCCGCGCTCTTCGCTGGTTGACCAGCCGATCGGGTGCCCGGGGCATTGGGCGCACCCGCCCGGTGCCCCGGGCACCCTCCACTCCCCGGAAGCGCGGTTTGCCGATGAGGTCAGCCGGCGAGAACAGCCGCGAGTTGCTCCACGGCCCAGTCCAAGTCGTCCGGCTCGATGACCAGCGGTGGGGCGAGCCGGATCGTCTGGCCGTGGGTCTCCTTGGCGAGCACCCCGCGCTCGGCGAGCCGCTCGCACGCCTGGCGTCCGGTCATCAGCGCCGGGTCGATGTCGATGCCGGCCCACAGTCCGCGCCCACGTACCTCGACCACGCCCTGTCCGATCAGTTTGGACACTGCAGTGTGGAGGCGCTCGCCGAGCTCGCAGGACCGGCGCTGGTACTCGCCGGTGCGCAGCAGGTTCACCACCTCGATACCGACCGCGCAGGCGAGCGGGTTGCCGCCGAACGTCGAGCCGTGCTCGCCGGGGCGCAGCACGCCGAGCACCTCGCGCGAGGATGCCACCGCGGAGACCGGCACGATGCCGCCGCCGAGCGCCTTGCCGAGGATGTACGCGTCGGGGCGTACCCCCTCGTGCTCGACGGCGAACGTAGTGCCGGTGCGACCGAGGCCGGACTGGATCTCGTCGGCCAGGAACAGGATGCCGTGCTGGTCGCACAGTTCGCGCACGCCGCGCAGGTAGCCGTCCGGCGGCACGATCACCCCTGCCTCGCCCTGGATCGGCTCGAGCAGCACCGCGACGGTGGTCTCGTCCACGGCCTTCGCCAGTGCCTCCAGGTCGCCGTACGGGACGATCCGGAAGCCCGGCGTGTACGGCCCGAAGTCGTCGCGCGCGCTGGGGTCGGTGGAGAAGCTGACAATCGTCGTGGTCCGGCCGTGGAAGTTGTTCTCGGCCACGATGATGGTGGCGGTGTCGCGCGGCACGCCCTTGACCCGGTACCCCCACTTGCGGGCCACCTTGATCGCCGTCTCCACGGCCTCCGCGCCGGTGTTCATCGGCAGCACCATCTCCGTGCCGGTCAGCTCGGCGACCCCGCGGCAGAACGCGGCGAACTGGTCGTGCAGGAACGCCCGGCTGGTCAGGGTGAGCCGGTCGAGCTGGGCACGCGCGGCCGCGATGAGCTTCGGGTGGCGGTGGCCGAAGTTGAGGGCGGAGTAGCCGGCCAGGCAGTCCAGGTAGCGCCGTCCGTCCACATCGGTCACCCACGCGCCGTCCGCCTCGGCGATCACCACCGGAAGCGGGTGGTAGTTGCGCGCCGTCCACCGCTCGGACTCGCTGACCAGTTCGGGCGTGCGGGGGCGGTCGATCGTCGTCATCGCCGTACCTCCAGAGTGCAGCACTTCGGGCCGCCACCGGCCTTGCGCAGTTCCGACAGGTCCACGCCGATCGGCCGATACCCGCGGGCCCGCAGCTTGGCCGCCAGGCCGGTGGCCTGGCTCGGCAGCACCACGTGCTCGCCGTCACACACTGCGTTGAGGCCGAGCACGGCCGCGTCCTCCGGGTCGGCGATGACGGCGTCGGGGAAGAGCCGCCGCAACACCGCCTGGCTGCCGGGGGAGAAGGCCTCCGGCAGGTATGCGACGGTACCGTTCAGCACGCACAGCGCGGTGTCCAGGTGGTAGTAGCGCGGGTCGACCAACTGCAGCGTGATCACCGGACGGCCGAAGACCTCCTGGGCCTGGGCGTGCGTGGCATGCGCCGTGCGAAAGCCGGTCCCCGCGAGGATGTAGTCGCCGGCGAGCAGCAGGTCGCCCTCGCCCTCGTGGGTGTGCTTCGGCTCGTGCACGACGAACCCGGCGCGCTCCAGCCAGGCCCGGTACGCCGGCGCCTCGTCGGCCCGCTCCGGATTCTTGAACTCGGCGGCGAGCGCCACGCCGTCGATCACGGTCGCGCCGTTGGCGGCGAAGACCATGTCCGGCAGGCCGGGCAGGGGCTCGATCTCCTCGACCGTGTGGCCCAGGCCCTCGTACACGCTCTTGAGCTCCGACCACTGCTTCACGGCGAGGTCGGTGTCGACCGGGGCGGCCGGGTCCATCCACGGGTTGATGGCGTACGACACCGTGAAGTAGGTCGGCCGGCACATGAGGTAGTTCCGTCGTGTGGCCTGCATGATCACGACGGTACGCGGGGCGGCGGCTGGGCGACCAGAGCCGAGGATTGCGTCTTGGCGGCGATCCGTTGCGTCGTCTCGGGTTGAAATGGCGATTCGTTGCAGCGCTGGCCCGCTGTCGTCGCGGCCGCGGCTCGGCTGTGATCGCGGTCTCCGGTACCGACCTGCAGTGAGACTACAGGGTGGTACCGCAGGTCGCGATCTTGGCCGACGCGGGCTCAGGGTGCGGCGCGGAAGCGCGCGACGAACCGGCGCTGCCAGGGCGTCTCGACCGCCCGCGGGGAGTAGTGCTCCCGCACGTAGGCGACCGCCCGGTTGTTGGGTACGCCGTCCAGCACGGCGAGGCAGGCCAGCGCCGTCCCGGTGCGGCCCTGCCCGCCGGAGCAGGCGATCTCGACCCGCTCGCTCGCCGCGCGCGCCCACGCCTCGCGCAGCGCCTCAGCGGCCGCGCCGGGATCGGCCGGCAGCCAGAAGTCCCGCCAGCGCAGCCAGCGGTGCTCCCACGGTACGGGTGGAGGAGGATGGCCCAGCAGGTAGACCGCGAAGGTGGGCCGCGGCCCCGGCGGGAGCGGCCGGCGCAGGCCGCGGCCGCGGACGAGCCGGCCCGACGGCAGGCGCAGCACCCCGGCCGCCCCCGGCTCCCACGTCTGCGTCACCACGCGCCGCCCTCCTCGATCTGGCGTTGGGATGCATCGTGTCACCTTCACGAAGGTCGAGGCCGGCGGGGAGAGCAATGCTACGAAGGGGCATGCCCGCTCTCTGGTGGGAGCGCTCACGAATCCCCGGGCGACCCATGCTCAACCAGGCTTATAGAGAACAGCGTCTCTGTAGACATAGTTGACCGTCTCATAGATATTGTTCTAATCTTCAATTCTCAAGCATCGTGCGCAAGCGACGAGATGGGGGGCCGACTATGCCGTCTGCCGAGCGAAGACGAATACTCGCACGTCAACCTCACCATCGACGTTCAACCAGCCTCATTGCGGTCGCCGCCATGCTGCTGCTGGCCGTTACGCCCGGCGTCGCATACGCTCACTTCACGGGTAGAGATTCTGTCGACGGGGGCGAGATCCGCTACGACGACCACACACAGTGGGACGACTCAAGGAACCACGGGATCGCTCAGTGGAACGCGCTCGGCAACGTCGACATGAAGCCCGACGCCTGGAACACCTACACCGATCTCGACATCCAGGATTACAGCGAGGCCGACGGCCTCTGCGGCTTCTACTCCAACGAGCCGGGCGCCGACGACGTCAACCTGAACAATCACTACTACAGCGGCTACACAACGAAGCAGCGTCGGGCATGCACGACGCACGAGTTCGGGCACGCCTACGGCCTAGACCATTCTTATGCTGACCAGGTCATGGACTCCTGCCCAGTGTGCACTACCGTCTATGACACGCCCCAGTCCCATGACCGCTCCGACTGGCGACAGTTGTGGGGGTAGCGATGAACCTGACTCTCAGATCACTCCCCGCACGGATCGTCGTGGGCGTCATCGTGGCGGCGGTGCTGGCCGCGATCGGGTGGTACGCGTACGAGGCTGTGCGGCCGGGCCGGGTGAACCTCATCCGCCCCAGCTATGCGTTCGACCTAACTGACCGCGAGCAGGTGGCCGGCCATGCCGACAACATCTTTATCGCCCGTGTGGACGGGATTGCCGGCGTCGACGCCGACCGAGGACCGAGGACGATTTTCCGCGTGACCGTGGTGGAGAACATCAAGGGAAACCTCACCGGCACCGTGCTCGTACGCCAGCTCGGCGGCAAGGTGGGCAAGGACGTCTGGGTGGTGGAAAACGACCAAGCCCTCGCCGTCGGCAGCACCTACGTCCTGGCGACCAAACAGTCCCTCCAACAGAAAGGCGCTCAGGTCCTGCTAGCCGGCCCGCTCGGCCATGAGATCGTGGCCACCTCGGTCGACCGGCAGGCTGCCCTGACCGTGTGGCGCGACGCGGTACGCAACCAGCGGCGACCCGCTACCGTTCCGGACTGACCGACTGGCGTAGCCCGCTTCGCGATGATCATCGCGAAGCGGGCTACGCCGTGCGATGCGAAACTCGGTCAGGCCGACTCGAGCACGGCGATTGCGCAGGCCTGGACGGTGGTCAGCACGCGCGTGGCCGTGGCGAGGTCGTCGGCGGGGAGGTCGCCGACTGGCGCAGTGCGCTGCGAGCCGAGGCTGCCGGTGATCGCCGGTACCTACCCGCGTGGCGGCCGTCCTGGGGCGGGGGGGGGCAGACCGCGACCGTCGGCGGCTCGATCCGCTGGGGATAGGCAGCCAGGAGATCCTCCTGTTGCTCACCCGGCGACAGGTCGTCGTAGTCGTCGTATCTGTCACCGATGGGCATGACGAGGGTCGTCCGCCCCGGATGCGTCGCCTCCTATCCTTCGCTGACCGGTCGTCCCGATCGTGGGCCGATGAGGCCCGCCTGCGGCTGGATTTTGCTGGGACAACGCCGGTAGTTCGGGACTTTCGGCACTGGTCGGGCCGCGGGGAGGCCTGCGAGCATCCCGCCAGCCGTACGGGAGGCCCGTACGCGGAGACGACTGGGCAGCGGCAGGAGGAGCACCGTGGACGACGGCTTCCGGACCATCATCGAGCCGTTCCGGATCCACTCCGTGGAGCCCATGCGGATGCTCAGCCGGGCGGAGCGGCAGGAGCGCCTCGCCGAAGCCCGGTACAACCTGTTCGCGCTGCGCGCCGACGACGTGCTCATCGACCTGCTCACGGACTCCGGCACCGGGGCGATGTCCAGCGAGCAGTGGGCGGCCGTCCAACGCGGCAACGAGGCGTACGCCGGGGCGCCCTCCTGGTACCGGTTCGAGGCGGCGGTCAAGCAGCTGTTTCCGTTCCGGCACATCCTGCCGACGCACCAGGGCCGCGCCGCGGAGAGGATCCTGTTCAGCGTGGTCGGCGGGCCAGGCCGGGTGATCCCGAACAACACCCACTTCGACACCACCCGCGCCAACGTCGAGGCGACCGGCGCGGAGGCGGTGGACCTGGTCATCCCGGAGGGGAGCCAGCCGCGCACGGAGCATCCGTTCAAGGGCAACATGGACGTCGCCGCGCTGGAGGCGCTGCTCGCCGAGCGCGCAGACGACGTGCCGCTGGTGATGCTCACCGTCACCAACAACTCCGGCGGCGGCCAGCCGGTGAGCATGGCGAACGTACGCGCCGTGCGCGAGGTGTGCGACCGGTACGGCAAGCCGCTGTTCCTGGACGCCTGCCGGTTCGCGGAGAACGCGTGGTTCATCAAGACCCGTGAGCCGGGCTACGCGGACGTGCCGGTGGTGAACATCGTCCGCGAGATGGCGTTGCTGGCCGACGGCATGACCATGTCGGCCAAGAAGGACCCGCTGGGCAACATCGGCGGTTGGCTGGCCTTCAACGACGACTGGCTCGCCGAGCAGTGCCGCAACCTGGAGATCCTCACGGAGGGCTTCCCCACGTACGGCGGGCTCGCCGGTCGCGATCTCGACGCGATCGCCGCGGGCCTGCGCGAGGCCGTCGACGAGGACTACCTGCGGTACCGGATCGCCTCCACCCGGTACCTCGGCGAGGCCCTGCAGCGGCTCGGCGTACCGGTGGTCGTGCCGTTCGGCGGGCACGCCATCTTCATCGACGCCCGCGAGATGCTCCCGCACATCCCGCCCCTGCAGTACCCCGGTCAGGCCCTGGCCTGCGCGCTCTACCTCGAAGGCGGCGTGCGCTCCTGCGAGATCGGTACGGTGATGTTCGGGCGCCAGGCGGACGGTTCGGAGAAGCCGGCGCGGATGGACCTGGTGCGTCTGGCGATACCCCGTCGCACGTACACCCAGAGCCACATGGACTACGTCATCGAGGTCGTCGAGCGCGTCGCGGCCAAGGCCGGCGACCTGGTCGGCATGGAGATCACGTACCAACCCGAGCGGCTGCGCCACTTCACCGCGCACTTCCGGCCGCTGCCGCAACGCTGAGCAGCCAGGGGTGGGTCAGCGGGTTACACCGCCAACGTGGCGCTCTGCTGCAGCTGGCACGGTACGCGGCGACGGCGACCTACCCGAGTTCATCGGTGAGCGCAGCGTCATCCGCTATCCGCAGCGGGCTCCGTTGTCACAACGACTGCTCGCTCAGGCGACGACGTGCAGTTCCCGGCTGGTGTTGTTCAGCCGACGCCCACCGTCGTCGGTACACACCACGATGTCCTCGATGCGGACGCCGAACCGGCCGCGCAGGTAGATGCCGGGCTCGACGGAGAAGCACATGCCGGGCACCAGTGGCTGCGTCTCACCCTTCACAATGTACGGCGGTTCGTGGGTGGTCACTCCGATCCCGTGCCCCGTGCGGTGGACAAAGTAGTCGCCGTACCCGGCCTCGGCGATGATCTCCCGGGCGACCCGGTCGATGTCCTGGCAGGCAACCCCGGGCAGGACCGCCTCGAACGCGGCCTGCTGCGCCTGCCGCACGACCTCGTGCACGGCGACGACCTCCGGCGACGGCTCGCCGACGTGCACTGTGCGCGTCGTATCCGAGCCGTACCCGTCCTTGATGCCGCCGAAGTCGAGCACGACCGTGTCACCCGGCTGGATCACCCGGTCGCCCGGGTTGTGGTGCGGGTTCGCTCCGTTCGGCCCGGAGGCGACGATCGTGAAGTCCACCCGCGAGTGTCCGGCCCGCATCAGCAGCTCGGCCAGGTCCGTGGCGACGTCGCTCTCCCGGCGCCCCGCGAAGCGGACCGTGAGGATCTCCTCGAACGCCGCGTCGGCGGCGGCCCCGGCGGCAGCCAGGCGCTCGATCTCCTCGGCGTCCTTGACCGCGCGCAGCATCGGCAGCGCGTCGGTGAGCGCCGCGTACCGGGTGTCCGGCAGCACCCGCTGCAGGCCGAGCAGGTGGATCGCCCAGGCCGCGTCGGAGACCCCGTACCGGCCGTGCAGGTCGAGCAGCGTGGCGGTGGCCGCGTACGGGTCGGTGCCGTCGGCCCAGTCGACGATGCGCACCGCACCGGCGGGGATGGCCTGCTCGGCGTCCACGCGCTCCAGCCGGGGCACGACGAGCGTGGGCTCCCCGTCGGCGGTCAGCACGAGCAGGGTCAGCCGCTCGGTGACGGCGGTCGGGGTGTACCCGGTGAGGTAGACCAGGTCCGGGCCGGGCGCGATGAGCAGGCCGTCGAGGCCGGCGTCGAGGGCGGCCCGGCGGGCGCGCTCCATACGGGCGGTGACGGCGGCGGCGCCGGAGGCGGCGGAGGCGACAGGGCTCATGGTCCCATCCTCTCAGCCAGCGAGCAGTTTGAGCACCGCTCGTTCGACGGCGGGCGGGGCGGGGCAGCCCTCGACCGGCCCGGACACCGGGATCACCCGGCCGGCGTGGAACAGGTCCACCACCCTCGGATCTACATAGGACCTTCGGGCCACGGCCGGGGTGTTGCCGAGCTCCTCGGCCACCTCGCGCATGACCGCCGCGACCACCCTTTTGCACCGCGTGGCCGACCCACCCGGCCCCTCGAGCGCCAGCATCACCGCCGCGAGCACGGTCGCGTGCCAGGTGCGGAAGTCCTTGGCGGTCATGTCGCACCCGGCGGCCTCGCGCAGGTAGGCGTTCACGTCGTCGCTGCGCACCTCCCGCCAGTCGCGCCCGCGCCAGTAGGCGAGCAGCCGGGGCGACGGGTCGGGCCGGCGGTGCAGCGCCCGCAGCACCGCACGCACGTCCGGGTCGGTCACCGTCGCCGTCCGCGTGGTGCCGCCCTTCGCGAGGTAGGAGCAGACCGCCTGCCCGCGCCGGAACGCCACGTGCGAGCGCAGCAGGGTGGCCACCCCGTACGTCGCATCGTCCCCGCTGGCGTACTCGTCGCCGCCGACCCGGAACAGTCCACTGTCGAGCAACGCCACCCCGGCGGCGAGCACCCGCTCCCGGCCCAGGCCCCGGCCGCGCAGGTCGGCCCGTACCCGCGCCCGCAGCGTCGGCAGCCGGGCGGCGGCGGCGAGCACGTGGTCGAACTTCGCCGCGTCGCGCTGCGCCCGCCACGCTGGATGGTAGAGGTACTGGGTGCGCCCGGCCGTGTCGACCCCGGTCGCCTGGATGTGTCCGCGCGGGTGCGGGCAGATCCACACGTCCCGCCACGCCGGCGGGATCGCCAGCGCCCGGATCCGGTCGAGTTCGCCTGTGTCCGTGAGCGGCCGCCCGGACTCGTCGAGGTAGCGGAAGCCGCGACCGTACCGGCGCCGGGTGTACCCGGGGCCGTTGGGGTCGGCACGCCGCAGCCGCACGCGAGCACCTCTCACAGCGCCGTGGCCGTACGCGACCGCGCGGCGGCGAGCACGTCGCGGGCCGCGGCCAGCACCTCGGGCACCGTCACTGCGGCGAGCCCGTCGGGGTGGCGCAGCGCCCGGTGCCACGGCCGGTCCGGCGGCGGACCCCACACCTCCGGCGACGTGGGGCCGAAGATGACCACCGACGGGACGCCGTACCCGGTGGCCAGGTGCCCGACCCCGGTGTCGGAGGAGACGACGAGCCGGGCGTGCGCCACGAGCGCCGCGAGCTGCCCTACGTCGAAGCCTCCGGCGAGGATCGCCGTGTCGGGCAGGCCGGCGTCGCGCGCCACGGCCTCGACGAGCGTGCGCTCGTTCTCCGATCCGGTCAGCACCACCCGGTGGCCGTCGGCGGCGAGCGTGGCGGCGACCTCGGCGAACCGCCGCGCCGGCCAGCGCCGCTCGAAGCCCTTCACGCCCGGGTGCACGATCGTCACCCCGGTCGGCACGCCACGCGCGCGGGCCAGCCGGCGCGCCGGCTCGCGCGGCAGGTCGAGGTCGGCCGGCTCGGTCGTTACGCCGTACCAGGCCAGCAGCCGGCACCAGCGGCGGATCTCGTGCTCCGGCTCCCGTTCGGTCCACGGTGGACCGTCATGGTGGTCGGCCTCGGGGCAGGCGAACGCCCACAGCCGCCCCGGACCGGCGGCGGCGAGCAACCGGTGCGACTGCGGCCCGCGCCCGTGCAGGTTGACCGCGATCCTGGGCGCGGGCCCCGGCCACGACACCGGATCCAGGTCGTCGACGACCACCTGCCGGTCCGCCACCGCGGCCAGCGACACCAGCGGCGCCAGCCACTCGGGGGCGGCGAGCACGATCTCCTCGCCGGGGTGGGCGGTGCGCAGCGCCCGCAGCGCGGGCACCGCGGTGCACAGGTCGCCGATGCCGAGCGCGCGCAGCACCAGGATCACGGGTATGAGGACTCCACCGCTGGGCAGACGACGAGTTCCCGCACCGCGCAGCCGGGCGGTTGGCTGAGCGCGAACACCACCGCCGAGGCCACGTCGGCCGGGTCGTTGAGCACCGCGTCCGGCCCCGGCCGGTACCGCTCCTCGCGCTCGTCGAAGAACCGGGTGCGCATCCCGCCGGGCACGAGCAGGGTGACCCCGACCGTGCCGGCGAGTTCGGCGGCGAGCGCGCGGGTGAAGCCGACCACGCCGAACTTGGCGGCGCAGTAGGCGGTGGCGTCCGGCAGCGCCCGGAACCCGAGCGTGGACGCGACCGTGACGATGTGCCCGCGGGAGCGCTCCAGCGCCGGCAGCGCGGCGCGGATGACCGCCGCGGTGGCGAGCAGGTCCACCGCCACGACCCGCTCCCAGTCGGCGGCCGGCACGTCGGCGAGCCGGCCGGGGATGTCGATGCCGGCCGCGGTGACCACCGCGTCCAGGCCGCCGGCCCGCGCCGCGATCTCGCGCGTGGCCACCTCCGCCGCCGCCGTGTCGGCCAGGTCGCACAGGTGGTACGGCACGCCGTCGGCGCCCTCGGGCGGCACGCGGTCCATGACGTACGGGCTGCCGCCGGCCTTCGCCACTGCCTCGGTGACCGCCCGGCCGAGCCCGCTCGAACCGCCGGTCACCAGCACCGTTCCGGGTGAACTCATGTCGCCTGTCCTTTGTCCGTGGGCGTGTCGCTTCCGCTGGTCTCGTTCTCGTCGCGGGCCGCCCGGCCGCGCCGGGCCGCGGCGATCAGTCGGGTGGTGGAGCGCCCGGCGAGGTACGGCACGACGACCGTCTGGCCGCCCCACCGGCGTACCAGGTCCGCTTCGGGCAGCGCCGGGGCGTCGCTGGCGTGTCCGGCGAACCCGTCGGTGTAGTCGCCGCCCTTGACCCACACGTCGGGGCGCAGGTCGGAGAGCACGGCGAGCGGTGTGGGCTCGTCGAAGATCACCACGGCGTCGACGCAGCCCAGCGCGGCGAGCAGCCGGGCCCGGTCGGCCTGCGGGACGACGGGGCGGTCGGGGCCCTTGACCGCGCGCACGCTCGCGTCGGAGTTCAGGCACACGATCAGGCAGTCGCCGAGCCGGCGCGCCGCCTGCAGGGTCGCCACGTGTCCGGCGTGCACCAGGTCGAAGCAGCCGCCGCTGGCGACCACCGTTCCGCCCCGGGCGCGTACCCGCCGCACGACCTCCCGCGCGGCCTGCGCGCCGACGGGCGCGGCCAGGTCCACATCGGAGCGGGGCGGGCGGTCCGGCGCGGCGCGCACGGCGCTCGCCCCGCCGGCCGCGACGTACCGGGTGGCGCAGCCCACCGCCTCCTGCACCGCCTCGGAGACCAGCGCCCCGTCGGCGAGGGCGGCGGTCGCGGCGACGGCGAAGCTGTCCCCGGCGCCGCAGCTGTCGCCGTCCGTGGCGGTCGGCGGGGTTACCACGAGCGGGGTGGGGCCGGCGTGCGACAGCAGCGCGCCGTCGCGCCCGAGCGTGACCGCCACCGCCCCGGCCCGCCACTGCCGACGCAGGGCGGCGGCCCCGCGGGCGAGCGCGGTGAACCGTGGCTCGTCACGCGAGGCGGGCACGAGGCCGCGCAGTTCCCGTTCGTTCGGGGTGACCAGGCGCACGCCCGGCACGGCGGCCGGGCCGTTCGGGTGGGGGTCCCAGACGATCGGGACCGCGGCGGGCAGTCCGGTGGCGGGCAGCGCGCGGCGCAGGGCGGGGTGGCGGGTCACCCCGCGTCCGTAGTCGCTGACGAGCACGGCGGTGGCGCCGCGCAGAGCGGTGAGCGCGCCGGGGGGTGGCTCGCCGTACGGCGTGCCGTGGCCGCCCCGGTCCAGGCGCAGCAGCACCCGCCCGTCGGCGCGCATGCGGATCTTCTCCGGCATCCCGCCGCGCATCGCCATCGCGTGCACCCGCACGCCGGCCTCGGTGAGCAGGTCGCGCACGCGTGCGCCGGCCGCGTCGTCGGCGAGCGCGGTGACGAGCGCGACCTCGACGTCGAAGTCGGTGGCGAGCAGGGCCGCGAGGGCCGCGCCGCCCGGTCTGTCCATAGTAGACTCTTCGGCCAGCACGGGAGCCGGGGCGTCCGGGCACAGCCGCTCGGCCGTGCCGTCGACGTCCCGGTCGAGCAGCGCGTCCCCGACGACCACCAGCAACCTGCTCATGCCTCCCGCCCCGCGATCCACCTACGCCGCGGGCTCGCCGTCCCGGCCGAACGCCTCCACGAGCTCGCGGGCCGGCTGCTCGAGCCAGCGCTGCATCCGGCGCACCACCAGGTCGTTGTACTCGCACAGCAGGTGCACGCCGACCAGGTGCAGCTCCTGCACCACCTGCGGGTCGTCGGCGGGCACGGCGAGCACCTCGGTGCACCGCTCGGCGAGCGGGTTCGGGGCCGGGCCGGTGAACCCCCACACGTGCATGCCCAGCGCCCGCCCGGTGTCGGCGGCGGCGAGCAGGTTGCGGCTGCGGCCGCTGGTGGACAGCAGCAGCAGCACGTCCCCGGGCCGGCCGTGTGCGCGGACCTGACGGGCGAACACCTCGGCGTATCCGTAGTCGTTGCTGATCGCGGTGACTCCGGCGGTCTCCGCGCACAGCGCGATCGCCGACAGCGGCTCCCGGTCGTCGCGCAGCTTGCCGGTGAGTTCGGCGACCAGGTGCTGCGCCTCGGCGGCGCTGCCGCCGTTGCCGGCGGCCAGCAGCCGGCCGCCGCGCCCGAGCACGTACGCCAGGTCGGTGCCGAGTCGGGCCAGTTGCTCGGCCTGCCGTCGGAACGGGACGAGCGCGCGGCTCAGCGCGTCGAGGTGCGCCTCGACGGAGACGAACGCCGGCTGGCCCACGCCGCGGCCCGTCACGGCGCCGGCCGTCACGGCGCTGCCGCCCGTCACGGCGCCACCGTCGGTCACGGCGCCACCGTCGGTCACGACGCCACCGCCTCGGTCACCGCCGCCTGGGCCCGGGCGACCACGGGCTCGCGCAGTTGCGCGTAGAGCACCGCGAGCCGCTCGGCCGAGCGGGTCCACGAGTAGCACTGGCGGGCCCGGTCCACGCCCGCCGTGGCGTACGCGAGGCGGCGCACGGGATCGGCGAGCAACTGGCGCAGCGCCCGGCCCAGGGCGTTGGGATCCCGGGGCGGCACCAGCTCCCCGGTGAAGCCGTCGACCACCGTGTCCATGAGCCCGCCGACCGCGGTGGCCACCACCGGCACGCCGCAGGCCATGCCCTCCAGCGGGGTCAGCCCGAACGGCTCGTACCACGGCGCGCACACCAGCACGTCGGCCGACCGGTACCACAGCGGCATCTCGCCGCGGGGGACCGCGCCGACGAGGCGGACCCGGTGGTTGACACCGCAGTCCACGGCGACGGCGCGCAGCCGCTCGGCCTCCGGGTCGTCGCGCAGCTCCTCGGCCGGCGGTCCGCCGACCACCACCACCTCGGCCTTGGGCACCAGCCTAAGCGCCCGGATCACGTCCTCGAACCCCTTGCGCTCCACCAGCCGGCCCACGGTCAGGATGCGCGGGCTGTTCGCCGACCGCGGCGCGCCCGGACCCAGCGGGGAGAACGTCGTGGAGTCCACACCGGACGGTATGACGGAGATCTGGTCACGCGGGATGCCCATGCGCAACAGCTCATCGACCTCGTCGCGGCACTGCGCGATGATCCGGTCCACGCTGCGCCCGAGCGCCCGCTCCAGACCGATGCGGCTGGGCGGGCTGGTGTCCTTCTGCCGCTGGTAGCGGCGCTTGACCGAGCCGAGCGCGTGGAAGGTCTGCACCACCGGCACCGGGTGCAGGCGGCGGGCCACCAGCGCGGCGATCCCGCTCATCCAGAAGTGCGCGTGCACCACGTCCGGCGCCCAGTCGCCACTGCGCCACGCGGCCGCCAGCCACCGGCCGAACGGCTTCATGTAGGGCAGCAGGTGGTCCTTGGGCACCGGCTCCGGCGGCCCGGCCGGCACGTGCACCACGTCCACCCCGGGTGGCATGGTCGCCACGGGCGGCAGGTCGAGCCGGTCGCGGCGGGTGTAGACCCGGACATCGTGGCCGAGCTGGGCGAGCGCCGCCGAGAGCTCCGCGACGTGGAGGTTCTGCCCGCCCGCGTCCACAGTGCCGAGCTGGGCCAGCGGGCTGGCGTGCTCTGAGATCATCGCGATTCTCAACGGCGTACCTCCTTCAACAGCAGGTCCCAGTCGGCGAGGAAGCGCTCCAGGCCGTAGCGGGCCCGGACCGCCTCGCGCGCGGCGGCCCCGAGGCGCCGCGCGGCCGGCTCGTCGGCGAGCAGCCACCGCGCCGCCTCGACGAGCGTGTCGACGCGGGTGGAGAGCACCCCGGCGCCCTCGGGCACGGCCGCCACCGCCTCGGTGGTGGCCAGCGCGAGGACCGGCATGCCCATCGCCATCGCCTCGAGCAGGCTCAGGCCGAGGGAGGTCCAGCGGGTCAGGTGCAGGTACGCGCGGCGGTGCGCGAGCTGGGTGTGCATCCACGCCTGCGGCGGGTCGAGGTGGACGCACATCCGGTCCGGGCCGAGCCCGAGCCGCTCGGGCAGCTCGGCCAGGCCCATCCCGTAGACGTCGAGCGGGGCGACCTGCGCGAAGCGGGGCATCAGGTCGGTGCCGGTCACCCGCCAGCGGCGGACCGGCTCGTTGGTGGCGATCGCGAACCGGGGCAGCTCGCCGGTCCACACCGGCTCCGGGGTCGGGATGCCGTGCTCGATGACCGTGGTGCGGGTGGCGCCGTTGTCCCAGAACAGCTCGTTGAAGTGGGTCACGTGGACGAGCACGAGGTCGTCGCGGTCGGCCATCGGGTGGCGGGTGTTGGGCACGTCGCCCTTCGGGGTGTTGTGCTCCACGTAGACCGCCGGGACGTCCCGGCCGATCTCGCGGCGAAGCCACCGGCGGGCCAGGTCCAGCTCCTCGGGCCGCTGCAGCACCGCCACGTCCACCTCGGCGTCGGCGAGCTGCTCGGGCGTGTACTCGACGACGGTCTCCGGCCACGGGTAGGTGCGCGCCCGGCCGAGCCCGTAGGGGCCGCGGTCGGGCGTCGTGGGCACGATGTAGTTGTGTCCACCCTGGACGAAAGCGGTGGTCCAGGAGCCGTGGACGTGCCAGAGCATGATGTTCATGGCACCAGCCGGTTGACGGCGCGGACCACATCGTCCGCGGTGATGTCGGCCAGGCACGGGTGGCCGGGGACCGGGCAGCGGGTGGCGCGGGTGTGCCGGCAGGCGGCGGTGGGGTCCCCGAGGCGCACGTGCGGCACGCGGTACGGCCCCCACTGTCCGAAGGGGACTGTCGGGGCGAAGAGGCTGACCACCGGGGTGCCGACGGCGGCCGCCAGGTGCGCCGGACCGGTGTTCGCGACGACCGCGCAGCTGGCGCGGGACAGCACACCGGCGAGCTCGCACAGGCTGGTGCGCCCGCCGAGGTCCTGCGCGTCGTCACCGGCGACGAACTCGGTCAGCTCCCGCTCCTCGGGTGACCCGGTGACGACCACCCGGTGGCCGGCGCGGGCGACCGCGCGGACCAGGTCCCGGCACCGCTCGGGCGGGCAGGCCCGCGCGGGCACGCTCGCGCCGGGGTGCACGACCACGTAGCCGGGCTCGCCCACGTCGTACGGCTGGGCGCGCACCCGAAGCCGGCCGTCGTCGTCCTCGGGCAGCGGGTAGCCGGCCGCCGCCGCCAGCGACCGGGCGCGTTCGGGCTCGGGCAGGCCGAGCGGCACCCGGTGGCGCACGTCCAGCAGGGAGCCGGCGTAGTCGTCGCTGATCGCCGACACCCGGGGCACGCCGGCCAGCCGCAGCAGCAGCGCGAACGGCAGCGGGGACTGGTGGAACGACGTGAAGATGATGGCCTCGTCCAGAGCCGACTGCGCGATCCGGTGAACGAGGCCATGCACATCGGTGGGGTCCACGGGTGGCGGCTGGGGATCCAGCCACGGCACCGGCCACTCGATGATCTCGGTGACGCCGGGCAGGGCCTCGGCCGTGGTGCGCCCACGCGGCCCGCACAGCAGGGTGACCCGGCCGGCGCGGGCGGCGACCGCCCGGATGGCGGGGCCGGTCAGCAGCAGGTCGCCGGCGGAGTCGGCGCGCACGACGAGCACGTGCCGGCCCGGGGGCGCGACGGCGTCGCGCACGGGGGCCGCCAGCCGCTGCCGGCGCAGGATGTGGTGGACCGCCTGGCCGAGGTCACCGGCGACGGTGGGCGCGGCGGCGATCTCCTCGGGACGGGTGACCGGGGTGGGCACCAGGATCGCCGTGGCTCCGGCGGCGCTGGCCGCGGCGACGTCCCGGCCGATGTCCCCGATGACCACGCAGCGTTCGGGGCGGACGCCGAGGGCGGCCGCCGCGGCGAGGACCAGGCCGGGCGCCGGTTTGCGGCAGGCGCACCTGTCCGCGTCGTCGTGGACGCACACCTGCCACGTGTCAAAAGGGCCGAGCAGCTCCTCGACCCGGGCGTTGACCCGCGCGACGTCCTCGGCGGAGATCAGGCCGCGGGCCACGCCGGACTGGTTGGTCACCACCCCGAGGCGCAGCCCCGCGGCGCGCAGCCGGTCGAGCGCGGCGCGCGCCCCCGGCAGGGGGCGCACCTGAGCCGGATCGCCGTTGAACGGCACGTCGGCGATGAGCGTGCCGTCGCGATCCAGCAGCACCGCGTCGAAGAGCGTCACAGCGGCTGAACTTCCCAGGCTTCTTCCCGGTAAACATCAACTTCAGTCGCTGCTCAGGTAGCCGCACAGCCAGTGCCAGACCGCGAGCGGCGGGATGAAAAGGCTGGTCACGGCCATGGTCAGGATTTCGTCCGGGGTCTTCGGTCCGGGACGGATCCGGGCCAGGGCGAACTCGGCGGTCCCGGCGGCCCAGGCCGCGGCGGCCGCCGCCCCGAGCGTGCGTGCGGCCGGCGAGGGCAGGGCGGACGCGGCGAGGGCGGTCAGGCCGGCGGCCGTGATCACCGCGTGGCGGTGCCGGCGGCCGCGGCGGATCTCCAGCAGCGTGCGCCACCGCCGGCCGTACCGGCGGCGCAGCCGCGCGTCGTCGGCGTTGCCGCGCTGGTTGCGCAGGCTCACCCAGCGGCTCTCGGGGCGCACCGGGTGGACGGTGCGGCGCTCACCGACGGCGAGCCGCCACCCGGCGAGGCGCACCCGGTAGGCCAGGTCGGCGTCCTCGCGGTAGGCGCGGGGAAAGCGTTCGTCGAACCCGCCGACCGCCTCCAGGGCCGCCCGGCGGTACGCCATGTCGGCGGTGGTCCAGCGCGCCTCGGCCAGTCCGGCGGTGGCGCGTTCCCAGTCGGTCGGGCGACGGTGCGCCGGCAGCGGCACCTCCAGGCGCCCCTGCACCCCGCCGACGTCGTCGCCGGCGCCGGCCAGGTCGCGGCGCAGCGCGGCCAGCCAGCCGGGCGTGGGCACCACGTCGTCGTCGAGGAACGCCACCCACTCGCCGGTGGCCGCCCGGGCGCCGGTGTTGCGTGCCGCGGCCGGCCCCGCGCCGCGCCCGTTGACCACCTTGGCGTGCGGGCCGGTGTCGAGCGGGCTGATCGGCCGGGCCCGGTCGTCGACCACGATGATCTCCGGCAGCTCGGCGGGCGGCGCCTGGGCGGCCAGCGCGTCCAGCAGGGTCCGCAGGCTCGCCCGGCCCAGGGTGGGGACGACGATGCTGATGTCCATCAAGGACAGTCCTGGCGGCGTACCGCGAACGGGCCGATTGCGAGCAGGTCGACGGGCGCGGAGCCGAAGAGCTCGAGCGCCTCCCGCGGGGTGTCCACTATGGGCCGTCCCGCGGTGTTGAGCGACGTGTTGACGAGCACGGGCAGGCCGGTGCGGCGCTCGAAGGCGGCGAGCAGCTCGGCCACGAGCGGCTCGATCGCCTCGTCCACGGTCTGCACGCGCGCGGTGCCGTCGGTGTGCACGACCGCCGGGATCCGGTCCCTCCACTGCGGACGGACGCAGTGGGTGAAGAGCATGTACGGGCTCGGCAGCACGCCCTCGAACACCTCGCCGGCCCGCGAGTCCAGCACCATCGGCGCGACCGGGCGGAACTGCTCGCGCCCCTTGATGTCGTTGAGCCGTTCGGTGTTGCCCGCGTCGCCGGGGTGCGCGAGCAGGGACCGGTGCCCGAGGGCCCGCGGCCCGTACTCGGCGCGGCCCTGGAACCAGGCGACCGTCCCGTTGCGCGCCAGCACCTCGGCGGCCTCCTCGGCGATCGACACCGGCCGGGTATAGGGGACGCGTGCCCGGCGCAGCTCCGCCTCGATGCGCCCGTCGTCGAAGCCGCGTCCGAGGTCAATGCCGGGCATCGGCTCGGTGCGCTCGCCGAGGTCGCGCGCCACGTGCAGCGCCGCGCCGAGCGCGGTCCCGGCGTCGCCGGCTGCGGGCTGCACCCACACCGTCTCGAACGGCCCCTCGGCCGCCAGGCGCGCGTTCGCCACGCAGTTGAGCGCCACCCCGCCGGCCATCGCCAGGCACCGCGGGCCGCCCGCGGCCTCGTGGGTCCAGCGCGCCAGGTCCAGCAGCACCTCCTCGAGCAGCGCCTGCGCGCTCGCCGCCAGGTCCGCGTGGTCGGGGCTGATCTCTCCGCCCGGCGGCCGGGGCTTGACCAGGGTCGCCCAATCGAGCGGCTGGACGACGAACCCGCCGCTGCCCGTGGCGTACACAGACTCGCGCAGGCGCGGCAGGAACCGCGGCTCGCCGTAGGACGCGAGCGCCATCACCTTGTACTCGTCGCTTGCGCGCAGGAAGCCCAGGTGGGCGGTGAGCTCCTCGTAGAACAGGCCGATCGAGTGCGGCAGCGGTTGGGCGGCGAGCGGGGTGAGGTGCCCGTCGCGGTACACCCCGGTGAGGTGGCTGGTGGCCTCGCCGCGCCCGTCGAGCACCAGCACCGCGCAGTCCCCGTGCCCGCCTGCCCACGGGGCGGCGAGCGCGGCGGAGGCGGCGTGGGCGACGTGGTGCGCCACGAACCGCACGACGCCCGGGTCGAGGCCGGGCAGGGCGGTGGCGAGGAAGGCGGGCGCGCGGCGGGCATACTCCACGCGCAGCCAGTCCCAGGGATCGTCCAGTTCCAGGTCGGGGCGGCACAGCGCCGGGTCGAAGGAGTACGCCACGGCGTCGAGGTCCTCGGGCCCGATGCCGCCCTGTTCCAGGCACCACGCGGCCGCCTGCTCGGGCAGTTCCCAAGCGGAGAATGCTACCGGGCGCTTGCCGTGCTTGCGGCGATTGAACCGTTCTTCCTCCGCGGCGGCGACTATGCGGCCGTCCACGACGAGCGCGGCGGCCTGGTCGTGAAAGATGGCGTTGATGCCCAGGACACGCATGGGCGGGCTCGTACCCAACGAATCGTCTCGTTAATCCGGATCCACTGTGGATGATCGGAGGCATATCATCCGTTTGGTTGAGCTGATCTAGCCAAATAGCTAGGCTGAACTAATCCATGCGGGTAGCCATCCGGTTGCCGGCACCGAGTCCAGCACGGACATGCGTGCTCACGAGGTGAGGAGGGGCACCGTGACCGCGAATCTGACCACTGCCCAGCAGCAGATCATCGAGGAACGACGGGTGGCCGACCACGACGCGACCGAGCTGTTGCGCACCCTGGCGGCGCTGCCCGCAACTCACCCGTCCCGGCCGTCACTGCGGGCCCAGGCGATCGAGGCCTGGCTGCCGCTCGCCCAGCACCTCGCCCACCGGTTCAGCGGGCGCGGCGAACCGGTCGAGGACCTCATCCAGACCGCCACGGTCGGTCTCATCAAGGCCGTGGACAAGTACGACCCGACGCGGGGCGTGGAGTTCGCCGCGTACGCCGTACCCACCATCGTCGGGGAGATCAAGCGCCACTTCCGGGACCGCACCTGGGACGTGCGGGTGCCGCGCCGCCTGCAGGAGCTGCGCCTGGTCATCGGCGAGGCCGCGGGCACGCTCGCGCAGCAGCTCGGGCGCTCCCCGACCGTCGCCGACCTCGCCGCGCACCTGAAGTTGACCGAGGAGGAGATCATCGAGGGCCTGGAGGGGGCGCGCGCCTACCACGCCGTCTCCCTGCAGACCCCGGCTCCCACCGGCGACCGCGGCACCGAGCTCGGCGACCTGCTCGGCTCCGACGACAGCGAACTGGAGCTGGCCGAGCTGCGCGTCGCGCTCGCCCCGGCCATGGCCACGCTCGGCGAGCGCGAGCAGCGGATCCTGCTCATGCGCTTCTACGGAAACATGACCCAGTCTCAGATCGCCGAGCGCATCGGCATCTCCCAGATGCACGTCTCGCGCCTGCTCGCGCGGGCGCTGGCCGTCCTGCGAACGGAACTCGCCGGCACAGAGTCCCCGGCGTAGCCTGAACGGGAGATACCCGACCGAACACGACGTGTGAGACCGTGAACGGCCGGGTACGGGGAAGGCCTTGCGGCGCAACCCGCGCCCCTGCCGTCGGGAGGCCAGCTCATGCCCAAGCAGGTCGACGAGGGACTACTCATCACACTCAAGCGCGCCGCCTCGGTGCTCAAGCAGGCCGACGTGCCCTTCGCGCTCGCCGGCGGATTCGCCGCCTACGCGCACGGCGGCACCTCCAGCGACCACGACGTGGACTTCCTGATCCGGGAGTCCGATGTGGGCAGAGCCCTGGAAGCCCTCGTCGAGGCGGGTTTCACCGCGGAGCGGCCGCCCGAGGACTGGCTGGTGAAGGTGTACGACGAGGGGCGGCTGGTCGACCTCATCCACCGGCCGGTCGAGCGCCCGGTCACCGACGAGACGCTGTCGGACACGGTCGAGCGCCCGGTCAACGCGGTCCGCCTGCCGGTGCTGTCGGCCACCACGCTGATGGTGCACAAGCTGCTGTCCTTCTCGCAGCACTACTGCGACTTCGCCAAGGGGCTGCCGCTCGCGCGCTCCCTGCGCGAGCAGATCGACTGGACCCGGGTACGCCGCGAGACGGCGCACTCGCCGTACGCGGAGGCGTTCCTGGTGCTGCTGGACCGCCTCGACGTGGTGCCGCTGGCGGACACCGGCCCGGACGCCCCACGCCTGGTGACGGCGGAGGCGGTGGCATGAGACCCGTCGACGAGTACGTGGAGGCGGCCGTGCACCGGCTGCTCGCCGAGCACGCCGAGATCGCCGAGCAGGGGATCGGGGTGCTGCGCCGCGACCACGTCCTGGTGCTCACCGGGGAGGTGGAGAGCTCGGCGCGGCGCGACGACATCCTGCGCCTCGTGGCCGAGCGCTTCCCGGACCTGAAGATCAAGAACGACATCGGGGTGAGCCGCACCCAGGCACCGAGCGAGGCCGAGGAGCTGACGTGATCCGGGTCGCGGCGGTCGGGGACGTGCACATGGATGTCGATGTCCTCGGCCGCTTCCGGCCGGCCCTCGAGGAGCTGCCCGGTAAGGCGGACGTGCTGCTGCTCGCCGGTGACCTGACCCGCCACGGCACGGTCGCCGAGGCGCGCTGCGTGGCGCAGGAGTTCGGCGGGCTCGGGGTGCCGGTCATCGCCGTGCTCGGCAACCACGACTACCACTGCGACGAGGTGCCCGAGGTCTGCGACGTGCTGGAGTCGGCCGGCATCACGGTGCTCGAGGGCGAGTCGATCACGCTCGACACGCCCGGCGGCCGGCTCGGCGTGGCCGGCATCAAGGGCTTCTGCGGCGGGTTCGCCGGCCGGTGCGCCAGCGAGTTCGGCGAGCCGGAGATGAAGGACTTCATCCGCACCACGTGCCGGGCCGCCGACCGGCTCGAAGCCGCGCTGCGCGCGCTCGACGCCAACGTACGGGTGGCGCTCATGCACTACGCGCCCGTGCCGGACACCCTGGCCGGTGAGCCACTGGAGATCTACCCGTTCCTCGGCTCGTACCTGCTCGGGCAGGCGATCGACTCGGCCGGCGCGACGCTCGCCATCCACGGCCACGCGCACCACGGCACGGAGCGCGGCACCACGCCGGCGGGCATCCGGGTGCGCAACGTCGCCCACCCGGTCATCAAGCAGGCGTACAGCGTGTTCCACGTGCACGAGACCGCGTAGCCGCGCGCCGCGGAGCGCCCGGCGCGGTCGCCGCGCCTCACGGGAGCGCGGCCAGGTCCGCCAGCATGGCGAGGCGCTCGTCCGGGGTCAGCACCGCGAACGGCGGGGCCGCGCGCTGGTTGGTCTCGTCCTCGACCGCCCGCCGTTGCGGCGTCCACGCGCTGCCCTCCGACATCGCGACCATCTCGGCGGCGGTGAGGCCGGCTTCCTGCCACGCGGCCGCGTGCGCGTCGGCGCGGTGGTAGCGCAGCGTCGACAGCCGGTTGAGCAGCAGCACCGGTGCCGGGGTGCCGTCCGGCTCGTGCGGCGGTGCCTGCACCGCCCAGGCCGGGCCACCGGTCGCGGCGGCCTCCGCCAGCACCCGGGCCAGCAGCCGGTTGAGCCGCTCCACGGGCCCGGACCGTCCCTGCCACCGCTCGTCCAGCACGCGTGCGTGCAGGGCGAACAGGTCGCGCAGGAACCCGCGTCCCCGTTCGGTCGCGACCAGGCCGTCGGGGGGTGCGGGCCAACATGTCGTGGTCGACGCTGCCCTGCACCGTCCGGTCCACCGCGGCGGGGTCGGTGTAGCGGTACAGCGCCAACAGCCCGTCGCGGGTGACCGGGCGTCCGGCGGCGAGCGGGTTGCGTAGGTCGACGAGGTAGCCGATCGCACGACGGTCGCCGCCGTACGCCTCCAGGAGCTCGCGGCCGCGCGCGCCGGCGGCGCGCATGGCGGTGACGAACACCCGGTCGACGGCGGGCGCGACCAGGGCGGCGAACCGCGCCGGCGGAAGGTCGACGGTGTCGGTCACCGGCCGAGCCTAGCCGGCGGTCGCCACCACGGGCGAACCGAGGATCAGTCCGAACAGGAAGGTGCCGCTCTGTGCCGAATTGAGTAAGTCCCTGAAATGATGGAGATAGGGGCCCTTCGATGCGCAGGTCGGCGGCGCGGCTACCCGACCCCGGTAGCGGTGACGTCCTCGACGATCCGGCCGTCGACCAGGCGGATGACGCGGTCACATCTCTCGGCGAGTCGGCGCTCGTGGGTCGCCAAGAGCATGGTGGGCGCTCCCTGCGCGGTTCTGAGTTGGGTGAGAAGGTCCAGGATGGTTTCGCCCGTGCGCGAGTCGAGGTTGCCGGTGGGTTCGTCGGCCAGCAGCAGCCGGGGTCGGCCGACCAGCGCTCGAGCGATGGCGACCCGCTGCTGTTGGCCGCCGGACAGCTCGCCCGGAAGGGCGTTTTCGCGACCGCCCAGACCGACGGCGTCGAGCAGTTCGCGGGCCCGGGCCACCTTGTCGAACGGGACCCGGTAGGGGACCAGCGGCGCGAGGACGTTGTCCAACGCGGTGAGCGCCGGCAGCAGGTGGTAGCGCTGGAACACGAAGCCCACGGTACGGCGGTAGGCCTCGAGGCGCGATCGGCGCATGAGCGTGATGTCCTCACCGTCGATCAGGATCGCGCCCGAGTCGGCCTGTTCGATGGCTCCGATGAGATGCAGCAGCGTCGACTTGCCCGAGCCGGAAGGGCCGGTGATGGCTGTCATGGTCCCGGGGCTGCAGGTGAGCGAGAGGTCGTCGACCGCGGGGATTCGCGTGGAACCCGCGGAGAAGTGTTTCGACACGTGGGAGATCTCGATCAAGGCGCCGTCGGGCATCGCTCACTCCTCGGCGAGAAGGGTGGACACGGGCATCCGCAACTGGAGGAGGGCGGGGACAAGGGCGGCAACCGCCGACAGGATCGTGGCGGCGAGCACGACGACGAGGAGCAGCGGCGCGAGGCCGGGCGGGATCTGCTGAGCGAAGAACGCCGAGCCGGCGATGCCCAGTGCGGCCCCTGGGAGCGCCCCGAGGAGCCCGAGGGCGGTGCCCTCGAAGACGACCAGGCGAGCCAGCGCGGCCACCGGCCACCCGGACGAGCGGAGCACCGCGAACTCGTTGGCCCGCTCCCTGACGTTCAGGTACAGCACGTCGGCGACCGCGGCCAGGCCCAGGGCGAGGGTGGCGACCACGGCCACCAGGTCCACCCCTCGGACCTGAAGGGAGACCGCCTCGCCGAGAAGGGTGCCGGTCATCGATCCATGGAAGCTCGTCGCGATGATGACCATGATGGTGGCGGCGGCGACGCCGGTGGCGAGGGCGGCCGCGGCGAGCACGGTTCGTCCGCTCACCCGCGACACGTTGGTGAGCGCCATCGTGAGAACACTGCGGCCCGGCCACGCTCGTCGCCGAGGTGGCCGTACGGCGGGGCGGAGCGAGGCGGCGGGTCGGGTCCGTGCGGCGAGCCAGGCGGGTACGGCGCCGGCCGCGAGCGCCACGGCGATCGCCAGCGGCACGGCCAGAGCCGCGTGCCCAGGGGTCAGCTGTACGCCCACCAGTTGGGCCAGAGGCCATGCGAGCACGGCACTGACGCATCCCGCTGCGGCTGCGATGAGGCCCGTCTCGGTGACGATGAGGAAGGCCAGCCGTCTGCGCGGCCAGCCGAGGGTGGCCAGGATGGCCAGCTCTCTTCGCCGGTCCCGCACCGCCGCCGACACACCGTTGGCCAGGAACAGGAAGCAGACGATGAGGATCAGTCCGAACAGGAAGGCGCTCTTGTGGTCAATCGCCTTCAGGATGAACGTGGCGACGCCCTTCTTCGACCAATGCTCCCGCAGGCTCAGCTCGGGGCGACCGAAGGATCCCGCCGGCAGTGCCACGGTCTGCGGGGCGGGCGACGAGCCCAGCGTGACATCGACGTCCAGCCCGGTTCTGGCGGAGATCATCTGTGCGACGGACCGGACACGTTCCAGGCTCAGCTCGTCGGGGCCGGTGACACCCGCCACCCGGACCCGGATCGCGGACAGAGGGGCCGGCGAGCTGGCAAGGCCCGGAAATCCGGTCAAGGTCGTCAGCAGCAGAGGCGGGGTGGCCAGGTAGCCGGCCGGGTTGCTGTCCGGTTCGAAGGGCTGCCCACCTAGCAGGCGCCGTGACCGCTCGTCGGCCCCGTTCGCCGCCGGTGGGAGGTACGTCTCCAGCGGTACGGCGGACATTTCACTAAACCCCGACAGCTTGTGCGGGTCGAATGCGCCCACCATGGTGGCCACCAGGTGCTTGTCCTCGGCCCACGGTGCCTTGCGCAGGGGCCGAAAACCCCGGTCGGCGGAGAACCACGGTGTGGGCGGGGCCGCGCGCTTGTCGATGAAGACGGTGGGGTCGTGGGGTATGACCGCAGGGGTGAGCTCAGAACTGCTCTCGGTGTAGGTCACGGCACCGGACTGGATGATGTGGAGGAGCGAGGCGATCTGGGTGCCCGGGGGACGGCTTGCAATGCGCGCGTAGGCGTCGGTGGCATGGGCTTCTACCTGCTCGCCGGCCGGGACGGCGGTGGCCGCGTCGAGCTGCGCCCTGGCATCGGACCAGTCCCGGCCCGGAAGCGTATCGACGGCGCGACCGGTGATCCGGCCCGGCGTCGCCACCAGTCCCTCGTCGAGCGCGGGACTGGCGGTGACGAGAACCGGAACCGAGATCATTGGCGTCCCTTCCAGCGGCACGGGTACGTCGCTGGGCTCGAGATAGCGGCCCGTGGTGACCGCGTGGTCCAGGCCGACCAGGTCCGCCTCGGCCTGCGGGTCGATCGCGGCCAGCAGGAGCGACAACGGCCAGTGGATGGACATCGAGAGCCGGTCAGACACCACCGGAGCCCCGTCGCGGATGCCGGAGACGAACGATCCGTCGGGCAGCAACTGCGCGACATCCAGGATGGACCGCCACTCCCTGGTGCCGAGCGGTCCGCTGTCCCCCCCGTGGGAGATCCGGCACACGGGGAGTTCGCGGCCGTCCGCGAGGACCTCGATCGGGGAGGGGCGGGCGCCGCACGAGGATGGGTCAGGCCTGGCCTTTCCGTCGGACCAGGTGGTGCCCGTCGCGCTCACCCCCTCCGGCCAGACGATGGTGTTCCGGGTGACGTAGACGTAGCGGGGAGCATCACCATTCAGGGCGGACAGGCCCCGCGCCGCGGTCCACGACAACCCGACCCGCAGGACCTGCCGGTCGAGCTGCGGATCCACCGCGTCCGTGAGGTCCACCGAGATCGAGCCGTCGACGGTGACGTAACCGATCATCGCGATCGGCGCGGCCACCTCGATCCCCGGGATCTGGCGTATCTGCTCATACTGCGACATGCTGATGCCGCCGAACTGTCCCGACAGGAAGTTCGGGCGGACCAGCCCCCGCTGCTCCTCCAGAGGCGTCCGGCTACCGTTTGGACGGACCAGGATGTCGTAGGCCGACCGGAAGTTGCTCTGCACGACACCGGACACCACCAGACGCGATGTCTCGGCGCTCCCCGTCAGCACCGTGAACCCGGTGGTCGCCACCAGCACGGCCACGAACAACGCCGCTGCCCGGCCGAGTCGGCGCCGCACATGAGCGGCGACCATCCGCAGCATCCAGGCGCCTCCGCACTTCCGGGTTCCATGATCCACCCTCGACACGTGCGCCGGGCCGACGCAAGACAGCGATCATCCAGGTGACCTGGAGTTCCGTGCACGTCAACCTTACGCCAAGTCTCCGGCAAGGTCCGACCGAGCGCTACCGCCGGAGTGCGTCGATGCGGTCTACTTAGGCGCATCCGGTTCCAACGTCCCCGGTTGGAGGCGCGCATGAGGCATCAAGGAAGAACTGCGCTGCTGGCTGCGGTGGTCGCGGTCGGTCTCGCGGTCACCGGATCCCCTGCGGTAGCGCACGAGAGCCTGGCGGTCGAACCCAACCAGGTCCAGGGGCTCAGTGTCCGGCAGGGCGACGGCTACGCCACCCTGTCGTGGATCCCGGTCCCGGGTGCCACCGACTACCAGATCGAGCGCACCCCGGTCGACGCCAACGACAATCCCATCGGCCCCGCACAGATCAGAGGTGTGTGGCGGCCGGATCGCCAGGTCCGCAACGACTCGCCGACCTTCGCCGACGCCGGCTTCAACCCGGGCGACCGCTTCCGCTGGCGGGTGCGCGCGCGCTTCGGCACCGCCGAGCAGCCGTTCTCGGAGCCCGTCTTCGGCACCACTCGGCCGTACTGGGGTGACCCGAGCGTGCCCGGGCAGAGTCTGCGCACCCAGTGGGAACGGACCGCGGCGGCGCAGTTCACCAGCTACGAGGAGGAGTTGGCCTACACCAACGAACTCGTCCGGCTCAGCGAGCGGGTGCGGGTGGTGGAGATCGCCCGGACGGCGGAGAACCGGGCCGTCAACATGCTGATCATCGGTTACCCGACCCCGCCGGCCACCCCGGAGGCGGTGGCCGCGACGTCGCCACTGCTGATCAACTGCAATGTGCACGGAAACGAGCCGGGCGACCGGGAGGCCTGCTTCATCCTGGCCCGTCAGCTCGCGTTCGGCGACGACGCGCGCACGGTCGACCTGCTGTCACACACCACGGTGCTGATCGTCCCATCGATCAACGCGGACGGCCGGGCACGCAATACCCGCGGCAACACCTCCGGCCAGGATCTCAACCGGGACTACTCGCTGATCCGCCAACCGGAGACGTTCGGCTTCGTGAACATGCTGCGTGAGTACCGTCCGGTGGCCGGCTACGACGGGCACGAGTTCGGCAACTCCAACGCCGGCGACCTGCCGATGCTTCCGCCGCGGCACGCGAACGTGGCCAAATCGATCTTCGACGAATCGCTGAGGATGATCGAGAACCACATGTACGAGCGGGGCGCCGACGACGGCTGGTGGCCCTGCCCGTACGGTTGCCAGGGCGGTGGCAACGTGGGCCTGGGTCAGGAGACCATCCTGCGCAACAACCTGGGCCTGAAGAACGTGGTCAACTCGCTGCTGGAGCTGCGCAGCTCCGGTGGCCCGACCCGCCCGAACGAGGGCAGCGGGCAGGAGAACCGTCGCCGCAAGACCTTTTCCGCACTGTGGACGTTCAACCAGTTCCTCGACTACTACCGCGCCAACCTGCCCGCCATCCTGCAGGCCCGCGAGGAGTCGATAACCTTCCAGATCTCCAACACCGGGCGGGTCGTCTTCCGCGGCTCCCACCCGATTCCGGCGCACCCGGCACCGCACCCGGGCCAGGCCCCGCCGCCGGTCGACGCCCCGCTGCCGAGCCAGATCCTGGAAGACGCGCCCTGCGCCTACAGCCTGACCGAGGAGCAGTACAACAGCGTGCCCGACGACCGGCCGGCCGGCAGCGGCACCACGGTGGCGCAACGCCTCGCCGCGCACGGCTGGAAGGTCGTCAAGGTCGGCGACCGGTACGTCGTGCCGATGACCCAGCCGGAGCGGGGCCTCATCCCGCTCCTTCTGGATGTGCAGGCGGTCGAGGGCATGGTCGCCGCCGAGCGGGTGTACCCGACCCTCACCGGTCTGCACGACGGCAGGCTGAAGGTCTCCGGGGTCCTCTGCGTCGACGAGGCGAAGCTGACCGGACCGGTCACGGTCGCGCCGGGAGCCGTTCTGATCGCCACCCGGTCGGCCTTCGACGGACCGATCGACGCCAGCGGCGCGGCTGGAGTCTTCCTGGCCAACAACACGGTGGTCGGCCCGCTTCGGGTCTCCGGCAGCGCCGGCGTGCTGGTCGCCAGCAACCAGGTCACCGGCCCGGTCGAGGTGTCGAACAACCCTGACGGCGCCGCCCTGGTGCTCGCGAACACCGTCGAGGGCCCGCTGCGCTGCACGGGCAACAGCACCGCACCGCTCAACCTCGGCATCGCCAACTCGGTGACCGGCCCGAAGGAAGGGCAGTGCGCGGGATTGTGATGCCCGTAGCGGAGTGAGCAACCGCAGATGAGCGTCGTACCGGCAGATCCGGCCCTTCGGTCGGTCCGCCGGTACGACGCCGCTGGAACGACGGAGTCGGCCCGCATGAGGGCCAGCGGCGCGCCGTTAGACAGCATCGGGTCGGGCCGTGACCACGGCACGGCGCAACGCATCCCGGAGGAGCGCGACGGCCGGAGGGATCTCCGTCTCGCTGATGTTGCCGTAGCCGAGGACGAGCGCGCGTTGTGCCGACCGCTTCACGCGGTAGTCGTCAAGGTCCGCCACGCGCAGCCCGGCGGCGGCCGCGGCCCGGACCGCCCTGCGGGTGTCGGTGCCGTCCGGTAGGTGCAGCAGGATGTGCAGCCCCGCGGCGGTGCCGGAGAACCGGCCCTCCGGCACCTGAGCGCCGAGCGTCCGGACCAGCAGGTTGCGGCGGGAGCGGAACCGCCGCCGCGCCGCGCGCAGGTGCGCGTCGTACCACCCGCGATCGATAAAGGTGGCGAGCGCGAGCTGGTCCAGCACCGGTGGCGCAGCGGCGACGGGATTCGCGGCCCGCAGCGCCGGGGTCATCGCGGCCGGCGCGACCAGCCAGCCCAGGCCGAGGGCCGGCGACAGCGTCTTGCTGACCGAGCCGAGCAGGAAGACGCGGCGCGGATCCATCCCCTGCATCACGGCGACCGGAGGGCGGTCGTAGCGGAACTCAGCGTCGTAGTCGTCCTCGATGACGAAGCCGTCCACCTCGCGGGCCCAGCGCACCAGGCGTGCCCGGCGTGCCGGGGACAGGACGGTGCCGGTGGGAAACTGGTGTGCCGCGCCGACGACGACGGCCCGGGCCGGCGTACGCGCGAGGTCATCGACTCGGAGGCCGTCGTGGTCCACGGGCACCGGGTGCACGCGCAGGCCGGCGCTCGTCGCGGCCTCCCGCAGCCGCCCCCAACCCGGGTCTTCTACGGCCAGGTCGGCGATCCCCTCGGCGCGTAGCGCTCGGCACGTGCGGGCCAGACCGTCGGTGATGCCCGCGCACACGAACACGGACGCGGCGTGCGTGTCCGCGCCGCGCGAGCGCCGCAGGTACTGCACGAGGGTGGCGCGCAGCACCTCGTGCCCGTCCGGGTCGGGCGGACCGAGGTCGTAGTGGACGGCCGAGCCGGTGACAGCCCGGACGGCGTCCGCCCAGCGGCGGCGCGGGAACGCCCGCAGATCGGGCAGGCCGGGTGCGAGGTCGTACCGGATCGGTGGCCGCATCTGGGCGCGCCGCGTGCGCGGCCGCGGCGGTTCAGTGTCCGGTGCCCACGCGACACGCGTGCCGGAACCCACCCGGGCGGTGAGGTAACCCTCCGCGATGAGCTGCCCGTACGCCTCCGTCACGACCCAGCGGGAGCAGCCGAGTTCCTCGGCGAGCGCTCGGCTCGGTGGCACGGCGGCACCCTCCGGCAGCCGGCCGCTGCGGATCGCGGTGCGCAGCGCGTTTGCCAGGCGATCGTGCAGGCGGCCGTGCTCCGCGGGGCCGACGTCCAGCAGCGTCGCCCACGCCAAATTGGTCTGGGAAAGAGCCACGAGATTGGAGAGTAGTTCCGATCCGAATCCGCCTACCGTGATCAACATGATTGGGAACCTGGCTCTGGGTGCCATGTTCTTCGGCACGCTTGTGGACGAGCGCCTGTCGTTCGAGCTCCTGGACCGCTTCGTGGACGCAGGAGGCGTCTGGATCGACACCGCCAACTGCTACTCGTTCTGGGTGGACCCATCGGGCTTCGGCGGGCAGAGCGAGGCATTGCTCGGGCGCTGGCTGGCAAGCCGCCCAGGCGTCCGCGACCGCGTCAGGATCAGCACCAAGGTGGGTGCCGAGCCGACCGAGGCCGGGCGATGGCCAAAGACGGCGGAGGGCCTCTCGGCCGGGGCCATCAAGAGCGGGATCGAGGGCAGTCTCCGACGGCTCGGCACGGACCACGTCGAGCTGTACTGGGCCCACATGCCCGATCCGGCCACACCGCTGGAAGAGACGGTTGCCGCCTTCGACGAGCTGGTGGCCGCGGGGAAGGTCGGCCGCCTCGGCGCCTCCAACTATCCCGTTTGGCAGGTCGAACGCGCACGGCAGATAGCGCAGGCCCACGGCAGCGTCGGCTTCACCGCAGTGCAGCAGCACTACACGTACCTGCAACCGCGCCCCGGGACCCGGCCCACCGTGTCGCACCGGTTCGGCGCGGTCACCGACGAGGTGCTCCACTACCTGGAGCACCACCCGGATATGGCGCTGTGGGCGTACACGCCACTGCTGAGCGGAAGCTACACCCGCGCGGACAAGCCACTGCCCGAGGAGTACGACCACCCCGGCACCACCCGTCGCCTCGCGGTACTCGACGAGATCGCCGCCGAGACTGGCACGAACCGCAACCGGGTCGTGTTGGCGTGGCTGACCGGAGGGAACCCGCCCGTCACGCCGATCGTCGGCGTCAGCACGGTCGAGCAGCTGGACGAGGCGGTAGCAGGCGTGTCCCTGGAGTTGACCACCGAGCAGCGCGAACGCCTGGACTCCGCGCTGTAGCGTGAGCCGCCGGACCGGATGGGTGCTTCCCGCTGAACAGCCCACCGCGGACCGCGGCCACCGTCCTCGTCAAGCAATGTGAATTCGCCCCCGGCGTACGGCCCTACGAGAGATCTTCACGCGGAGCGTGGAATGAATAGATCTCGCATGGTTTGGCGGGGATACCTCCCGGGTATCCGGACCACCATGGAGTTCGCTCTCTGGCTGGTCGCGGTCGTTCTCGTCGTGGCGGGCATCGTGGCCCTGTTCCGGCGTCAGGTGCTGTGGGGGATCGTGCTGATCATCGTCGGGCTGCTCGTGGGCCCGGGCGGGGTCAGCGTCTTCACCTGACGTCGATCCGCGGAGGCTGATCGCGCGCCCTGAGAGCCGGCCGGCTCCCAGGGCGCGCCTGTCCTGCTGGATACGCTGTCCGTATGCGGCGTTTCCTGACTCCGCGCTGGCTCGCCCTGCACGCGGTGATGATCGTGTTGGTCACCGCGTTCCTGGCGCTCGGCTGGTGGCAGGTGACCCGGGCCGCGGCAGGCAACGCCCGCAGCATCGCCTACGCCGCCGAATGGCCGGCGTTCGCGCTGTTCGTGATCGCCGTCTGGGTATGGGAGATCCGCGCCGAGCTGCGCTCGACGCGTACGCCCTCGGCGTCGCCGGCCGAGCCCGCGGCGCCCCAGCCGCAGCGCCGCCGGCCGGTGGTGGTGCCGGTGACTCCCGCACCCGGCGCCGCCGACGCCCAGGACGCCGACGACGACCCGGCCCTGGCCGCGTACAACGAGTACCTGGCCTGGCTGGCGGCGAACCCGCACCGGCGCCCCAGCGAGTACCGCCCCGAGTCCAGGCCGGAAAACCGCCAGGGAGAATGAACCCATGCAGGCCGCGCTGCTCCGCTACCGTGTCCTCGCCTACGTCGTGGGCGTCCTGCTGCTCCTGCTCGCCTTCGTGGCGATGCCGCTGAAGTACGCCGCCGACCAGCCCACGCTGGTCGAGACCATCGGGCCGGTGCACGGCTTCGCGTACATGGTCTACCTCGTGGTCGCCTTCGACCTGTCCCGGCGCGCGGGCTGGAGCCTGGTGCAGACCCTGCTGGTCCTGCTCGCCGGCACGATCCCGGTGCTATCGTTCGTGGCCGAACGCCGGGTCACCCGCCAGGTCCGCGCCGCGCAGGCCGAGCACGCCGCACAGGCCGCGCAGTCCACGTCGGTCGGCTAGAGCGGGGCCCGGCGACGTGGAGCTGGTGCACTCCGGCAAGGTCCGTGACGTCTACCTCGACGGCGACGACCTGATTCTGGTGGCCTCCGACCGGGTCTCCGTCTACGACGTGGTGCTGCCCACGCCGATCCCGGAGAAGGGCAAGCTGCTCACCCAACTCTCGCTGTGGTGGTTCGAGCGGCTGGCCGACATCGTTCCGCACCACGTGATCTCCGCGACAGACGTGCCGGAGCAGTGGATCGGGCGGGCGATCCGCTGCCGCCGGCTGCAGATGGTCCCGGTCGAGTGCATCGCCCGCGGTTACCTGGCCGGGTCGATGCTGGCCGAGTACCGGCGCACCGGGACGGTCGGCGGAGTGCGGCTGCCCGACGGGCTCGTGGAGGGCTCCCGGCTGCCGGAGGTGCTGTTCACCCCGACGACCAAGGCGCCCGCCGGCACGCACGACGAGCCGATGACCTTCGACGACGTGGTGGCGACCGTCGGCAAGGGCACCGCCGAGGAGCTGCGTCGGCTCACGCTGGAGGTCTACCGGCGCGGGGCGGCGGTCGCCGCCGAGCGGGGGCTGATCATCGCCGACACCAAGCTCGAGTTCGGCGTCGCGCCGGACGGCACCCTGATGCTCGCCGACGAGGTGCTCACCTGCGACTCGTCGCGGTTCTGGCCGGCCGACGCGTGGGCTCCGGGCGGCCCGCAGCCGTCGTTCGACAAGCAGTACCTGCGCGACTGGGCCGCCGGCACCGGGTGGGACAAGCGCCCGCCCGCCCCGGAGATCCCGCCCGAGGTGGTCGAGGCCACCCGGGCCCGCTACGTCGAGGCGTACGAGCGCCTCACCGGCCGCCGCTGGAGCTAGTCCACGCCAGACGTGCCCGCGGGCCGGCGGCCGGTGAGGCGCGGAGGGGGCTCACGGCTGTTCCTGCTGCTGCTGGTCCTGTTGCGGCTGTTCCTGCCGCTGCTCCCGCTCGTACCTCGCCATCGCCTCCTCGTACTTGGCCATCGCGTCCTCGTACTTGGCCACGGCATCCAGGTACGGGGTGATGGTGTCCACGATCTGCTGCGCCAGCCGTTCGTGCTGCGCGTACGCGTAGGGGAACGCGGAGACCTGCACCGACTGCGCCGCCCAGGTCAGCGACATGTTCTGCCATCCGGGGACCTGCACAAGCCTGTTGTAGAACTGCCGGGCCGCGTACTCGGGGTCGAGCAGTTGCGCCGGCGTGCCCCAGCCGGCGCTCGGGCGCTGCTGGAACAGGCCGACCGAGTCGTGGTCGTACCCGACGCCCTGGCTCTTGAGCCGAAGCGACTGCGGGACGGCGGGGTTGGCCAGGTTGAGCAGCTTGCTCTCCTGGATCGCGGTTGCCACGGCGATCACGTGCGCCCGCTTGGGCAGGCCCGCCTCCCGACCGGTCCGCACGATGACCTCGGCGTTGTCCATCTGCGCCTGGTTGAGCCAGGCGACCGGCTTCGGCTTGGCAGGGGCCGAGGGCTTGCTCGGTGCCGGCGCTGGGGACGTGGTCGCCGACGGCGGGGAGGAAGGCGCGGGGGAGCGCCCGTCGCCGCGGGAGGCCCGGCTGTCGGCCGACCGCGCGTCGCCGGCCATCACGGTCGCCGCGGTTGCGCCGCTGTCCACGGTCGGCGGCGCGTCGATGGCGGCGGTGAACGCGAGGAATCCGAGGGTGGCGCCGAGGATCAGGCGCCGGGACGAACTGCCGGCCGCCGCGAGCGAGCGGCCCTCGCGCGCCCTCAGGTGGCGGGGGCGCCACAGGTGCTTGGGGGTGTGCGACAGGCTCGGCCGTCGGCTCGCCAGCCCACGAAGCCGGCGGACGACGTGCCCCAGCGTGTCGACGGCTTGGACCTTTCGCATCGGGCCAGGTTAGGCAAAGGTCCTAGCTCGTCTAAACATGTGAAGTTAGTGGTCTAGGCCACATTTAGAGGCTTAGTAACGTACGCATGAGTACGTCCGGTTATGTGCGGCTACAAGAATTGCATTTCTGGCTTATCTGGTTTTCCACCGGAAACAGGCACAGAGTGGGGTATAGCGCGGCTGACGGTGGATGGGTGAGCACGGTCATGCTGGCCGCCTTCCGCCGGCCCGGTAGGCTCGTATCCGTGCTCACCATTAGCCAGGCGATTGTGGATGCGATCGTGGCGCACGCCCGGCGGGACCACCCCGACGAGGCGTGCGGCATCGTGGCCGGGCCGGTGGGCAGCGACACCCCGACGCGGCACATCCCGATGACGAACGCCGCGCGGTCGATGACCTTCTACGAGTTCGACTCGATGGAGTACCTGCGGGTGTGGCGGGAGATGGAGGCCCGCGACGAGGAGCCGGTGGTGATCTACCACTCCCACACGGCGACCGAGGCGTACCCGTCCCGCACCGACATCGCCTACGCCGGCTGGCCGCAGGCACACTACCTGCTCGTCTCCACCCGGGAGCCCGACGTGACGGAGATCCGGTCGTTCCGCATCGTGGACGGCACGGTGACCGAAGAGCCGGTCCGGGTCGTCGAAGGCCACGGGTCGCCGGAGGGCGCGGCCGAGCTGCGTCCACAGTCGAGCGACCCGAATCGGGAGCCAACCGTGGACCCGAATGCCGTCCAGTCCTACCTGTTCGGGCAGAACCCGGTGACCGTCGACTACGAGTGTCGCAGCGCCAGCTGACACCCGTACGTCGTCGCGTTCCCCACCTGTCCGAAAAGGAGTAGAGCTATGGCTATCGAGGTCCGTATCCCTACCATTCTGCGCTCGTACACGGGCGGGGCGAAGGCCGTGGAGGGCTCAGGGGAGACCCTCCGCGAGCTGATCGAGAACCTGGATGCCACCTACCCGGGCCTGCGCGATCGGCTGATCACTGCCGAGGGTGGCCTGCACCGCTTCGTCAACGTGTACGTCAACGACGAGGACGTGCGGTTCCTCGGCGCGCTCGACGCGAAGGTCTCCGACGGGGACAGCGTCACCATCCTGCCGGCGGTGGCCGGTGGCGCCCCCGTGGCGGCCGGCGCCCCCGTGGCCCGGTTCGTGACCGCCTAGCGCCATGGCCCGCTACGAGAGCCTGCTCGACGCCTGCGGGGGCACCCCGCTGGTCGGCCTGCCCCGGCTGTCGCCGTCGCCGGAGGTACGGCTGTGGGCGAAGCTCGAGGACCGCAACCCGACGGGCAGCGTGAAGGACCGAGCCGCGCTGTGGATGGTGCGCGCGGCCGAGGAGGCCGGCCGGCTGCGTCCGGGCGACACCATCCTCGAGCCCACCAGCGGCAACACGGGCATCGCGCTGGCCATGGTCGCGAAGCTGCGCGGCTACCGGCTGGTCTGCGTGATGCCGGAGAACGTGTCGGCCGAGCGGGTGCAGTTGCTGCGCATGTACGGCGCCGAGATCATCTCCTCGCCGGCGGCCGGTGGGTCCAACCAGGCCGTGGCACTGGCCAAGCAGCTCGCCGCCGAGCACCCCGACTGGGTGATGCTCTACCAGTACGGCAACGAGGCGAACGCCCGGGCGCACTACGAGACCACCGGCCCGGAGCTGCTGCGCGACCTGCCGACGATCACTCACTTCGTCGCCGGACTCGGCACCACCGGCACCCTCATGGGGGTCGGGCGCTACCTGCGCGAGAAGGTCGAGGGCATCGAGATCATCGCGGCGGAGCCCCGGTACGGCGAGCTCGTCTACGGGCTGCGCAACATCGACGAGGGGTACGTGCCGGAGCTGTACGACCCGAGCGTGCTCACCCGGCGCTTCTCGGTCGGCACCCGCGACGCGGTGCTGCGTACCCGGCAGCTGCTCGAGGTCGAAGGGCTGTTCGTGGGCCTGTCCACCGGGGCCGTGGCGCACGCGGCGCTTGCCGTCGCCCACCAGGCCGCCAAGGAGGGTCGCCGCGCCGACGTGGCCTTCCTCGTCGCCGACGCGGGCTGGAAGTACCTGTCGACCGGCGCGTACGCGGGCACGCTCGCCGAGGCGGAGGCGGCGCTGGAGGGGCAACTCTGGGCCTGAGCGGGCTCGCCCCGGCCGGAGCCCGACGCGTGGACGAAGATCCACACGACGTCCGTGATGCCGCGGGGTCGAGGCCACGATCGAGCCCTCGCACCCCTCGACCCCGCGACATTCAGGAACCGGGCGCCTCAGCTCACCGCCCTCTTCACGAGCGCGCTGATCCGTGCCTCGTCGTCGGGGGTCAACGTCGTCAGCGCGTAGGCCGTCGGCCACATGGTGCCCTCGTCAAGGTTCGCGCTGTCGTTGAAGCCGAGCGTCGCGTACCTCGTCTTGAACTTCGAGGCGCTCTGGAAGAAGCAGACGATTTTGCCGTCCTTGGCGTACGCGGGCATCCCGTACCAGAGCTTCGGCGTGAGGTCCGGCGCGCTGGCCTTGACGATGGCGTGGATCCGCTCGGCCAGGGTGCGATCCGGTTCCGCCATCTCGGCGATCTTCGCGAGCACGCCCTCCTCGTCGGCCTTGGCCCCGCGGCCGCGACGCGCCGCCTTCAGCTCCCGGGCGCGCTCCTTCATCGCGGCTCGTTCCTCGTCCGTGAACCCGTCCGGCGTCGTGTCGGCCGCGCCGGTGCTCGTGACGGACTTCTTGGCGGCATTCATCGCGGGCATCCTCCCCTCTCGGTCGTGACGGGGACGATGCTAGGGAGCCGCCGCCACGGAAGGCTTCTTGAAAACTGACCGGTCGCAAGGAGCCAGCGGGACGCCGAGGCGGCGGGCGACGGCGACGGGAGGCGGCCGACCCCGCCACTAGTACCTCTGGGCCTCGCGGGTGGCGGCCATGGTCAGCAGCAGCACGACGGCGAGTGCCCCGGTCGCGAACGGCAGCAGCAGCCACGGCAGGATCCGGTGCCGGATCGCGGCGAGCGCGAAGATGGTCAGCGTGATCCCGCTGGCTCCGGCGATGATCACCGCTGGTTCGAACCACCAGGGCACGCCCGGCGTGAACTGCAGCGCGATGAAGACCCGGACGGCGACGGCCAGTCCGGCCAGACAGATCACGGCGGCCCACACGGAGAGTGTGATGATCCGGGAGAGCGGGGGTGCGCTGGTGACCTCCCGTATGTCTCGCGGCGTCGAAACTCTGGGCACGGTCGACTCCTCATCTGCCGCCCGGGTGGCGGGTCGGATGGCGTACAGATGCCCTGAGGCCAGACTGTCACGTTGGTGACAACTTTTCGCCGGACTTCGCTGATCCGACCTACGGGCGTAGGCTGCCGAGCGTGACGGACGCGCCGATCGGCATCTTCGACTCGGGAGTCGGTGGCCTGACGGTGGCCCGTGCGATCCTCGACCAACTGCCGCACGAACAGGTGATCTACCTCGGCGACACGGCGCACGTGCCCTACGGCCCCAAGCCGCTCGCCGACGTGCGCCGCTACGCCCTCGCCTGCCTCGACTACCTCGTCGAGCAGGGCGTCAAGATGCTGGTCATCGCGTGCAACTCGGCCGCCGCAGCGTGCCTGGCCGACGCCCGCGAGCGGTACCCGGTACCCGTCGTCGAGGTGATCCGCCCGGCGGTGCGCCGGGCGGTCACCGTGACCCGCAACGGCCGGGTGGGCGTGATCGGCACCACGGCCACGATCACCAGCCGGGCGTACGAGGACGCCTTCGCCGCGGCCCCGCACATCACCGTGACGAGTGCGGCGTGCCCGCAGTTTGTCGATTTCGTGGAACGGGGTATCACCTCCGGACGGGCGCTGCTCGGCCTCGCCAGCGCGTACCTGGAGCCACTGCAGCGTGCCCAGGTGGACACCCTGGTGCTCGGCTGCACGCACTATCCCCTGCTGGCTGGCATGATCGACCTCGTCATGGGTGGAGGTGTGACTCTGGTGTCGAGCGCCGACGAGACAGCCAAGGACGTCTACCGCGTTCTCGCCGAATCCGACCTGTTCCGTCCGGAGCAGGCACCGGCGCCCGTCCACCGCCTGCTCACCACGGGCGACGCCGCCCCGTTCGCCGCGCTCGCGCGCCGGTTCCTCGGCGCGGAGATCCTGGCGGACACCCCGGTCGCCCAGGCGGCCCCGCGACGCGGGGCTGGCGCGGGAGCCGTTGCATGAGGATCACCATCCTCGGCAGCGCGGGCAGCTTTCCGGGCCCGGAGTCCGCCTGCTCGGCGTACCACGTGGAGGCCGAGGGGTTCCGCCTGCTCATCGACTTCGGCACGGGTTCGCTGACCGCGCTGCAGCGCTACGCCGGGCTCAATGCGATCGACGCGATCCTGCTGTCCCACCTGCACTGCGACCACATCCTCGACGCCTGCTCGTACGTGGTGGTGCGCCGGTACGCCCCCGACGGGCCGTACCCACCGCTGCCCGTCTACGCGCCGGCCGGTGCTCCCGACCGGCTGTCCGCGGCGTACGGCCCGGACGAGCGGCCGCTGGACGACGTGTACACGTTCTACAGCCTGCAGCCCGGCACGTTCCCGATCGGACCGTTCAGCGTCACGGTCGACCTGATGAACCACCCGGTGGAGACGTACGGCGTGCGCCTGGAGCACAACGGCAAGGTGCTGGCCTACTCGGCGGACACCGGGCCGTGCGACGCGCTGGTGCGGCTCGCCCAGGGCGCGGACCTGTTCCTGTGCGAGGCGAGCTATCTCGACGGCATGGACAACCCGCCGGGCCTGCACCTTACCGGCCGGGAGGCCGGCGAGCACGCCGCGAAGGCGGGGGTGGGGCGCCTGGTCCTCACGCACCTGGTGAGCGCGTGGGGCAGCGAGGTGCTGACCCACGACGCCGCGAGCAGCGCGTTCAGCGGCCCGATCGACATCGCCCGCCCGGGGCTGCGCTACCAGCTCTAGCCCGGGTACGGCGCCTGGTTACGCTGTCCGGCATGGCTCGACCCGACGGGCGCGCGCCCGATCAGCTTCGACCGATCTCGCTCACCCGGAACTGGAGCATGCACGCCGAGGGGTCCGTGCTCGTCGCGTTCGGCGAGACCCGGGTGTTGTGCACCGCCAGCGTCACCGAGGGCGTGCCGCGCTGGCGCAAGGGCTCGGGGCTCGGCTGGGTGACCGCCGAGTACGCCATGCTGCCCCGGGCCACGCACACCCGTTCGGAGCGGGAGAGCGTCAAGGGGCGCATCGGTGGGCGTACCCACGAGATCTCCCGACTGATCGGCCGCAGCCTGCGCGCCTGCGTCGACCTGTCGGCGCTCGGCGAGAACTCGATCGTGCTTGACTGCGACGTGCTGCAGGCCGACGGCGGCACCCGCACGGCCGCGATCACCGGCGCGTACGTGGCGCTGCACGACGCGGTGCACTGGCTCGCCGAGCACGGGCGGCTGGAGGGCAAGCCGGAGAAGGTGCTGCGCCGTTCGGTGGCCGCGGTCAGCGTCGGCATCGTGGACGGAGAACCTCGGCTGGACCTGTGCTACACGGAGGACGTGGCGGCCGAGGTCGACATGAACCTCGTCGTCACGGGTACCGGCGAGTTCGTGGAGGTGCAGGGCACCGGGGAGGAGAGCGTGTTCTCCCGGGACCAGCTGCACACGCTGCTCGACCTGGGCCTGGCGGGCTGCGCCGCGCTGGCCGAGCACCAGCGGGCGGCGCTGTCGGGAGGGCCGGTGCTGTCGTGAGGGTGGATCTGCCGTGAAGGTGCTGCTCGCCAGTCGCAACGCCAAGAAGCTGACGGAGCTGCGGCGCATCCTGGCCGCCGCCGCACTGGACGTCTCGCTGGTCGGGCTCGACGATGTGCCGTCCTATGTGGAGTCCCCGGAGACCGGCCTGACCTTCACCGAGAACGCGCTGCTCAAGGCCCGCGAAGGGGTGGCACACACCGGGCTGCCCACGGTCGCCGACGACTCGGGGCTCGCGGTGGACGTGTTGAACGGCATGCCCGGCGTGTTCAGCGCCCGGTGGGCGGGGTTCGCCGGGCAGGCCGGGGCGGCCGCCCGTGACCTGGCCAACCTGGCGCTGCTGCTCGCCCAGCTCGCCGACGTGCCCGACGAGCACCGGGGAGCGGCCTTCGTGTGCGCGGCGGCGCTCGTGCTGCCCGACGGTCGTGAGTGGACGGTGCTCGGGGAGATGCGCGGGCGGGTGATCCGTGAGCCGCGGGGCACCGGCGGCTTCGGCTACGACCCGATCTTCGTCGCGGACGGTTACACCCGCACCAACGCGGAGCTGGCGCCGGAGGAGAAGGACGCCATCTCCCACCGGGGCAAGGCGTTCCGGGAACTCGCGCGCATCCTCGCCGCCGAGGTCCAGCCCTCCTCAGGCTCCTGACCGACTCCGGGTATCCCGTCCGTTGACCGACTCCGTTTCCCGCAAAGCGCGGTGTCCGACGGCCTACGATGCGCCGACTTCAAGGATCTCGTGCCGCGTCGGCCATCGAACACCGCGCTTTCCTGCATCTCGTCTAGAGCTGGGGATTTAACGTTTGCGTCGTCGACGGCCTTTGGTGATCACTTGGTGTCGGGGGGTGGGGTGCTGGTTGCGGCTGCCGGGTGGGCGTCCGGGGCCGGGTCGGCAGGGTTTTCGTGGTTTGGTCA
>Ga0310834_100144_pt1 | contig 120000 bp, 117 predicted proteins | sample SM_ome_2_FD_201314 | JGI IMG/M metagenome (GOLD analysis project Ga0310834, IMG submission 201314) | Sorghum-adapted microbial communities enriched on stacked mutant (SM) sorghum from Joint BioEnergy Institute, Emeryville, California... ... | reverse complement strand
TGTCCCGGTGGGCCGGCCGCGGCCGCGGCCGGCCCACCGCCGTCCACCACAGGAGAGGCGCATGCAGTTGGAGTACTCCTTCACCGTGCCGGTCCCCGTCGCGCGGGCCTGGGAGGTGCTGCTCGATCTGGAGCGCGTCGCGCCGTGCGTGCCCGGCGCGACTTTGACCTCCTACGACGGGGAGACCTTCACCGGGACCGTGCGGGTCAAGCTGGGGCCGGTGAGCCTGACCTATCAGGGCAAGGGCCGGTTCGTGTCGCGTGACGAGCAGGCCGGCCGGGTGGTCATCGAGGCGTCCGGCCGGGACGCCCGGGGAGCGGGCACCGCCGCCACGACCGCGACCATGACCCTGCGGCCCACCGAGGATCAGGCCTCCACAGTGGTCGATGTGGTGGCCGACCTGTCGGTGACCGGTCGCCCGGCGCAGTTCGGCCGGGGCATGATCGCCGAGGTGGGCGGCAAGCTCGTCGGGCAGTTCGCCGACTGCCTGGCGGCGCGGCTCGCCGGCAGCCCGCCGGCGACTCACGCGCCGTCCGCGGCGGCCGGTGGGCAGGCGGTTCCGGCGGCGGGACCGGCCGCACCAACGCCGGCAGCTGGGGCAGAGGCGCCGGCACCGACGGTCACGGCGGAACGCTCCGCCACCATCGCGCCCGCTGCCGAGTCCGCGCCGCCGGTCGACCTGCTGCGGATGGGCGCCGGTCCGGTGCTGCGCCGGCTCGCGCCGTACGCCGTCGGCTTCGTCGCCGGCGTCCTCGTCACCTGGGCGGTGCTCACGTTGCTCGGGTGAGCGCGTGGGGCGTGCGGGCGAGGAGACGCCCGAGCACCCGCCCGGGTATGGGGGCCTCCCGAGGTGTGCGGCCCTCAGGCCGAGGCCCGCAGGCCGAGCAGCGCGGCGGCGGACGTCCAGCACACCGCCCGCAGCCAGTCGTCGCCGAGGTCGAGGCGGGCCAGCGCATCGAGCTGGTGGGCGTACGGGTAGGGGATGTTCGGGAAGTCGGAGCCGAGCAGCACCTTGCCGGCCAGGCCGAGGTCCCGCAGCCGGGGCCGCAGCGCGGCCGGGAACGGCGCGAACTGGTCGAAGAAGTCGGTGAACGCCATCGTGGTGTCCAGCGCGACCCGCTCGTACCGCTCGGCCAGGTCGAAGAACGCGGCGTACTCGGGAGCGCCCAGGTGCGCGATCACCGCGACCAGGCGGGGGTGGCGGGCGAGCACGGCGCCGAACGGCTCCGGCCCGGTGTAGGTGTTGGGCACCGGACCGGACCCGGCGTGCACGACCACCGGGACGCCGGCCTCGGCGAGCAGCCCCCACACCGGGTCCAGCAGGGGATCGGTGGGCGGGAAGTCGCCGACCTGCAGGTGCACCTTGAAGATCCGGGCGCCGGCGTCCAGCGCGGCGGTGACGTAGTCGAGCACCCCGGGTTCCGGGTAGAACGTCGCGCTGGGCAGGCAGGCCGGCGTGCGCGCGGCGAACTCCAGCGTCCAGGCGTTCAGGTCCGCCGCCATGCCCGGTTTGTGGGCGTACGCGAGTGCGGGGTAGGTGCGCACGCCCAGCGCCTCGAGCCTCGCTACCCGCTCGGCGTCGGGCCAGCGGTAGTGGATCGGCCAGCGGACCCCGACCAAGGGGCCGGCGGAGTCGAAGTACGCCCAGACCCGCCGCAGCATGCGCGGGGGCAGGAAGTGCACGTGGATGTCGACGAGGCCGGGCAGGCCCAGGCCACGCCAGAATCCGGGCACGCCGCGGTCGTCGCTGATCATTCCACGATGTTGAAGGTCTGCAGCACGGCGCGGCCGAGCAGCGCCGTGCCCGCCACAAGCGCGATCAGGGTGAACAGGGTACGCAGCACGAGCACCTCCACCTTGCCGCCGACCGCCACGGCGATGGCGTTCGGCAGGCCGATCATCCGCCACATTCTCCGGCCCGTCGGGATCGGCCACAAGATCGGTACCCCGGCGCTGGTGATGATGTCGCCCAGCAGGTGCACGAAACAGCCGACGCCGACGGCGAGCCCGAGCATCGGGTACCCCCGGTCGGCGGGCAGGTTCAGGAAGGTGTAGTAGGCCGCGGCGGCGGAGAGCAGCGTGACGACCAGCCAGCCGGCGCGCTGCGCCCACTCGTGAAACAGCCCACGCAGGGCCAGGCCCATCATGAAGAACAGGATGGGGATGACGGCCCACTTGCCGTACTTCGTGCACAGCGCGGTCGTACCCCAGCCGACCAGCACCGTGAACGGGATGGTGTGGGTGAGCGTGCGGTGCCCGTTCTCGCGGTCGGGGTCCTTGCTCAGCTTGGTCGCGTGGTAGACACCGAGGGAGACCTTCTCGACCACCTCCGCCACGAACAGCGACACCACCCCGAACGTGCGGGCGACGGTCGCGCCGCCCTTGTTGGCGGTGACCTTGCCCGACATGTCGAGGTCCGGCAGCAGCGCGCCGCCCGCGCACACCGCGGTGCCCACCGCGATCGCCAGCGGCGACTGCTCGACCACGCCGGCGTGGTCCAGCGCCCACGAGCCGGCGAGCCACACCGCGGCGCCGGACAGCGCGTGGGACGGTCCCATCATCGTCGTCTGCCCTCCCAAGGTCATCGAGTCGTCGCGCGACACTGTCTCAGGCGGAGGGTCCAAGAGCAACTACCCGGACATCCACTGTGGAGTACGCCATGCGGCGCGCTCGGGCCGAGGCGGGCGTGCGGCCGACGTGCGGCCAGGCTGGCCCGTCCCTGACGTGCCCCGGTATCCTCGTGCGGATGATCTGCACCGCACCACGTCGCACCGGCCGCCTGGTCGCCGCCGTCATGCTCGGCCTCGCCGTGCTCGCCGGCTGCTCCTCCGACGGTGGCGAGGTCGACTGCTCGGTGACAGCCTGCACCCTCACCTTCGACCGGGGGGTCGAGGCCAAGGTGGATGTGCTGGGGGTGACGGTGGAGCTGGTCGGCGCGCAGGACGGCCAGGCGACGCTCGCGATCGCCGGGACGCGGGTGACGCTGCCCGTGGACCAGACCACCGAGGTGGCAGGCATGAGCGTGACGGTCACCAGCGTCACCGCCGAGCAGGTCGTGGTGCGCATGACTGCGCAGCCCGAGTAAGGCCGGGCCCGGACGCCCGCCGCGCGTGCCGGATCCCGCCAACCGGATACGGCGGGCAGGCGGGGCGGGTTTGCCCGATAGCATGGTCGAGGTTCCGGGCCTACCGGATCCGCAAACCACCGATCAACCAGGGAGCGCACCGTGTCCGCACCTCGTACCTCCGCCGTCGTGGCCGACCCCGTCGTCGTCCCGGCCGGTACGACGTGCGGGGACGCGGTCGCGGCGGCAGGGCTGCCGACCACCGGGCCGCAGGCGGTCGTGGTGGTCCGGGACGTCAGCGCCGGCCCGGACGGGCCGCTGCGCGACCTGTCCTGGACCCCGGAGGTCGACACCCCGGTCCTGCCGGTGCCGATCGACTCGCCCGACGGCCTGGCGGTGCTGCGCCACTCCACCGCGCACGTACTCGCCCAGGCGGTCCAGGACCTCTTCCCCGAGGCCAAGCTCGGCATCGGGCCGCCGATCGAGAACGGCTTCTACTACGACTTCGACGTGCCCCGCCCGTTCCAGCCCGAGGATCTCGAGAAGCTGGAGCGGCGGATGCAGGAGATCGTCAAGGCGGGGCAGCTGTTCCGCCGGCGGGTCTTCCCGTCGGTGGAGGCGGCCAAGGCCGAACTCGCCGACGAGCCGTACAAGCTCGAACTCGTCGACCTGAAGTCGGAGGTCGGCACTCCCGAGGTCGACACCTCCGAGGTGATGGAGGTCGGCGGCGGCGAGCTGACCATCTACGACAACCTCGACCCGAAGACCGGCGAGGTGTGCTGGTCGGACCTGTGCCGCGGCCCGCACCTGCCCTCCACCCGGTTCATCGGCGCGTTCAAGCTCATGCGCACCGCCGCCGCCTACTGGCGCGGGTCCGAGCGCAACCCCCAGCTGCAGCGGGTGTACGGCACCGCCTGGCCCAGCCGGGACGCGCTCAAGGCGTACCTGACCATGCTGGAGGAGGCCGCCCGTCGCGACCACCGCAAGCTCGGCGCAGAGCTGGACCTGTTCTCCTTCCCCGACGAGATCGGCTCGGGTCTGCCGGTCTTCCACCCCAAGGGCGGGATCATCCGGCGGGAGCTGGAGAACTACTCGCGCCGGCGGCACGAGGAGGCCGGCTACAGCTTCGTCAACACCCCGCACATCACCAAGAGCCAGCTGTTCGAGATCTCCGGGCATCTGGACTGGTACCGCGACGCGATGTACCCGCCCATGTCGCTGGAGGGCGCGGAGTACTACCTCAAGCCGATGAACTGCCCCTTCCACAACCTGATCTACCGGGCGCGCGGGCGGTCGTACCGGGAGCTGCCGCTGCGGCTGTTCGAGTTCGGCACGGTGTACCGGTACGAGAAGTCGGGCGTGGTGCACGGGCTGACCCGGGTGCGCGGCCTGACCCAGGACGACGCGCACATCTACTGCACCCAGGAGCAGATGCCAGGCGAGCTCACCTCGCTGCTCGAGTTCGTGCTGGACCTGCTGCGCGACTACGGCCTGACCGACTTCTACCTGGAGCTGTCCACCCGTGACCCGGCCAAGTCGGTGGGCACCGACGAGAACTGGGAGCGGGCCACCGAGGCGCTGCGCCAGGCCGCGGAGGCGTCCGGGCTGGAGCTGGTGCCCGACCCGGGCGGGGCGGCGTTCTACGGGCCGAAGATCTCGGTGCAGGCCCGCGACGCGATCGGGCGGACCTGGCAGATGTCCACCATCCAGGTGGACTTCAACCTGCCGGAGCTGTTCGGGCTGGAGTACCAGGCCCCCGACGGCAGCCGGCAGCGCCCGGTCATGATCCACCGGGCACTGTTCGGGTCGATCGAGCGGTTCTTCGGGGTGCTGACCGAGCACTACGCCGGGGCGTTCCCGGCGTGGCTCGCCCCGGTGCAGGTGGTGTGCATCCCGGTGCGCGCCGACCATGTCGGGTACCTGGAGTCGTTCGCCGCCCGGCTGCGCGCCGAGGGCATCCGGGTCGAGGTGGACGCCTCCGACGAGCGGATGCAGAAGAAGATCCGCACCGCGCAGCAGCAGAAGATCCCGTTCATGGTGATCGCCGGCGACGCGGACGTCGAGGCGGGCGCGGTGTCGTTCCGCTACCGGGACGGGTCGCAGCGCAACGGCGTGCCGCTCGAGGAGGCTGTGGCGCACGTGCTCGACGTGGTGCGCTCGCGGACCAACACCGGTCCGTCGGCGGCGTCGGTGGCGGCCTCGTAGGATCGGCGACGTGAACGGGCGCGGTGGCGACGCGGGGCATGTCGGGGTCCCCGACGAGCTGGACCGGCTGTGGACCCCGCACCGGATGTCGTACATCCTCGGCGAAAACCGTCCGCCGGGCGGGTACGACGAGCCGTCGGGCTGCCCGTTCTGCCTGGCCCCGCAGCGGCTGGACGAGGAGAGCCTGGTGGTGGCCCGGGGCGAGCGGGTCTTCGCGGTGCTCAACCGCTACCCCTACAACCCCGGCCACCTGATGGTCTGCCCGTACCGGCACGTGGCCGACTACACCGACCTGGACGCGGCGGAGACCAGGGAGCTGGCCGAGTTCACCCAGCGGGCCATGCGGACGATCCGGCGGGTCTCCGCCGCCCACGGCTTCAACGTGGGCATGAACCTGGGCTCCGTCGCCGGGGCGGGCATCGCCGCGCACCTGCACCAGCACGTCGTGCCGCGCTGGGGCGGAGACACGAACTTCATGCCCGTGGTCGGGCGCACCAAGGTGCTGCCGCAACTGCTCGGCGACACCCGCGAGCTGCTGGCCAAGGCGTGGGCGATGCCGGCCGACGAGGACTGAGCGGCCCGGCGAATATTGGCTCGCTTGCGGGCGCGCCAATTGGCTTGCTTGCGGGCGCGCCTCGCGTGCGAGGCTTCTCGCCATGCAGAAACGGACACTGGGGAACACCGGCATCGAGGTGAGCGCCCTGGGCATGGGCTGCTGGGCGATCGGCGGACCGTTCTGGTCCGGCACCCAGCCGCTCGGCTGGGGCGAGGTCGACGACGACGAGTCGATCCGGGCCGTCCGCCGGGCCCTCGACCTGGGCGTGACCTTCTTCGACACCGCCGACGTGTACGGCACCGGGCACAGCGAACGGATCCTCGGGCGGGCGCTGGCCGGCCGGCGCGACGAGGCGGTGATCGCCACCAAGTGGGGCAACACCTTCGACGAGGCCACCCGGCAGCTCACCGGCGAGGACGCGACGCCGGGCTACCTGCGGCGGGCGGTCGAGGGGTCGCTGCGGCGGCTCGGCACCGACCGGATCGACCTCTACCAGTTGCACATCGGGCCCTCGCTGGAGCAGGCGGACGACCTGCTCAGTGTGCTCGAGGACCTGGTCGCCGAGGGCAAGATCAGGGCGTACGGCTGGTCCACCGACGACCCGGAGCGCGCCGAGGCCTGGGCCCGCAAGGGGACCCACTTCGCCGCGGTCCAGCACAACCTGTCCGTGCTCAACGACGCGCCCGAGGTGCTCGCGGTCTGTGCGCGCTACGGCCTGGCGAGCATCAACCGCGGGCCGCTGGCCATGGGGCTGCTCACCGGCAAGTTCACCGCGACCTCCACGCTGGGCGCCGATGACGTCCGCGGGATCGCCCCCGCCTGGCTGACCTGGTTCCGAAACGGGCGGCCCGCGCCGGAGTGGCTGGACCGGGTGGCCGCGGTGCGGGAGATCCTCACCAGCGACGGACGCACGCTGGCGCAGGGCGCGCTGGGCTGGATCTGGGCACGCAGTGAGCTGACCGTGCCGATCCCCGGATGCCGGACCGTGGCGCAGGTCGAGGAGAACGCCGGCGCGCTCGCGCACGGGCCGCTCTCCGCCGAGCAGTTCGCGGCGGTCGAGGAGCTGCTCGCCGACGTGCGCAGCCGCTAGCGCGGGCATGTCCGGGGCGGGTGCGTCCGCTGGTTCCGCTCTGCACCCGCCCGGGGCCCGGTCGGAGACTGCGGCGGGTGGGGGTCACACCCCTGCGCTGCCGGTGATCGCCGCGGCCACGGCGAGGCCGCAGAACCCGGCCCCGAGCCCCACGCCGATGCTCGCGGCGACGTTCGCCACCCCGTACCGCCGGGCGCCCTGCTGGATCAACCGCAGCGTCTCGTAGCTGAACGTCGAGTACGTGGTCAGGGTGCCGCACAATCCGGTACCCAATGCGGCCGCGACGCCAGGGTCGGTGGGCAGGCCGGCCAGGAAGCCCAGCAGCAGCGAGCCGGCGGCGTTCACCGCCAACGTGCCCCACGGGAACGGCGAGTCGTGGCGGGCCCGGATCGCCTTGTCGGTCAGGTAGCGCAGCGGCGCGCCGACGGCGGCGCCGAGCGCGACGAGGAGCACCGTCACCGTCCCGCACCCCGGTGCCGCTCTCGGATCATGAGGGACCCGTGCGGCGGGCGGCGCCTCCCGGGCCGGTCCCGAACCGGGCCTCGCGGCCGGATCGCCCGGCGGGCGACCCGGCCGCCGAGCCACACCGCGGCCAGCGCGCCGGCCGGGGTGCCGGTCGCGTAGAGCAGGCCGGTGTGCCAGGCACCCGCGCCGATGGCCTGCTGGACCTCGAGCACGTACGTGGAGAAGGTGGTGAATCCACCCAGCACCCCGACCCCGAGGAACGGGCGCAGCAGCGGGTTGCCGGTCCACACCTCGGTGATCAGGACCATCAGCACGCCCATGAGCAGGCAGCCGGAGACGTTGATGCCGAACGTGACCCACCCGAAACCGCCCGGCCGATGGGGGAGCGCCTGCTGAAGCCCGTGCCGGGCGAGGGCCCCGACGACCCCTCCAGCGGAGACCGCGGCGAGGACCGGCCACGGGGTGGTGCGCGGCTCCCCTTGGCGGGTCGGCACGCGCACGTCGGCGTCCGGGTCAACGAGATCCGCGTCGGGTCGCGTCACGCGCTCCTCCTACCAGCACGATTCGGTCACTGGTAGGGACCGTTGGCGCAGATCGAGCGCGGTTCTCCCCACCGGGACGGCGGGCCCCTCCGCCGGGGACCGCGTGGCGGTCCACGGCCAAGCATAGGTCGCCGGACCGGCCGCCGCCCGCCTGGGAGCTGCCGGCACCGTCGCGCGCGACGCGCACCCCCGCGCCCCGCCGTCCAGGCGATGCGTCGGCACCGCCGGGCGGATCGTTCCTGGGCGTGCGAGGGAACGGGTCAGCGGGCGGCGGCGTGCTCGGCGCGGACCTGCTCGGCGAGGTGGGCCGGCATCGGCTCGTACCGGGCGAACGAGCGGGTGAAGGTGCCCGCGCCGGACGTCATGGCGCGCAGCTCCACGGCGTACCGGAGCAGTTCCGTGGCGGGCACCTCGGCCCGCACGAGGGTCTTCTCCCCGCCCGCCGGGTCGGGCTCGGTGCCGAGCACCCGGCCGCGCCGGCCGGACAGGTCGCCCATCACCGCGCCGACGAACGCGTCCGGCACCCGGATCACCACCTCGTCGACGGGTTCGAGCAGCATCACCTGACCCTTCTCGGCCGCGTCGCGCAGCGCCAGCGCGCCGGCGGTCTGGAACGCGGCGTCGGAGGAGTCGACGCTGTGCGCCTTCCCGTCGAACAGCGTCACCCGTAGGTCCACGACCGGGTAGCCGGCGACGATGCCGCGCTCCATCTGGGCGCGCACACCCTTCTCCACACTCGGGATGTAGTTGTTGGGGATCACCCCACCGACGATCTTGTCGACGAACTCGAACCCGGCGCCGCGCGGCAGCGGCTCCACCTCGATGTCGCAGATCGCGTACTGACCGTGGCCGCCGGACTGCTTGACGTGCCGGCCGTGCCCCTTCGACGGCGCCACGAACGTCTCGCGCAGCGCCACCCGCACCGGCTCGGTGTCGAGCTCGACCCCGCCGGCGCGCAGCCGGTCGAGCACGACGTCGGCGTGCGCCTCGCCCATGCACCACAGCACGAGCTGGCGGGTCTCCGGGTTGCGCTCCAGCCGCAGCGTCGGGTCGCCGGCGACCAGCCGGCTGAGGTTCTTGGCGAGCGCGTCCTCGTCGGAGCGGGTCTTGGCGACGATCGCGATCGGCAGCAGCGGCTCGGGCATCTCCCACGGCGCCACGAGCAGGGGCCGGTCCTTGGCGGAGAGGGTGTCGCCGGTCTCCGCGGCGCCCGACTTGGTGATCGCGCAGATGTCGCCGGCCACGCAGTACGGCACCTCGCGGATGCTGGCGCCGAGCGGCGAGTAGAGGTGGGCGATCCGCTCATCGGCGTCGTGGTCGGGGTGGCCGCGCGCCTGCATGCCGCGCCCGGCGATGTGCACTGTGGACTCCGGGCGCAGCGTGCCGGAGAAGACCCTCACCAGGGAGACCCGGCCGACGTAGGGGTCGATGGTGGTCTTGACGACCTCGGCGACGAGTGGGCCGTTCGGGTCACAGCGCAGGGGCTCGTGGGGGGAGCCGTCGACCGTGCTGACCGGTGGCAGCGGCCGCTGCGTGGGCGGCGGGAACGCCGAGGTCAGCACCTCCAGCAGCGCGTCGAGCCCGACCCGCGTCTGGGCGCAGACCGGGATGACCGGGTAGAAGTTGCCGGCCTCGATGGCCTTCTCGAGGTCCTCGATCAGCACCGAGGTCTCGATCTCCTCACCGCCGAGGTAGCGGTCCATGAGGGACTCGTCCTCGCTCTCCGCGATGATCCCCTCGATCAGCGCGTTGCGCGCGTCGCCGACCGCCGACAGGTGCTCGGCGTCGGGCTCCCGCACGGCTGGGGGGTAGCTGTCCGAGTAGTCGAACTGGCGCTGGCTGATGAGCCCGACCAGGCCGGTCACCGACTGCCCGTCGGTGCCGTGCAGCGGCAGGTACAGCGGCATGACGTTGTCGCCGAACGCCCGTCGGCACTCCTCGAGGGTCGCGGCGAAGTCGGCGCGCTGGTGGTCCAGCCGGGTCACGGCAACCGCGCGCGGCAGGTTCAGCGCGGCGCACTCGTCCCACAGCGCCGCCGTCGCCGCGTCGATGCCGTCCACCGCGGGGACGACGAACAGCGCGGCGTCGGCCGCCCGCAGCCCGGCCCGCAGCTCGCCGATGAAGTCCGCGTACCCGGGCGTGTCCAGCAGGTTGACCTTGATGCCGTTGTGCACGACCGGTGCGCAGGACAGGTTGACCGACCGCTGCTGCTTGACCGCGGCCGGATCGTGATCGCAGACGGTGGTGCCGTCGGTCACCGAACCTGCCCGGGGGATCGTGCCGGTGGCCGCGAGCAACGCCTCCACGAGCGTTGTCTTGCCCGAACCCGAGTGCCCGACCAGCACCACGTTGCGTACCCTGCTGGGGTCGTCCACCACCGGCGCCGGGCCGGTGACTCCCTTCTCCTGGCTCTTCTGCGCCATGGCAGCCTCCTAGCCGTCGACGAACGGTCCACCTGGCGTGGTTGACCGGTCACTGCATCGATCCCACACCCCAGGCAGCGCGTGCACAACCCCATCGACGCAACCAGCGACCGCTATGGTGGGAGCGCGATGGCGAAGATCTTCAGCGTGTCCGTGAAGGCCGGGGTGGTGCGGGCGTTCGACCCGCTCGCCCGCGCGCTCCTGCGCGCCGGGGTCTCCCCGGACGCGGTGACCGTCGCGGGCACGCTCGGTGTGCTCGTCGGTGCGGGCCTGGCGACCCAGGGGTGGTTCATCCCCGCCGTCGTGGTGGTGACGCTCTCCGCGCTCACCGACGTGGTGGACGGGACGATGGCCCGCATTCTCGGGCGCACGAGCCGGTTCGGCGCGCTGCTGGATTCGACGATGGACCGGGTTGCCGACGGGGCGGTGTTCGCCGCTGTCGCCTACTGGCTGGCGGTCACCGGCGACCGCTGGGGGTTCGTCGCCGCGCTGATCTGCCTCGTCGCCGGCCAACTCGTCTCGTACGTCAAGGCCCGCGCCGAAGGGCTCGGGATGACCTGCGACGTGGGCCTGATCGAGCGGTTCGAGCGGCTGGTGATCGTCGGTATCGGCGGGCTGCTCGTCGGCGTCGGGGTCGAGTGGGGCCTGACCGCGGTGCTCTGGCTGCTCGCGGCGCTCTCGGTGCACACTGCGGTGCAGCGGGTGATGTACGTCTATCGACAGGATCGACGGTCGTGAGCAGGTTCGCCGAGTGGGGGTACGCCGCCGGGTGGCGGGTCGTGCGCGCGCTGCCCCGGCCGGTCGCGGCGGCGCTCTTCGACGCCGGTGCCCGGGCCGCCGCGCGGCGCGGCGGCCCGGGCACCCGGAGGCTCGCGGAGAACCTGCGCCGTGTCGTGGGGCCGGGCATGCCGCAAGACGCGCTGGACGAGCTGGTTCGTCAGGGGCTGCGGTCGTACGCCCGGTACTGGATGGAGGCCTTCCGGCTGCCCGCGCTGTCGAAGGCCGACATCCTGCGCGGGTTCCGCCTGCACCGCGGCCACCTGCTCGCCGAGGACATGGCGGCCGGGCGCGGAGCGGTCGTCGCGCTTCCGCACGCCGGCAACTGGGACCTCGCCGGGGCCTGGGCGGCGGCGATGGGCTGGAAGCTGACCACGGTCGCCGAGCGGCTTCGGCCGGAGGGGGTCTACGAGCGCTTCCTGAACTTCCGCCGAAGCCTGGGCATGGAGATCGTCCCGCAGTCCGGTGGGGACCGCCCGATCATGGAGGTGCTCGAAGAGGCGATCGGCAAGGGGCACGTCGTCCCGCTGCTCGCCGACCGGGACCTGTCGGCGCGGGGCGTGGAGGTGGAGTTCTTCGGAGGGCGCACCCGCATGCCGGCCGGCCCCGCGCTGCTCGCCCTGCGCACCGGGGCGCCGCTGTACGTGGCCGACATGTGGTACGAGCCGGACGCCGCCGTCGCGTACCTGCACGGCCCGCTCGACCTGCCCGGGGCCGACGACGGCCCGCTGCCCGAGCGGGTCCAGGCCGTCACGCAGCGGATCGCCGACCAGTTCGCCAAGGGCATCGCGGCCCACCCGCAGGACTGGCACATGCTGCAGCGGCTGTGGCTGGACTGAGGGAGGCCGGCGTGCGCATCGGGATGGTCTGCCCGTACTCGTTCGACGTGCCGGGCGGGGTGCAGAACCACGTGCACGACCTCGCCGAGACCTTGATCGGGATGGGCCACGAGGTCAGCGTGCTGGCGCCCGCCGACGAGGAGTCGCCGCTGCCGCCGTTCGTGGTGCCGGCCGGCCGCGCGGTGCCGGTCCGCTACAACGGCTCGGTCGCCCGGCTGTCGTTCGGTCCGATCTCCGCCGCCCGGGTCCGCCGCTGGATCGAGCACGGTGACTTCGACGTGCTGCACGTGCACGAGCCGGCGACACCGAGCCTGTCGATGCTGGCGGTGCTCGCGGCCCGCGGCCCGGTCGTGGCGACCTTCCACACCGCGATGACCCGGTCCCGCGCGATGGCGGCGGCGCAGGGTGTGCTGCAGGTGCTGATGGAGCGGGTCACCGGGCGGATCGCGGTCAGCGCGCTGGCGCGCAAGGTGGTGGTCGAGCACCTGGGCGGCGGGGCGGTGGAGATCCCCAACGGGGTGGCGGTCGCGCGGTTCGCCAACGCGACGCCGCTGGAGGGCTGGCCCGGGGCGGGCGGGGCGATCGGTTTCCTCGGCCGGTTCACCGAGCCGCGCAAGGGTTTTCCGATCCTGCTGTCGGCGTTCGCCTCGCTGGCCGAGGCGCGGCCCGGCCTTCGCCTGCTGGTCGCCGGCCCCGGTGAGCCGGACGAGGTGCGGGGCGACCTGCCCGCCAGGCTGTGGGAGCGGGTCGTCTTCCTGGGCAGGGTCTCGGAGGCGGACAAGGCGCGGATGCTGCGCAGCGTGGACGTGTACGTGGCGCCGAACACCGGCGGCGAGTCCTTCGGCATGATCCTCACCGAGGCGATGGCCGCCGGAACACCGGTGGTCGCCAGCGACCTCGACGCGTTCCGCCGGGTGCTCGACGGTGGCCGGGCCGGGTTGCTGTTCCCGGTCGGGGACTCGCGGGCGCTCGCCGACCGGCTCGCCGATCTGCTCGACTCGCCCGCCCGCCGCGCCGCCCTCGCGGCGCACGCCAGTGCGGTGGTCGCCGGCTACGACTGGTCGGTGGTGGCGGGGCGGGTGCTGGAGGTGTACGCCACGGCGATCGAGGCCACGGCCGGGGTGGTGCCCGACGACGGGCTGCCCACCTGGATCGAGGACGCCCCGCGCACGTGATCGGCGCGGCCGCTGCCGGCCGCTACCCGCCACCCGCGCGTGTGGTTACTGGTTACCATGCGGCGCATGTGGTGGGTGGTGGGCGTGGTCGCCGCGGTCGTGCTCGTCGCCACCTACCTGACCTGGACCGCCGGCCGGGTCGACCGGCTGCACGCACGCGCCAGGAGTTCGGGGCGAGCGCTCGACGCGCACCTCGTGCGGCGGGCGGCCGCGGCGGCCGTGCTCGCCGAGGCGAAAGGACTCCCGGACCTGTACGCGGCGGCCCGGGCCGCGCTGGACGCCGATCCCGACGAGCGGGAGGCGGCGGAGAACGACCTCACCCGCCAGCTTCGCAAGATCAGGCTGTCGCCGGACGACCCAATGGCGGTCAACGTGGTGCAGGCCAGCCGCCGGGTCGGGCTGGCCCGGCAGGTGCACAACGACATGGTCCGCGACGCGCTCGCCGCCCGGTCCCGCCCGCTGGTCCGGCTGCTCGGCGTCAGCCGCCGCCACCCGTGCCCGGCGTACTTCGATATCGACGACCCGACGCTGGAGCCGTGATCCGGCGGCGGCCGTGAGGTGCGCCACGGGGCAGTCCACGCGCGCGCGATTGGCCGTCGGGACGGAGCCGGGGCGGATCTACGATGGGGAGCATGTCCGAGACGACTCCGATGCCAGCCGAGCCCGCCGCTCCGACACAGGCCACCGCGGCGCCCGAGGCGCCCGTCACCGGGACCGCCCGGGTCAAGCGGGGCATGGCCGAGATGCTCAAGGGCGGCGTGATCATGGACGTGGTCACCGCCGAGCAGGCCAAGATCGCCGAAGACGCCGGGGCGGTTGCCGTGATGGCGCTCGAGCGCGTGCCGGCCGACATCCGCGCCCAGGGCGGGGTGGCCCGGATGAGCGACCCCGAGCTCATCGAGGAGATTATGAACGCGGTCTCCATCCCGGTGATGGCCAAGGCGCGCATCGGTCACTTCGTCGAGGCCCAGGTGCTCCAGGCGCTCGGGGTGGACTACATCGACGAGTCCGAGGTGCTCACCCCGGCGGACTACGCCCACCACATCGACAAGTGGCAGTTCACGGTGCCGTTCGTGTGCGGGGCGACGAACCTCGGGGAGGCGCTGCGGCGGATCGCCGAGGGCGCCGCGATGATCCGCTCGAAGGGCGAGGCGGGCACCGGTGACGTCTCGAACGCGGTCACCCACATGCGCACGATCCGCGCCGAGATCAAGCGCCTGGCCTCGCTGCCCCCCGACGAGCTGTACATGGCGGCCAAGGAGCTGCAGGCGCCGTACGAGCTGGTGCGCGAGGTGGCCGAGACCGGCAAGCTGCCGGTGGTCCTGTTCACCGCCGGCGGCATCGCGACTCCGGCCGACGCGGCCATGATGATGCAGCTCGGCGCCGACGGGGTGTTCGTCGGCTCGGGCATCTTCAAGTCCGGCGATCCGGCCAAGCGCGCGGCCGCCATCGTCAAGGCGACCACCTTCTACGACGATCCGGACGTGATCGCGAAGGTGTCGCGCGGACTGGGCGAGGCGATGGTCGGCATCAACGTGGACGAGATCCCGGCCCCGCACCGGCTCGCGGAGCGCGGTTGGTGAGCGACCTGGTCATCGGGGTGCTCGCCCTGCAGGGCGACGTACGCGAGCACCTGTACGCCCTCGCCGAGTGCGACGCGATCGCCAGGCCGGTGCGCCGACCCGAGGAGCTGTCCGATGTGGACGGGCTGGTCATCCCGGGCGGCGAGTCGACGACGATCAGCAAGCTTGTCGACGAGTTCGACCTGCGCGAGCCGATCGAGTCGCGGATCAGGGCCGGCATGCCGGTCTACGGCTCGTGCGCCGGCATGATCATGCTCGCCACCGAGGTGCTCGACGGCCGTCCGGACCAGCGGCCCTTCGGGGCGATCGAGATGACGGTACGGCGCAACGCGTTCGGCCGGCAGGTCGACTCGTTCGAGGCGCCGGTGACGCTGTCGGGCGTGGAGGGCGGCCCGGTCCCGGCGGTCTTCATCCGGGCGCCGTGGGTGGAGCGGGTCGGCGACGGGGTCGAGGTGGCCGGGCGGGTCGCCTCCGGGCGGGCCGCCGGTAGAATTGTGGCCGTACGCCAGGGCAACCTGCTCGCGACCGCCTTCCACCCGGAACTGACCGGGGATCTGCGGGTGCACCGGCTGTTCGTCGACATCGCGCAGCAGGCGCGCGGCTGACACTGCATACACCCAGCCCGCAGGCACCCGGCCCGCACGCACCGCGGGTCCTGGCCGCAAGGGTCCGCACCGATACGGAGGTCACATGGCCGGCCACTCGAAGTGGGCGACGACCAAGCACAAGAAGGCCGTCATCGACGCGAAACGGGGCAAGCTGTTCGCCCGGCTGATCAAGAACATCGAGGTGGCGGCGCGCACCGGCGGAGGTGACCCCGCTGGTAACCCGACGCTGTTCGACGCGATCCAGAAGGCGAAGAAGAACTCGGTCCCGGCCGACAACATCGAACGGGCGGTCAAGCGGGGCTCCGGCCAGGAGGCCGGCGGTGCGGACTGGCAGACGGTGATGTACGAGGGGTACGGCCCGAACGGCGTGGCGATCCTCATCGAGTGCCTGACCGACAACCGCAACCGGGCGGCCACCGAGGTGCGCACCACGCTGACCCGAAACGGCGGCTCGCTGGCCGATGCCGGCTCGGTGTCGTACCTGTTCTCGCGTAAGGGCGTGGTGATCGTGCCCAAGGGGCAGGTCTCCGAGGACGACGTGGTGGGCGCGGTGCTCGACGCGGGTGCGGAGGACGTCAACGACCTCGGCGAGGCGTACGAGGTCGTGTGCGAGCCAAGCGACCTCGTCGCGGTGCGCACCGCCCTGCAGAGCGCCGGCATCGAGTACGAGTCGGCGGAGTCCTCGTGGGTGCCGAGCGTCACGGTCCCGCTCGACGAGGAGGGCGCGCAGAAGATCTTCAAGCTGATCGACGCGCTGGAGGACTGCGACGACGTGCAGAACGTCTACGCGAACTTCGACGTCCCCGACGAGGTCATGGCGGCCGTCGGTTAGGTGGTCTGGCCGGACGCGTGATTCCGTCCTCTGGGCTGGCGGCCGTGGTGGTGCTACGGCCACCTGAACCTCCGACGCGTGCTGGCGGTGCTGATCTCCTTGCCTGCGAAGGCCGGTAGGCTGGCCGGCGATGACAGCGGGTGACGTGCGCGATCTGGACATCGGTGCCGCGCAGCGGTTGTGGGAGCCGGAGCCCGGGTGGCTCAACACCGCAAGCTACGGACTGCCGCCGAGGCCGGCGTGGGAAGCGTTGCAGGCGGCCCTGGACGACTGGCGGGTGGGGCGTACGTCGTGGGAGGTGTGGGACGAGGCCACTGCCCGGTCGCGGGCGGCCTTCGCCCGGCTCATCGGCGTCCCGGTCGACGATGTGGCGGTCGGTGCGGCGGTGTCCCAACTGCTCGCGCCGGTCGCGTCGGCCCTGCCGCGCGGTGCCCGGGTGATCGTCCCGGAGATCGAGTTCACCTCGAACCTGTTCCCGTGGCTGGTCCGCCCGGACCTCGACGTGCGCACCGTGCCGGTCGACGCGCTCGCCGACGCCGTCGAGGCCGGCACGGATCTCGTGACCTTCAGCCTCGTGCAGTCCGCGACCGGCCAGGTCGCGGCCTACGACGAGATCGTGGCCGCCGCCCGGGCGCACGACGCGTACGTCGTGGTCGACGCGACCCAGGCCTGCGGCTGGCTGCCGTTCGACGGCGGCCGGGCGGACGCGGTGGTGGTCGGCGCGTACAAGTGGCTGATGTCCCCGCGCGGCACGGCGTTCGCCTACCTGAGCCCGCGCCTTCGCGAGCGGATGACCCCGTCCGCCGCCGGCTGGTACGCCGGTGAGGACGTGCACGCCTCCTACTACGGGCCGCCGCTGCGCCTGGCGTCCTCCGCGCGGCGCTTCGACATCTCGCCGGCCTGGTTCTCCTGGGTGGGCACCGCGCCGGCCCTGGAGTTGATCGAGCGGATCGGCGTCGCGGCGATCCGCGAGCACAACGTGGCGCTGGCCAACCGGTTCCTGGCCGGGCTAGGCCGCCCACCCGGCGACAGCGCGATCGTCACGGTCGACGTGCCCGGCGCCCAGGAGAAGCTGGAGAAGGCCGGGGTACGGGCGGCGGTGCGCGCGGGACGGATCCGCGCCAGCTTCCACGTCTACTCCACACAGTCAGATGTAGACATGGCCCTCGCCGCGTTGACCGCCTAGCCGCGACCCAGGGTGACTGGGCCGCCGCCAGGCATCCCGGCGGACAGGCCGGGCCATGCGGCGCAATCGACACGTCAGTCGCGTTCGTCCTGTCGCTGACCACCTCCTCCTGCCGTCAACCCGCAAGCGAACGTCGCGTTGCGGGTCTGTGAGCCTGGATACTTACGATACGGTACGGATCCGTATCGTATCGCCTTCCTGGCCCTTACAGTGTCTTTCCGTTACGAGACAGTCCCGTATCGGAAATGGAGCCGGGATCGTGCAGCCACCATCAGTCACCGGGCGCCGAGGCGCTGGGCGATCCTCGCGGTGCTCGTCGTCAGCCTGCTCGTCGTCGTGCTCGACAACACCGTGCTCAACGTGGCCCTGCGGGTCCTCGCGGACCCGGCCACGGGGCTCGGGGCGACTCAGGCGGAGCTGGCCTGGGCCATCAACGCCTACACGCTGGTCTTCGCGGGGCTGCTGTTCACCGGTGGCGTGCTCGGTGACCGGTGGGGCCGCCGGCGGGTGCTGCTCGGCGGCCTGGCGCTCTTCGGCCTGGCCTCCCTGGCCTCGGCGTACGCCCGGGACCCTGGTCAGCTCATCGCCGCCCGCGCCGTCATGGGGATCGGCGGCGCCGCCGTCACCCCGACGGCGCTGTCGATCATCTCGAACGTCTTCGATCCCCGGGAGCGTGCCGGGCGATCGGCGTCTGGGCGGGCGCTGTCGGCCACAGCGGCCAGCGGCTTGCTGCTCATCGGTGCCACCGCCCCGGACTGGACACTCTGCGCGGTGCTGTTCCTGTACGGCGCGGGGATGGCCAACGTCGTGCCGCCGGCCACCGAGGCGGTCATGTCGGCACTGCCGCCGGAGAAGGCGGGCGTCGGCTCGGCGGTGAGCAACACCATCCGTCAGGTAGCGGCGGCGCTGGGCGTCGCCGCGCTCGGCTCGGTCGCCGTCGCCACGTACCGCGACCGCCTCGCCGGGTCGCTGGCACCGCTGCCGGCCCCGCTGCGACCGGTGGCCGCCGAATCCATCTCCGGCGCGCACGCCGTCGCCGGTGACCTGGGCCCGGCGGGCGCCCCGCTCGTCGCCGCGGCCAACGACGCCTTCGTCACCGGGATGCACCGGGCGGCGGTCCTCGCGGCGCTGGCCGTCGCGCTCGGCGCCGCGGTGGTCCTCGCCTGGCTGCCCGGCCGATGGGCACGCCAGGCCTCGGCGGTGCCCGTCGCCGCCGAGGCGCTGGCGAGCGAGCCGGGCAGGCCGGAGCGGGGATAATGCGCCCCATGGCGAGTGGTACGGGTGCTTCGCGGCCGCCCGGGCGGCCGCGAAGCACCCGGGTGGATGAGGCGGTCATCGCCGCCGTGCTCGATCTGCTCGCTGCCCGCGCCCCGGTGGATGTCATGTCGATCGAGGCGATCGCGGCCCGCGCCGGCGTGGGCAAGGCCGCGATCTACCGGCGCTGGCCGAACAAGGACGCCCTGCTCCTCGACGCGATCCGCACGCTCAAGGGGGCGCCGCCCGAGCCCAGGGGCGAGTCGCTGCGCGAGGACCTCGTCATGCTGACCCGCCCGCTCGTCGAGGCCCGCGATCCCCGGGCCGGGACGATCATGGCCTGGCTGGTGCCGCAGGTGCACCACAATGAGGCGCACTACCGGCTGTACCAGGAGTTCGTCGAGCAGCGCCGCGAGGTGCTGCGGGAGGTGCTGCGCCGGGGGGTCGAGTCCGGAGAGCTGCGCCCGGACCTGGACATCGAGCTCACCACGCTGGTGCTCAGCGCGCCGTCGATCATCCAGTCGATGGTGCGCTGGCACCCCGGGATCGATGACGCCACGTTGGCCGAACGCGTCGTCGACATGGTGCTCGCCGGGATCGCGGCCCGATAGGTCCGTCGTCCGCCGCGCCAGTTTCCACGTCTACTCCACACGGTCTGATGTGGACATGGCCCTCGCCGTGCTGACAGCCTGACCCCAACCTGGCTCGCGCACACATCGAATTGGATATCGATGTGTGCGTCCATCACATGGTTCCTCGCGTTCCTCGGACCTAGCGTTCCGGGAACGGCGTCCCATTGTGGTGTGAGTCACGGAACGCGAGGAGCTCGATGGCTCAGCCGATCCTGTCCACCCGCGGCTTGGTGAAGGAGTTCCGCGGATTCCGCGCGGTCGACGGTGTCGATCTCGACGTGGCCGCCGGCAGCGTGCACGCCCTGGTCGGGCCCAACGGCGCGGGCAAGACCACGCTGTTCAACCTGCTCACCGGATTCCTCGCCCCGACGGGCGGCCGCATCCGGGTGGGCGACCAGGACGTGACCGGCCTGCCGCCGGAGCGCATCGCGCACCTCGGCGTGGCCCGCTCCTTCCAGGTCACCAGCTTGTTCCCCCAGCTGACCGCCCGCGAGCACGTGGAGTTGGCGCTGCAGGCCGGCACTCGGCTCGGCTGGCGGTTCTGGCGGTCGGACCGGCTGCTCGGCCGGTACCGCGACCGGGCCGGTGAGCTACTGGACATGGTCGGGCTCACCGAGCACGCCGACGCCCCCGCGGACAAGCTGACCTACGGCCGCAAGCGCGCGCTGGAACTGGCCCTGGCGCTCGCCCTCGAGCCACGGGTGCTGCTGCTCGACGAGCCGACCGCCGGCATGGGGCTGGAGGACGTCGACCGCACCGTCGAGTTGATCGGGCGTATCCGGGCCGGACGCACCGTGGTGCTCGTGGAGCACAACATGAGCGTCGTCGGCGCCCTCGCCGACCGGGTGACCGTGCTCACCGCCGGCCGTGTCCTCGTCGAGGGCCCGTACGACGAGGTGCGCGCCGACGAACGCGTGATCACCGCGTACCTGGGGAGCACCCATGCTGACCGTTGAGAACCTCACCGCCTGGTACGGCGAGGCTGTGGTGCTGCGAGACGTCGGCCTGACCGTGGGACCCGGCGAGGTGGTCACCCTGGTCGGCCGCAACGGCGCGGGCAAGACCACGCTGCTGCGGTGCCTGATGGGGCTGCATGCCGGCCACCGGGGCTCGGTGACGTTCGACGGCCGGGACCTGCGCGGGCTGCCGCCGCACCGGCGGGCCCGACTCGGTCTCGGCTACGTGCCCGACGACCGGGGCGCCTACGCCAGCCTGTCGGTCGCCGAGCACCTGCGGCTGCCGCCTCGGGTGGGGCCGGGCGCGTGGCCGCTGGAGCGGGTGTACGAGGCGTTCCCGCCGCTGTACGCCCGGCGCGACTCGCCGGCCACCAAGCTGTCCGGCGGTGAGCAGCAGATGCTCGCGCTCGCCCGGGTGCTGCGCATGGGCGCCCGGCTCCTGCTGTGCGACGAGCCGACCGAAGGGCTCTCCCCACTGCTCGTCGAGCAGGTGGGCGAGATCCTGCACCGCGCCAAGGAGCACGGGGTGGCGGTGCTGCTCGTCGAACAGAACCTGCGCTTCGCGACCAGCGTGGCGGACCGGCACCACCTGCTCGCCGCCGGCAGCGTCGTGGAGACCCTGGCCAACTCCGATGTTGTGTCCCGCGAGCGGGAACTGCTCGCCTATCTCGGCATCTGACCGATTGAGAAACGTGCAGGGGACAGATCTGGAGGGACGATGCGAAGACTTCTCGCGGTATCCGCGGTGACCGCCGTCGCCGTCGCCGCCGCCGGATGCGGTGGCGGCGGTCCGCGGTCGTCGGGTGGAGAGAAGCTCAGCGACGGCAAGATCGTGCTCGGTGTGCTCAACGACCAGTCCGGTGTCTACGCGGAGTTGTCGGGCGTCAACTCGGTCAAGGCCGTGGAGATGGCGATCGCCGACTTCAAGGCCAAGTACGGCGACAAGGCGGTGACGCAGAACATCACGGTGGAGACCGCGGACCACCAGAACAAGCCGGAGGTGGCGAACACCAAGGCCGCGGAGATGTACGACCGCAAGGCCGTCGACATCATCCTCGACGTGCCCACCTCGTCGGCCGCGCTCAAGGTCGCCGACGTGGCGAAGGAGAAGAAGAAGCTCTACTTCAACATCGGCGCCGCCACCACCGACCTGACCGGCAAGGCGTGCAACAAGGACACCTTCCACTACGCGTACGACACGTACATGCTGGCCAACGGGACGGGCACGACCGCCACCAAGCAGGGCGCCAAGAACTGGTACATCGTCTACCCCAACTACGCGTTCGGCCAGGACATGGAGAAGTCCTTCTCCAAGGCGATCAGCAACGCCGGAGGCACGGTGGTGGCGCGCGAGGCGACGCCGTTCCCCAACAACACTGGCGACTACTCGGCGGCGCTGCTCAAGGCCACGACGCTCGACCCGAAGCCGGACACGCTCGGCACGATGCAGGCCGGCGCGGACCTGGTGAACCTGGTCAAGCAGTACAACGAGTTCAAGCTGCGTGACCAGGGCATCGGGCTGTCGGTGGGACTGATGTTCATCACCGACATCCACTCGCTGACCCCGGACGCGCTGGCCGGCACCACCTTCACCGACGCCTGGTACTGGAACTACGACGAGACGAACCGCGCCTTCGCCGACCGGTTCTTCGCCGAGACCGGCACGCGCCCGAGCTTCGCGCACGCGGCCAACTACTCGGCCGCGCTGCAGTACCTGGAGGCCGTGCAGGCGGCCGGCACCGACGACGCCGACACGATCGTCAAGGCGTTGGAGGGCAAGGAGGTCGAGGATCTGTTCCTGCGCCACGGGAAGATCCGCGCCGAGGACCACCGGGTCATCCACGACGCGTACCTGGCCCGGGTGAAGTCCTCGGCCGAGGTCAAGGAGCCGTGGGACTACGAGGAGATCGTCGAGACGATCCCGGCCGAGAAGGCCTTCAACACCCCGTCGCCGGACTGCCAGATGCCGAAGTCATGACCGGTTTCCTCCAACACACGTTCAACGGTCTGGTCGGGGGCGGGTTCTACGCGCTGCTCGCCCTCGGCCTGGCCGTCATCTTCGGCATGCTGCGGGTGGTGAACTTCGCCCACGGCGCGATCTACATGCTCGGCGCCTTCGGCGCGTACGCACTGCTCATCGAGGTCGGGTTGAGTTTTTGGTGGGCGCTGGTGCTGGTGCCGCTGGCGCTCGGGCTGGTCGGCATGGTGCTGGAGCGGGTCGCCGTCGCGCGGCTCGCCCGGCTCGACCCGCTGTACAACTTCCTGCTCACGTTCGGGCTCACGCTCGTGCTGCAGGACCTGGTGAAGTGGCGGTACACGGTCAGCTCGGTGACGCTGCCGGAGAGCACGCTGCCGGACGTGCTCGCCGGCAGCGTGCCGCTCGGGCTGTTCGCCTTCCCGACGTACCGGGTCTTCGTCTTCGGGTGCGCGGTCGTGCTGTGCCTGGCGGTGTGGTGGCTGCTGACGCGGACCCGGGTCGGGATGGTCGTGCGAGCAGCCACCGAGCGGCCCGACCTGACCGCCGCGTTCGGGATCGACGTCGGCAAGTGGGTCACCCCGGTCTTCGGTTTCGGTGTCGCGCTCGCCGGGCTCGCCGGCGTGCTCGCCGCGCCGATGCGGGCGATCAACCCGTTGATGGGCACGGACCTGATCATCGTGGTCTTCGCGGTGGTCGTGATCGGCGGCCTCGGCTCGATCTTCGGCTCGGTCGCGGCGGGCTTCGGCATCGGTCTCATCCAGGCCTGGGGCGAGGCGTACGCCCCGGCGCTCGTCTCGCAGGTCCTCGTGTTCCTGGTGATGGCCGTCGTGCTGCTGTGGCGCCCGGCGGGCCTGTTCGGTCGGGAGGAGTCCGTCGCGTGATCCGTCTGCTGGCTGCCGGCTCGCCGTGGCTGCGCTGGACGATGCTCGGCGTCGGCCTCGCCATCGCCCTTGTGCTGCCGAGGACGCTCTACCCGGCCGTGGCGGTGGACATGCTGTGCTGGGCGCTGTTCGCCGTCTCCATCGACCTGCTGCTCGGCTACACCGGCCTGCTCTCCTTCGGGCACGCCGCGTTCTGGGGCTCGTCGGCGTACGTCACCGGCCTGGTGGCCATCCACTTCGGACTGCCTTTCCCCGTCGCCGTCCTGGCCGGGGCCGTCGCGGCCACCGCGCTGGCGGCCCCGATCGGCTACCTCGCGGTACGTCGCACCGGCATCTACTTCGCCATGGTCACGCTCGCGTTCGCGCAGATGGTGTACTTCGTGGCGAACGAGTGGCGGTCGGTCACCGGAGGCGAGAACGGCATGCAGAGCGTGCCGCGCACGCTGCCCGGGTTCGACCTCACCGACGAGTACTACTTCTACTACGCGCTTCTACTACGCGGCGCTGCCCATCGTCCTGTTCGGACTGTGGCTTGCCTGGCGGATCGTCCACTCGCCGTTCGGCCGCGTGCTGGTGGCGATCCGGGGCAACCCGGCGCGCGCCCGCGCCCTCGGCTACCCCGTCCACCGCTACAAGATCGCGGTGTTCGTCCTCTCGGCGTTCCTCGCGGGCCTCGGCGGTGGGCTGTTCGCCATGGGCCACCGGTTCGTCTCGCTGGAGGTGGTGCACTGGACCACGTCCGGTAAGGGCGTGATCATGGTGGTGCTCGGCGGGATCGGCACGCTGTGGGGTGGCGTGGTGGCCGCCGCGCTGGTGGTACGGCTCGAGGACTGGCTCTCGTTCGCCAACATCGGTCCGATCGGCCTGGTGACCGGGGGCATCTTCGTCGTCGCGGTGCTGACGTTCCGGCGCGGGTTGTGGGGCAATGCCGCCGCGCTGGCCGCTCGTCTGCGTCGGCCCAGCCAGGCAGGGGAGCCGGCGGGGTCGGCGCCGCGGGAGCCGGAGGCGGTCCCTCTGGGAGGTGGCCGGCGGTAGCCACGGCCCGGACACGGCTGGCCGAACGCGCTCGTCGGCACCGGGTCGCCCGGATCACGGCGAGGTGTAGCGCGGACTCACGCGGCCACCGGCGCGCGCCCCCGGCGGCACGCCTCCGTGTACGCCGACGGAGTCATCCCGACCGCCCGGGTGAAGTCCCGGATGAAGTGCGACTGGTCGCAGTAGCCGAGTTCCACAGCGACCTGCGCCCAACTGCCACCGGCCCCGTCCGCCAGCCGCGCGGCCGCCTCGTGCAGCCGGTACCGCCGCAGCACCCACTTCGGGCTCACCCCCACGTACTCCCGGAAGATCCGCTGCAGCGAGCGGGCGGACCGGCCGAACCGGGCGGTGACGTCGTCGACCCGGGTGATGCTCCGGTCGTGCAGCAGCGCGTGCACGATCCGACCGATGGGGGCGACCTGGGGATCGGCCGGCGGCCAGTGGGCCCGCAGGTGCCGCTCTGCCACGGCGACCAGGTCGGCCAGGTCGGCGGATCCGGCCAGGTCGGCGGCGAACCGGTCGGCGTCGGTGTCCCACAGCGCCGCGAGGGGGCGCACCTGGCCGGTGAGGTGCGCGACCGGTTCGCGCAGGAAGGGGCGGAACCCGCCGGGACGGAACTTCACGCCGAAGACCCGGCCCCGGCCCGCGCACTCGTAGGTGAAGACGCCCCGGCCGACGCCCGCGACCGTGAGCTGACCGCCGTCGAAGACCAGGTTCACGCACGGGTGGGGGAGCAGGCGCACCGGAACCCGGCGGCCCTCCGGCAGGTCCCAACGGACCAGCCAGTAGCGCTCCACCAACTCGGCGAGGTCGTCGGAGGGCGGCATGCGGTCCAGCCGGACGCCGCCGGGCCCGATCCCGTCGTTCCAGGCGCCGAGCAGCCCGTACTCGCTGGCCGTCGGCGTGCGGCACAGCTGACGCGTTTGTCCAAGACGGGCCCTGTGCACGCCGTCCAGGATGGCGCACATGACCGACACAACCACACGCGGCACGGGCCCGGCGCCGTCCGGCAGCCACAGCCTGGTGCCCTTCTTCGCCGTGCACGACTGCGCGAAGGCGATCGAGTTCTACCAGAACACGCTCGGCGCGCAGCTGATCCGGCGGATGGACAGTGCTGACGGCGTGGTGCTGCACGCCGAGATGCGGCTCGGGGACTCGATGTTCCAGCTTGGCGAACCGATGCCGGGCTACGGCATCGTGGGACCGCCCGAGCAGGGCAACTGCTTCACCATCACCTACTGGACCGACGACGTCAACGCGGTGTTCGAGCGGATGGTCGTGGCGGGCGCCACGGTCATCTCCCCGGTCTCCGACGCCTTCTCCGGCGACCGCCTGGGCGTGGTCCGGTGCCCGTTCGGGGTGCGCTGGTGCATCGCGCGGCACGACCGCGACGTACCCGACGAGGAGATCGAGGCCGCGGCGCGTGCGTGGTCGGCCGGTGGATCGGGCTGACCCTCTAGGTGAGGCCCGGTTCCTGCCGCAGCCGGTGCACCCGCAGCGCGAGCTGCACTTCCAGCGCCCGGTCGGGCCTGGACCAGTCGGCGCCGAGCAGGTGCGCCACCCGGTCCAGGCGCTGGGTGACGGTGTTGACGTGCACGTGCAGCGCCTCGGCGGCCCGGGCAGGGCTCGCGCCGCAGCCGAAGTAGACCTCCAGCGTCTTGACCAGCGCCGTGCCGCGCCGCGCGTCGTACTCCACCACCGGCCCGATGGTGTCCGCGATGAACCGGTCGACGCCGTTACGGCCCCGGTCGTCGGCTGCGCCGAGCAGCAGCCCGACGAAGCCGAGCTCCGCGGCGCTCGCGCCGTCGCCGGTCCGGCCCAGCGCGGTGAGCGCGCGCACGCAGCGGTCGGCCTCGCGGTAGGCGGCGGCGAGGTCGGCGGGGCCGACGGCGGGACCAGCGGCGCCGGCCGTCACCGGCCGGCCGAGCACCCGTCCGAGGTCGCGGGCGACCGCCCGGGCCGCGCCGCCCGGATCCTCCCCGGGCAGCATCAGCACCACCCGGCCGTCGCGGCCCGCGGCGAGCCCGCCCCGGCTCGCGGCGTAGCTCGTCGCCCAGGAGAGCGCCCGCTGCCGGACCGGCGGCTCCGCGAGGTCGCGCGCGCCGACGGCCACGATGGCGAACGGGGCGTCCAGGTCCACGCCCACCCGCTTGGCGCGCACCCGCACCGCGTCGATGTCACGGACGGGCCGGGAGATCAGGTCGTCGAGCAGCTCGCCGCGCACCCGCCCCTCGGCGTCCGCGACGCTGCGGCGCAACAACAGCAGCAGCGCGGTCACCATCGCCGCCCGCTCCAGGATCCGCTGGTCGGCCTCGCCCAGCTCCTCGTTGGGGGCGAGCACCAGGGCGCCGAGGTTCTCCGTGCCGGCCACCACGGCCGCGATCCAGTACGGCCCCCGGCGCACGCTGCGCCCCTCGTTGCGGGACGCGGCCACCGCCTCGGCGATGGTTGCTGGATCGGGAGCCTCGATCGAGCCGACCGTGGCCAGGCGCCGAACGTCCGCGTCGAGCACGAGCAGCGCCCCGCCGAGCACCTCGGTGAGCGCGGCCGCCACCTCCTCGACGCCCCCGCCGCGCAGCACCAGCGCGGCCATCCGGTCGTGCGCCTCGGCGGCCCGCTCCACCGAGGCGCTGTGCTCGCGGATCACCCGGTTCGCCGCGGACAGCTCCTCGAGCGCGGCGCGGGTCTCCCCGAGCAGCCGCGCGTTGTCGATGGCGATCGCCGCGTGCGCGGCCAGCGAGGCCAGCAGGGCGACCTCCTCGCGTGCGAACGGACGCGCGGACCGGTTCGCCGCGAAGAGCACCCCGATCACGCGGGAGCCCAAGCGCAGCGGCACCCCGAGGATCGCGACGAGCCCCTCCTCGCGTACCCCGGCGTCGATCTCGCCGGTGTGGCGGAAGCGGGCGTCGGCGGCGTAGTCGGCGGTGGCGTAGGGGGTACCGGTCTGTGCGACCAGGCCGCCGAGACCGGCGCCCATCGGCAGGCGCAGCTGCTGGAACCGCGCCGAGATCGAGCCGTCGGTGACCCGCATGTACGTGTCGCCCCGCTCGTCGTCGTTGAGCGTCATGTAGGCCACGTCCGCCCCGAGCAGGCTGCGGGCCCGGTGCACGATCGCGCGCAGCACCGCGTCCAGGTCGCGCAGGGCGGCCAGGTCGCTTGCGGTCTCGAACAGGCCGGAGAGCTCGGCCTCCCGCTGCCGGCGGCGCTCCAGCACGGCGCGCACCCGCAGCGCGATGAGCTTCGCCTCCTCCAGTTCGGCGATCGCGTCGGCGGGCAGCCCGGCCGCCCGCGCGGCCAGCAGTGGCCCCTCGAACTCCACGGGCGCCGCCTCGCGCGCGAGCAGTTCCAGGAACTCGGTGACCGACGGCATGCCGCTCATTGTGTCAGTGCGCCGTCCACCCGCCGTCGATAGTGATCGATGCGCCGGTGATGAACGCGGCCGCCGGGGAGCACAAATAGGCGACCAGCTCGGCGACCTCGGCGGGCTCGATCAGCCGCTTGATCGCGGGACGGGTGAGCATGATCCGGTCGACGACCTCGGACTCGGGGATGCCGTGGGCCGCCGCCTGCGCGGCGATCTGCCCCTCGACCAGCGGTGTGCGCACATACGCCGGGTTGATGCAGTTGGAGGTGACACCGTGCGGCGCCCCCTCCAGCGCCACGACCCGGGACAGCCCTTCCAGGCCGTGCTTGGCGCTGACGTACGCGGACTTGTACGCCGATGCGCGCAGCCCGTGCACGGAGGAGATGTTCACGATGCGCCCCCAGCCGCGGTCGTACATGTGCGGCAGCACGCGGCGGATCAGTCGGAACGGGGTCTCCAGCATCACCCGCTGCACCAGGGCGAACCGGTCCGGCGGGAACTCCGGCAGCGGCGCCACCACCTGCAGGCCGGCGTTGTTGACGAGCACGTCCACCGCCGGGTCGAGTCGCTCGACCACGTCCGGGTCGGCCAGGTCGGCCACCACGGCGCGACCGCCGATCCCGGCGGCCACCGCTTCGGCAGCGGCCGCGTCGCGGTCCACCACCACGACGCTCGCGCCCGCGCGTGCCAGCCGCGTCGCGCAGGCCCGCCCGATCCCGCTGCCTGCGCCCGTCACCAGCGCGGTACGCCCGGACAGGTCCAGCCGCACGACCTCCTGAACCGTCGTCATGCCGGAACGCTACGGGCGAAGTCCGTGCCGGGCACATGTCGCGCGGCCACACACTGCGGGCCCGACCGATGTGGTCGGCGGCCGGCCGCACCGGGCGCCTCAGGCGGGCACCGCCCGCGACCGGTACGCGGGCGCGAAGACGACGAGCAGGGCGAGATCCTCGGTGATGTCCATGAACCGGTGCGCCTCGCCGGCCGGTACGAAGATGACGTCCCCGGGGCCGACGTGTGCCTCGCCGGTTTCCGTCACCAGGCGGGCCCGGCCGCGGGTCACCACGTAGACCTCGTCCTCGGTGTGTGGGGTCTGGTCGTCCACCCCGCCGGCCGGGACCGAGTACGTGCCCACGGACAGGTCCGCCACCCGCAGGTGCTCGATGAAGTGGTTGGGGTGCGCGTGGGTGTACGCCCCGGCGCCCTCGATGATCCGCATGCCCGCACGGTACGGCGTGTCGCGTCGTGGCGGGGCGCGGCCGGCCGCTAGAGTGGCTCGAACACACGTACGGCGATGGGGGGAGGCGGGCGTGCGCGTGCTCGGCGTCGACCCGGGGCTGACCCGGTGCGGGGTCGGTGTCGTCGAGGGCGTGCCGGGGCGCACCTGCACACTCGTCGCCTACGAGGTCGTGCACACCGATCCCGACGACGACCTCGCCGCCCGGCTGCTGCACCTGGACCGGTCGCTGGACCGGCTGATGCGGGCCCACGAGCCGGACGAGGTCGCCGTGGAGCGCGTGTTCAGCCAGCACAACGTGCGCACGGTGATGGGGACGGCGCAGGCGAGCGCCGTCGCGGTCCTCGCCGCCGCGCGCGCCGGGCGCCCGGTGCAGACCTACACGCCCAGTGAGGTCAAGGCGGCGGTCACCGGCTCGGGGCAGGCGGACAAAGCGCAGGTGACCGCGATGGTGACCCGACTGCTGCGGCTGTCCGCGCCGCCGCGCCCTGCCGATGCCGCCGACGCGCTCGCGCTGGCGATCTGCCACGTCTGGCGCGGCGGCACCCAGGCCAGGCTCGCCGCCGCCGCCCGGGCGGCGGCCGTCCAGGCCCGGACCGGAGGAGCGAGATGATCGCGAGCATCAGGGGTCGTGTGGCGGCGGTGACACCCGAACTGGCTGTGGTGGAGGTCGGCGGGGTGGGCCTCGCCGTGCACTGCACGCCGAGCACGCTCGCGGGGCTGCGCGTGGGCAGCGAGGTGCGGCTGGCGACCAGCCTGGTGGTGCGCGAGGACTCGCTGACCCTCTACGGCTTCGCCGACGACGACGCCAAGCACCTGTTCGAGCTGCTGCAGACCGCCAGCGGCGTCGGACCGCGCCTGGCCCAGGCCGTCCTCGCCGTGCACGAACCGGACACCGTGCGCAAGGCCATCGCCAGCGGCGACACCGCCACGCTCACGCGGGTGCCGGGCATCGGCAAGAAGGGCGCCGAGCGGATCATCCTGGAGCTGCGCGACCGGGTCGGGCCGGCCCCGGTCAGCGGACCCGAGTCCTCCGGCGTGCTCACCGGCACCTGGACCGAGCAGGTCCGCTCCGCGCTCGTCGGGCTCGGCTGGACCCAGGCACAGGCGGACTCCGCCGTCGCCGCGGTCGCCGAGCACCTGGACGGCGAGGTGCCGCCGGTGCCCGTACTGCTCAAGCAGGCGATCCGGTTGCTGGGCAGGATCCGGTGAGCGGGCGAAACCCTGGGGGCGGAGGGGCCGCGGACGGGCTGGTCTCGGCGTACCAGCGGCCGGAGGAGCGGGACGCGGAGGCGAGCGTCCGGCCTCGGCGGCTCGCCGAGTTCATCGCCCAGGACCGGGTGCGCGAGCAGCTCGACCTGATGCTGCGCAGCGCCCTGCGCCGAGGCCGCCCGCCGGACCACATCCTGTTCTCGGGGCCGCCGGGCCTGGGCAAGACCAGCCTGGCGATGATCGTCGCCGCGGAACTGGGCAGTGGGCTGCGGATGACCAGCGGCCCGGCGATCGAGCGCTCCGGCGACCTGGCCGCCGTGCTCACCAGCCTCTCCGCCGGCGACGTGCTGTTCATCGACGAGATCCACCGGATCGCCCGCCCCGCCGAGGAGCTGCTCTACAGCGCGATGGAGGACTTCCGGGTGGACGTGGTGGTCGGCAAGGGGCCGGGCGCGACGGCCATCCCGCTCGAGGTCGAACCGTTCACCCTGATCGGGGCTACCACCCGGTCCGGCCTGCTGACCGGGCCGATGCGCGACCGGTTCGGCTTCGTCGCACACCTGGACTTCTACGCGCCCGCCGAGTTGGAGCAGCTGCTGCACCGGTCCGCCGCCATCCTGGGCGTCCAGCTCACCCCTGAGGGTGCGACCGAGATCGCCCGGCGGTCCCGCGGCACCCCGCGGATCGCCAACCGGCTCCTGCGGCGGGTCCGCGACTACGCCGAGGTGCGCGCCGACGGGGTGATCACGCGCCCCGTGGCCCAGGCCGCCCTGGCCGTCTACGACGTGGACGAGCTGGGCCTGGACCGGCTGGACCGGGCGGTGCTGACCGCTCTGATCGACTCCTTCGGCGGCGGCCCGGTGGGTCTCGCCACGCTCGCGGTGGCGGTCGGTGAGCAGCCGGATACGGTAGAGGAGGTGTGCGAGCCGTACCTGGTCCGAGCCGGGCTGCTGGCGCGTACCCCCCGCGGTCGGGTGGCCACCCCGCATGCGTGGCGGCACCTCGGCCGCACACCTCCCAATAGCACACCCTTCAGCAACGCTGCGGGGACGGCGGCGCCGGACTTGTTCAGTGTCGACCCGTGACCGGGTTCTGCGGCCTGGGTCACACCGACTAGACTCGCCGCGGCCCGACAGTGACCACACCAACCGGAAGGTTGACAGACGTGCTTCTCGCACAGGACAACACAGGCGGCGGTGGCGGCTGGTCGCTGCTGCTGATGATGGCGCTGATCTTCGGCGCGATGTACTTCCTCATGATCCGCCCGCAGCAGCGCCGGCGCCGCGAGATCGAGACCATGCAGTCCTCGCTGGCCGCCGGCGACGAGGTTGTCACGATCGGCGGCCTCTACGGCCGGGTGACCGAGATCGACGGCGACACGGTCCTGCTGGAGGTCGCGCCGGGAATCGAGAACCGGTACGCCCGGGCGGCCATCAGCCGCGTCGTGAGCAAGGCGTCGGAGCAGGCGGCCGACTCGACCGTGGAGGCCGAGGAGGGCGGCGGCAAGGACTGACGCCCGCCCCCGACCGGCGGCCCGCCGCCGGAGCGCCGGACCGGGCAGCCGTTCCCAGCTTCGGCGTGGATACTGACAGCCGTTGACCGACGTCCGGCCCCACCCGGTGGCGGACGCCGGCCCACGATCCCGCAGCAGCGCTGGCTGCGGACCTACTCGACGCAGGGAGACCCGAGACCGTGGCACCACCCCAGAAACAGGCACGCCCCGGGCGGCAGATCGCCTTCCTCGGTCTGCTGTTCGTGATCCTGTACGCGTTGGTCTTCTTCTCCGGCACCGGCGGGATGAGCTGGCGGGAGCGGCTGGAGCCGAAGCTGGGCCTGGACCTGGTGGGCGGCAGCCGGGTGGTGTTGGAGGCGCGGACCTTCGACGGCGGGCCGCCGCCGGCCGACTCGCTGGAGCAGGCCCGGAGGATCATCGAGAACCGGGTCAACGGCCTCGGCGTCAGCGAGGCGGAGGTGGTCACCGAGGGCGACCGCAACATCGTGATCTCTGTGCCGGGCCAGAACAACGACGCCATCCGCGAGGTCGGGCAGCCCGCCGAGCTGCGGTTCCGGAAGGTGATCAACGCGACCACGGACACCGGCGGGGTGGTGCCGACGCCGGCGCCGTCGGGCAGCGCGTCCCCGGGCCCGAGCGGCTCCGCGACCCCCACGCCGAGCGCCTCCGCGTCGCCGAGCGGGTCGCCCTCGCCGAGCCCGTCGGCCAGCGCGAGCGGTTCGTCCGCCCCGGGCGCCACGCCCAGCGCCACCCCGAGCGCGACGGCCGCCCCGCGGCCCGCGCAGGCCGACGTGGAGCGGAAGGTCGGCAAGGAGGCGTGGGACGCCGCGATGGCGCTGACCGCCCCGGTCGATTTGGCGAAGGATCCCGCGCAGGCCGAGCGGCTGGCCCCGTTCAAGGACCTGACGCCGCTCGAGGTGGACGCCCTGCCCACCAACATCCAGTTCAACGTGCCCTACATCACGTGCGAGAAGCTCAACGACCGGCCCGCGGGCTCGATCGCCAAGCCCGACGAGCAGGCGGTCGCGTGTGAGGGCTCGACGAAGTACCTGCTGGACGTGGCGAAGGTGCTCGGCACCGACGTCACCGACGCCACCGCCGGGATCAACCCGCAGACCGGCGAGTGGGTGGTCAACCTCGACTTCACCAGCGACGGGCAGGAGCGGTGGACCAAGCTGAGCCAGGAGGCGGTCAGCAACACCGCCGAGCCCCGCTGCCAGCAGACCGGCGACGAGGGCAAGTGCCTGGTCGCGATCGTGCTGGACAACGAGGTCATCTCCGCCCCGGAGTTCCAGGACGTGATGACCAGCAGCGCGACGATCAGGGGCAGCTTCACCAAGAGCACGGCCCAGGTGCTCGCCGGCCAGTTGCGTTACGGCGCGCTGCCGCTGACCTTCGAGCAGCGCGACGTCGCGACCGTGACCGCGACGCTCGGCGCCGACCACCTGCGCGCCGGCCTGCTCGCCGCCGCCATCGGCATGCTGCTCGTCATCATCTACGCGTTCTTCTACTACCGGCTGCTCGGCTCGGTGATCTTCCTGAGCCTGGTGCTGTCGGCCCTGCTGACCTTCGGGATGCTCGTGTTCCTCGGCCGGGAGATCAGCTTCACGCTGACGCTCGCCGGTATCGCCGGGTTCGTGGTCTCGCTCGGCGTGGCCGCCGACTCGTTCGTGATCTACTTTGAACGGCTGAAGGACGAGATACGCGACGGCCGCAGCCCGCGCAGCGCGGTGCCCCGCGCCTGGGCCCGGGCCCGGCGGACCATCATCTCCGCCAACGCCATCACGATCATGGCCGCCGTCGTGCTCTACCTGGTCTCCGTCGGCCAGGTGAAGGGCTTCGCGTTCGCGCTGGGTCTCGCCACGCTGCTGGACCTGATCGTGGTGTTCCTCTTCCGCCATCCGATCATGACCCTGTTCGCGCGTACCCGGGCGTTCCTCTCCCCGCGGGTCAGCGGCCTGGGCCGTGTCCTCGAGAACGCCGCCGCCGATGAGCGCCCCGGCTCGCGGTCCGCCCGTGTGGTGAAGGAGGCCTGACCATGAGCCGTCTGGGAAGCCTCGCGACTCGCCTCTACCGGGGCGAGGCCGGCGTCAACGTCGTCGGCCGGCGCAGGGTCTGGTTCAGCGTCGCCGCGGTGCTGCTGTTCGTCGCGGTCCTGAGCGTGCTGTTCCGCGGGTTCAGCTTCGGCATCGAGTTCCGCGGCGGCAACGAGTTCCACGTGCCGGCGAGCGTCGGCACGCTCGCGGACGTCGAGGCCGCCACGGCGGACGCGCTGGCGGGCAAGCAGTCCGGGGAGGAGCCGGCCCGGCTGGTCTCCGCGCAGGAGCTGCGCCAGCTCGCCGGCGACGGGGGCGCGCGGTACCTGCTGCGCACCACGGAGCTCACCGAGACCGACACGCTCGAGGTCAAGCGGGACCTCGCCGAACGGTTCGGCATCCCGAGTGAGGAGATCGGCGACAGCCGGGTGAGCTCGGCGTGGGGCGGTCAGGTGACCCGGCAGGCGCTGATCGGCCTGGTCATCTTCCTCGCCCTGGTGACGGTCTACCTGGTCATCCGGTTCGAGGTGCGGATGGCGCTGGCGGCGATCTCCTCGCTGCTGCTCGACCTCGTGACCACCAGCGGCGTCTACTCGCTGGTCGGGTTCGAGGTGACCCCGTCGACGGTGATCGGTTTCCTGACCATCCTGGGTTTCGCCCTGTACGACGTCGTCGTCGTCTTCGACAAGGTCCAGGAGAACACCAGGGGCATCACCGCGAGCAGCACGACGACCTACGCCGACGCGGCGAACCTCGCCGTCAACCAGACCCTCATGCGCTCCATCAACACGGGCCTGGTCGCGCTCCTGCCCGTCGGTGGGTTGCTGTTCATCGGCGCCGGCCTGCTGGGTGCGGGCACCCTCAAGGACCTCGGCCTCGTGCTGTTCGTCGGTATGGGCGCCGCCGTCTACTCCTCGATCTTCTTCGCGACCCCGGTGCTCGTCACGCTCAAGGAGCGGGAGCCGCGGATCAAGGCGCACACCCAGCGGGTGCTGGCCCGACGGGCGAGCGGCCAGGCCGCGGCGGCGCACCCCACGCGCCGGCCGGCACGGGCTGCGGCCGCCCCCGCAACCGCGGACGACTCGGTCAACGGGGACGAGGCCCGGGCCGATCAAGCGGCGTTCGCGGCTGCCACGACGCGCGGCGGCGCGCCGCGGCCGGGTGCCAAGCCGGCCAAGCGGGGCGGTGGGAAGAAGGCGCCGCGCGGCGGGCGACCGGGTGGAACGAAGCGTCGCTGATCAGCGCCCGACTGGAGGATCGTGCACATGATCGATGCCGGGAAGATCATTGCGGAGAAGGTGGTCGACGTACCGGACTTCCCGCAGCCCGGTGTGGTGTTCAAGGACCTCACCCCGCTGTTCGCCGACGGGGAGGCCTTCCACCAGGTGATCGACGCGATCGTCGGGCACTACGGCGACGGCGGCTTCGACGTCGTGGTGGGCATCGAGGCACGCGGCTTCGTGATCGCCGCGGCCGTCGCGTACGCCGCCAACACCGGCGTGGTGGCCGTGCGCAAGGCCGGCAAGCTGCCCCGGGTGACCCATTCCGTTTCCTACGCGCTCGAGTACGGCGAGGCGACGCTGGAGGTGCACGCCGACGCGTTCGTCGCCGGCGAGCGGGTCCTCGTCGTTGACGACGTGCTGGCCACCGGCGGTACGGCCGAGGCGACCCTCGGCCTGGTCGAACGGGCGGGCGGGAGCGTGGTCGGCCTCACCGTCCTGCTGGAGCTGGCCTTTCTCGGCGGCCGTGAGCGCCTGTCCGGTCGCCCGGTTCACGCCCTGCTGACCGTTTAGCCGCCGCCGTCGCGTCGGTGACCCGGCGCCACCCACGCCCGCGCTACCGTGGGTGACGGGTTTTCCCCCTGGTCGGGGGTACGATTGCGGTTCCTGGAACAGACCGCGAGACTGGGGAGACCCCGTCGAACGCGAGGAGTGCCGGTGTCCAATGACATCGCCCCTCCGGTGGAGGGGACCGTCGTCCCGGGAGACGCGGCATCCACCGCCGCCACTCCTGACGCCAACCACCACAATGGCGCGGTCGACAACGGCTCCAGGGTCGGCCTCGGCCCGTCTGCGACCGACGCCGGGGCCGCCACGGCGACCGATGCGGTCGGCCCGGCTTCCCGCTCCGGGACGGAGGCCACGCGCGACGGGGTGGTGGTCCCGTTCCCGCCCGGCGGCCGCTCCGGCGGCTCGACAGTCAGCCCGTTCGGGCTCGCCGGGGCACCCACCGGGCGGCGGGTACGGGCTCGGTTGGCCCGCTTCAACGCGCCGTGGCAGGCGCCGAGGATCAGCGAGGTGCTGGAGCCGCTGATCTCGGCCCACCGGGCGTCGCACCCGAAGGCGGACGTGCGGCTGTTGCAGCGGGCGTACGAGGCGGCGGACCGGTTGCACGCCGGGCAGTTCCGCAAGTCGGGGGACCCGTACATCACGCACCCGCTCGCGGTGGCGACGATCCTCGCCAACCTCGGCATGGACACGACCACGCTCGTGGCGGCGCTGCTGCACGACACCATCGAGGACTGCGCGGACAAGTACGACATCGCGATGCTGCGCGCCGACTTCGGTGACGAGGTGGCGCTGCTCGTCGACGGGGTGACCAAGCTCGACAAGGTCAAGCTCGGCGACGCGGCGAAGGCGGAGACGATCCGCAAGATGGTCGTCGCGATGGCCAAGGACCCACGGGTCCTCGTCATCAAGCTGGCCGACCGCCTGCACAACATGCGGACGCTCAGCTTCCTGCCCCGGCCCAAGCAGGAGCAGAAGGCCCGCGAGACGCTCGAGATCCTCGCTCCGCTGGCGCACCGGCTCGGTATGAACCAGATCAAGTGGGAGCTTGAGGATCTCGCGTTCAAGACGCTGTACCCGAAGCGGTTCGAGGAGATCGACCGGCTGATCCGGGAGCACGCCCCGCAGCGCGACGCGCTGCTGCGTCAGGTCACCAAGAAGGTCGAGGCGGATCTGACGGCCGCCAAGATCAAGGCGAAGGTGACCGGCCGGCCCAAGCACCTGTACTCGGTCTACCAGAAGATGATCGTGCGGGGCCGGGACTTCTCCGACATCTACGACCTCGTGGGCGTGCGGATCCTGGTCGAGACCGTTCGCGACTGCTACGCGGCGCTCGGTGTGATCCACGCGAACTGGCAGCCGGTGCCGGGCCGGTTCAAGGACTACATCGCGATGCCGAAGTTCAACATGTACCAGTCGCTGCACACCACCGTGATCGGCCCGACCGGCAAGCCGGTGGAGATGCAGATCCGCACGCACGCCATGCACCGCACGGCGGAGTACGGCATCGCGGCGCACTGGAAGTACAAGGAGCAGAAGAACGCCACCATCGTCGGTCCACCGGCGCACATCGACGAGATGACGTGGCTTCGCCAGCTGCTGGACTGGCAGCGGGAGGCGAGCGACCCGAGCGAGTTCCTCGACGCGCTGCGCTTCGACCTGTCCAGCCAGGAGGTGTACGTCTTCACCCCGAAGGGCGACGTGATCGCCCTGCCGGCCGGGGCCACGCCGGTGGACTTCGCGTACGCGGTGCACACCGACGTCGGACACCGCTGCATCGGCGCGCGGGTCAACCAGAAGCTGGTGCCGTTGGAGTCGACGCTGTCCAACGGCGACGTGGTCGAGATCTTCACCTCCAAGTCGGAGACCGCCGGGCCGAGCCAGGACTGGCTCGGATTCGTCAAGAGCCCGCGGGCGCGCACGAAGATCCGCCAGTACTTCAACCGGGAGCGGCGCGAGGAGGCGATCGAGGCCGGCAAGGAGGCCATCGCCAAGGCCATGCGCAAGCACGGCCTGCCGCTGCAGCGGCTGCTGACCCCGGACGCGCTGCTGACCATCGCCCGCGACCTGCACCTGCCCGACGCCGCCGCGCTCTACGCCGCGGTCGGCGACAACCAGGTCTCGGCGCACTCGGTGGTCCAGCGCCTGGTCGCCGGGTACGGCGGTGAGGAGGGCGCCGTCGAGGACGTCGCCGAGACCGCCGTGCCGACCCGCCCGCCGCGCCACCGCGGCGCCGAACGGGATCCGGGCGTGGCCGTGGTCGGGGTCTCCGACGTGTGGATCAAGCTTGCCCGCTGCTGCACACCCGTGCCGGGGGACAAGGTGTTCGGCTTCGTCACCCGTACCGGCGGGGTGAGCGTGCACCGCGAGGACTGCGCGAACGCCGTGGACCTGCGCAAGCAGACCGAGCGGCTGGTGGAGGTGACCTGGAAGCCGACGGCGGCCTCGACGTTCCTGGTGTCGATCCAGGTCGAGGCGCTGGACCGGCACAAGCTGCTCGCCGACGTGACCCGGGCGCTGTCCGACGAGAAGGTGAACATCCTGTCGGCCCACGTGACCACCACCCGCGACCGGGTGGCGGTCAGCCGGTTCACCTTCGAGATGGCCGACCCGAGCCACCTCAACCACGTGCTCGCGGCGGTGCGCAAGGTCGACGGGGTCTTCGACGCCTACCGGGTCACCTCCGGTCAGCCGGCTGACCGGAGGTGACCCGGACGCTCGGGTCGGGCTCTGACGCTCGGGTCGGCTCCCGTACCTCGGGTCAGCTTCGCGGCGGGTCGACCGAGACGGAGGTGATGACGACCTCCTTCTTCGGGTGGCCCGCGCCACCGTCCCCGGCGTCGGTGCCTTCCTTGCCGACCTCGTCGAGCAGGTCGAGACCCTCGATGATCGTGCCGACGACGGAGTAGTTCGGGCCGTCCAGGTTGGTGTCCTTGTAGATGAAGAAGAACTGGCTGCCGTTGGTGCCCGGCCCGCTGTTGGCCATCGCCATGGTGCCGCGCGGGTAGGTCGGGCGGTGGTCGATCGGCAGGTTCTCGTCGGGGAACTTGTACGCCGGACCGCCCTGCCCGTCGGTGTCCCGCCAGCCCGGGCCCTTGGCGAACGGGTCGCCGCACTGCAGCATGCCCTCGAACGCCCGGTGGCACTTCGTGCCCTGATAGAAGTCCTTGCTGGCCAGGTATGCGAAGTTCGCCGCGATGCACGGTGACTTCGCCAGGTCCATCTTGACCTTGATGTCACCGAGGTTCGTGCTGATCGTGAGGATCTGCGTGCCGGAGCGCGGGTGCCCGCTCGTGGGCGGGGTGCCCACGTCCTTGACCGGTGGCGCGGGCGACGGCGCGGGGGAGGCGCTGGGATCCGGCCACGGGTTCCACACGCAGCCGGGGTCCGTCGCCGGGGTGGACGGCTGCGCCGCGGGCTGGCCCTGCTCGTCGTCACCCCCACGGGTGAACACCCAGACCGAGCCGAGGATGAGCAGCAGTACGGCCACCCCGGCGGCGACGGAGATCTGGATCTGGCGTCGGCGCCGGGCGGCCTCCGCCCGGGCGGCCATCTCCCGCTCCAACCTGGCCCGCGCCGCCGCGCGCTGCCGATCCGTGCTGGGGCTCACGGTGCCGGTCCTCCTGTCGTCGCTCGTGTCGGTGTGCTACGGGAAACCTCGATGCGCTGCTGGTCCGACCGGTCCCACCAGGCGTGCGGCGCCGCAGCGCCCTAGCTCGACCGCGGTGACGTGGACGGCGACACGGCCGGGGCCGGGCTCGGCGAGCTGGGCGGCGCCAGAGTGGTCGGCTGCGGGGTGTGCTGCACCTCGCTGACGGTCAGCGACCGGATGGTGGCGTCGTTCTTCGGCTTGCCGCCGCCCGGGCTCGGTTCGTAGGAGCCGTCGTGGCCGCCGCTGGCGATCTTCTCGATCACCTCGAGGCCCTTGGTCACCCGTCCGAAGATCGTGTAGTTCGGGGGGAACGGGCTGTCCCGGTAGACGATGAAGAACTGGCTGCCGTTCGTGTTCGGCCCGCTGTTCGCCATCGCCAGCGTCCCTTTCGGGTAGATCACGGTGCCGTCGGGGGCCGACGGCGACGGGCTGGCGCTCGGGGCCGCGCTCCCGCTGGGCGACGGGCTGGCGTTCGGGGCCGGGGTCACGCCGGGCGTCGGGCTCGGGCCCGCGGTGGCCGACGCGGTCGGTTCCGGTGCCGTCGGCAGGTTCTCGTCGGCGAACGTGTACGCCGGCCCGCCGCTGCCCGTGCCCGACGGGTCGCCGCACTGCAGGACGTAGGCGCCGCTGTCGACCAGGCGGTGGCAGGTGGTGTTGTCGAAGAAGCTCTGGTTCGCCAGGTACGCGAAGCTGGCGGCGGTGCAGGGGGCCCGGGAGAGGTCCAGCTCGGCCTCGACGACCCCGGCGGCGAACGTGATGGTCATCGTGCGGGTGCCGGACGCGGCGATGTCAAGGGTGGGCGGGGTGCCCACGTCCTTGGTGTTGTCGTCCGGCGTCTTCGGGTTCCACACGCAGTCCTGGGCCGCGGCCGGTGGTGGCGGCTGCTCCTTTCCGGAGAACACGCCGGCGCGCCAGGAGACGAAGCCGACCACGAGCAGGACCGCCACGGCGACGGTCACCGCGGCGGAGATCTGCCGTCGGCGCCGCTCTGCCGCGGCTCTGCGGACCATCTGGCGGTGGTACTTCGCCCGCGCCAGCTCGCGCTGCCGCTTCCTGCTGGAAGGCACGAGTGCTTCCCTCCCTGTCGCCCGGGGGTGTCGCGCGTGGTGTTCGACACCGCGCCCGAGCGAGTGTACGGGCATTACCTGGGATCCGGGGGAGCGAGGATAGGCTGTCGGGGCGGGGCCAGGGCGAAGAGAGGGGATTGGCACACGTGCGCGCTTCGGGGCTGTTCGTGGCGGCCGTACCGGCCGACGCGTTCGGGACCAACTGCTACGTGGTCGCGACCGCGCCGGGCGAGCAGTGTGTCGTGATCGACCCGGGCATCGGCGTGATCGACCGCCTCGACGCCGTGCTCGAGGAGCACCGGCTGCACCCCGTCGCGGTGCTGCTCACCCACGGGCACCTCGACCACACGTTCTCGGTCGCGCCGGTGTGCGGCGCGCGCGGCATCACCGCCTACATCCATCCCGAGGACCGGGAACTGCTCGCCGACCCCGCCAAGGGCCTGTCCGCCGACCTGAGCCAGCTGTTCGGCGGGCGCCTGCCGTACGCCGAGCCGGAGGACGTCGCCCCGCTGACCGACGGCGCCACGCTGCCGATCGCCGGGCTCGAGTTCACCATCGACCACGCCCCGGGCCATACCCGCGGGTCGGTGCTGTTCCACACGCCCGGCAGCGACGCCCCGCTGTGCTTCTCCGGGGACGTCCTGTTCGCCGGCTCCATCGGACGCACCGACCTGCCGGGCGGGGACCACGCGGCGATGCTCGCCAGCCTGCGCGACAAGGTGCTGCCGCTGCCCGACGAGACGCAGGTCCTGCCCGGCCACGGACCCGCGACCACGATCGGTCGGGAGCGCGCGACCAACCCGTACCTGCGCATGGTGGCGGAGGACGTCGGCGCGCGCCCGACCGGACCGACCCGAGGCTGGTAGCTGCCCGCAAGGCCGTTCAACCCGAGGCTGGTAGACCCACATGAGCAGACCGACTCCCCTCTCCGGATTCCCGGAGTGGCTGCCGCCGCAGCGCATGATCGAGCAGCAGGTGCTCGACCGGCTGCGGCGGACCTTCGAGCTGTACGGCTTCGCGCCGCTGGAGACGCGCGCGGTCGAGCCGCTGGACCAGTTGCTGCGCAAGGGCGAGACCTCCAAGGAGGTGTACGTCCTGCGCCGCCTGCAGGCCGACCCCGAGGACCCGGGCGACGTGGGGCTCGGGCTGCACTTCGACCTGACCGTGCCGTTCGCCCGGTACGTGCTGGAGAACGCCGGCAGGCTGCAGTTCCCGTTCCGGCGGTACCAGATCCAGAAGTGCTGGCGCGGCGAGCGCCCGCAGGAGGGCCGCTACCGGGAGTTCCTGCAGGCTGACATCGACGTGGTGGACCGGGGCACGCTGTCGAACCACTACGAGGTGGAGCTGCCGCTGGTCATCGCGGACGCGCTGCGCGGGCTGCCGCTGCCGCCGATCCGCATGCACGTCAACAACCGCAAGCTGTCGCAGGGCTTCTACCGAGGGCTGGGGCTGCCGGACCCGCTGGAGGCGATCCGCATCGCCGACAAGCTCGACAAGATCGGGCCGGCGGCGGTGACCGCCGAACTCGTCGCCACCGGCGCGACCGAGGCGCAGGCGAAGGGGGTGCTCGCGCTCGCCGAGATCTGCACCCCGGACGCCTCGTTCGCCGACCGGGTCGCCGCGTTGGGGGTCACCGACCCGCTGCTCGACGAGGGCCTGGCGGAGCTCGCGGCGGTGGTGGAGGCCGCCGCCGAGCACGCGCCCGGGCTGCTCGTCGCCAACCTCAAGATCGCGCGTGGGCTGGACTACTACACCGGCACGGTGTACGAGACGGAGCTGCTCGGGCACGAGAAGATCGGCTCGATCTGCTCCGGCGGCCGCTACGACAGCCTCGCCAGCGCCGGAGATGAGACGTACCCGGGGGTCGGGCTGTCGATCGGGGTGAGCCGGCTGCTCGGGCGGCTGTTCGGCACCGGAGCCTTGACGGTGTCGCGGGCCGTGCCGACGTGCGTGCTGGTGGCGTTGCCGCGCGAGGAGGACCGCCCCGCCGTCATGCGGACCGCCGCGGCCCTGCGCCGCCGGGGCATCCCCACCGAGGTGTCGCCCACCGCGGCGAAGTACGGCAAGCAGATCCGTTTCGCCGAGCGCCGGGGCATCCCGTACGTGTGGTTTCCGGGCGAGCCGGACAGCGTCAAGGACATCCGCTCCGGCGAGCAGGTCGAGGCCGACCCGACACAGTGGACCCCACCGGACGCGGACCTCTGGCCCACGATCAGCGGGGCGCAGCCCGTCGGCGAGCCCTGACGGACAACCCGCCGGGCCCGGCCGGTGCGGTCCGCAACGGCCCGCCGGGTGGTGTCGACGGCCTGTCACGTGTACCGCATGATGTGTCGGGACCGCGTACGACGGGCGATCAACCACCCCTGTGGGAGGCGCAGCATGACCGGAAAGCTCTCCGTCAATGGTGCCCGGTTGCGCGCGGACCTCGAGGCGCTCGGCCGCATCGGTGCGGTGCCGGGAGGCGGCGTCAGCCGTACCTCCTTCTCGGCCAAGGACGCGCAGGCACGGGCGTGGTACCGGGCGCGGTGTGCGGAGGCGGGCCTGCGCGTCGAGGTCGACGGCATCGGCAACATGTTCGTCTCGCCCCCCGACGAGCCGGAGGAGCTGGCGGCCCGGCCGGCCGTCTGGTCGGGGTCGCACATCGACACCGTCCCGAACGGCGGCCGTTTCGACGGCGCGCTCGGCGCTCTCGCCGCGCTGGAGTGCGTGCGGCGGCTGCACGAGGAGAAGGTGCCGCTGGCTCGGCCGGTGCGCGCAGTGGTGTACTCCGACGAGGAGGGCAACTACGCGCACCTGCTCGGTTCGAGCGCGCTGGTGCGGGGGTTCACCAGGGCGGAGCTGGAGGCGCTCACCGGGCGCGACGGCGACCGGTTCGTCGACACCTTCGTGGCGGCCGGGTGGGATCTCGACCGGGCGACGCAGACCAGGGTCGACCCGGGGCGGGTGCACGCCACGGTCGAGCTGCACATCGAGCAGGGGCCCGAGCTGGAGCGGCTCGGCCACCAGATCGGCGTGGTCACGGCGATCGTCGGCCTCGGCGGCGGCTCCGTGACGTTCCACGGCCGGGCCGACCACGCCGGTACGACGCCGATGACGATGCGCAGCGACGCGCTGATCGGGGCCAGTGCGCTGATTGTGCGGTTGCCGGAGATCGCCCGCTCGGTCAGCGACCGTGCGGTGATCACCGCCGGGATCATCAGCGTGGCGCCGGGCGGCGCCAACGTCGTGCCCGAGACGGCCACGTTCAGCCTGGACTTCCGCGATCTGGAGCAGGCCCGGGTGGAGGAGCTGGCCCGAGCCATCACCGCGGCCGCACACGAGGTGGCGCAACGGTATGGTCTGCGGGTCGACGTGGACCTGGAGCCCTCGATCCCACCGTGCCAGTTGGACAGCCGGATCCAGCAGATCATCGAGGATGCCGCTGCCGCCCGGGGCCTCGCCGTCAGTCACCTGCCGTCGGGAGCCGGGCACGATTCGCAGAACCTGGCGAGGCTGGCCCCGACGGGAATGATCTTCGTGCCCAGCGTCGGCGGCCGCAGCCACTGCCCCCAGGAGTACACCTCCTGGGAGGACGTGGAGAACGGCGCGAACGTGCTGCTCGACACGATCGTCGCGCTCGCCGGCTCGTGACGGCCGCCGGCCCCACCACTGCGATGCCTCGTTCGCTGCCGTCGTAACCGTCGGTACCTCCGGTTAGCGTCCGTGGCATGCACGACGACGAGGCTGTGGCTGTCGAGTTCCGGGCGATGATGCGGTCCATCCTGCGGCACGAGAAGGCCGGTGAGGACACCCTCAACCAGGTGTTCGCGCTGGTAAAGCGCTGGAGCAACGGGTATCTCACCGACGCCGAGCTGAGGGTGGCGCTGCGGCGGCTCCACGGCGAGCCGGTCGACCTCGACGACCCCCGGGACGTGGCTGACGAATTCGCCTCGATGCGGTACGGCAGCTACGGCGAGGCCAGGATCCCGCCCCGCGAGCGAGCCCGCAGCCGGGCGATCGCCAGGTTCGCCGCGAACGCCCGCCGGTTGAGGGACGGCGACATCACCCGCGAGGAGTTCGAGCGGATCCTCGGTGACAGCGGCGGGGCCCGCTAGATCTGACCGGGTGCGTGGCCGGTGCGCTCGGTTGCACGAGGTCGGCAGACGTCCGCTCCCGCCGCTGGCCGGCGGACAGGTGAAGCGATGGCGGCGGACTGGGGTGTGGGCCACGATACGGGTGCCGGACACCGGCCTGCCGGAGCGGTTGGGAGAATGTCCGGGCAGCCGAACGCCCAGAAGGAGCGACCGTTGATCCGTACCCGTGAAGCCGGCACCCTGCGCGTGACCGACGCCGGCACGACCGTGACCCTGGCCGGTTGGGTGGCCCGCCGCCGCGACCACGGTGGGGTGATCTTCGTGGATCTGCGGGACGCGTCGGGCGTGGTGCAGGTGGTGTTCCGGGAGGGCCCGGCCGCCGAGGCCGCGCACCAGTTGCGCAGCGAGTTCTGCGTGCGCGTCGTTGGCGCGGTCGAGCGCCGCCCGGCCGGCAACGAGAACCCCGACCTGGCCACCGGCGAGATCGAGGTGATCGCCGCGGAACTGGAGATCCTCTCCGAGGCCGCGCCGCTGCCGCTGCCGATCGACGACCAGGTCGAGGCCGGCGAGGAGGTACGGCTCAAGTACCGCTACCTGGACCTGCGGCGCTCGGGCCCGGCGCGGGCGCTGCGGCTGCGCTCGGCCGCGAACCGGATCGCGCGCACAGTGCTCGAGCGCCACGGCTTCGTGGAGATCGAGACCCCGACGCTGACCCGGTCGACCCCGGAGGGCGCGCGCGACTTCCTCGTGCCGGTGCGGCTGCGCCCCGGCACCTGGTACGCCCTGCCGCAGTCCCCGCAGCTGTTCAAGCAGCTGCTCATGGTCGCCGGGATGGAGCGGTACTACCAGATCGCCCGCTGCTACCGGGACGAGGACTTCCGCGCCGACCGGCAGCCGGAGTTCACCCAGCTGGACATCGAGATGTCGTTCGTCAGCCAGGACGACGTGATCGCGCTGTCCGAGGAGATCGTCGCCGCGCTGTGGCGGGAGCTGGCGGGCCACGAGATCTCCACCCCGATCCCGCGCATCACGTGGCACGACGCGATGGCGCGGTACGGGTCGGACAAGCCGGACCTGCGCTACGGGCTGGAGCTGACCGAGCTGACCGAGTACCTGCGCGGCACCGAGTTCCGGGTCTTCGCAAGCGCGATCGAGGCCGGCGGCTACGTCGGGGCGGTCGTGATGCCCGGCGGCGCGGGACAGACCCGCAAGGAGCTCGACGGCTGGCAGGAGTGGGCCCGGGCGCGGGGCGCGCGCGGCCTGGCGTACGTGCTGCTGGACGCGGAGACCGGCGAGGCGCGTGGCCCGGTCGCCAAGAACCTCTCCGAGGCGCACCTGCGGGGCCTCGCCGACGCGGTGGGCGCCAAGCCCGGCGACGCCATCTTCTTCGCGGCGTCGACCGACCGGCGGGCGGCGCAGGAGCTGCTCGGCGCGGCCCGCCAGGAGATCGCCCGGCGGGTCGGCCTGATCGACGAGAACGCCTGGGCGTTCTGCTGGGTGGTCGACGCGCCGCTCTTCGAGCCGCTGGTTGACGACTCGGGCCGGCAGATCGGCTGGACGGCGGTGCACCACCCGTTCACGTCGCCGACGGCCGAGTGGGTCGACCGGTTCGAGGAGGCGCCGGACCGGGCGCTCGCGTACGCGTACGACATCGTCTGCAACGGCAACGAGATCGGCGGCGGGTCGATCCGTATCCACCGGGCCGACGTGCAGCGGCGGGTGTTCGACCTGCTCGGCATCACGCAGGAGGAGGCCAACGAGAAGTTCGGTTTCCTGTTGGAGGCGTTCCGGTACGGGCCGCCGCCGCACGGAGGCATCGCGTTCGGTTGGGACCGCATCTGCATGCTGCTCGCCGGCGCTGACTCGATCCGTGAGGTGATCGCGTTCCCGAAGACCCGCGGCGGCTACGACCCGCTGACCGGGGCGCCGACCCCGATCACCGCGCAGCAGCGGGCCGAGGCCGGCGTGGACGCCCAGCCGAAGCCGCCGCACCCGGGTACGTCCGGCGTGGCGGTGCCGGTCGAGCCATCCCGCTGACCGAACTGTCCGGGCTAGGTCCCGGTCGATATGGAGTAGCCGGCGTCGGTCCATATCCGGCGGCACGGCGAAAGCGCGCGTGTTGCGGTGAGTGATTTCGGCGCGTGGGGAGACCTGCGTTGACCTTGCGCCGTGGTTCCGGTCCGTGACGCCATTGACGCATTCAGTTCTATTGACCTATGTTTTCGTGCACGTCTGCTCGGTCTTGGTTGGGGAGGCATGCGTGGCCAGGGCTTGCGGGCGTCGTGGTGGCGGATCAACTGGGGTCTCACGGAGGTTGCTCGCATTGTGCCCGTCTCCGCTCCTTCGGGACTTGGGATCGCAGTTGAATGGGAAGGAAGTCGACGGCTTGAGGTGAGGTTTTCGGAGCTCGAAATTATCGCATCCGAAAAGGTGGAGCCTCGGGCATGACGGCTGTGGAGCGAGTTAGACCACCCTTGCTTGCGATGTAACTGTCCGTCATGAAGGTCGCCTTCTCGCTGGACTCTGATTCGGCGATCGCCGACGCGTGGGCCAGCCAGCAGCCGCAGACCGCTGATGTCCGTGATCCTGTTGTGGGCGTCCCGGCTGCGGCAAGACTACGATCGCCTACCTCGTCGCCGGGGCGGCCGGCGGTTCGTAGGGCCAGGGATTGGTTCGGCATGCCGCCAGACGGCGTGCTCACGAAGCGCGAGGAAATAGATATTGTGAGGTTCGATCCCAGCACGAAGTACGTCGGCGTGATGGCGAAGGACGGTACGCCGAAGACCTTCTATATCCTTGATCGGCCAAGCATGGCGGTAAGTTGAACTTGGATTACTTCACCCGATGAGCGGCTTGTATGTCGCGTCTGTGGACTTGTCCAGGCTGAACCGCCATGGGGGGAGGACGAGGCGACTCCCTCTTTCGACATCTGCGACTGTTGCGGTGTCGAGTTCGGTTATGAGGACGGACGCTTCCCGCCGTAATGCGCTAGAGGGAAGCCTGGATAAAGGCGGGCGCAAGATGGCTCAACCCTAGGATGCGACCAGCTGATTGGGACCTCGATCGCCAACTGGCGAACATACCCGCAAAATGGCGGGCATGAGACGAGGCTGGAGCAGGCAGCGGCCGCACTGCTGGCCGACCGGCCGCGGCTGACCGCTCAGTCGTGGTCCTCTCCCAGGCCAACCTGGAGCTCACGTGACCGCGCACGAAGCTCAAGGGCCTTGTGTGCAACCAAGAGATCATCGATGTGTGGCCCCGGAACAGGGATGCGGATCGAGGCCAACGTCGGCAGCATGGCGATGTGCCCGACGTCGCGTGGGATGAGGTAAGGGAGTGGTTCGACCCTGAGACGAACGGTGTCCTACCGGATGTGCACGTACCGGAGACGACGGTTGCCGATTGGCAGGCCGTTGTGGATCTCGTTCGGTCCAAGGGGTGGGCTTACGAGTACGCGGTCGACGGGCGGGTGGTTCGCATGCCGCACCTGGTTGAGGACATGCTGCGGCTGCGGGATGAGGCAACCGTGACGCTGAAGGTGTGGCCGTTGCCCGAGGTGCTTGCGATCTTCTGGCCCTACATGGCTGAGCAGATCGACTTTGATGTTGATCTGAGGGAGTTGCAGGGCCAGCAGCGCTTGGACGTGTTGTGCCAGTTCATGAAGGCTCTCGGCCGCAGGCTAGGCAAGCCGGTGGTGATGACCGCTGAGGGCGGCGAATCTGTGCCGTTGATCGCGTACGAGGTGGAACGCGACCGGGTGGTGGTTGTCGCTGACGGTTGATCATGCTGCAGCAACTTGGGCTGGCCTGGGTTGGTAGGGGATCTTGTTGCGGAGCATGGCGGAAGGACATCAACCCGACGGCGGGCCAGGCAGATGAGAGCGCCGTTGTGTGGTGGGCTGACCCTGAGGCCTCTGGGCGGGCATCTGATTATCAGATAGTCTGCCGTTATGCGGACCATGACGGCCACCGAGGCATCGCGGAAGTTCTCCGACCTCCTCGACGCGATCGAGCGTGGCGAGACCATCATGATCACGCGGGGCAACCGTGCGGTGGCCGAGATCCGGCCGGCCAGGCGTCGCACCGGGGCCGATCTGCGGGCCGCGCTTGCGGACATCCCGCCGCCGGATGACCGTTTTGAGGAGGACATCGCTGAGGCCAGGGCCCTGCTCACGGCGGAGGATCGTGACCCGTGGGCCGACGCCTGATCTTAGACACGAACGTTCTCATCGCGTATGAGCGGGGCAGCATCGATCGGGCGGCTTTCGATGACGACGAGCTGGCGGTTGCGGCACTGACCATTGCGGAGTACCGGGTCGGGATCGAACTGGCAGACTCGGCCGCTCGCGCCGCTGCTCGGTCCCGGGCGCTCGCGGCGATCATGTCGGCGATAGCGGTGCTGGAATACACAGAGGTGACGGCGGTTCACCATGCGCGCCTGATCGCGCACGCGCGCAAGACGGGCACGCCGCGAAGTGCCCACGACCTGATCATCGCGGCGCACGCGGCCGAGTCCGGCCGAACGCTGGTGAGCCTCGACGACAAGGCGCGATTCAGCGATCTTCCAGGAGTCGTCGCCATCGCAGCGCGATAAGTCGCCAAGGCAGGTCAGCCAACGTCTCCGGCCTTTTTGGCGGCCATTGCTTGCCCGGCGCGGCCGACCGCCGGTGCTAGATCCCGCTGTGGTGGATTGATGATCGCCGGTAAAGGGTAGGTTCGGCGTACCTACCCAATTCCCCCGGGAGGACGCGATGTTCGCGATCATCGCAGCGGTCATCTTCGGGATCGCGCTGCTGCTCGATCTCCTCGACACCAACCTCGGCGCCTCGGACCTGCTGAACAACACCACGCTGCTGACCGCCGGCCTGCTGTGCCTCGCCCTGCACCTGGCCGGGGTCCGCACCCGCTGGCGGCGGGGTCGCTCCTTCCGTCGCCGCTAGTCTTCTTGTCGCTCTGAGTCTCGCCGCCGTTTCTCACCGTAACCGAGCGGCGCCATTTTGCCGAGTACCCTGCCCCGCCGAGTAGGGTGCAACGGTGGACGCGGTAGGGCTCTTCGAGATCGGTACGGGCGACGGGCCCGTGGCCGGCGCGTCGCTGGGCCCACCCCCGCCGGACGCGCCGCTGGCCGTGCGCATGCGGCCGCGCACGATCGACGAGCTTGTCGGGCAGGACCACCTGCTCGGGCCGGGGGCGCCGCTGCGCCAACTCGTGGGTGGCGTGGCCGCACAGGCCGGCGCTCCGCCGATGTCGGTGATCCTGTGGGGGCCACCCGGCTGCGGCAAAACCACGATCGCCTACCTCGTCGCCGGGGCCACCGACCGGCGGTTCGTCGCGCTCTCCGCGCTCAACGCCGGGGTCAAGGACGTGCGGGCGGTGATCGACTCCGCCCGCCGCGAGCGCCGGGCAGGCGGCCCGCCGACTGTGCTGTTCATCGACGAGGTCCACCGGTTCAGCAAGACACAGCAGGACTCTCTGCTCGCCGCCGTCGAGGACCGCACGGTCATCCTGCTCGCCGCGACCACCGAGAACCCGTACTTCTCCGTCATCTCGCCGCTGCTGTCACGGTGCGTGCTGCTCACCCTGCAGCCGCTGGACGACGACGCCGTCCGTACCCTGATCAAGCGCGCACTCACCGACGAGCGCGGCCTGGGTGGTGCGGTCACCCTCACCGCCGAGGCCGAGGACCACCTGGTACGCCTGGCCGGCGGCGACGTGCGCAAGGCGTTGACCGCGCTGGAGGCGGCGGCCGCGTCCGCGGCGGCCAGGGGCGTGTCGGAGATCGATCTCGCCACCGCTGAGCAGGCGGTCGACGTGGCCGCGGTGCGCTACGACCGCGACGGCGACGGCCACTACGACGTGACGAGCGCGTTCATCAAGAGCATGCGGGGCTCGGACGTGGACGCCGCACTGCACTACCTGGCGCGGATGCTGGTCGCCGGGGAGGACCCCCGGTTCATCGCCCGCCGCTTGATCATTTTTTCCAGTGAGGACGTCGGCATGGCCGACCCGACCGCCCTGCAGACCGCCGTGGCGGCCGCGCAGGCGGTCGAGCACGTCGGGCTGCCCGAGGCGCAGCTCAACCTCGCCCACGCCGTCGTGCATCTCGCCACGGCGCCCAAGTCCAACGCGGTCACGACGGCGATCGGCGCGGCGCTCGCCGACGTGCGCGCCGGTCGCGGCGGGCCGGTGCCGCAGCACCTGCGCGACGCGCACTACCCGGGAGCGAAGGGGCTGGGGCACGGCCGGGGGTACCGGTACCCGCACGACGACCCGCGCGGGGTGGTGGCCCAGCAGTACCCGCCGGATGATCTGGTTGGGCGGGACTACTACCACCCGACCGGGCACGGCGCGGAACGTATCCTCGCCGACCGGGTGCAGAAGCTGCGCCGCGCGGTACGCAACGAGCGGCCGGTCGGCGACAGCACCTCGACCGAGGAGGGAGACGAGTGAGGCGGGGCGGTTCTGAGCTGCCCGGCGACGGCAACGAGCCGCAGGACGGTGCCGAGCGCGGTCGCCGGTCGCGCGGCCGGCGCTGGGGTCGCGGCGAGCCGGAGCAGATCCCTGAGGAGGAGCTCGGCTGGATCGCCGACCTGCGCAGCGCCCGGGAGCAGAAGGTGGACATCGGCCCCGGCACGCCCATGCCTGACGAGGAGCCTCTGCCGCGGCGCCGCCCCACCAGCGGCCCACCGTCGGCCGAACCGCGTCGGCCGACGAGCGGGCCGCCGTTGGGGGAGCCGCGTCGGCCGACCAGCGGACCGCCAGCACGTGAGCCGTCCCGTCCGGCGCCCTCCGAGCGCCGCCCGTCCCCCGCGGAGGGCACGGCCGCGGGCCGCCACAGCAGGGACATGGACGCGAGCCGGCACGGCGAGCCCGACGGGGGCCGCCGCTCGGTCAGCGACCGTGGTCGGCACAGCGCCGGGGAGGGCGGTCGTCACAGCGCGACCGAGGATGCACGCCGTGGCGTATCGGACGGTGGCCGTTTCGGCACTGCGGCGGCCGGGCGACATGGAGCGGCGGAGAGCGGGCGACCCGGCGGACCGGACGGCGGCCGCCGGAGCACGCCCGACGGCGGCCGGCACGGGGCAGCCGAGACCGGGTGGCGGGGCGGTCGGGAAGGCGGCCGGCACGGGGCGGCCGAGCGGGCTGCGGCCGGTGACCCCGCAGCACGTTCCGCGACCACGCCCGAGGGGCGCCGCGGTGGGCCAGCGCCGGCGGCCCCGCGGGTGCCCGAGCCACCAGCGGTCCCCCCGAACCGGCCGGGCGGCGGCGTACCGCCGCAGGGGCCCGGGGGGCCGGTACCCGGACCGGGCGGCGGCCTGCGGGACCGGGGCCAGGCGCCCGGCAGCCGGTTCGTGCCGCTGCGCGGCGTGCTCCGCGGGCGGGGTCAGCCACCCGCCGGGAACCCGCACGGCGTGCCACCGGCCGCCGGCCCGGTCGAGACCACGCCCGCGCCGCCGGGGCCTCGCGGCCCGGTACCTCCGGCGCGCGACACGGCCACCGGCACGCCGGCCACGCCGGAGGGCCGGCGCGGCTTCCTGCGAGGCCGCCGCGACCCGGTCAGCCCACCGCCGCCGCGAGGCGACCTCAACCCGGCCCCGCCGCCGCCCGTCGGGGCGCCACCCGGCTCGCCCGTCGTACCGCGGTCCCCGGCCGCTCCGCCACCCGGCTCCCCGGTGGCGCCCCGGTCGCCGGCCGCTCCCCGGACGGGCACCGTGCCGCCGGGGCGCGTTGGCCAGAGCCCGCCTCAGCCACCGCCGCGCGCCGAGGGTGCCCCGGAGACACCGCGGCGCACAGAGGGCGGCTCCGCGGTCCCGCGGCGGGGCGACGGCGGGCCTGGGCGGCGCGGGGACACGCCACCGCCGCCCGCGGCGTCCGCCCCGGCCGGCCCCCACGTGCCACCGGGACCTCCGCCGTCCGGCCAGCGTCGCCCGCCGGGCCCCGCGGGCGCGGCGCGTCCGCATGCTCCGGTCGGCCCGGGCGGGTCCGCGAGCCCGCCGCAGCGGCCGGACCGGGCCTCGACGGGCGAGCAGGACCGGGTCGCCGATCAGGCGGGCGCGGGCGTACGGCCCGGGGCGCCCCGCCGGTCCGTGCCGGTGGAGCACATCGTCGGGCGGTTGCGGGCCGGTGGGCGCGCCGAACTGCGCCGGCAGTTGCGGGAGGTCGAGCGGTGGCGGCGGCTGACCATCGTGGCGGTCGTGTTCCTGCTGCTCGGCGCCTACCCGGCGTATCTGGTGCTCCAGACGGCCACCCGCGACCAGGTGCTCAACTCCCTGGACACCCTGGCCGTGCCCGCCTGGGCGGCCGGCGAACCCACCGACGCGGTCTTCGGCAGCCGCTGGTGCTTCCGTGAGTGCCGCTTCCGGGAGCGCTCGCTGATCTCGCAGCGCAGTCCCGAGGAGACCGCGCAGGTCTACGAGCGGGTGCTCAGCGAGGCGGGCTGGCAGCGCTGGCACGTGGACCGGTGCCCCGAGCAGGAGGTGCCCGGCTTCTACAGTTGCTGGCGGCGCGACGAGTACACCCTGGACCTGTGGGTGCGCGAGCCTGCCTGCGCGTTCGACCCGCTGCGCAACCGACCCACCGTCGGGCCCGAGCCCGCCGAACCGGCCACCGATCCAGCCGCCGATCCGTCGGCCGACCCGTCGGCCTCGCCGGATCCCGGCGCGGACGACTGCACCGGCGCCGCGGTCACGATCAAGGTACGCCTGGGGATCGCGGACGACCGGCTGCGCGGCGGCACGCCTCCACCGCCGCCCGAGGATCCCGACTTCCCCACCCTCGTTCCGTCGCTCCTGCCGGAGCCGACGGGCGTACCGGGCTGACGCGTCGAGCGCTCGACGTCGCGGTCCGTGGGTCGGCCAGCGCTCCGTAGGTTTGGTCAGGTTGTCTGCCCGGCTGACCCACGGAGTGCCGTAATGTCCCGTACCTTCACGGAAGGTAGGGTCTGGACGGTGGGCGGCGTGACGGCGCCCGGCATGGGGGTGGCCGCGGGGCCGCTCACCGGTTTCGCGAGGAGGATTGGCGTGTCTGTTGGCGAGATCGCGGCGGTGGTCGCGACCGGCGCGTTCGTCGTGCTCGTGCTGCTGCTCGCCGTGCCGATCCTGCGGCTGCGGCACACCCTGGACGCGGCGACCAGGGCGATCAACGACCTCAACGAGCGCACCGGCCCGCTGCTTGCCAATGTCAACACCACCATCGACAACGTGAACACCGCGCTCGGCCAGGTGCACACCTCGCTCGACGGGGTCAACCACCAGCTGGCTCGGCTCGACGCCATCACCGGGCACGCCCAGCAGGTCACGGCGAACGTCGCCAACCTGGCCACCGTGGTGAGCGCCGCCGCGGCCAGCCCGCTGGTGAAGGTCGCCGCCTTCGGCTACGGGGTACGCAAGGCGACGGCCGCCCGGCGCCGAGCCGAGGAGGAGCGGGAGGTCCGCGAGACGCTGCGGGAGCGGCGCCGGCAGGGGCGGAGATTCGGCCGGTGATGAAGAGACTGTTCTGGCTCGGCGCGGGGCTCGCGATCGGCGCGCTGGTGGTGCGGGCGGTGACGAAGCGGGCCGAGGCGTTCACGCCGCGGGGTATCGTCGCGGGGCTGAGCGAGTCGGCGGGTAATCTGCTCGATTCAGTGCGGGCGTTCGTGGACGATGTCCGGGAGGGGATGGCCGAGCGCGAAGCGGAGATCCACGCCGCCTTCGCCGAGGGCGTCCCGCTCGACGACACCACGCCCGGCGACGAGGACGCCGACTGGTACGGGCAGGAAGGCAAGTACAGCTGATGCGCACCGCGGAGATCAAGCGACGGTTCCTGGCGCACTTCGAGGCGAACGGCCACACGGTGGTGCCGAGCGCTCCGCTGCCCGCGATCGACGACCCGAACCTGCTGTTCATCAACGCGGGCATGGTGCAGTTCGTCCCGTACTTCCTCGGTCAGCGCACCCCCGAGTTCCGCCGGGCGGCCTCGGTGCAGAAGTGCCTGCGCACGCCGGACATCGACGAGGTCGGCAAGACCAGCCGGCACGGCACCTTTTTCCAGATGAACGGCAACTTCTCCTTCGGCGACTACTTCAAGGAGGGTGCGATCTCCCTGGCGTGGGAGCTCGTCACCAAGCCGGTCGCCGAGGGCGGGTTCGGCCTGGACCCCGAGCGCATCTGGGCGACGGTGTACGTCGACGACGACGAGGCCCTCGACATCTGGCACCGGAAGGTCGGGCTGCCCCTGGAGCGGATCGTCCGCCGGGGCAAGAAGGACAACTTCTGGTCGATGGGCATCCCCGGCCCGTGCGGCCCGTGTTCGGAGATCTACCTGGACCGGGGCCCCGAGTACGGCCGGGAGGGCGGGCCCGAGGTCGACGAGGACCGCTACCTGGAGTTCTGGAACCTCGTCTTCATGCAGTACGAGCGGGGACCGGGCACCGACAAGGAGAACTACCCGATCCTGGGCGAGCTGCCGGCCAAGAACATCGACACCGGGATGGGCCTGGAGCGGATGGCGGCGATCATGCAGGGGGTGGACAACCTCTACGAGATCGACGAGGTGCGCCCGATCCTGGACCGCGCCGCCGAGCTCACCGGCAAGCGCTACGGCGCCCGGTCCGGGCACGCCGCGGCCGAGTCCCACCCGGACGACGTGCGGCTGCGGGTGGTCGCCGACCACGTGCGCACGTCGCTGATGCTCATCGGCGACGGCGTGACGCCGTCGAACGAGGGGCGCGGGTACGTGCTGCGGCGCATCATGCGCCGGGCGATCCGGGCGATGCGCCTGCTCGGTTGGCAGGAGGGTCCGTCGCTGCCGCACCTGCTGCCGGTGGCGCGCGACTGCATGGCGCCGTCCTACCCGGAGCTCGCGGCCGACTTCGACCGGATCTCGCAGTACGCGTACGGCGAGGAGGAGGCGTTCCTCGCCACCCTCAAGCAGGGCACGACCATCCTCGACGTGGCGATCGCGCAGACCAAGGCCGCGGGGCGGAACACGCTCGGCGGCGACCAGGCGTTCCTGCTGCACGACACGTACGGGTTCCCGATCGACCTCACCCTGGAGATCGCGGCGGAGCAGGGGCTGCGCGTCGACGAGGAGGGCTTCCGCCGGCTGATGGCCGAGCAGCGGGCCCGGGCGAAGGCCGACGCGCAGGCGCGCAAGACCGGCCACCTGGACCTGTCGGCGTACCGCGAGGTGCTCGAGCAGGGCGGCCCGGTGGAGTTCACCGGGTACGTCGAGGTGGCGCGGGAGTCCCGGGTCCGGGCGCTGCTCGGCACGGGCGGGCAGCAGCTCGCCGGGGCCGGGGAGGGTGACCTGGTCGAACTGGTCCTCGACGCCACCCCGTTCTACGCCGAGGGCGGCGGGCAGCAGGCGGACACCGGCGTGATCACGGTCGGCAGCGGCGAGCTCGAGGTGCTCGACGTGCAGAGCCCGGTGCCCGGACTGATCGTGCACAAGGCGCGGGTACGCCGCGGCGAGGTCCGTGCGGGTGAGACCGGGTACGCCGAGATCGACATCGCCCGGCGCCGCGCGGTCTCCCGGTCGCACACGGCGACCCACATGATCCACCAGACCATGCGCAACTTCCTGGGCGAGTCGGCGACCCAGGCCGGTTCGCTCAACGCGCCGGGCCGGCTGCGCTTCGACTTCAACACCCCGCGTGCCGTGCCGCCGGAGGTGCTGCGCGACGTCGAGCAGCAGGTCAACGAGGTGCTGATGAACGACCTGGAGGTGCGGGCGTTCGTCACCAGCCTCGCCGAGGCGCGCCGGATGGGCGCGATCGCGCTGTTCGGCGAGAAGTACGGCGACCAGGTGCGGGTGGTCGAGGTCGGCGACTACGCCCGGGAGCTGTGCGGCGGCACCCACGTGGCGCGCTCCGGCCAGCTCGGTCTCGTCAAGATCCTCCAGGAGTCGTCGGTCGGCGCCGGCGTACGGCGGCTCGAGGCGCTCGTCGGGATGGACGCGTTCGGGTTCCTGGCCCGCGAGCACCTGCTCGTGTCGCGGCTCGCCGAGCTGTACCGGGTGCCGCCCGACCAGGTCGCCGACCGGGTGGAGCAGACCGTCGCCCAGTTGCGCGACGCCGAGCGGGAGCTGGAGAAGCTGCGCGCCCAGCTGGTGCTCGCGGGCGCCGCGAGCCTGGCCGAGGCCGCGCGGGACGTGCGCGGGGTGGCCCTGGTGACGACCGAGGCGCCGGCGGGGGCGAGCGGCAACGACGTGCGCGCGCTCGCGCAGGAGATCCGCGGCAAGATCCCGGCGGCGCGGCCGGCGGTGGTGGCCGTGGCGGCCCGCAGCGGGGGCAAGGCGTCGCTGGTGGTGGCGGTCAACGCGGCGGCGCGGGAGCGCGGCCTGGAGGCCTCCGCTCTGGTCAAGACGGCCCTGTCGGGCCGGGGCGGGGGCAGCCCGGAGCTCGCCCAGGGCGGCGGGGCACCCGCGGACCAGGCGCCGGCCCTGCTGGCGGCCGTCGAGCGGGCGGTCGGCGAGGCGTGAGGGGCCGCTGGAGCGTGAGGGCCGGCGAGGCATGAAGGCCAGCGGGGCGTGACGGCCGGGCGTCCGCGGCGCGGCGTGCGGATCGGCGTGGACGTCGGTGCGGTACGCGTCGGCGTGGCGATCAGCGACCCGGACGGCATCCTGGCGACGCCGCTGGTCACGCTCGCCCGGGACACCTCGGGCGCCGGGCCGGGCAAAGCGGGCGGGGCGATGCCGTCCGACATGGCGACGATCGCCGAGATCGTGCGGGAGCACGGTGTCGTCGAGGTCGTCGTCGGGCTGCCCGTGACGCTCGCGGGCACCGAGGGTCCGGCCGCGGTACAAGCCCGGGCATATGCGGATCGTCTTCGCGAGGTGGTCGCGCCCACGCCGGTCGTGCTCGCGGACGAGAGGATGTCCACCGCGCTCGCAACGCGTAGGCTGTCCGAACGTGGCGTGCGGGGCAGACGGCGCCGAGCGGTCGTCGACCAGGCAGCCGCCGTGGAGATCCTGCAGAGCTGGCTAGACGCGCAGCGGAGACGAAGCGGATGATCGACGATCTCGAGCTGACGTTCGAGGAGTACCCGGACCGCGGGCGCCATCGGCGGCGCCGGGGCAACGCGCAGGGGACCACGAGGAAGAGGAAGAAGAAGCGGCGCGGGCGCGGCCGTACGTTCCTCGCGCTGTTCCTCGCGCTCGCGCTGCTGGGCGGCCTCGGTGGCGTCGCGTGGTTCGGCGTCGACCGCATCCGCGACCAACTGTTCGGCGCCCCCGACTACACCACGGCGGGCACCGGCGAGGTGCAGGTCGAGGTCAAGGAGAACGCGACCCTGACCGACATCGCAAACACGCTCTACCGGGCCGGAGTGGTGAAGAGCGCCAAGGCGTTCCTCGAGGCGACCGAGGATGAGCCGCGCAGCGCCAACATCCAGCCGGGCGTGTACAAGCTCCGCCTGCAGATGCGCGCGGCGGACGCGCTGGCGATGCTGCTCGACCTCAACAACAAGATTGTCAACGGAGTGACGATCAAAGAGGGAATGATGTCGTTCGACATCTACGCGGAGCTGTCGAAGCACACCGGCATCAAGGTCGAGGACTTCGTCGCCGCCGCCCAGGACCCGATCAAGCTGGGCGTCCCCGAGCACTGGTTCACGCGGGACGACGGCAGCAAGGTCACGCCGTCGATCGAGGGCTTCCTCTTCCCGGCCACCTACGAGTTCAGCCCGAACATGACGGCCGAGGAGATCCTCTCCCAGATGGTCAACAAGTTCCTCGCGGTGGCGACGGAGCTCAAGTTCGTGGACCGGGTGCGGACGGAGCGCAACATCGCGCCCTACGACGCGCTGATCGTCGCCTCGCTGGCCCAGGCCGAGGCGGGCAAACCGGAGGACTTCGGCAAGGTCGCCCGAGTGGCGTACAACCGGCTCTACAAGGAGAAGATGGAGCTCCGGTTCGACGTCACGATCAACTACTACCTGCGGTTGAAGGGCGGCCCGGGCAAGACATCGGACGAGCTGACCCAGGCCGACCTCAACGACGCGAGCAACCCCTACAACACGCACGTGCGCAAGGGCCTGCCCCCCACCCCGATCGGCAACCCCGGCGAGGCGGCGCTGCAGGGCGCGATGGACCCGCCGAAGGGTGACTGGCTCTACTTCGTGGCCATCGACAAGCAGGGCACGACGGCCTTTGCCGTGACGTACGAGGAGCACCAACGCAACGAGCGGATCGCGTGCCGGAACGGCGTGCTGACGTGCTGACGCGGCGGCGGGCGGCCGTGCTGGGCAAGCCCGTCGCCCACTCGCTTTCGCCGGTCATCCACAACGCCGGGTACGCCGCGGCGGGGCTGGCCGGCTGGTCGTACGTCGCGATCGAGTGCGCCGAGGCCGAGCTGCCCGGCCTCGTGGCGGGCCTGGGCCCCGAGTGGGCAGGGCTGTCGCTGACCATGCCGCTCAAGGAGGTGGCCCTCGCTGTGGCCGACGCCGCCTCGCCGCTGGCCACCACGCTCGGCGCGGCCAACACGCTGATCCGTCGCGACGGCGGGTGGTTCGCGGAGAACACCGACGCGGGCGGGGTGTGCGACGCGCTGCGCGGGGCCGGCGTCGCGCGCGCGGAGACGGTGGCGGTGCTCGGGGCCGGAGGCACGGCCCGCGCCGCGCTCGCCGCCGCGCGCGACCTCGGCGCCTCCTCGGTGACCGTGTACGCCCGGCGGGCGACGGCGGTGGACGAGCTGCGTCCGGTGGCGTCCGCGCTCGGGCTGAGGGTGTCTCATGTGGACTTCGCCGCCGCCGCCGAGGCGACCGCCGACGTGGTCATCTCGACGGTGCCCGCCGGTGCGGCCGACCCCCTCGCCACCGCGCTGCGCTGGCCGCCGGCGACGGTGCTGCTCGACGTGCTCTACCACCCGTGGCCCACACCCCTGGCCGCCGCCGCGGCGGCCGCGGGGTGCCGGGTGGTGTCCGGACTGGACATGCTGCTCGGTCAGGCCGTGCGTCAGTTCGAGCTGTTCACCGGGGTACCGGCGCCGGTGGTCGCGATGCGTGCGGCCCTCACGTCACACCGTCAGCGGCAGAACACGCACCCGTCCTGGCACTAGGATGGCGAGCCGTGGACGACACCCCTACCGTCGTCATCCCGGCGGTTCCCCACCCACGGTCCCCGCACGATGAGCCATCAGATCACGCAGGCGACCGTACGACGGTTCTGCCTGCCATTCCCGCGCCGCCGCCGGTGTTCGTCGATCCCAGCGGCCAGCGGCGCCGGCGCGTGCGGCGTGTCGTCGTCGGCCTCGGGTTGGTGGGAGTTGCGTACGCGGTGATGGTAGGGGCCAGCTTCGCCGGGGCACCGGTCAGCCCGAAGACCGTGCTGCCGTTCGTGGAAGAGAAACCGCAGCCGGCGCAGGCGCCTCCCGTGCAGCCACAGACCCTCGATCCCACACCCACACCGACAGCGACACCGGCACCGGCACCAACCGCTCAGGTCGGCGCCCGCACCGGTGCCGGCCGGTCCAGGGCGACGCCCGCGGGGCCGACGCCGTCCCGCGCGAACACCCCGACGCAGGCACCCGCCGGGACCACGCCCTCCGCTCCCAGCTCCAGCGAGCCGGACATCGAGCCGTCCGGCGCTGCGCAGGACGGCGTTGAGGAACTCGCATCGACGAGATTCGCTGGCTGATGTCAAGCGCGCCCACGAGTTCGCCCGTCTCCGTCGCGTCCGCAGGCGAGGCGACGCGAGGCACCGTACCGCGCGCTGTGCCGGGGCCGCACTGGGTGACGTTCGTCGCGCTGTTCCTCGTTCTGGCCAGCATCCTGCTGCTCGAAGCCTACGCGAGCGCGAAGTTCACCCCCGACAACCGACACCAGAGCGAGGCCCAGGACCGGGTGCCGGCCAGCGTCCTGACCGGTGGGCCCATCCTGAACACTACCGGTGAGAAACCGCAGTCGTACCGCCTGCCCGCACGGACGGTCGCGCTCACCTTCGACGACGGACCGGATCCGACGTGGACGCCCGAGGTGCTGCGGGTGCTGCGCCGGCACCAGGTGCAGGCGACCTTTTTCGTCGTCGGCACCCAGGTCGCCCGGCACTCGGACGTGGTCCGCCAGATCGTCGCCGAGGGGCATGAACTCGGCGTGCACAGCTTCACCCACCCCGACCTCGCCGTGTTGTCGCCCTGGCGGCGGCGGTTGGAGTACTCCCAGACCCAGTTGGCGATCGCGTACGCCGCCGGAGTGCGCACCTCCCTGCTGCGTTTCCCGTACTCGTCGCGCGCGGACGCGTACGACAACGCCGACTGGCCGCTGCTGCGGGAGGCCGGCGAGTTGGGCTACCTCACGGTGGTCAACGACACCGACAGCAAGGACTGGGCCCGACCTGGTGTGGACGCGATCGTGGCCAATGCCATGCCCCGCGACTACTCGGGCACGATCACGCTGTGGCACGACGCCGGCGGCGACCGGTCTCAGACCGTCGCCGCTCTGGACCACTACATCCCCCTGATGAAGGCCAGGGGCTACCGGTTCGTCACGGTCAGCGCAGGGCTCAACGCGGCGTTGGCCGAGGCCGGTGCCGAACACCGAATGGCCGCCCACACGTCCGCCACGTCGGCCGACCGCTGGCGCGGCGGCTTTCTGGTCTGGGCGATCCGGACCGCCGACGGGCTGCTCGATGTCCTCGCGATCCTCTTCGTCGTCGTCGGCGTGCTCACCTTCGGGCGCACCGTGCTGCTGTTCCTGTTCGCCGGCCGGCACGCGCGGCGTCGGCGTCGACCCGACTGGTCCTGGGGTCCGCCGGTCACCGACCCGGTCTCGGTGATCGTGCCCGCGTACAACGAGAAGGAGGGCATCGCCGCAACGGTCCGGTCCCTCGCCACGGGAAACCACCCCGGGGGCATCGAGGTGGTCGTCGTGGACGACGGCTCCACCGACGGCACCGCCGACATCGTCGAGAGCCTCGGGCTGCCGAACGTGCGGCTGGTGCGCAAACCCAACGCCGGCAAGGCGAGCGCCCTGAACACCGGGGTGGCGCTGGCGCGCCACGACCTGCTGGTGATGGTGGACGGCGACACCGTCCTCGAGCCCGAATCGGTCCACCGGCTGGTCCAGCCGTTCGCCGATCCCCGCGTGGGGGCGGTCGCCGGCAACGTCAAGGTCGGCAACCGGCGCAACCTCGTCGCCCGGTGGCAGCACATCGAGTACGTCATCGGGTTCAATCTCGACCGCCGCCTCTACGAGCTGCTCGGCTGCATGCCGACCGTGCCCGGCGCGATCGGCGCGTTCCGGCGCAAGGCCGTGGTCGAGGCCGGCGGCATCTCCGACGACACGCTCGCGGAGGACACCGACATCACGATGGCGCTCAACCGGGCCGGCTGGCGGGTGGTGTACGAGGATCGCGCCACGGCGTGGACCGAGGCCCCGGCGACGCTGGGCCAGCTGTGGCGGCAGCGGTACCGGTGGAGCTACGGCACCATGCAGGCGATGTGGAAGCACCGGCGGGCGCTGTTCGAGGACGGACCGTCGGGGCGATTCGGGCGCGTCGGCCTGCCGTTCCTGGCCCTGTTCGGGGTGGTGCTGCCGCTGTTCGCCCCGGTGATCGACCTGCTCGCCCTGTACGGCCTGTTCTTCCTGGACCGCACCGAGACGGCGCTGGCCTGGCTCGGCATGCTCGGGTTGCAGGCGGTGACCGCGGTGACGGCGTTCCGGCTGGACCGGGAGAAGATGCGCCCGCTGTGGGCGCTGCCCCTGCAGCAGTTCGTCTACCGGCAGCTGATGTACCTGGTGCTCATCCAGTCCGTGGCGACCGCGTTGACCGGCGGACGGCTCGGGTGGCACAAGCTGCGGCGTACGGGGGACGCGGGGGCGGCGATGCCCGCTCAGGCGACCCGGGCGGGCTGATCCGGTCGGCTGCGACCGCGGCGCGGCGGCGCGGCTCGTCGGGCGGGCATGCGTGGGTCAGCTCGACCGTCGGGCGAGGTCCAGGGCGTACTCCGGCCACCACGCGCCGACCTCGGGCTCGCCGGGCCGGCAGGATCCGTCCGACTCACCCGGGTACTTGATCCACAGCAGGGCGTCCACCCGCGGCAGACCCGGGTTGTCGGTGGGCGGCTCGCCGAGTGCGCGGCCGGGCGGATTGCACCAGCTCGGGGCGCCGTCGACCGTGTCACCCGGGTACGGCCCATTGCCGTTGCGGCTGGTGTCGATGACGAAGGGCACCGTGCCACCGAGCGCGTCGGAGAGCCGGTGGCCGTAGCTGACGTTGTCCGCGGTTCGCACGAAGTTGGCCACGTTCAGGGCGAACCCGCGTGCGTCGGCGATGCCGGCCCGTTTGAGCGCCGCCGCCAGCGCCCCCACGTCCTTGATCCAGTGCGGGTGGCCGGCGTCCAGGTAGATCCGGGCGGAGCCGGTGCCGGCGAGCACGGCGACGGCGTCGCGCAGCAACGTGTACCGCTGCTCGACGTCGCGCACGCAGCCGGCGACCGCGTCCGGGACCGCGTTCGGCTCCACGATCACGATGACCGGCCGCCCGGCGATGCCGGCGGCGACCTCGCGGATCCAGCTCCGGTACGCCTCCGCGCTCGGCGCGCCGCCGGAACCGGACCTGCCGCAGTCCCGCTCCGGGAGGTAGTGCACGACCAGGACCGGCAGCTGGCCGGCGATGGCGGCCTGCCCCACGAACGTGTCCACCGCGTCGCGGACCGGGACCGCCTCGATCCGCTCGCCGGTCAGCCACCGCGCGGTGGGCCGCTGGCTGATCTTGAGCAGTTCGGCGGCGTCATCCTGCCGGCCCGCCTCCGCCCAGACCCTGCTCTGCTCGCTCGCCGGGCTGTAGGGATCGACGTAGAAGACCGGGGGTAGCGAGGGGACCGCCTGGGGCCGGGTGGGTTGTGCGTCCGGTGCCCGGTCCTGTTCGGGTTCACCCCCACAGCCCGCCGTCAGCGCGAGCATGAGTGCGGCGACCAGTGCGATAGATGGACGCCGAGTGCAGGTGGTGGCCACGTCGTCCTCCCCGGTGCGGCGCGTCGCCACCCTATCGCATACGTTGGGAAACGCGATCTCAGCGGGCGGATCGCGGGGGTCCCACGGCGGGCCTCGGTGGCGGGGCGCGCGGTCGGCGTGTGTCAGACTCGCTCGGGGCGACAGCAGGCTCCGACAGGAGCGTGGAGAAGGAGTTCGGGCGAAAGAGGCTGCTGGTGGTGCGATGGTTGACGGCGGGTGAGTCGCACGGCCCCGCGCTCGTCGCGATCCTCGAGGGCGTGCCGGCCGGGGTGGAGGTGACGACCGCGGACGTGGCGGGGGAGCTGGCCCGCCGCCGGCTCGGCTACGGCCGCGGTGCCCGGATGACCTTCGAGCGCGACGAGGTCGAGATCATCGGCGGGATCCGCCACGGCCGTACCCTCGGCAGCCCCATCGCCATCCGGGTCGCCAACACGGAGTGGCCGAAGTGGCAGCGGGTGATGGCCGCCGACCCCGTCGACCCGGCCGAACTGGCCGGGCTCGCCCGCAACGCTCCGCTGACCCGGCCCCGCCCGGGGCACGCCGACCTGGCCGGCATGCAGAAGTACGGGCACACCGACGCCCGCCCGGTGCTCGAACGCGCCAGCGCCCGGGAGACCGCGGCGCGGGTGGCGGTCGGCGCGGTCGCCAAGGCGCTGCTGCGCCAGGGCCTCGGCGTGGAGATCGTCTCGCACGTCGTGGAGCTCGGTCCGGTGGCGGTGAAGCCGGGCATCCGGCCGGTGCCGGCCGACGCCGAGCGCATCGACGCCGACCCGCTGCGCTGCCTCGACCCGGACGCCAGCGCCCGCATGGTCGCCGAGGTGGACGCGGCCAAGAAGGACGCCGACACGCTCGGCGGCGTGGTCGAGGTGCTCGCGTACGGCGTACCGCCGGGGCTCGGCACGCACACCCAGTGGGACCGCCGACTGGACGCCCGGCTGGCCGCCGCCCTGTGCTCGATCCAGGCGATCAAGGGGGTGGAGATCGGAGACGCGTTCGCCCAGGCCCGGGTCCGCGGATCGCGGGCACACGACGAGATCGTGCCCACCCCGCAGGGCGTGCGGCGGCGCACGGACCGGGCCGGCGGCCTGGAGGGCGGCATGACCACCGGCGAGCCGCTGCGGGTACGGGCGGCGATGAAGCCCATCTCGTCGCTCAACCGTGCGTTGGCCACGGTGGATGTCGCGACCGGTGAGCCGGCGACCGCGATCAACCAGCGGTCCGACGTGTGTGCCGTGCCCGCCGCGGCCGTGGTCGCCGAGGCGATGGTGGCCCTGGTGCTCGCCGAGGCGGCGATGGAGAAGTTCGGCGGCGACTCGATCGCCGAGCTGCGCCGCAACGTCGCCGGCTACCTGGACAACCTGGTGATCCGGTGAGCGGACCGCGGTGTGTGATCGTCGGGCCGCCGGGTGCGGGCAAGACGACCGTCGGGCGGCTCGTCGCCGACGCGCTGGGCGTCAGCTTCCGGGACACCGACGCCGACATCGAGGCGCTCGCCGGCAAGCCCATCCCGGAGATCTTCATCGACGAGGGCGAGGCGCACTTCCGCGCCCTCGAACGCCGGGCCGTACGGGCGGCGCTGGAGACTCACGACGGGGTGCTCGCCCTCGGCGGCGGCGCGGTGATGGCCGAGGAGACCCGGGCCGCGCTGCGCGGGCGCACCGTCGTCTACCTCAGCGTCGAGCTGGCCGACGCCGTCAGGCGGGTCGGTTTGGGGCAGGGCCGGCCGCTGCTCGCCGTCAATCCGCGCGCGACCCTGCGGCACCTGCTCGAGCAGCGCCGGCCGCTGTACGAGGAGGTGGCCACGGTGACGGTGGTGACGGACGACCGGACGCCGGAGGACATCGCGGCCGAGGTGATCGACCGGATCGGCTGACGGGCGCCGCACGCCGGGCGCGGACTAGGCTCGGTGCCCGAGATGGACGAGACGGCACGGATCCCGGTCGGCGGGGAGCGACCCTACGAGGTGCTGGTCGGGCGCGGCCTGCTCGACCGGCTGCCGTCGCTGCTCGAGGGCGCGTCCCGGGTAGCCGTGCTGCACGCCCCGCCGCTGGCCGGGCTCGCTGCGCGGGTCGCCGGCGAGTTCGCCCGCGCCGGCGTCCGTCCGCTCACCGTCGAGGTGCCCGACGCCGAGGCGGGCAAGAGCGTCGAGGTCGCCGCGCACTGCTGGGACCGGCTGGGCGCGGCCGGCTTCACCCGTACCGACGTGGTGGTCGGCGTCGGCGGCGGCGCGGTCACCGACCTGGCCGGCTTCGTCGCCGCGTGCTGGCTGCGCGGGGTGCGCTGGGTGCCGGTCGCCACCTCGCTGCTCGGCATGGTCGACGCGGCGGTCGGCGGCAAGACCGGGGTGAACACCGCCGCCGGCAAGAACCTCGTCGGCGCCTTCCACCCGCCCGCCGGGGTGCTGTGCGACCTCGCCGCGCTGGACACCCTGCCCCCCGCGGACCTCGTGGCCGGCCTCGCTGAGGTGGTCAAGTGCGGGTTCATCGCCGACCCGGCGATCCTCGACCTGATCGAGGCCGACCCGGCGGCGGCCGTCGACCCGTCCGGCGCCGCCCTGCGCGAGCTCGTGGAGCGGTCGATCCGGGTCAAGGCCGCGGTGGTCGGCGCGGACCTGCGCGAGTCCGGGCTGCGGGAGATCCTCAACTACGGGCACACGCTCGGGCACGCGATCGAGAAGGTCGAGGGGTACCGCTGGCGGCACGGCCACGCGGTGTCGGTGGGCCTGGTGTACGCCGCGGCCCTGGGCCGGGCGGCGGGGAGGCTGGACGAGGAGACCGCGCGCCGGCACCGGCGGGTGCTGACGGCGCTGGGGCTGCCGGTGCGCTACGACGGCGACGTCGACGCGCTGCTCGCGGCGATGCGGGTGGACAAGAAGGCCCGCGGCGACCGGCTGCGGTTCGTGGTGCTCGACGGGCTCGCCCGACCGTCCATCCTGGAGGGGCCGGCCGACGGGCTGCTGCGCGCCGCCTTCGCGGAGGTGTCGGAACGGTGAAGGTGTACGTGCTCAACGGCCCGAACCTGGGGCGGCTGGGCGTCCGGGAGCCCGGCGTCTACGGCACGACGTCGTACCCGGAGCTGGTGGAGATGTGCCGCGCCGTCGGGGCGGAGCTAGGGCTGGACGTGGAGGTGCGGCAGACCGACGCCGAGCACGAGATGCTCGCCTGGCTGCACCGGGCGGCCGACGAGGGGGCCGCGGTCGTGCTCAACCCCGGCGCCTGGTCCCACTACTCCTACGCGCTGCGCGACGCCTGCGCGATGCTGCGCGGCCCGTTAATTGAGGTGCACATCTCCAACATCCACGCCCGCGAGGCGTTCCGGCACCACTCGGTGATCTCGGCGGTGGCGACCGGGGTGATCTGCGGGCTCGGGGTGGACGGCTACCGGCTCGCCCTGCTGCACCTGGCCCAGCGCGGCTCCGTCACGCCCGGCCCGGCCTAGCTCGATCCGGCGCGTCGCGGTGCCCCGACCGAGGTCAGCGGCACTATTTCCGTGGAATCGTTGTCTGCGTTGATCGACTCCGTTCGCCCGGATGTGGCGGTGTCGCCCGGCCCGGCGACGGCGCGCCGGCCGATATGCGATCAGGGTCAGCGATGACCGGCCGCGTCACTGGGCGGGCAGGCGGTTCGGGCAGCTCGGGAAGGAGTGCCTGGCCGGCATCGTTAAACCCATTCGGTTTGGTGTCGAGCTGACGCTGGGTCTAGGTACCCGACAGGTAAACTTCGTCAGGTTTGCCGGCGGAAATCCCCGAACAGAAAGAGACAGATAACGGTATGACCACGACAAACGACCTCAAGAACGGCATGGTTCTCAACCTCGACGGCGAGCTCTGGTCAGTCGTGGAGTTCCAGCACGTCAAGCCCGGCAAGGGTGGGGCGTTCGTACGCACCACGCTCAAGAACGTGCTCTCGGGCAAGGTCGTGGACAAGACCTTCAACGCCGGCATGAAGGTGGACACGGCCACGGTCGACAAGCGGCCGATGCAGTACCTCTACTCCGACGGCGACGACTTCATCTTCATGGACCTGGAGTCCTACGACCAGATCCACGTCCCCGCCGCGACCGTGGGTGAGGCGGCGAACTACCTGCTGCCCGAGGCGGAGGTGACCGTCGCCACGCACGAGGGCGTGCCGCTCTACGTCGAACTGCCGGCGAGCGTGGTCCTGGAGGTCACGTACACCGAGCCGGGCGTGCAGGGCGACCGCTCGACCGGCGGCACCAAGCCCGCCACGGTGGAGACCGGGGCGAGTGTCCAGGTGCCGCTCTTCATCACCACCGGCGAGAAGATCAAGGTCGACACCCGCGACGGTCGGTACCTGGGTCGGGCCTGAGACCGTGGCCGAGGCACCGAAGCAGGGGATGCCCGCCCGCCGCAAGGCCCGGCGGCGGGCCCTCGACGTGCTCTACCAGGCCGACCTGCGCGGCGAGCCGGTCCCCGACGTGCTCGCCGCGTATCTGGAGCGCCTGGAGGTGCCGTGGCCGGAGCACGTCCGGTACGCGATCCGGATCGTGGAGGGCGTCGTTGAGCACGCCGAGCGGATCGACGAGTTGATCTCCAGCTACGCCGAGGGCTGGACGCTGGAGCGGATGCCGCCGGTCGACCGCAACATCGCCCGCATCGCGGTGTGGGAGCTGCTCTACGCCGGGGACATCGACAAGCCGGTCGCGATCAGCGAGGCGCTCGAGCTGGCCCGGTCGCTGTCGACCGAGGACTCCCCGCGGTTCCTCAACGGGCTGCTCGGCCGGATCGCCGACTACGCGACACCGTAGCTGGATCCCCAAGGCGGGCAGACCGAGCGCGTGACGCGGGCGGGGGCGCGTCGGCAACGCCGAAGCGAGCCCGCCGCCGCCCGCGACTCTCTCCGCTCGCCAATCAGGACGCGAACAGCGCGCGAGGATCCTCGACCAGCACCTTGTGCTCGTTGAGCCGTTCGACCAGCTCGTCGGTCGAGCAGTCGTACACGATGGCCAGGGCGCGCAGGTCGTCGGCCCGGATCGACAGAACCCGGCCGTTGTAGTCGCCGCGCTGCTGCTGGATCGCGAACGCGTACCGCGCGACGTACGTCAGGCCGTGCTCCTCGTCGTCCTTGAGGCTGTAGAGCCGTTCCAGGTCGAGGACCACCTTGCCGGCCGATCCGTACCGGATCGTCGCGTCGTCGGGCAGCAGCTCGGCGACCGGCACCCGGTAGAACTCGGCCAGCTCGGCCAGCCGGGCGACGGTCACCGCGCGGTCGCCGCGCTCGTACGAGCCGACGACCACGGCCTTCCAGCGCCCGTTCGACTTCTCCTCCACGCCCTGCAGCGAGAGACCCTGCTGCTGTCGGATCGAGCGCAGGCGGGCGCCCAGGGACTTGGCGTAATCAGAGGGCATGCGGACACTCCCGTGGTTCCCTGGGGGCTCACCCCAGCGATCGCTACGCTGCGTGACGGTACGGCGTGACGCGTCACACGGTCAAGTGCCCGTCACGCGTCGCGGTGTCCGGTCGGCGTGTCGCCTGCGCCACGCCGCGCCGCTCGACTGCGGATTCGCCGCAGGTCACTGGTAGCGTGGGGCCGGCAGACATCCTTTAACGACCCGTCCAGCGAGGCGGGGAAGGAGGTCCGAATTGGCGTACGCGTATTCACCGCCGGGCGGCGCCGGGCCGCAGGCCGCCGCAGCCCCTCAGGCCGGCAAGGTGATCCTCGGCCCGTCCGACGTGCACCGGGTGATCGACCGGATCGCCCACCAGATCCTCGAGAAGACCCGGGGCGCCGCGGACACCGTTCTGCTGGGTATCCCCACCCGCGGAGTTCCGCTCGCCCGCCGGCTCGCCGCCCGCATCCAGACGTTCGAGGGCATCGCCGTACCCGCCGGCGCGCTCGACGTGACGCTCTACCGCGACGACCTGCGCCTGCGCGGCGCCCGCGCGGTGGGCCCCACGGAGGTGCCGCGCGACGGCGTGGACGGCAAGCTGGTGATCCTCGTCGACGACGTGCTCTTCTCCGGCCGGACCGTGCGGGCCGCGCTCGACGCGCTCAGCGACCTCGGGCGCCCGCGGGTGGTCCAGCTCGCCGTCCTCGTCGACCGGGGGCACCGGGAACTGCCGATCCGGGCCGACTACGTCGGCAAGAACATCCCGACCGCGCTCACCGAGAGCGTGCGGGTGCTCGTCAGCGAGGTCGACGGCGTCGACGAGGTGCGCATCGAGGGGGCGTCGCGGGGCGCCAGCGAGCGCAGCGGGGCGCAGCCCGCCCCCGTGCGGCCCGACCTGGGAGGCGCGCGGTGAAGCACCTGCTCTCCGCGGCCGACCTGGACGCGACGACCGCGACCATGGTGCTCGACATCGCCGACGAGATGGCCAGCGTCGCCGGCCGGGAGGTCAAGAAGCTGCCGACGCTGCGCGGGCGCACCGTGGTCAACCTCTTCTACGAGGACTCCACCCGCACCCGGATCTCCTTCGAGGCGGCGGCGAAGCGGCTCTCCGCCGACGTGATCAACTTTTCCGCGAAGGGGTCCAGCGTCGCCAAGGGGGAGAGCCTCAAGGACACGGCCCTGACGCTGCAGGCCATGGGCGCCGACGCGGTGGTCGTGCGCCACCCCGCCTCGGGAGCGCCGCACCGGCTGTCCACCTGGGTGGCGGGCAGTGTGCTCAATGCCGGCGACGGCACCCACGAGCACCCGACGCAGGCGCTGCTCGACGCCTACACGATCCGCGCCCGGCTCGGGCGCATCGAAGGGCTGCGCGTGGCGATCGTCGGCGACGTTCTGCACAGCCGGGTCGCCCGCTCCAACGTGCTGCTGCTGCACACGCTCGGCGCGCACGTGACGCTGGTCGGCCCGCCGACCCTGCTGCCGGTCGGCGTGGAGGCGTGGCCGGCCACGACCTCCTACGACCTGGACGAGGTGCTGCCCCACGTCGACGTGGTGATGATGCTGCGCGTGCAGCGCGAGCGGATGGACGACTCGTACTTCCCGTCGGCGCGCGAGTACGCCCGCCGCTACGGGCTGGACGCCGCCCGGCTGCGCCGGCTGCCGGCTCACGCGCTGGTGATGCACCCCGGGCCGATGAACCGGGGCATGGAGATCACGCCGGAGGTCGCGGACTCGCCGCGGTCCACGGTCGTCGAGCAGGTCGCCAACGGAGTCTCGGTACGCATGGCGGTGCTGTACCTGCTGCTCGGAGGGGGGCACCGGTGAGCGCGCGCGGCAATCGCGGGGAGCGGGCCACGTCGTACCTGATCAAGGGCGTGTCCGTGCTGGGCGGCGAACCGGCGGACCTGCTGGTGCGCGACGGGGTCGTCGCCGAAGTGGGGCGCGGACTGCGCGGCGACCAGACGGTCGACGCCGACGGGCTGGTCGCCCTGCCCGGGCTGGTCGACCTGCACACGCACCTGCGCGAACCCGGCCGCGAGGACGCGGAGACCGTGGAGTCCGGTTCCCGGGCGGCGGCGTTGGGCGGCTACACGGCGGTGTGCGCGATGGCCAACACCGACCCGGTGGCCGACACCGCCGGGGTGGTCGAGCAGGTGTGGCGGCTGGGCCGCGAGGCGGGTCTGGTGCACGTCCAGCCGGTCGGCGCGGTCACCGTCGGGCTCGGCGGCGAGCGGCTCGCGGAACTCGGCGCGATGGCGACCTCGGCGGCCCGGGTGCGGATCTTCTCCGACGACGGCCACTGCGTGTGGGACGCGCGGCTGATGCGCCGGGCGCTGGAGTACGTCAAGGCGTTCGACGGGGTGATCGCCCAGCACGCCGAGGAGCCCCGGCTGACCGCGGGCGCGCAGATGCACGAGGGCGAGGTGTCGGCCCGGCTGGGGCTTGCCGGCTGGCCGGCCGTCGCCGAGGAGGCGATCGTCGCCCGGGACGTGCTGCTCGCCGGGCACGTCGACTCCCGGCTGCACGTCTGCCACGTGTCGACGGCCGGCTCGGTGGAGATCCTGCGCTGGGCCAAGCGGCGAGGCATCCGGGTCACCGCGGAGGTCTGCCCGCACCACCTGCTGCTGACCCACGAACGCGCCGCCACCTACGACCCGGTGTTCAAGGTCAACCCGCCGCTGCGGACGGCCGCCGACGTCGCGGCGCTGCGCCAGGGCCTGATCGAGGGGGTCATCGACGCGGTCGCCACCGACCACGCGCCGCATGCGATCGAGGACAAGGAGTGCGAGTGGCAGTACGCCCGGCCGGGAATGCTCGGGCTGCAGACCGCGCTGTCCATCGTGCTGTCGGTCCTCGGGCCGGAGTGGGACCTGATCGCCGAGCGGATGTCGCGCACGCCGGCGCGGATCGCCGGGCTCGCCGACCAGGGCGTCGACCCGGCGCCCGGGGCGCCGGCCAACCTGACCCTGGTGGACCCGCAGGCGCGGTGGACGGTGGACCCGGCCGCGCTCGCCAGCCGCAGCCGCAACACCCCGTACGCCGGAATGACCCTGCCGGGTCGGGTCGTGGCGACGTTCCTGCGCGGCGAGCCGACGGTTTTGGACGGAAAGGCGGTCAGGTGACCAGGCGAGCGAAGGCCCTGCTCGTGCTCGAGGACGGGCGGACGTTCCACGGCGAGGCGTACGGCGCGGTCGGCGAGGCGTTCGGGGAGGCGGTCTTCGCGACCGCCATGACCGGCTACCAGGAGACGCTGACCGACCCCTCGTACCACCGGCAGGTCGTCGTGCAGACCGCGCCGCACATCGGCAACACCGGCGTCAACGGCGACGACGACGAGTCGGCGCGCATCTGGGTCGCCGGGTACGTGGTGCGTGAACCGGCGCGGCGCGCGTCGAGCTGGCGCGCCACGGGCGACCTGGAGGACCGCCTCGCCGCCGAGGGCGTGGTGGGGATCTGCGGCGTCGACACCCGCGCGCTCACCCGGCACCTGCGCGAGCGCGGCACGATGCGGGTCGGGGTGTCCTCTGTGGAGACCGACCCGGCGGCGCTGCACGAGCGGGTGCTCGCCACGCCCGGCATGCTCGGCGCGAACCTGTCCGCCGAGGTGACCACGCGCGAGCCGTACACGGTCGAGGCCCGGGGGGAGCACCGGTACACGGTGGCCGCGCTGGACCTCGGTACCAAGCGCAACGTGGCGCGCCGCTTCGCGGCGCGCGGGGTGACCACCCACGTCCTGCCGGCCGGGTCGAGCCTGGACGACGTGCTGGCGGTGCGGCCCGACGCGGTCTTCTTCTCGCCGGGCCCGGGCGACCCGGCAACGGCCGACGGCCCGGTGGCGCTGGCCCGGGAGATCATGCGCCGGCGCATCCCGCTGTTCGGCATCTGCTTCGGCAGCCAGATCCTCGGCCGGGCGCTGGGCTTTCGCACCTACAAGCTCGGGTACGGCCACCGGGGCGCCAACCAGCCGGTGCTGGACCGCGCCACGGGCAGGGTCGAGGTGACGGCGCACAACCACGGCTTCGCGGTCGACGCGCCGCTGGACTCGACGGTGGAGACCGAGTTCGGCCGGGTCGAGGTCTCCCACGTGTGCCTCAACGACCGGGTGGTCGAGGGCCTGCGCTGCCTGGACGTGCCGGCGTTCACGGTGCAGTACCACCCGGAGGCGGCGGCCGGGCCGCACGACGCGGACCACCTGTTCGACCGGTTGGTGGAGTTGATCGAGGGGGTACCGACGCGTGCCTAGGCGGACGGACATCTCCCACGTGCTGGTGATCGGCTCGGGGCCGATCGTGATCGGGCAGGCGTGCGAGTTCGACTACTCCGGTACCCAGGCGTGCCGGGTGCTGCGCGCCGAAGGGTTGCGGGTATCCCTGATCAACTCCAACCCGGCGACCATCATGACCGACCCGGAGTTCGCCGACGCCACGTACGTCGAGCCGATCACGCCCGAGTACGTCGAGCAGGTCATCGCCCGCGAACGGCCGGACGCGCTGCTGGCGACCCTGGGCGGGCAGACGGCGCTGAACACCGCCGTGGCGCTGCACGACTCGGGTGTGCTCGCCAGGTACGGCGTGGAGCTCATCGGCGCGAACATCGACGCGATCCGCCGCGGCGAGGACCGGCAGCTGTTCAAGGAGATCGTGGCCAAGGCCGGTGGCGAGGTGCCGCGCAGCGCGGTCTGCCACTCGATGGACGAGGTCCGGGCCACCGTGGCGGAGCTGGGCCTGCCAGTGGTGATCCGGCCGTCGTTCACCATGGGCGGGCTCGGCTCGGGCCTGGCCCGCACCCCCGAGGACCTGGAGCGCCTCGCCTCCGCCGGGCTCGCCGCCTCCCCGGTGCACGAGGTGCTCGTCGAGGAGAGCGTCCTCGGCTGGAAGGAGTACGAGCTGGAGCTGATGCGCGACCGCAACGACAACGTGGTCGTCGTCTGCTCCATCGAGAACATCGACCCGATGGGCGTGCACACCGGCGATTCGGTGACGGTGGCGCCGGCGATGACGCTGACCGACCGCGAGTACCAGGCGATGCGCGACCTCGGTATCGCGGTGCTGCGGGAGGTGGGGGTCGACACCGGCGGATGCAACATCCAGTTCGCGGTGCACCCGCGGACCGGGCGCATGGTCGTCATCGAGATGAACCCGCGGGTGTCCCGCTCGTCGGCGCTCGCCTCCAAGGCCACCGGATTCCCGATCGCCAAGATCGCGGCGAAGCTGGCGATCGGGTACACACTCGACGAGATCCCCAACGACATCACCCGCAAGACGCCCGCCGCGTTCGAGCCGACGCTGGACTACGTCGTGGTCAAGGTGCCGCGGTTCGCGTTCGAGAAGTTCCCGGCCGCCGACCGGGAGCTGACCACCACGATGAAGTCGGTCGGCGAGGTGATGGCGCTCGGCCGCACCTTCACCGAGGCGCTGGGCAAGGCGCTGCGCTCGACCGAGACCGGCTCCTGCGGCGTCTTCCCGACCGACGAGGACCCCGCCACCTCGGTCGAGGAGCTGCTGGAGGCGCTGCGCACCCCGCACGACGGGCGGCTGCACACGGTGGCCCGGGCGCTTGCGGCCGGGGCGTCGGTGGAGGCGGTGGCGGAGGCGTCCGGGTACGACCCGTGGTTCGTCGACCAGATCGCGGGGCTCGTCGAGCTGCGGGCCGAGATCGTGGCCGCCCCGGTGCTCGACGCCGACCTGCTGCGCCGGGCCAAGCGCGCCGGGCTGTCCGACCGCGAACTCGCCGCGATGCGCCCGGAGCTCGCAGGCGAGGACGGGGTGCGCACACTGCGCCACCGGCTCGGCGTGCGCCCGGTCTACAAGACAGTGGACACCTGCGCCGGCGAGTTCCCCGCGGACACGCCGTACCACTACTCCTCCTACGAGGAGGAGACGGAGGTCGTCCCGTCCGCCCGGCCCAAGGTGATGATCCTGGGCTCGGGACCGAACCGGATCGGGCAGGGGATCGAGTTCGACTACTCCTGCGTGCACGCGGTCATGGCACTGCGCGAGGCCGGGTACGAGACGGTGATGGTCAACTGCAACCCGGAGACCGTCTCCACCGACTACGACACCGCCGACCGCCTGTACTTCGAGCCGTTGACGTTCGAGGACGTGCTGGAGGTGTGGCACGCCGAGCACACCTCGGGTCAGGCGGCCGGCGGTCCGGGCGTCGTCGGCGTGATCGTCCAGCTCGGCGGGCAGACCCCGCTGCGACTCGCGCAGCGGCTCACCGACGCCGGCCTGCCGGTTGTCGGGACCACGGCCGCGGCGATCCATCGCGCCGAGGACCGGGGCGCGTTCGGGGAGGTCCTCGCCTCCGCCGGGCTGCCCGCGCCCGCGTACGGCACGGCCACCTCGTACGAGGAGGCGAAGCGGATCGCCGACGAGATCGGCTACCCGGTGCTCGTCCGCCCGTCCTATGTGCTCGGCGGCCGGGGCATGGAGATCGTCTACGACGACGTCACCCTGCGCGACTACATCAGCCGGGCCACCCAGATCTCTCCGGAGCACCCGGTGCTCGTGGACCGGTTCCTCGACGACGCCATCGAGATCGACGTGGACGCGCTGTGTGACGCGACGGGCGAGGTGTACCTCGGCGGCATCATGGAGCACATCGAGGAGGCCGGCATCCACAGCGGCGACTCCTCCTGCGCGCTGCCGCCGATGACGCTCGGCGCGGCACACCTGGCGATGGTGCGCCGGTACACCGAGGCGATCGCGCGCGGCATCGGCGTACGCGGGCTGCTCAACGTCCAGTACGCGCTCAAGGACGACACGCTGTACGTGCTGGAGGCCAACCCGCGGGCGTCGCGGACGGTGCCGTTCGTGTCCAAGGCGAGCGGGGTGCCGCTGGCGAAGGCGGCGGCGCGCATCATGCTGGGCGCGACGATCGCGCAGTTGCGCGCCGAGGGTCTGCTGCCCCCGTCCGGCGACGGCGGCGACGCGCCGCCCGGCGCGCCGATCGCGGTCAAGGAGGCGGTGCTGCCGTTCAAGCGGTTCCGCACGCCGGCCGGCGAGAGCGTCGACTCGCTGCTCGGGCCGGAGATGAAGTCCACCGGCGAGGTCATGGGCATCGACGTGCACTTCGGACGCGCGTTCGCCAAGTCGCAGGCGGCCGCGTACGGCTCGCTGCCCACCTCCGGCAAGATCCTGGTGACCGTCGCCAACCGCGACAAGCGCGCCGTCATCTTCCCGGTCAAGCGCCTGGCCGACCTCGGGTTCCAGATCGTGGCGACCGCGGGGACCGCCGAGGTGCTGCGCCGCCACGGGGTGGCCTGCGAGGTGGTGGCCAAGCACTACGAGACCGAGATCGTCGCCGGGGCCGGCGGCGGGCAGGGCATGCGCCACGCCGTCGCGCTGATCGCCTCCGGCGAGGTCGGTCTGGTCGTGAACACGCCGCAGGGGTCGGGCGCGCGGATGGACGGGTACGAGATCCGCACCGCCGCGGTCGCGGCCGACATCCCGTGCATCACCACCGTGCCGGGCCTGTCGGCTGCGGTGATGGGCATCGAGGCGCTGATCCGCGGTGAGATGACGGTCCGGCCGTTGCAGGAGCTGCACGCCCTGCTGCGCGCCGCGGGTCATGCGCGGGAAGGGCGAGGTTGAGTTGATCTTCGAGCGGGTCGTCCGGCCGGCGCTGTTCCGCATCGGCGGCGGGGACGCGGAGACCGCGCACGACCGGACGCTGCGCTGGCTCGCCGCAGTCGCCCGTCACCCGGCGCTGCTCGCCGCGCTGCGCGCCCGCTACGCGGTCCGGGTGCCCCGCACCGTGTTCGGGGTGCGGTTCCCGAACCCCGTGGGGCTCGCCGCCGGCATGGACAAGGACGGCCTCGCGCTGGCCGCCTGGCCGGCGCTCGGCTTCGGTTTCGTCGAGGTGGGCACCGTCACCTGGCATCCCCAGCCGGGCAACGACCGCCCGCGGCTGTTCCGCGAGCCCGAGCGGGAGGCGATCGTCAATCGGATGGGCTTCAACAACGCCGGCGCGCGGGCGCTGGCCGAGCGCCTGGCGCGCGCCGGTGCGCGGAGCGTGCCGCTCGGCATCAGCCTCGGCAAGTCCAAGGTGACCCCGCTGGAGGAGGCCGTGGCGGACTACACGGCCTCGTACCGGGTGCTGCGGGAGCACGGCGACTACTTCGTCGTCAACGTCTCCTCCCCGAACACGCCGGGCCTGCGTACCCTCCAGGACCGCGCGCACCTCGACGCGCTGCTGGCGGCGCTGTGCACCGGTGAGAAGCCCATCCTGGTGAAGATCGCGCCGGACCTCACCGAACACGCCGTGGCCGAGGTGCTCGAGGTGTGCGAGGACCGGGGCGCGGCCGGCGTCATCGCGACCAACACCACGGCCACCGCGGCCGGCGGCCTGTCCGGCCGTCCGCTGGCCGCGCGCGCCCGCGAGGTGGTCGCGTTCGTCGCCGGGCGCTCGACGCTGCCGGTCATCGGTGTGGGGGGAATCACCACGCCGGACGACGCCATGGCGATGTTCGACGCCGGGGCGAGCCTCGTGCAGCTCTACACCGGCTTCGTCTACCACGGCCCGGGTCTGGTCCGCGCGATCAACCGGGCCGTCGCGCGCCGCCGGCCGCCGACGGCCGGGACCTGACCGACGACAGGAGGGGCGGATGGAGCACTTCGGGGCGCGGCTGCGGGCGGCGCTGGACGAGCGGGGCCCGCTGTGCGTGGGCATCGACCCGCACCCGGCGCTGCTGTCCGCGTGGGGCCTCGCGGACGACCCGGACGGGCTGGCCCGGTTCGCGGACACCGTGGTGGCGGCGCTCGGCGACCGGGTCGCGGTGATCAAGCCGCAGTCCGCCTTCTTCGAGCGGCACGGCTCGCGCGGGATCGCGGTCCTTGAGTCAACAATCCGACAGTTGCGCGACACGCGGGCGATATGCGTGCTCGACGTCAAGCGAGGTGATATCGGCTCGACCGTTGAGGCGTACGCGCGGGCGTATCTCGATCCATCCAGCCCGCTGTATGTCGACGCGGTCACGGCGAGCCCGTACCTCGGCTTCGGGTCGCTGCGGCCGATGGTGGACACGGCCCTCGCCCACGGCGGCGGCGTGTTCGTGCTCGCGCTCACCTCCAACCCCGAGGGCGCGGCCGTCCAGCGGGCCGTCACGCCGGATTCGCGGACCGTCGCGCAGCTCCTGATCGACGAGATTTCGCAGGTCAACGCGGGTATGACCCCGATGGGCAGCATCGGCGCGGTGGTGGGTGCGACGGTCGACCCGACCGGGCACGACCTGCGCCGCCTGGGCGGCCCCATCCTCGCGCCGGGCCTCGGCGCGCAGGGCGGCACCCCCGAGCGGTTGCGCGCGCTGGCCGGCGGGAACCTGTCCGCCGTGCTGCCGTCGTACTCCCGCGAGGTGCTCGCCCACGGCCCCAGCGTCGCTGGCCTGCGCGCGGCCGCGGACCGGGCGCTGGCGGCCTGTGTGGCGGCCCTGCGGGCGGCCGAGTGACTCAGGCACGTGACAAAGCTGACCGTACGTGTGCCTCCACGTTGCCGAATCGGGCGTTGACCGCTAGTTTTCCCGGCGCTGGTAACCACATCCGCAACACTGGGACCTGAGGAGAACTGGTGGCCCTCCCGTCACTGAGCCCCGAACAGCGAGCCGCTGCCCTGGAGAAGGCGGCCGAGATTCGCAAGGCCCGTGCCGAGCTGAAGGAGCAGCTCAAGCGCGGTGAGGCGAGCCTCGCCGAGGTGCTCGACCGCGCCGAGACCGACGATGTCGTCGGCAAGCTGAAGGTGTCGGCCGTGCTCCAGGCGCTGCCCGGTATCGGCAAGGTTCGGGCGACCCAGATAATGGAGAAGTTGAAGATCGCCGAAAGCCGCCGGCTGCGCGGCCTGGGCGAACAGCAGCGCAGAGCACTGCTTGGGGAGTTCGCTTCGAGTAAGTGACCCGCGCAGTGTAGAAACAAGCGGTGTGAGCAACGACGACGCGCGCCCGGCCGCTCGCCTCATGGTCCTGTCCGGCCCGTCCGGGGTCGGCAAGGACAGCGTGATCGAGCTGATCCGGGCGCGCTCGCGTTCGGTGTGGCTGTCCGTGTCGGTCACCACCCGCCCCAAGCGCGACTACGAGGTCGACGGGGTCCACTACTACTTCGTGGACCGTTCCCAGTTCCTGCGCATGGTCGAGAGCGGCGAGCTGCTCGAATGGGCCGAGTTCGCGGGCCATTTCTACGGCACCCCGCGCCGCCCCGTGGAGGCGACGCTGCGCCGCGGCCGGCCCGCCCTGCTCAAGATCGACCTGCAGGGGGCGCGCCAGGTCCGCAAGGCGATGCCCGACGCGCTCCTGGTCTTCCTCGCCCCGCCGAGCTGGAACGAGCTCGAGCGGCGGCTGATCGGGCGCGGCACCGACGACCCGGAGACGATCCGGCGCCGGCTGGAGCACGCCCGCGAGGAGCTCGCCGCAGAGGCCGAGTTCGACGTGACCGTGGTCAACGACTCCGTCGAGCGCGCCGCGGAGGAACTGCTAGAATTGCTCGGTTCGGCCGCAAGGACGCCTGTCCATCCCAGACAGGTCTGAGATAGCCGAGACAGCACCATCCCAGCCAGGACGACATTCGAGATCCAGAGAACCCTGAGGTCACCGTGTCCGGAACCGTTGCCACGCCCGAAGGCATCACCAATCCGCCGATCGACGAGCTGCTCGAGCGCACCGCTTCGAAGTACGCGCTGGTGATCTTCGCCGCCAAGCGGGCGCGGCAGATCAACGCGTACTACAGCCAGCTGGGCGAGGGCCTGCTCGAGTACGTCGGCCCGCTGGTGGAGACCACGCCCCAGGAGAAGCCGCTCTCCATCGCCCTGCGCGAGATCAACGCCGGGCTGCTGACCGCGGAGCCGATCGATTCGTGAGCGAGCGGCGCTCGAGCCGCGTGATCCTCGGAGTAGGCGGCGGTATCGCCGCCTACAAGGCCTGTGAGCTGCTGAGGTTGTTCACGGAGTCGGGGCATGACGTGCGCGTCGTGCCCACGGCCGCCGCCCTGCGCTTCGTCGGCGAGCCCACGTGGGCCGCGCTGTCCGGGCATCCCGTCACCACCGACGTCTTCACCGACGTGCACGAGGTGCCCCACGTGCGCCTCGGCCGCGAGGCGGACCTGGTGGTCGTCGCCCCGGCCACCGCCGATCTGCTGGCGAAGGCCGCGCACGGTCTGGCGGACGACCTGCTCACCAACACGCTGCTCACCGCGCCCGCCCCGGTCGTCTACGCGCCGGCGATGCACACCGAGATGTGGGAGCACCCGGCGACCCAGGCCAACGTGGCGACCCTGCGGTCGCGCGGCGCCGTCGTCATCGAGCCCGCCGTCGGACGGCTGACCGGACCCGACACCGGCAAGGGCCGGCTCCCCGACCCGGAGGAGATCTTCTTCGTGGCCCGACGGGTGCTCGCGCGCCGCGCCGCGGCGACGGTCGCCGACCTGGCCGGGCGGCACGTCGTGGTCACCGCCGGCGGCACGCGGGAGCCACTGGACCCGGTCCGGTTCATCGGCAACCGGTCGTCGGGCAAGCAGGGGTACGCCTTCGCGCGTACCGCCGTGGCCCGCGGCGCCCGGGTGACCCTGGTCGCGGCGAACGTCGACCTGCCCGACCCGGCCGGCGCCACGGTGGTGCGGGTGGGCACCACGGCGCAACTGCGCAGCGCCGTCCTCGACGCGGCGGTGGACGCGGACGTCGTGGTGATGGCGGCCGCCCCGGCGGACTTCCGGCCCGCCGTGGTCGCCGAGTCGAAGATCAAGAAGGCGGACACGGGTCGGGCGCCCGTGATCGAACTCGTGACCAATCCGGACATCGCCGCGGAACTGGGCGCGCGCAAGCCGCCGGGGCAGGTGCTCGTCGCCTTCGCCGCGGAGACCTCCGACGCCGTGCCCAACGCCCGGGTCAAGCTGGCGGCCAAGCGCGCCGACCTGATCGTGGTCAACGAGGTGGGTGTGGACAAGACCTTCGGCGCCGACACCAACGCGGCGACGGTGCTGGGCGCGGACGGCTCGGTGACCGTGCTCGAGGAGCGCCCCAAGGAGGACCTCGCAGACGCGGTGTGGGACCTGGTGGTCGCCCGGCTCGGCCAGCCGTCCGGGTAGCCGGCCGGTCGCCCCGGCCGCCGGCGGCGCGCGGGTTGGGCCGAAGGCGGTGGGCCCGGAGTTCCGTCGGGATGACGGCACCGGGACTGGGCTGTCCGGCACCCGCAGCCCGGATACACTGCCGCAGACAGACTCGTCAGAAGCATCGTTAGGAGCACCGTGGCACGCCGCCTGTTCACCTCCGAGTCGGTCACGGAGGGCCACCCGGACAAGATCGCTGACCAGATCAGCGACGGCATCCTCGACGATCTGCTCAGCAAGGACCCGCGCAGCCGGGTCGCCGTGGAGACGCTGATCACGACCGGGCAGGTGCACGTCGCCGGTGAGGTCACCACGGACGCGTACTCCGACATCCCGAAGATCGTGCGCGACACGATCCTGGAGATCGGGTACGACTCGTCGAAGAAGGGCTTCGACGGCGCCTCGTGTGGGGTGTCGGTCTCCATCGGCTCGCAGTCGCCCGACATCGCGCAGGGCGTGGACCAGGCGCTTGAGGCACGCTCCGGCGTGGCCGGCGACGCGCTCGACAGCCAGGGCGCGGGCGACCAGGGCATGATGTTCGGCTTCGCGTGCACCGAGACCCCGGAGTTGATGCCGCTGCCGATCGCGCTCGCGCACCGGCTCGCCCGCCGGCTCGCCGCCGTGCGCAAGGACGGCACGATCCCGTACCTGCGGCCCGACGGCAAGACGCAGGTCACCATCGAGTACGACGGGTTCCAGCCGGTCCGGCTGCACACGGTCGTGGTCTCCTCGCAGCACGCGCCCGACATCTCACTGGAGTCGCTGCTCACCCCGGACGTGCGCGAGCACGTCATCGCCCCCGAGCTGGAGGGGCTGGGTCTGGAAACCGACGGCTACCGGCTGCTGGTCAACCCGACCGGGCGGTTCGAGATCGGCGGGCCGATGGGCGACGCCGGGCTGACCGGCCGGAAGATCATCGTCGACACGTACGGCGGCTACGCGCGCCACGGCGGCGGGGCGTTCTCCGGCAAGGACCCGTCCAAGGTGGACCGTTCGGCGGCGTACGCCATGCGCTGGGTCGCCAAGAACGTCGTCGCCGCCGGGCTCGCGGAGCGCTGCGAGGTGCAGGTGGCGTACGCCATCGGCAAGGCCCACCCGGTCAGCCTGTTCGTCGAGACGTTCGGCACCGAGGTCGTGCCGGTGGAGCGGATCGAGAAGGCGATCCTCGAGGTCTTCGACCTGCGGCCGGCCGCGATCATCCGGGACCTGGACCTGTTGCGCCCGATCTACAAGCAGACCGCCGCGTACGGGCACTTCGGCCGGGAGCTGCCGGATCTGACCTGGGAGCGCACCGACCGGGTGGCGGACCTGAAGTCGGCCGCCGGCGCCTGATCGGCGGCGGGCCGCCCGGTCCCCGTCGGCGTGGCCGTGCCGTCGCGCGCGGCGTCTGGTAGGACGGTGCGGTGAGCACCCGCCGCGCACGTCGCGCCCGCGCACCGCGGGAGCCCGCCGGGACGCTGCCGGTCGCCCGGGTGGCGGTCGACGTGCCGTTGCCGCACCTCGACCGGCCCTTCGACTACCTGGTGCCCGCGGAGCTGGACGAGACCGCGGTGCCCGGGGTACGGGTGCGGGTGCGTTTCGCCGGCCAACTCGTCGACGGGTTCGTGCTGTCCCGGACGGAGGAGTCCGCCCACAACGGGCGCCTGGCGTTCCTGGAGCGGGTCGTCTCGCCCGAGCCCGTGCTCACCGCCGAGGTGGCCCGGCTCGCCCGGGCGGTCGCCGACCGGTACGCCGGCACCCTCGCCGACGTGCTGCGCCTGGCGGTACCGCCCCGACACGCCGCCGCGGAAGCTGCGCACGCCGCAGCGGCGGCGCAGGCGGCGGACGCCGGGGACGCCGCGGCCGGGGCGGCGCCACCGCCCGGCCCCGGCGACCTCACCGACCTACCCGGCATGGCCGCCCGGCCCGGCGGATCCGGACCACCCGATCGGCCAAGACCGGGTGGGTGGGCGCGCTACCAGGCCGGCGCGGCCCTGCTCCGCGCCCTGGCCGAGGGGCGCGCCCCCCGCGCGGTCTGGACCGCGCTGCCCGGGGAGGACTGGCCGGCCCGGCTCGCCGAGGCCGTCCGCGCCACCATCCACAGCGGACGCGGCGCCCTGGTCGTCGTCGCCGATGCCCGCGACCTCGACCGCCTCGATGCCGCCCTGACCGCCGTGCTCGGCGACGGGCGGCACGTCGCGCTCTCCGCCGCGCTCGGACCCGCGGAACGGTACCGGCGGTTCCTGCAGGCGAGCCGCGGCCGGGTACGGGTCGTGATCGGCACCCGGGCCGCCATGTTCGCGCCGGTCCCGGACCTGGGCCTGGTCGCGATCTGGGACGACGGCGACGATCTGCACGCCGAGCCACGGGCGCCGTACCCGCACGCGCGGGAGGTGCTGTTGACCCGCGCCCAGCTCGCCGGCGCGGCCGCGATCGTCGGCGGGTACCTGCGCACCACCGAGGCGCAGCTGCTGCTGGAGGCCGGCTGGGCCAAGCCGGTGGCCGCCGCCCGCGCCACCGTGCGGGCCCACGCCCCGCTGGTGACGCCGGTTGACGAGCAGCAGCTCGCCCACGACCCCGCCGCCGCGGCCGCCCGCCTGCCCACCCTGGCCTGGCAGGCGGCCCGCGAGGCGTTGCGCACCGGCGCGCCGGTGCTCGTCCAGGTGCCCCGTCGGGGTTACCTGCCGGCGGTGTCCTGTGTGGACTGCCATGCCCCGGCGCGCTGTCCACACTGCGGCGGCCCGCTGGCCCTGCCCGCCGCGCGGGCCACCGCCTCCTGCCGCTGGTGCGGCCGGCCCGCCGTGGCGTACGCGTGCCCGCGGTGCGGCGGACGGCGGCTGCGGGCCGCGGTCGTCGGCGCCCGCCGGACCGCCGAGGAGCTCGGCCGGGCGTTTCCCGGCGTGCCGGTACGCACGTCCGGCCGCGACGCGGTGCTGGCCACGGTGCCCGACGAGCCGGCGCTGGTCGTCGCCACGCCAGGCGCGGAACCGGTGGTCGACGGCTCCGGATACGGTGCCGTGCTGCTACTCGACACGTGGGCCCTGCTCACCCGCGCCGACCTGCGAGCGGGGGAGGAGACGCTGCGCCGGTGGCTGGCCGCGGCCGCACTGGCCCGCCCGGGACGCTCGGGTGGGCGGGTCGTGGTGGTGGCCGACGGTGGCCTGCCGGTGGTGCAGGCGCTGCTGCGCTGGGACCCCGGGTGGTTCGCCGAGCGCGAACTGGCCGACCGCGTGGCCCTGGGCTTCCCCCCGGCCGCCCGGATGGCCAGCCTCACCGGCTCTCCGGACGCCGTCGCCGAGCTGCTGCGCCTGGCGGAGCTGCCGGCCGGAACCGCGGTGCTGGGCCCGGTCCCGGTGCCCAGGCGGGACGGCACCGGGGACGCCGAACAGGTGCTGCTGCGCGTGCCCCGCTCGGCCGGGTCGGCGCTCGCTGCGGCGCTGCACGCCGCTGCCGGAGTGCGCAGCGCCCGCAAGGCGCGCGACCCGGTACGCGTGCAGGTGGACCCCCGCGACCTGTGGTAGCGACGCTGGAAGGAGCTGTCCAGGCCCGATCGCGCACTCCGTAGACTGGGAGGTCCGCTGTGTCCAGGTTGAGGAGAGCCTTGTGACCGTCCAGCCGATCCGCCTGTTCGGGGATCCGGTGCTGCGCACCCCCGCCGAGCCCGTCGTGGACTTCGACCGTGAGCTGCGTCGGCTGATCGAGGACCTCATCGAGACGATGCGCGACGCGGCCGGCGTCGGGCTGGCCGCTCCACAGATCGGCGTCGGTCTGCGGGTATTCGCCTTCGACGTCGACGACGTGGTGGGCTACCTCGTCAATCCGGAGTTGGAGTTCCCCGACGACGAGGAGCAGGACGGCCCGGAGGGCTGCCTGTCCATTCCCGGCATCTACGTCGACACCAAGCGGCGCATGAACGTCGTGGCGCGAGGCTTCAACGGGTACGGCGAGCCGGTCCAGCTGGTCGGCAGCGGGCTGATGGCCCGCTGCGTGCAGCACGAGACCGACCACCTCGACGGGGTGCTGTTCGTCGACCGCCTCGACCCGCAGCGGCGCAAGGAGGCGATGCGGCAGATCCGGGCCGCCGAGTGGTACGACCCGGCGAATCCGCCGGTGGTCAAGGTGAGCCCGCACGCGAGCCCGTTCGGGCTCTGAGGCTGATCGGCCCGGGCACCGGCGCCGTGCCCCGGCCACGGGCAGGCCGAGGAGGCGCGCGGGCCGCGGGCAGGGCGAGAGCGCGGCGCGGCCGAGCGCAGGGCCGTGCGGCCGGATCGAGGAGGTGGAGGTGCGCCTGGTCTTCGCGGGCACCCCGGCGGTGGCGCTGCCGTCCCTGGAGGCCATCGCCGCCTCCGGCCACGAGCTCCTCGCCGTGGTGACCCGCCCCGACGCGCCCGCCGGCCGGGGGCGGCGCCTGGTCCGCTCGCCGGTCGGCGCGTGGGCCGACGAGCGGGGGGTGCGGGTGCTCACCCCGGCCCGGCCCCGCGATCCCGAGTTCCTGGACGCGCTGCGCGAGCTGGCGCCCGACTGTGTGCCCGTCGTCGCGTACGGCGCCCTGGTGCCCCTCGCGGCGCTGGAGATCCCCCGGCACGGCTGGGTCAACCTGCACTTCTCGCTGCTGCCGGCCTGGCGGGGTGCGGCGCCCGTGCAGCACGCCATCCTGCACGGCGACGAGATCACCGGTGCGTCGGTGTTCCGGCTCGAGGAGGGCCTGGACACCGGGCCCGTGTTCGGCACCCTGACCGAGCCGATTCACCCGACCGACACGGCCGGACAGCTGCTCGACCGGCTCGCGACCGCCGGCGCCGGGCTGCTCGTGGCCGTTCTGGATGCGATCGCGGCGGGTACCGCCCGGGCGGTCCCGCAGCCCACCGAGGGCGTGTCGTTCGCCCCGAAGATCACTGTTGAGGACGCCCGGATCCTCTGGACGGACCCGGCCTTCGCGGTGGACCGGCGGGTGCGCGCCTGCACGCCCGCTCCGGGCCCGTGGACGCTGTTCCGCGGCGAGCGGGTCAAGCTCGGGCCGCTCCGGGCCATCGTCGACGGTCCCCCGCTGCCGCCTGGTGAACTCAGCGTGCAGCGCACCCGGGTACTGGTCGGCACCGGCACGCTGCCCGTGGAGCTCGGGGACGTCCAGCCGTCGGGCAAGCGGGCGATGCCGGCGGTCGACTGGGCCCGGGGCGTGCGACCGCTGCCGGGGGAGGGGTTCGCCACGCCATGAGCGCACCCCGGCGCGGCCCCCGGCCCTCCCGTGTCCGACGCCCTCGCGGACGGCCCGGGGCACCACGGGCCGGCCACCGTGGCGGGGATCCGGCACGGCGGGCCGCCTACGAGGTGATCACGGCCGTCCACCGCGACGACGCGTACGCCAACCTTGTGCTGCCCCGCGTGCTGCGCGACGCGGGGCTGTCCGGGCGGGACGCGGCGTTCGCGACCGAGCTGGCCTACGGCACCCTGCGCGCGGTGGGCACTCTCGACGCGATCGTGGCGGACGCCGCGCGACGCGATATGGACCGCATCGACCCGCCGGTGCGCGACGGGCTGCGGCTCGGCGCCTACCAGCTGCTGCACACGCGGGTGCCGCCGCACGCAGCGGTGTCGTCCACGGTCGACCTGGTTCGGGGCCTCGCGCCGGCGGCGGCCGGATTCGCGAACGCGGTGTTGCGCCGGGTCGCCGAGCGGGACCTCGCCGGCTGGCTCGCCGAGCTCGCCCCGCCGCCGGACACCGACCCGATCGGCCACCTGGCCCTGGTGCACAGCCACCCCCGGTGGATCGTGCGGGCGTTCGCCGACGCGCTCGGCGGGGACCTGCACGAGACGGCCGCCGCGCTCGCCGCCGACAACGAACGCCCGCCGGTCCACCTGGCGGCCAGGCCCGGCCGGATCTCCGCAGCTGAGCTGGCCGCCGACACGGGGGGACGGCCGGGCCGTTGGTCGCCGTACGCGGTGGTGCTGCCCGGCGGAGCACCCGCGCAGGTGCCGGCGATCGGCGACGGGCGGGCGCACGTGCAGGACGAGGGGTCGCAGCTCGTGGCGCTTGCGTGCGCGGCGGCGCCGCTGTCCGGGCCGGACGCGCGCTGGCTGGACCTGTGCGCCGGGCCGGGGGGCAAGGCCGCGCTGCTGGGCGCCCTGGCCGCCGAGCGGGGTGCGACCCTGACCGCGGTCGAGGTCGCCCCGCACCGCGCCGAACTGGTCGCCGCGGCCACCCGCGGGCTGCCGGTGACCGTGCTCGCCGCCGACGGACGGTCGGTCGGCGAGCATCCGGCGCTGCCGGCCGGCGGCTTCGACCGGGTGTTGGTCGACGCGCCGTGCACGGGGCTCGGCGCACTGCGTCGCCGCCCGGAGGCGCGCTGGCGGCGCAACCCCGACGACCTGCCGGCGCTGACCCGGCTGCAGCGCGAGCTGCTCGCCGCCGCCCTGCGGGCGGCCCGTCCGGGCGGTGTGGTCACCTACGCGACCTGTTCGCCGCACCTGGCCGAGACCCGGGCCACGGTGGACGGGGCGCTGCGGCGCGTCACCTCTCCGGTGCGCGCACTCGACGCGCGCGCTCTGCTGCCGGACGGGATGTCCGGTCTCGGCGCCGGCCCCGATGTCCAGCTGTGGCCGCACCGGCACGGCACCGACGCGATGTTCCTCGCCGTGCTCGCCCGTGAGGACCATCCCTGACGATGCTGCTGCGGGCGGCGCCCGCGGAGCGGAACGGGCGCGCGGGCGGACCGCGCTCGGCCCACGGCCGCCGTCCGTAGACTGGGCCGGTGACCGAGCCGCCGCTGATCATCGCGCCGAGCCTCCTCGCCGCCGACTTCGCCCGTCTGGGCGAGGAGGCGCGGGCCGTGGAGGGCGTGGCTGACTGGCTGCACGTGGACGTGATGGACAACCACTACGTCCCGAACCTCACGATCGGCCTACCGGTGGTGCAGTCCCTGCGCAAGGCCACCAGCGTGCCGCTGGACTGCCACCTGATGATCGAGAACCCGCGGCGGTGGGCGCTGGGCTACGCGGAGGCCGGCGCGGCGAACGTGAGCTTCCACGCCGAGACGACCGACGACCCCATCGGCCTGGCCAGGGACCTGCGTGCCGCCGGGGCGCTCGCGGGGCTCGCCATCGACCGGGACACCCCGATCGAGCCGTACCTGGAGATACTGCCGCACATCGACACCCTGCTGATCATGACGATCAAGGCGGGCTTCGGCGGCCAGGACTTCATCCCGGCGCTGCTCGACAAGGTGCGCACCGCCCGTCGCCACGTCAACGCCGGGCATTTGCAGGTGCGCATCGAGGTGGACGGCGGGATCACCGTCGACACCATCGCGCAGGCGGCGGAGGCCGGCGCGGACGCCTTCGTGGCCGGGACCGCGGTCTACGGCGCAGACGATCCGGCCGCGGCCGTGCGAGCGCTGCGGGAGGCGGCCCGCCGCGCGGTGGTCCGGCCCTGATCACGGCGACCCGACGGCGACGGGGATGTGAGGTAACTCCCTTCGCGGCACGCGAACGGGCTGGCGCGTGCGAGACTCACAGTGGTACCCACCACGCGCTGGCGGGACTCGGTGGAATTCCGAACCGGCGGTGATGCGCGGCCCCGGCCGCGCAAGCCCGCGACCCGGCCCCAGCCAGGGGCCGGTGGACCTGGTGAGAGTCCAGGGCCGACGGTCACAGTCCGGATGAGAGGCAGCGCTCGTGGTCTTCGGGGTGCGCGTCCGTGTACGCGTACCCGAGCCCGCCTCGACCCCGCTCGCGCGACCGACGCGACGAACGAAGGGGCGAGATGGGCGGCCGTGCCGAACGCGAGGACCAGGCGATGCGCCGTGCGATCGCGCTCGCCGCGCGGGGCCTCGGCAGCACCAGCCCGAACCCGGTTGTCGGGTGCGTGATCCTCGACGCGGACGGCGAGATCGCCGGCGAGGGGTTCCACGCGTACGCGGGCGGGCCGCACGCGGAGATCGTCGCGCTCGCCCAGGCGGGCGAGCGGGCGCGCGGTGGAACCGCGGTGGTCACTCTTGAACCGTGCAACCACACCGGGCGGACGGGCCCGTGCACGGAGGCCCTGATCTCGGCCGGGATCGCCCGGGTGGTGGCGGCGGTGGCGGATCCGAACCCGGTCTCCGCCGGTGGCGTCGAGAGGTTGCGCGCCGCCGGTGTCGAGGTCGAGGTGGGGTTGCGCGGTGCCGAGGCGGCCGCCGGCAACGTCGCGTGGCTGACCGCGGTGCGACGTGGGCGCCCGTACCTGGTCTGGAAGCTCGCGGCGACGCTGGACGGGCGGTCGGCGGCGGCGGACGGCACGAGCATGTGGATCACCTCTGAGCAGGCGCGCACCGAAGTGCACGAGCTGCGCGCCGTCGCGGACGCGATCATCGCCGGAGTGGGCACCGTGCTCGCCGACGACCCGCGGCTGACCGTGCGCAACCTGCGGGACGGCACGCTCGCGATCCGTCAGCCGCTGCGGGTCGTCGTGGACAGCGCCGGCGTGACGCCGCCGACCGCGCGGGTGCGCGACGTGGCCGCGCCGACCTGGGTGGCCACCGCGGCCGAGGTGGGCGCCGACGCGGACGGTCGGGTGGACCTGCACCGGCTGATGCGGGCCCTCTACGAGCGCGGCGTGCGCTCGGCACTGCTGGAGGGCGGCCCGACGCTGGCCGGATCGTTCCTGCGGGAGCGCCTCGTCGACAAGGTGGTGGCGTACCTGTCGCCGATGTTCCTCGGTGAGGGCGTCGCCGCGCTGGGCCCCGCCGGGATCCGCACGCTCGCCGACGCCATCCATCTCGAGATCGCCGAAGTCGCCCAGGTCGGGCCCGACCTCAAGGTCGTCGCCTACCCGAAACCGGAGGTCAAGGCGTGTTCACCGGAATAGTCGAGGAGTTGGGCACGGTCACCGCGGTCGCCGAGGGCCGGCTGACCGTGCGCGGTCCGGTGGTGACCCGGGACGCCCGGCACGGCGACTCGATCGCGGTCAACGGGGTGTGCCTGACCGTGGTCGAGGTGACCGAGGGGGAGTTCACCGCCGACGTGATGCCCGAGACGCTGCGACGCTCGGCCCTGGGCGCGCTGCGCCCGGGCGACCCGGTCAACCTCGAACGCGCCGCCCGCGTCGGCGACCGGCTGGGCGGGCACCTCGTGCAGGGCCACGTGGACGGCGTCGGGACGATCGTCGAGCGCACCCCGGGCGCGCAGTGGGAGCTCGTGCGCATCGCGCTGCCCGAGCCGCTGCGCCGCTACGTGGTGGAGAAGGGGTCGGTGGCGGTGGACGGGGTGTCGCTGACCGTGGTGGCGGTCGACGGGGACACATTCACGGTCGGACTGATCCCGACCACGCTCACGCTCACCACCCTCGGGCGCAAGGGCGTGGGCGAGCCGGTGAACCTGGAGGTCGACGTCATCGCGAAGTACGTCGAGCGGCTGCTCGCCGAGCGGGGGGTGTGATGGAGGCCCTGCGCTGGCTGCTCGACGCGCGGCTCGCCGTCGCCGGCTCGGAGATCCTGTGGCGCGAACTCCTCGGCAACGGCTTCGGCCTGGCCTCGGCCGTGCTCGGCATGCGCCGGGTCGTGTGGGCCTGGCCGGTCGGCATGCTCGGCAACGCCCTGCTGATCACCGTCTTCCTCGGTGGCGTGTTCGCCACGCCCCAGGCGCTCGACCTCTACGGCCAGGCCGGGCGGCAGGTCTTCTTCTTCGCCGTGAGCGCCTACGGCTGGTGGCGTTGGGCGCGCACCCGCCGCGACGGCACGGTGCCGGACCGCCGCGCCGTCCTGCCCCGCCTCGCCACGCCCCGGGAGCGGCTGGCACTCGCCGGCGCGGCGGTCGCCGGCACCGCCCTGGCCTGGCCGCTGCTCGCCGCGCTGGACTCCTGGGGTCCGCTGCCCGACGCCTGGATCCTCGTCGGCAGCCTGCTCGCCACGTACGGCATGGCCCGCGGCTGGGTGGAGTTCTGGCTGATCTGGATCGCCGTCGACGCCGTCGGCGTGCCGCTGCTGCTCGCCGGCGGCTTCTACCCCTCGGCGGCCCTGTACGGGTTCTACGGGATGTTCTGCGTGTGGGGCTTCGTGAGCTGGCTGCGCACCTCCCGGGCGCTGCGCGCGATCCCCGAGCCCACCCGCTTGACCTACGCGGAGGCGACGACATGAACGAGTTCGCCGGTCACACATCGCCCCTGACCGGGTTGGCACCGGACGAGCCCGACCGCGACGGGGTCGGTGGCGACGCGCTCGGTGGCGACGGCCGGCCGGGCGCCACGTTCGCCGGGATCGAGCGGGCGCTGGCCGACATCGCCGCTGGTCGGGCGGTCGTGGTGGTCGACGACGCGGACCGGGAGAATGAGGGCGATCTGATCTTCGCGGCCGAGAAGGCGACCCCCGAGCTGGTCGCGTTCATGGTCCGCTACACCTCGGGCTACATCTGCACCGCCCTGCCGGAGGCGGACGCCGACCGGCTGGACCTGCCGCCGATGTACCCGACGAACCAGGACCGCAGGGGCACGGCGTACGCGGTCACGGTCGACGCGCGGGAGGGCGTGTCGACGGGCATCTCCGCCGCGGACCGGGCGCGGACCATCCGGCTGCTGGCCGATCCGGCCACCACGCCCGCGGACCTGTCCCGTCCCGGGCACGTGGTGCCGCTGCGGGCCAAGCCGGGCGGGGTGCTGCGCCGGCCGGGGCACACCGAGGCGGCCGTGGACCTGGCGCGGCTCGCCGGGCTGCGCCCGGCCGGCGTGCTGTGCGAACTGGTCAACGACGACGGGACGATGATGCGCCTGCCCGATCTGCGCCGGTTCACCGAGCGCCACGGGCTCGCCCTGATCACGATCGCCGACCTCGTCGCGTACCGCCGGCGCACCGAGAAGCAGGTGGAGCGGGTGGCCGAGGCGCGCATCCCCACCGAGTACGGGCTCTTCCGGGCCGTGGGCTACCGGGCCACGTACGACCCGGCCGAGCACGTCGCGCTGGTCTGCGGCGACCTCGGGGACGGCCGGGACGTGCTCGTGCGGGTGCACTCGGAGTGCCTGACCGGCGACGTGTTCGGCTCGCTGCGCTGCGACTGCGGCCCTCAGCTGCGGGCCGCGCTGCGCCGGGTGGCGCAGGAGGGCCGGGGCGTGGTGCTGTACCTGCGCGGTCACGAGGGGCGGGGGATCGGACTGCTGCGCAAGCTGCGGGCGTACGAGCTGCAGGATCGCGGCCGCGACACGGTGGACGCGAACCTGGAGCTCGGCCTGCCCGCCGACGCCCGGGACTACGGCACCGGCGCCCAGATCCTCTACGACCTCGGCGTGCGCACCATGCGCCTGCTCACGAACAACCCGGCGAAGCGGGCCGGCCTGGAGGGGTACGGGCTGTCGGTGGTGGGGCGCGAGCCGCTGCCGGTGCGCCCGCATCCGGAGAACGTGCGCTACCTGCGCACCAAGCGGGACCGCATGGGGCATCTGCTCGACGGGCTGGAGGAGATCGACGGGTTGGGGACGATGGCGGAGGGGCTGGCGTAGATGGCCGGATTCGGGGAGCCGCACCTCCGGGTCGTGGACGCGGCCGGTCTCACGCTCGGTGTGGTCGCGACCCGCTGGCATGAGGAACTGACCACCCAGATGTTCGACCGGGCGCTGGCGGCCGCGGCGGCGTGCGGAGTGACGGAGGTCGTCACCGCCCGGGTGGCCGGATCGGTGGAGCTGCCGGTGGTGGCGCAGGCGCTGGCCCGCCGCTGCGAAGCGGTCGTGGCGCTCGGCGTGGTGATCCGTGGCGAGACGGCGCACTTCGACTACGTCTGCCGCTCCGTCACCGACGGACTGACCCGGGTCGCGCTGGACGAGCGGACCCCGGTGGCGCACGGAGTGCTGACCGTCGACACCGTGGAGCAGGCCCACCAGCGGGCGGGCTTCGCCGACTCGGTGGAGGACAAGGGCTGGAGCGCCACCGTGGCCGCGCTCGACGCGGCGCTGGCGATCCGGGCCGTCGCGGCGTAGCCTGCGCCACCTCGACGTCACCACGTCCCGCTGCGGTCGGGCGGGGCCTGTCACAATGGCCACTCGTGAAGACCTTCGACGAGCTGTACGCCCTGCTCCAGCAGCGGGTGGCCGAGCGTACCCCGGGGTCGGCCACGGTGGCAGCGCTGGAGCGCGGGGTGCACTCCGTGGGCAAGAAGGTCGTCGAGGAGGCGGCCGAGGCGTGGATGGCCGCCGAGCACGAGGGGCCCGAGCGGGCCGCTGAGGAGATCGCGCAGTTGCTCTACCACACGCAGGTGCTCATGCTCGCCGCTGGAGTGGATCTCAAGGACGTGTACCGACATCTGTGACGGTTTCCCACCGCTCGGGCGCCGCCGTGCTGTGGCGCCGGCGGTCCGACCGTCCCTGGCCGTTTCCACCCGCAAGGAGCGCGCACGAGATGCTGCGTATCGCCGTTCCCAACAAGGGCACACTCTCCGCGCCGGCCGCCGCGATGCTGCGCGAGGCCGGCTACCGCCAGCGCGACGACGAGCGTGAGCTGGTCTGCCGCGATCCGGACAACGACGTCGAGTTCTTCTACCTGCGCCCCCGCGACATCGCCACCTACGTGGGATCTGGTGACCTGGACCTGGGGATCACCGGCCGGGACCTGCTCATCGACGCGGGCAGCCCAGCCCAGGAGATCCTCGACCTCGGGTTCGGCGCGGCGACGTTCCGGTTCGCCGCCCGCCCGGACACCGTCCGCGACATCGCCGACCTCAACGGCCGGCGCATCGCCACGGCGTACCCCGGGGTGGTGACCGCGCACCTCGCCGCGCACGGCGTGACCGCGGAGGTGATCCGCCTCGATGGAGCCGTGGAGAACGCGGTACGGCTCGGGGTGGCCGACGTCGTCGCCGACGTGGTCTCCACCGGCGCCACCCTGCGCCAGGCCGGGCTGGTGCCGATCGGCGAGCCGATCCTGGAGTCGTCCGCGGTCCTGATCAGCCGGGGCACGCCGCCGGCCAACGGCACGGTGGGCCACCTCGTGCGGCGGCTGCAGGGCGTGCTGGTGGCCCGCCGTTACGTGATGCTCACCTACGACGTGCGCGCCGACCAGCTCGACCGGGCCAGCCAGCTCACCCCCGGCATCGAGGGCCCGACGATCTCGCCGCTGCACCGCGAGGGCTGGGTCGCGGTCCAGGCGATGGTGATGCGCACCGACGTGCACCGGATCATGGACGAGCTCTACGACCTGGGTGCCCGAGCCATCCTCGTCACCGACATCCACGCCTGCCGCCTATGAACGCGACCCGAAAGCTGCCCCCGTGGCTGGCGCTGGGCCTGGCCGCGCTCGCCGGTGTTGCGGGCGCCGCGCAGTTCGCCGCCAACGCCGAGCTGGGCGAACGCCTCGGCAGCGCCTCGACAGCCGCGTTCGTCAACAACGTGGTCGGCACCTTGTTGATCCTCGCGGGCCTGGTCGTGCTGCCGTCGCTGCGCGCGGACCTGAGGGCGCTGTTTCACACCCGGTTGCCGTGGTGGACGTACCTGGGCGGCCTGGGCGGGGCGTTCCTCGTCGCCGTCGCCGCGTACGTCGTGCCGGTCATCGGCGTGGCGGTGTTCGCGATCGCGCAGGTCGCCGGGGCCGCCTTCGGCGGGCTCGGGGTGGACCGTGCCGGGCTGGCGCCGGGCGGCCGGCTGCCGGTGAGCACTCCGCGACTGGGCGGAGCGGCGCTCGGGGTCGGGGCGGTCGCCCTGGCCCAGTTCGGCCGCCCGGTCGGTGATCTCGCCGTCGGTTTTCTGACGCTCGCAGTCGCCTCGGGGGTCGCGGCCGCCCTGCAGTCGGCGCTCAACGCCCGGGTCGCGGCGGCCAGCAATTCCGCCGCCGCGACCATGACCAACTTCGCCGTGGCCAACGCGACTTTGCTCGCGTTCGTCGCGGCCACCGGCTCCTTCGGCGCGCACTGGCCGACCGAATGGCCGCGCGAGTGGTACCTCTACGTGGGCGGCCTGCTCGGCCTGCTCATCGTGTCGGCGCTCGTGGTGTGCGTGCGCGCGGTCGGGGTGCTGCGCACCAACCTCGCCCTCGTCGCCGGACAGCTCGGCGGTGCCGTGGTGCTCGACGCGATCCTGCCGGGGCGCGCCGACCCCTCGGCCGCGGTGCTGGTCGGGGTGGCGCTGACCGTGGTGGCGGCAAGTCTCTCCGGCTGGCGGCGAACGCCGGCGCGTGCAGATGACCGCCCGTAGAATCGCGGGCGTGCCGACCGCGACCGACCGGACCGAGCCGCTGATCGTGCGCCCCCGGCGGGCGCGCGTCGTGGCCTGGATGGCGGCCGGGGTCGTCGTCGCGATCTTCACGGTGATCGCCCTCTCGCTCAAGGTCGAGGAGGTGTTTCGCGTCGGCGACCAGGTGGCGATGATCGGCCTGGGGGTGGTGCTGGCGGCCGGTGTCCTGGCCTTCACCCGGCCCGCCCTGCACGCCGACGCCTCGGGGCTGCGGATACGCAACGTCATCGGCGGGTACGAGCTGCCGTGGGAGGTGGTCCGGGCGGTGCGGTTCGATCGGGGCGCGCCCTGGGTCAGCCTGGAGCTCGTCAACGACGATCTGGTGGCGGTGATGGCGATCCAGCGGGCGGACAAGGAGCACGCGGTGGCGGCGGCGCGGGCGTTGCGCGCCATGCTCGGCAGGTACGGGCAGGCCGCCGGAGCGCGGCCGGCCGAGGTGGGCGCGGACCCGTCGTGAGCCGAGCGGCGGCAGGCCGAGCCGCGGTGTCGAGCGGGGCGCGCGGAGGGTTGGCGGGCCGCCGCGCCGTCCTGGTAGCCTTGGCGGGTCGACCATGCCGGTCACCCCTGGGCGACAGCGCCCTGCCGGGTGACGGCACCGAAGCGGAGCGCCTGCTCCCACCCGCGTTGCCGGGAAACCGTGCGGCCGGGTCCGGTCCACGCCAGGCGATGCCCTGGCGGTACGTGCGCCGTGTCGTGCACGCGGACCGGTCGAGCGGGCCCCGGTGTGCGCCGGGGCCTTCTGCGTTCGGGCGGTCGGTGGCAGGGGTGCCCCCTGGCCGGGGCACCAGCCGAACAGGCAGTAACGGACTCGAGGAGGCCCCATCAGCGTCGAACCACGCGTGAACGAACAGATCCGGGCGCGTGAGGTCCGGCTGGTCGGCCCGGAGGGCGAACAGGTGGGCATCGTCCCGCTGGAGCGCGCCCTGCAGCTGGCCGCGGACGTGGACCTGGACCTGGTCGAGGTGGCGCCCATGGCGCGCCCGCCGGTGTGCAAGCTCATGGACTACGGCAAGTTCAAGTACGAGAGCGCACTCAAGGCGCGGGAGGCCCGGCGCAACCAGCAGCAGACCGTCATCAAGGAGATGAAGCTCCGGCCGAAGATCGATTCGCACGACTACGAGACCAAGAAGGGGCACGTCGTGCGGTTCCTCAAGGCCGGGGACAAGGTCAAGGTCACAATCATGTTCCGCGGCCGCGAACAGAGCCGCCCGGAGCTGGGGTACCGGCTCCTGCGCCGGCTCGAGGCCGAGGTCGCGGACCTGGGGTATGTCGAGGCCGCACCGAAGCAGGACGGCCGTAACATGATCATGGTCTTGGCTCCGCACCGCGCGACGAAGGCGGCCGCGTCCGCGGCCCGCGGCGCGTCGAGGAGCCGGTCCTCCGATGGTCGGGGTTCCGGGGCGGAGCGCACCGGGGCAGGGGAAGCCGCCGGGGATACCGCCGGCTCCGCCGGCGAGTAGGACAGGGAGATACATCGAATGCCGAAGATGAAGAGCCATACCGGCATGGGCAAGCGTGCCCGCCTGACCGGGCGCGGCAAGATCGTTGTGCAACAGGCCGGCTTGCGCCACAACCTGGAGAAGAAGCCCTCCACCCGGACCCGGCGGCTGACCGGCAGGGTCGAGGCCGCGAAGGTGGACGTGAAGCGGATCAAGAGGCTGCTGGGCCTTTGAGGCGCCGCCGCGATAGGACATCGCGGGCCGCCCGTGGGCGCAGCGGAAGCGCAGCCCACGGCCGAGCGGCCCGCCCGACGAGGCAATAGGAGTCATCGACGTGGCACGCGTCAAGCGGGCGATCAACGCCCACAAGAAGCGCAGGAGCATTCTCGAGGCCGCCAGCGGGTACCGCGGGCAGCGCTCGCGCCTGTACCGCAAGGCCAAGGAGCAGGTGCTCCGCTCGCTCAACTACGCCTACCGCGACCGCCGCGACCGCAAGGGCGACTTCCGCCAGCTGTGGATCACCCGCATCAACGCCGCGGCTCGCGCGAACGGCATGACGTACAACCGGCTCATCCAGGGGCTGCGGCTGGCCGGGGTGGAGGTTGACCGCAAGATCCTCGCCGACCTCGCGGTCAACGACGCGGCGGCCTTCGCGTCGCTGGTCGAGGTCGCCCGCAGATCCGTCGCGGCGGCGAACCCGCACACGGAGACGGCCCGAGCGCAGGCGGCCTGATCGCAGCGACCGTCTGAGCAGGTTGGCGACATCAGCTCGACCCGGGGCAGGGGCCGGGTACACGGCCCGAACGCCCCGGGTCGTCGCTGCCCGGCGCCTGCACCGCCGTCGCAACCGCGATGAGGCCGGGCTGTTCCTCGCGGAGGGGCCGCAGGCCGTGCGCGAGGCGGACGAGCCGGTGGAGCTGTTCGGCACCCCTGAGGCGCTGGAGCGCCACCGGGACCTGGTCGCGGCCGTGCGCGAGCGGGGCGCGCGCATCTCTCCGGTCACCGCCGACGGTCTCGCCGCGCTCGCCGAGACCGTGCACCCGCAGGGCCTGGTCGCGGTGTGCCGGCACCGGCACGTCGCCCGGCTCGCCGACCTCCCCGCGCCGCGGCTCGCCGTCGTGCTCGCCGGCATCGCCGACCCCGGCAACGCCGGCACCGTGCTGCGGACCGCCGACGCGGCGGGCGCGGACGTGGTCGTCTTCCCCGAGGGCACCGTCGACCCGTACAACGGCAAGTGCGTGCGCGCCTCGGCGGGCAGCCTGTTCCACGTCGGCCTGGTGCGCGGCGGCGACCCCGCCGCCGTCGTCGCCGAGGCGCGGGCCGCCGGGCTGGTGGTGCTCGCCGCCGACGCGCACGGCGAGGTCGAACTGGACGCGTTGGCGGACACCGGCGAGCTGGCCCGGGCGACCGCGTGGGTGTTCGGCTCCGAGGCGCACGGGCTGGACCCGGCGGTGGCCGCCGCGGCCGACGCCCGGGTGCGGATCCCGATCCACGGCCGGGCGGAGAGCCTGAACCTGGCCGCCGCGGCGGCCGTGTGCCTGTACGCGTCCGCGCGGGCGCAGCGGACCGCCTGAGGTGCCCAACCGAACGCCCGCGGGCGTCGCGGGGCGCCTCGGCGACCAGGGGATCGCGCTGCACTCGCGGCAGATCGCCTTGCCGGACCCGTGGATGACCCCGCGCTGCTCTTCGCGTTCACGCGGTCCGCTTCGGCCGACTCGGCGGTGCCCGTAGACTGACACGACGTGAGCGAGGTAGGCCCGTGAGCTACCGCAACGACCCGTACGACCCCAAGCAGGCGGCGCTGCTGTCCCAAGGGGCCCTCGACGACGCCGTGGCCGCCGCGGAGAAGGCGTTCGCCGACGCCAGCGATCTCGACGCGCTGGCCGCGATCCGCCACCAGCACCTCGGGGACCGGGCTCCCGTTTCCCTGGCCCGCCGTGAGATCGGGACGCTGCCGCCCGCCGCGCGGGCGGAGGCGGGCAAGCGGGTCAACGCGGCGCGCGCCGCGATCCAGGAGGCGTACGCCAACCGCGAGGCGCAGCTCGCCGCCGAGCAGGAGCGGCGGGTGCTTGCCGAGGAGGCCGTCGACGTCACGCTGCCGTGGGACCGCCGGCCGCGGGGCGCCCGGCACCCGCTGAGCACGCTGATGGAGCGCATCGGCGACCTGTTCGTCGGCATGGGGTACGAGATCGCCGAGGGCCCCGAGGTCGAGCTGGAGTGGTACAACTTCGACGCGCTCAACATCGCGCCCGACCACCCGGCCCGCACCACGATGGACACGTTCTTCATCGACGTGCCCGGTCTGGTGCTGCGCACGCACACCTCGCCGGTGCAGGCGCGCACGATGCTCACCCGCAAGCCCCCGATCTACGTGGTGTGTCCCGGCCGGGTCTACCGCACCGACGAGCTGGACGCCACGCACACCCCGGTCTTCCACCAGGTGGAAGGGCTCGTCGTCGACCAGGGCATCACCATGGCCCACCTGCGCGGGACGCTCGACCACTTCGCCAAGGCGATGTTCGGCCCGGACGCGAAGACCCGGTTCCGGCCGTCGTACTTTCCGTTCACCGAGCCGTCGGCGGAGTTCGACCTGTGGTTCCCGCAGCACCGGGACGGTCCGCGGTGGATCGAGTGGGGAGGCTGCGGCATGGTCAACCCGAGGGTGCTGCGCGCCTGCGGCGTGGATCCGGACGTCTACAGCGGGTTCGCGTTCGGCATGGGCATCGAGCGCACGCTGATGTTCCGGCACGGCGTACGGGACATGCGCGACATCGTGGAGGGTGACGCTCGGTTCTCGTACGCGTTCGGCGTCGAGGTGTAGCGGTGCGGGCGGCTTGACCGGCCGACTAGCGGAGTTGGTGGAGTATGCGTTTTCCGTTGTCCTGGGTGCGGGAGTACGTCGAGGCGCCGGCGGACCCGGCCGTGCTGGAACGGGCGCTGGTCGGGGTCGGCCTCGAGGTGGAGTCGATCGTGGACCTGCGGACGACGGTCGTCGGGCCCCTCGTCGTCGGCCGGGTGCTCGAGATCGAGGAGCTCCGCGGACTGAAGAAGCCGATCCGCTGGTGCCAGGTGGACGTGGGCGAGGCCGAGCCGCGCGGCATCATCTGCGGGGCCACCAACTTCGCCGTCGGCGACCTCGTCGTCGTGGCGCTGCCCGGCTCCGTGCTCCCCGGCGGCTTCGCCATCACCGCACGCAAGACGTACGGGCATGTCTCCAACGGCATGATCTGCTCGGCGCGGGAGATCGGCATCGGCGACGACCACAGCGGCATCATCGTGCTGCCGGCGGACCTCGCGGCCGCGCCCGGCGACGACGCCCGCCCGGTCGTCGGGCTCGACGACGTGGTGGTGGAGTTGGCCGTCACCCCGGATCGCGGCTACTGCCTGTCGATCCGGGGGGTCGCCCGCGAGCTGTCCCACGCCCTCGGGCTGCCGTTCACCGACCCGGCCGCCATCTCCGCGCCGACCCGCACCTCCGAGCCCGCGTACCCGGTGACCGTCGACGACCCCAGCGGCTGCGACCGGTTCGCCGCCCGCGTCGTGCGCGGCGTCGACCCGACCGCGAAGAGCCCACAGTGGATGAAGACGCGGCTGGTGCACGCCGGCATGCGCCCGATCTCGCTCGCCGTCGACATCACCAACTACCTGATGCTCGAGTTCGGGCAGCCGATGCACGCCTTCGACCTGGACAAGCTGCGCGGGCCGCTGGTGGTGCGCCGGGCCCGGCCGGGCGAGCGGCTGGTCACGCTGGACGGGGTCGACCGTGCCCTGGACCCGGAGGACATGGTCATCTGCGACGACACCGGGCCCATCTCCCTGGCCGCGGTGATGGGCGGCGCGTCGAGTGAGGTGTCGGAGACGACGTCCAATGTGCTGTTCGAGGCGGCGCACTGGGACGCGGTCATGGTGGCGCGCACCGCACGGCGGCACAAGCTGTTCAGCGAGGCGGCCAAGCGCTGGGAGCGCGGAGTCGACCCGGCGCTGGCGCTGCGGGCCCTGCAGCGCGCAGTGGACCTGCTGGTCGAGCACGCCGGAGGCACGGTGGATCCGCGGGTGCTCGACATCGACACCGTCCTGCCGCCCCGCCCGGTCCGGATGCCCGCGGGCCTGCCCGCCCGGGTGGCCGGGGTGCCGTACACCCGGGACCGGGTGGTCGCGCGCCTGCGCGAGGTCGGCTGCACGGTCGAGGCGGACGGCGACGTGCTGTCGGTGACCCCGCCGACATGGCGGCCGGACCTCACCGACCCGGCGGACCTCGTCGAGGAGGTCGTCCGGCTGGAGGGCTACGACCGGGTGCCGAGCGTGCTGCCCGGCGCACCGCCCGGCAACGGCCTGACCGACCGCCAGCGCCGCCGCCGGTCGGTGGCCCGGGCGCTCGCCGAGGCCGGGTACGTGGAGGTCCTGTCGTACCCGTTCGTCGGACCGGCGGCGCTGGACGCGCTCGGTCTGCCGCCCGACGATCCACGCCGTGACGCGGTGCGGCTGGCCAACCCGCTCTCCGACGAGGAGCCGATGCTGCGCACCACGCTGCTGCCGCCGCTGCTGGCGACGCTGCGCCGCAACCTCGGGCGGGGCCTGCGCGATCTGGCGCTGTTCGAGATGGGCCTGGTGTTCCATCCGCAACCGACGGAAGGCCCGCCCCCGCGCATGGGGGTGTCGACCCGGCCGTCCGACGCTGAGCTCGCCGCCGCCGACGCCCACGTGCCGGCGCAGCCCTGGCACGTCGCCGTGGTCCTGGCCGGCGACATCGCGCCCGCGGGCTGGTGGGGGCCGGGCCGGTCGGCCGGCTGGGCGGACGCGGTGGCGGCGGCGAGGCTGATCATCGACGCCGCCCGGGTCGCGCCCGACCGGGTCGAGGTCCGGCGCGGCAACCTCGCGCCGTGGCACCCCGGCCGGTGCGCGGAGATCCTCGTGGACGGTGCGGTGGTCGGCCACGCCGGCGAGCTGCACCCCGCGGCCTGCGCCGCGCTGGACCTGCCCAAGCGCACCTGCGCGGCCGAGGTGGTGCTCGACGCGCTGCCGCTGCCGGGCGTGACCCCGGCGCCGGTGGTCTCCGCCTTCCCGCCCGCGCACCTCGACGTGGCACTGCTCGTGCCGGCGCAGACCCCGGCCGCCGCCGTGGAGCGGGCGCTCGTGGCGGGCGCCGGCGGGCTGCTGGAGTCCATCCGGCTGTTCGACGTCTACGAGTCGCCACAGCTCGGCGAGGGTCGCAAGTCGCTGGCGTACAAGCTGACCTTCCGGGCAGCCGACCGGACCCTCACCTCGGAGGAGGCGATCGCGGCCCGGGACGCCGCGGTCGCGGCGGCGGCCGCGGAGGTCGGTGCCGTGCTGCGCGGCTGATCCGCCGCCCCGGCGCCTGCGACGATGCGCTGTCGCTGGCTACGGCAGGACGGGAAGACCAGCCTCGTTCAGGGGCCAGCCCGGGTTGTGCACCACCTCCCACAGGTGGCCGTCCGGGTCGGCGAAGTAGCCCGAGTAGCCGCCCCACTCGGTGGGCCGGGCCGCCTTGACCAGGCGGGCTCCGGAGGCGACGGCGGCCGTGAGGGCCGCGTCCACCTCGGCCGGGCCGTCGAGGTTGATGGCGAGCGTGACGCCGCGGAACGCGGGCGGCTCGTCCGCCGCCACTGTCGCGTCGGCGGCGAGGTCCCGGTGCCCGTAGAGGGCGAGCAGACCACCGGCCGTGCGGAAGAAGCTCACCACGCCGGGGACCGACGAGGGGGACAGCGGCCAGCCCAGCGCGCGGTAGAAGTCGGTGGCGCGCCGGATGTCGGCGACGCCGAGCGTGATCACGCTCAAGCGGGCGGGAACGGTCATGCGGCCAGGTTAGGAACGGGGTGCGACCGGCCGACGAGCGGTTGGTCACCGTCCATGAGGGCCACGCGGACTACCGGGTCGCGGCGAACCAGGTGTCGGCCTCGTCCCGTCGGATCGCGTCGTAGAGCGCGGCGGCCCGCTGCCGGTCGGGAAGCACCACGCTCTGCCCGGCCACCCGGCCTGTCCCGCGGGACGGGCTGGTCAGGAACGACACGTCGTCACGGCCGAGATGCCGCAGGTCCGCGGCCATCTGGACGAGCGAGAGCTCCGTGTCCACGGTGACCGCCTTCGCGACGGCCCGGAGAAACGCGTCCAGCCGGGACGGGTCGGTGAGCAGCCCGCTCGTCGTGGCCTTGTCGAGCACGGCCCTGATGACGGCCTGCTGGTGGCGGATCCGGGAGAAGTCGCCGTCGGGGAACTGCTGGCGCTGCCGGGCGAAGTCCAGCGCCGCGGCGCCGTCCATCCGCTGGACGCCGGCGCGAAACGTGCGAAATGGCCTGGCGATCGAGGTGAAGGTCCGGTCCACCTGCACGTCGACGCCTCCGATCGCATCGATGATCTCTTGGAAGCCGCCGAAGTCGATCAGCACCACGTGGTCGACGCGGACGCCGGTGAAGTTCTCGACGGTGCGCACCAACAGCGGCGTGCCGCCCCAGGCGAGCGCAGCGTTGATCTTCGCGTTGGTGCCGCCGTGCCGGCCGTCGGCGGATCTCGGGACGTACACCCAGCTGTCGCGGGGGATCGAGATGAGCTGCGCCTTCCGCCGGTCGGCCGTCAGGTGGGCGAGGATGATCGTGTCCGCCCGCGAGCGGGCCGGGTCGCCGTCCCGTGCGTCGCTGCCGACCACGAGCAGATTGATCGCGTTCTTGGTGACAGGTTGGGGTCGCTCCGCCGCCGGCACCTCGGCGAACGCGTCGACGCGCGCGACGTGGCGTTCGATGGACCGGTAGTACAGCCATCCGCCGACGCCGACGCCGCCGGCCACGAGCACGGTCAGGCCCAGAAGGAGCGTGCCGAGGCGCACCAGCCGGGGCCGGAGTCGGTGCCTGGTGCCCGCCGGGTGTGTGGGATCCGGTGGCGCGTCGACGGCCGGGTCGGGCGAGCCGAAACCGGTCATAGCTGCACTGTCCATAGCAGCGGAGACTACTGGGAATAAAACGGCATAGAGCTTGAATAACGCCACAACACCCATTGGTTGGTATGTGCGGGCGACCGGACGGGCTGGTGGGCGCGACATGCCGTCGCTGCACGACCGTGCGGCCGCAGCACTCCCAACCCGTCGGGCATCCCCTGGACCGCGACGGCCGCCGTCATCCACAGCCGCACATCGTGATCGACACCAGATACCGGCATAGCGTGGTGTCGGCGGGCCGCGACATGCAGGAAACGGCGCTGACCCGCCCCGTCGGGCGCGCCAGATCCTGCATGTGGCGCCCTCGACCGGGCGCGGAGACCGCCAGATCCCGGTAACGGAGGCGATCAACCCGCCCGGACACCCCGACATCCTGCACACGGCGGCCCCCGGCCCCGACCTGGACACCTCGACAGCCGGCCCGCCGCACGCCCGTTCGGCGGTGTCTGCTCTGTCGCCGAGGCCCGCGGCCCACCGCCGCGGCCTGGCGCGGGGGCCGGGGATCCGGTTAGCTGAGCGCCATGTCGCAGCGAATCGAAGCCAACCTGTTGATCCCCGGCCGGGGCGAACCGGTGCGCAACGCCGTCGTCGTGCTGGACGGCGCGACGATCAGCTACGCCGGCCCGGCCGCCGTCGCGCCGGAGACCCCCCGCGCCGAGGTCGTGCGCGCCGAGACGGTCATGCCGGGCCTGTGGGACTGCCACGGACACCTGATGGGCGTGCGCACGATGGACCTGAGCCGCTCGCCGCTGGAGCCGATGGCGCTGCGCGGCGCGCGGGTGGTGGGCGACCTGCGGGCCGCGCTCGACGCCGGGGTGACGTCGATCCGCGACGTCGGTGGCCTCGGGGTCTACCTCGCCACCGCGATCGAGGAGGGCACGGTGGTGGGCCCGAGCGTGTACGGGGCGGGTGCGGTGCTGTCGACCACGGGCGGGCACGGCGACCTGCACAGCTACCCCGTGCCGTGGGTGGTCGACTACGCGCACGCGGGCGGCGAGCTGCGGCTGGCCGACGGACCGGCCGAGTGCGCGCGGGCCGTGCGCGAGCAGCTGCGGCGCAACGCCAAGGTCATCAAGATCTGCGCTTCGGGCGGCGTACTGTCCGAAGTGGACCATCCGATCCACCAGCAGTTCACCGCCGCCGAGCTGCGGGCGATCGTCGAGGTCGCCGGCCTGGCCGAGCGGGTGGTGGCCGCGCACTGCCACGGCAAGCCGGGCATGATGGCGGCGCTGGAGGCCGGGGTGCGCACCATCGAGCACGGCACGTACCTCGACGAGGAGGTCGCCGTCGCGATGCGGGAGACCGGCGCGATCCTCGTGCCGACCCGCACGATCATTCAGGAGATCCTCGACAGCCGGGCGGTTCCGCCGTACGCCATGCGCAAGCTGGAGGAGATCGCCGACCGGCACGCGGAGGCGCTGGCGTTGGCCCGTGAGCTCGGGGTGACGGTGGCGATGGGCACCGACATCGCGCTCTCCGGTACGCATCTGCCCAACTCCTGGGGCCGCAACGGCCGGGAGCTGCCGCTGCTGGTGAACAGCGGCTTCACGCCGCTGGAGGCGATCGAGGCGGCCACCGCCAACGGCCCGGCGACCCTGGGCCCGCAGGCGCCGCGCTCCGGTCAGCTCGCCGCCGGGTACGACGCGGACGTGCTGATCCTCGACGCCGACCCGCTCGCCGACATCAGCGTGCTGGCGAAACCCGAGCACATCACCGGGGTGTGGAAGGCGGGCCGGCGCGTGAAGTAACCCGACCGGGGGACGGGCCGTGCCCGTCTCCGATACCCGGTTGCACGGCTGGCTGCATGATGATACGGTCAGCCGCATGATGATACGGGGGCGGTCATGCGCGTCGCGGTAGCGGGCGCGACCGGGTACGCGGGGGGCGAGCTGCTGCGGCTGCTCGCCGGACACCCGTCGATGAAGATCCACGCGGTGACCGGGCACAGCCAGGCGGGTTCGCCCCTGGCCGCCGCGCATCCACACCTGGCGTCGCTGGCCGACCTGACGGTCGCGCCGACGACGCCCGCCGTGCTCGCCGACGCGGACCTGGTGTTCCTCGCGCTGCCGCACGGCGAGTCGGCCGCGCTCGCCGCGGCGCTGCCGGCCACGGTCAAGGTCGTCGACCTCGGCGCGGACCACCGGCTGCGTGACGCGCAGGCGTGGAGCCGGTACTACGGTGGCGAGCACGCCGGCACCTGGACCTACGGTCTGCCGGAGCTCCCCGGCCAGCGCGCCGCCATCGCCGCCGCCGACCGGGTCGCCAACACCGGCTGCTACGCGGTGGCGACGATCCTCGCCCTGGCCCCGCTCATCCGCTCCGGCCTCGCCGCGCCGGACGACGTGGTGGTCGTGGCGGCCTCCGGCACCTCCGGCGCCGGCCGCTCGCTCAAGCCGCACCTGCTCGCGTCCGAGGTGATGTCCGCGCTGTCGCCCTACAAGGTCGGCGCCCACCAGCACGTTCCCGAGATCAAGCAGGCGACCGGGGCGGCCACGCTCTCGTTCACCCCGGTGCTCGCGCCCATGCCGCGCGGCATCCTCGCCACCGTCACCGCCCGCCCGGCGCACGCCGGCGTGACGCCCGGCGACGTACGCGAGGTCCTCGCGCAGGCGTACGCCGACGAGCCGTTCGTCCGGGTGCTGCCCGAGGGGGCGTGGCCGCACACCGGCGCGACGCTCGGGTCGAACGCCGCGCACCTGCAGGGCACGGTGGACGTGGACTCCGGGCGGATCATCGTGGTCAGCGCGATCGACAACCTCGGCAAGGGCGCGGCCGGGCAGGCGGTGCAGTGCGCCAACCTCATGCTCGGCCTGCCGGAGACGGCCGGCCTGACCAGCAACGGAGTCGCGCCATGAGCGTCACGGCACCCGCGGGCTTCCGCGCGGCCGGGGTCGCCGCCGGGATCAAGGCCTCCGGCAAGCCCGACCTCGCCCTCGTCGTCAACGACGGTCCGCAGGCCACGGCGGCGGGCGTCTTCACCCGCAACCGGGTCAAGGCCGCGCCGGTGCTGTGGAGCGAGCAGGTGCTGCGTGGCGGTGTGGTGCGGGCGGTGGTGCTCAACTCCGGTGGCGCCAACGCGTGCACCGGACCTGCCGGATTCGCCGACACGCACGCCACGGCCGAGCACGTCGCCGCCGTGCTCGGCGGCGGGCCGGAGCCGACGATGGGCGCCGGGGAGGTGGCGGTCTGCTCCACCGGGCTGATCGGCGAGCGGCTGCCGATGCCCGCGCTGCTCTCCGGGGTCGAGGCCGCCGCGCGTGCGCTGTCGCCCGACGGGGGCGATGCGGCAGCCGAGGCGATCATGACCACGGACACCCGGCCGAAGACCGTGGCGGTGCCCGGCCAGGGCTACACGGTCGGGGGCATGGCCAAGGGCGCCGGCATGCTCGCGCCGTCGCTGGCGACCATGCTGTGCGTGCTCACCACCGACGCGGTCGCCTCCTCGGCGACGCTGGACGCGGCGCTGCGCGAGGCGTGCCGGGTCACCTTCGACCGGCTCGACTCCGACGGGTGCACCTCCACCAACGACACGGTGCTCCTGCTGGCCAGCGGCGCCTCCGGCGTCGAGCCGGCGCCCGCCGAGCTGACCGCCACGGTCACCGAGGCCTGCCGGGCGCTGGCGCGGGCGCTGCTCGCCGACGCCGAGGGCTCCACGAAGGACGTGGCGATCGAGGTCGTCGGCGCGGCCAGCGAGGACGACGCGGTCGAGGTGGGCCGGGCGGTGGCGCGCAACAACCTGGTCAAGACGGCGCTGTACGGCAACGACCCCAACTGGGGGCGCATCCTCGCCGCGGTCGGTACGACGGGCGCGGTGTTCGCCCCCGACGAGGTGGACGTGGCGATCAACGGCGTCTGGGTCTGCCGGGGTGGAGCCGCCGCCGAGGACCGGTCCAAGGTGGACCTGACCGGCCGGGACGTGACGATCACCATCGACCTGAACGCGGGCGGGGAGCGGGCCACCATCTGGACCAACGACCTCTCCGTCGCGTACGTGCACGAGAACTCGGCGTACTCGACATGAGCACCGACGTTGCCCACGGGGTCGCTGGACCCCAGACCGGCTGTGACGCGAGCGCCCGGGCGCCCGGTGACGTGGAGGCCCCGGCGCCCGCCGTCGTGGATGCCTCGGCACCCGCCGACGCGCGCGCGCTGGCCCGTGACCTCGCCGCCGCGCAGGCCAAGGCGGCCACGCTCATCGAGGCGCTGCCGTGGCTGGCGCGCTTCCACGGCGCCACGGTGGTCATCAAGTACGGCGGCCACGCGATGACCTCCCCCGAGCTGCGCCGGGCGTTCGCGGCGGACATGGTCTTCCTGCGCTACGTCGGGCTGCGGCCGGTCGTGGTGCACGGTGGCGGCCCGCAGATCTCGGCGATGCTCGACCGCCTCGGCATCCCCAGCGAGTTCCGCGGCGGCCTGCGCGTGACGACGCCCGAGGCGATGGACGTGGTGCGCATGGTGCTCGTCGGGCAGGTGGGCCGCGAACTCGTGGGGCTGATCAACGAGCACGGCCCGTTCGCGGTCGGGCTGTCGGGCGAGGACGCCGGGCTGTTCACCGCGGTGCGCCGCTCCGCGGTCGTCGACGGCCAGCCGGTCGACGTGGGACTGGTCGGCGACGTGGCCAAGGTGTCCACCGCCGCCGTGGACGACCTCATCGCGGCCGGACGGATACCGGTCATCTCGACGGTCGCCCCGGACGCCGCCGGCGTGCTGCACAACCTCAACGCGGACACCGCCGCCGCGGCGCTCGCCGTGGCGCTGCGGGCACGCAAGCTCGTGGTGCTCACCGACGTCCCCGGCCTCTACGCCGACTGGCCGGACCCGGACAGCCTGATCTCCCAGGTCAACGCCGACGACCTGGAGAAGCTGCTGCCCAGGCTGGAAGCGGGCATGGTGCCCAAGATGGAGGCGTGCCTGCGCGCGGTGCGCGGCGGTGTGCCCGCCGCGCACGTCGTCGACGGACGGATGGCGCACTCCACGCTGCTGGAGATCTTCACCTCGGAAGGATTCGGGACGATGGTGGTGCCCGCATGAACGACCTGGTCACCCGCTGGCAGCAGGCCATGATGGACAACTACGGCACCCCGCCGCTGGCGCTCGTGCGCGGCGACGGCGCGGTGGTCGTCGACGAGGCTGGAAAGTCCTATGTGGACATGCTGTCCGGGCTCGCGGTCAACGCGCTGGGCCACAACCACCCGGCGGTGGTCGCGGCGGTCACCCAGCAGATCGCCACCCTCGGGCACGTGTCCAACCTCTACGTCGCCGAGCCGCCCGTCGCGCTCGCCGAACTGCTGCTGGCCCTGTCCGGCCGGCGTGGGCGGGTGTTCCTGTGCAACTCCGGTGCGGAGGCCAACGAGGCTGCGTTCAAGCTGTCCCGGCGCACCGGACGCACCGAGGTCGTCGCCGCCGTGGGCGGGTTCCACGGGCGCACCATGGGCGCGCTCGCGCTCACCGGCCAGCCCGCCAAGGCCGACCCGTTCCGCCCGCTGCCCGGCGAGGTCGTCCACGTGCCGTACGGCTCGGCGGCCGCCCTCGAGCAGGCCGTCACCGACCGGACCGCGATGGTGATCCTGGAGCCGATCCAGGGCGAGGCCGGCGTGGTCGTCCCGCCACCCGGCTACCTCGCCGCCGCCCGGGAGATCACCGCCCGCCGCGGCGCGCTGCTCGCGATCGACGAGGTGCAGACCGGCATCGGACGCACCGGGCACTGGTTCGCCCACCAGGCCGAGGGCATCACCCCGGACATCGTCACGCTCGCCAAGGGCCTCGGCGGCGGTCTGCCGCTCGGCGCCTGCATCGCCTTCGACGCCGCCGCGGACCTGCTCGGGCCGGGCAGCCACGGCAGCACCTTCGGCGGCAACCCGGTCTGCTGCGCAGCCGGCCTGGCGGTGCTGCGCACGATCGCCGGCGAAGGGCTGCTCGACCACGTCAAGCGGGTGGGCGAGCAGCTGCGCCGGGGGATCGAGGCGCTCGGCCACGACCTGGTCCGCGAGGTGCGTGGCGCGGGACTGCTGCTCGGCGTGGTGCTCACCGCGCCGGCCGCGCCGACCGTCGTGACCGCGCTGCGCGACGCCGGGTTCCTCGCCAACGCGGCCCAGCCCGACGTGGTCCGCCTCGCCCCGCCGCTGATCCTCTCGGCGGCGCAGGCCGACGCGTTCCTCGCCGCCCTGCCCGCCGCGCTCGACGCGGCCCGGCACACCCCCGCGGAGACCACCGGATGATCCAGCACTTCCTGCGAGACGACGATCTCAGCCCCCAGACGCAGGCCGACATCCTCGACCTCGCCGCCGCCGGCAAGGCCGATCCGCGCGGAGCCCGGCCCCTGGCCGGGCGCTCGGTCGCGCTCATTTTCGAGAAGCAGTCGCTGCGCACCCGTGTCTCGTTCGAGGTGGGCATCGTGCAGCTCGGCGGCCATCCGGTCGTCATCGACGCGCAGACGACCCACTTCGGGCGGGGAGAGTCCATCCAGGACGCCGCGCGGGTGCTGTCGCGGTACGTGGACGCCATCGTCATCCGCACCTACGACGACGAGCGGCTCGCCGCGCTCGCCGCCGCCGCGACCGTGCCGGTGGTCAACGCGCTGACCGACGGGTTCCACCCGTGCCAGCTCCTCGCCGACCTGCTCACGATCCGTGAGCGGCTCGGCGGCACCGCCGGGCGTACGCTCGCCTACGTCGGCGACGCGGGCAACAACATGGCCCACTCGTACCTGCTCGCCGGCGCGACCGCGGGCCTGCACGTGCGGGTGGCGGGACCCGCCGGGCACGACCCCGACCCGGCCGTGGTGGCCCGGGCGGCCGAGATCGCCACGGCGACCGGCGGCAGCGTCGAGGTGCTGCGCGACCCGACGGCCGCCGTCAGCGGCGCCGACGTCGTCGCCACCGACGCGTGGACCTCCATGGGTCAGGAGCACGACGGGCGCGACCGGATCACGCCGTTCCGGGCGTACCAGGTCAACACCCGGCTGCTGGCGGAGGCGAAGCCGCACGCGATCGTGCTGCACTGTCTGCCGGCGCACCGCGGCGAGGAGATCACCGACGAGGTGCTGGACGGGCCGCAGAGCGCCGTGTTCGATCAGGCCGAGAACCGGCTGCACGCGCAGAAGGCCCTCCTGCGCTGGCTGCTTGGAGCGGCGTGATGACCGGCCACGGTATGACGCACCGCGACCCGGCCCACGGGGACCTGATCCGGGGCGCAGGGCCAGGGCGGATCGCGGCTCGTCGCAGGGGGACAGCAGGATGGCCGGGCCGGTGACGAGGGCGGCCCGGCACGCGCGCATCGTCGAGCTGATCCGCAGCCGGGCCGTGCGGTCCCAGACGGAGCTGGCCGACCTGCTCGCCGCCGAGGGCATCCAGGTCACCCAGGCGACGCTCTCGCGGGACCTGGAGGAGCTCGGTGCGGTGAAGGTGCGCGGCACGGACGGCAAGCCGCCCGTGTACCTGATCCCGGAGGACGGACGGCCCCCGCTGCGCCCGGCCACGCAGGCGCCCGCGCGGCTCGTGCGGCTGCTGCGGGAGCTGCTCACCGGCACCGACTACAGCGGCAACCTGGTCGTGCTGCGTACCCCGCCCGGGGCGGCGCAGTTCCTCGCCAGCGCGCTGGACCGCTCCGGCCTGCCGGAGGTCGTCGGCACGATCGCCGGCGACGACACGATCCTCGTCGTCGCCCGGGAGACGGTGGGCGGCGCGGAGCTGGCGGCCCGCCTGGCCGCCTGGGCGGACACCGCGGACACAGCGGAGACACGGGAAACATCAGAAGGGACGACGACATGACCGAGCGGGTGGTGCTCGCCTACTCCGGCGGCCTGGACACCTCGGTGGCGATTCCGTACCTCGCCGAGCGGACCGGCGCAGAGGTCATCGCGGTGGCCGTCGACGTCGGCCAGGGCGGCGAGGACATGGAGACGATCCGGCAGCGGGCGCTCGCATGCGGCGCGGTGGAGGCCGAGGTGGTGGACGCGCGGGACGAGTTCGCCACGGACTTCTGCGTGCCGGCGCTGCGCGCCAACGCGCTGTACATGGACCGGTACCCCTTGGTGTCGGCGCTGTCCCGGCCGCTGATCGTCAAGCACCTCGTGGCGGCCGCGCGCAAGCACGGCGGCACCATCGTCGCGCACGGGTGCACCGGCAAGGGCAACGACCAGGTGCGCTTCGAGGTGGGCCTGGGGTCCCTCGCGCCGGACCTGAAGGTGATCGCGCCGGCCCGGGACTTCGCCTGGACGCGCGACAAGGCGATCGCGTACGCCGAGGAGAGGGGCCTGCCGATCGACGTGACGAGCACGTCGCCGTACTCGATCGACCAGAACCTCTGGGGCCGGGCGATCGAGACCGGGTTCCTCGAGGACATCTGGAACGGGCCGATCGAGGACATCTACTCGTACACCGCCGACCCGACCGTGCCGCGCGACCCGGACGAGGTGGTGATCACCTTCGATGAAGGCGTGCCGGTGGCGATCGACGGCGAGACGGTCACCCCGTACCAGGCGATCACCGAGCTCAACCGCCGTGCCGGCGCGCACGGTGTGGGCCGCCTGGACATGGTCGAGGACCGGCTCGTCGGCATCAAGAGCCGCGAGGTGTACGAGGCGCCGGGCGCGATCGCGCTGATCACCGCCCACCAGGAGCTGGAGAACGTGACGGTCGAGCGGGACCTGGCCCGGTTCAAGCGCGGCGTCGACCAGCGCTGGGCCGAGCTGGTCTACGACGGCCTGTGGTTCTCCCCGCTCAAGCGCGCGCTCGACGCGTTCATCGACTCGGCGCAGCGGCACGTCTCCGGTGACGTGCGCATGGTGCTGCACGGCGGACGCGCCGTGGTCACCGGCCGGCGCTCGGACGCGTCGCTGTACGACTTCAGCCTGGCGACCTACGACACCGGCGACACGTTCGACCAGTCGCTGGCGCGCGGCTTCGTCGAGCTGTGGGGCCTGCCGAGCCGGCTCGCCGCCGTCCGCGACGCCCGGCTGTCCCACCCCCCGACCCTTTAGCCCTCGACCTCGCATTTTCAGGGAAGATGCGCCGTGGCAAGATCAAAGACAGCATTTTCCAGGAAGATGCGGGGAGGGCGGAGCGCGTGAGCGAAGGACTGCGGCTGTGGGGCGGCCGGTTCGCCGGCGGCCCCACGGAGGCGCTGGCGCGCCTGTCGGTGAGCGTGCAGTTCGACTGGCGGCTGGCACCCTACGACATCGCGGCCTCCCGGGCCCACGCCCGGGTGCTCGCCGACGCCGGCCTGCTGGACCCCGACGAGCTCGGCCGGCTGCTCGCCGCCCTCGACGACCTGGAGTCGGCCTGCGCCACCGGGCAGTTCCGCCCCAACGTCGACGACGAGGACGTGCACACCGCGCTCGAACGCGGCCTGCTGGAACGCCTCGGCACGCTCGGCGGCAAGCTGCGCGCCGGCCGGTCCCGTAACGACCAGGTCGCCACCGACCTGCGCCTGTACCTGCGCGACCACGTCCGCGGGATCGCCGGCCGGCTCGTCGAGCTGTGCGACGCGCTGATCGGCCAGGCCGCCGCGCACGTCGACACCCCCGCGCCGGGCTTCACCCACCTGCAGCCCGCGCAGCCGATCACGTTCGGGCACCAGCTGCTCGCCCACGTGCAGGCGCTGCTGCGCGACCTGGAGCGGCTGCGCGACTGGGACGCCCGCGCCGCGGTCTGCCCGCTCGGCGCGGGTGCGCTCGCCGGCTCGTCGCTGCCCCTCGACCCGGTACGGGTGGCCCGCGAGCTGGGCTTCGACGCGCCGGCGGCCAACTCCATCGACGCGGTCTCCGACCGGGACTTCGTCGCCGAGTTCCTGTTCGTCGCCGCACTGACCGGGGTGCACCTGTCCCGCCTCGGCGAGGAGGTGGTGCTGTGGACCAACCCCGCGTTCGGGTGGGTGGAGCTCGACGACTCCTTCGCCACCGGGTCGTCGATCATGCCGCAGAAGAAGAACCCGGACATCGCGGAGCTCGCCCGGGGCAAGTCCGGTCGCCTCATCGGGTCGCTGGTCAGCGTGCTGACCATGCTCAAGGGCCTGCCGCTCGCGTACGACCGGGACATGCAGGAGGACAAGGAGCCGGTCTTCGACGCGGTGGACACGCTGGAGGTCGTGCTGCCCGCGCTCGCCGGCATGATCGCCACCATGACCGTCCGCGTCGACCGGTTGGCCGCGGCCGCCCCGGTCGGCTACACGCTCGCCACCGAGGTCGCCGACTGGCTGGTCCGCCGCGGGGTGCCGTTCCGCCAGGCGCACGAGATCACCGGCCGGCTGGTCGCGCTGTGCGTGGCCCGGGAGTGCGCGCTGGAGGAGGTCTCCGACGCGGATCTGGCCGCGGTCTCGCCGCACCTGACCCCCGAGGTCCGCGAGGTCCTCTCGGTGCGTGGCGCGCTCGCCGCCCGGACCACACCCGGCTCGACCGGCCCGGGTCCGGTCGCCGACCAGCTCGCCGCCGTCAGCGACCGGCTCGAGTCCTGGCGGGAGTGGGCCGCGACCCGGGTGGTCCCCCGCTGACCGTGTGACGTGCCCCGGCACCGCGCTGGGCCGCTTGGCGGAGCCGTCCGCGTGGGAGTTTGCTTGATCCGTGGACTACTCGTGGCTGGACGCGCCCGCCGCTGCCGTGCCCGACACGGCACGCTCGCTGCTGGGCTGGGAACTCACGGCGGGCGGCGTGCGGATCAGGCTGACCGAGGTCGAGGCGTACGCCGGGACCGGCGAAGACCCGGCGTCGCACGCCCACCGCGGTCCCACGCCGCGTACGAGGGTGATGTTCGGTCCGGCCGGGCACGCGTACACGTACTTCGTCTTCGGAATGCACTGGTGCCTGAACGTTGTCTGCGGCAGGGAGGGCGAGGCGGCCGCCGTGCTCCTGCGCGCCGGCGAGGTGATCGACGGGCTGGACATCGCCCGCAAGCGGCGGGGCGACGTGGCCGACCGGGACCTGGCCCGGGGTCCGGCGCGCCTGGTGGTCGCGCTCGGCATCGGCCCGGAGGCGAACGGCACGTCGATGATCGACGGAACCGGCCCGCTGCTGCTCACGCCGCCGTCGCGCCCCGTCGACCCGGCGGAGATCGCCCAGGGCCCACGCGTGGGCGTCGCGGCGGCGCACGACGTGCCCTGGCGCTACTGGATCGCCGGCGACCCGACGGTCAGCCCGTACCGGCGCCACGTCCCGCGCCGACGCACGGGCGCCAGCGCGAGGGTGGGCGTGCCGACGACCTGATCCTCGGTCTGGTCGTCCGCCTCAGCCGCGGTCGGCGATCACCACCGCCGCCGGCCGCAGCATCCGCGCACCGGTGCCGTACCCCGGCCGCAGCACCCGCACGACCGTGCCCGGCTCGGCGTCCACTCCCGCCGCCACGCCGACCGCCTCGTGGACCAGCGGATCGAACGGCACCCCGATCTCCTCGCGCCGCGGGTAGCCGAGCGCCCGGAGCAGGTCCACCGCCTCGTCGCGTACCGCGCGCACCCCGTCCAGGGCGGCCCCCGGATCCGCCGCGGCGAGCTCCAGCGTCCGTTCGAGGTTGTCCACCACCGGCAGCCACATCAGGGCGATGCGGTCCCGCTCGTCCGTGCGCTGCGCGCCGACGTCGGCCATGCATCCCATGGTCGGGGAGGACCGGGTGAGGCGGGCTCGCCCTGGCGGGATGAGATCGTGCCCCCCGGGTACCCGATGATCCGTGGCGGACCCCGTCATCGCCGCACCCCCAGCCGAGGCAGCGGCGGTGCCCCTCCTGCGTGCCAAGCTGGCACCGCCGGCCCTGCCCGACGGCCTGGTGGAGCGGCCGCGCCTGCGTGACCTGCTCGCCGCCGGCGCCCGCGGTGCGGTCACGCTCGTCGCCGCTCCGGCCGGCTGGGGCAAGACCGTGCTGCTCACCTCGTGGTTTCGCACCGCGGATGGCCCGGCCGCGTGGCTGTCGGCCGAGCCGGGGGACACCGACGCCGACTTCTGGCGGTACGTCGCGGCTGCGCTCGGCGCCGCGGCGGCCGGCGCCGTGCCCGCCCCCGGCGAGGAGCCCCACGGGGTATTCCTCGCCCGGCTCGCGGACGCGCTCGCCCGGCGGCCCGCGCCGCTCGTCCTCGTCCTCGACGACCTGCACCACCTGCGTGGGCCCCTGACAGGGCTCGACTCGCTCGTCCGCCACGCCGCCGGACGGCTGCGGCTGGTGATCGGAAGCCGGTCCGATCCGCCGCTGCCGCTGCACCGCTGGCGCCTCTCGGGGGACCTGACCGAGATCCGCACGGACCAGTTGGCGTTCACCCGGGCCGAATCCGCGCAACTGCTCGCCCGGCAGGGCCTTGTGCTGCCCGCCGACCGTCTGGCCGACCTGCACGCTCGGGCCGAGGGCTGGCCGGCGGGCCTGCGTCTCGCCGCGCTCGCCGCCGGCGCCGCCGCGGGTGGGCCCGGCGGCGACGACGCGATCGCCGAGTACCTGACCCGCGAGGTGCTCGCTGACCAGCCGCCGGAGATCCGTGAGGCCCTGTGCCGAGCCTCGGTCGTCGAGCGGATGTCCGGCGACCTCATCGAGGCACTGACCGGCCGCAGCGACGGTGAACGGCTGCTGGCCGACCTCGCGCGGAGGAATCTGTTCGTGCTGCCCGTCGACCAGGGGACGTACCGGTACCACGGCATGTTCCGTGACCTGCTGCGCCGCGAGCTGCGTCGGGGGGCGCCGGGCCGGCTCGCCGATTTGCACCGCCGCGCGGGGCGGTGGCACCGCGAGCGCGGGGCGGCGATCGACACGCTGCGCCACGCCCTGGCGGCCGGCGACTGGCGGGACGCGGCCGAGGCGCTGACCGGGCACTGGCCGCGGCTCGTGGTCACCCACCGCGACGCCTCGCCGGCCCCGGCGCCGTCACCGCCGGCCGACGTCGTGCGCGCCGATCCGCTGGTGGCGCTGGCGTGCGCCGCGGACCGCCTGGACCGCGGCGACCTGAACGGCGTCCGGAACTGGCTGCGCCTCGGCGAGCAGTACCGGCGCCCTCGTGGCGACGTGGACCCGGTCCCGCTGATCACCGCGGCGCTCGCGCTGCCCGAGGCGGAGCTGTCCGCGGACATCCCGCGGCTGCGGGAGACCGCGACGGACCTGCTCGCTCTCGCCGCGCACGATCCGCGGCCGCCGCAGGGCACGCACGACGGCCCGGCGGCGCGCGAGGCCGTGCGTGCGCTCGCGCTGGCCGCGCTCGGGGCCGCGCACCTCGCGGCCGACCCCCCGGCTACCGCCGAGGCCACCCTCGCCGACGCGCTCGCCGCGGCCGACCGCGCCGAGCTGCCCTGCGCGCGGCTCGCGTGCGCCAGTCGCCTCGCCGTCGCCCGGGCCGTACACGGTGGGTTGCGCTCGGCCGAGCGGCAGGCGCGGGCGGCGCTCGAGTTCGTGGAGTGCCCGGGCCGGTCCCACCCGGTGTACCGCGGCCACGCGCATCTCGCGCTGGCGTTCGTGCACCTCGAGCGGGACCGGCTGGCCGACGCCGGGGCCGAACTCGACCTCGCCGCCGGTGAACTCGACGTCGCCGGTGCCCGCGACCGCTCCGACCCCACCCTCGCGGCGCTGGTGGCGATCGCCCGGGCGCTGCTCGCGCAGGCGCAGGGAGACCTGCCGGGCAGCTACGAGGCGCTGCTGTCGGGGCGGCGGGCGCTGGGCGACCGGCGGCCGGCGGGGTACCTGGCGCACTGGTTCACCGCCGTGGAGGCGGACCTGCGCGTCCGCCACGGCGATCCCGCAGTGGCCCGGGACCTGCTCACCCCCCTGGCCGCGGAGGCGTCCGTGCCGGTCGCGACGGCGCTGGCCCGGGCCCACCTGGCCGCGGGCGAGCCGGACGCCGCGCTCCGCGCGCTGCCACGGTGGGACAGCGACGAGCAGGCGGCCCTCTCCTTCCGGCTCGACGCCGGCCTGCTCGAGGCGCTGGCGGCGCGGCGGCTGGGGGACGCGCGGCGGGCCGCTCTCGCCCTGGAGGCCGTGCTCGGTCTGGCCGAGCCGGAGGGGTTCCGCCTGGTCTTCACCCGCTCCGGCGCCCCAGTGCGCGAGATGCTCGTCGAGCACCTGGACTCCGGAACCGCGTACTGGTTCACGGTGAGCGACCTGTGCGAGGCCGGCCGTCCGGCGCGCCAGGAGCGGCTATCGCGGGAACTCGGCGAGCCGCTGACCGAACGGGAGACCACGGTGCTGCGGTACCTGCAGAGCATCCTGTCGACCGGCGAGATCGCCGCCGAGCTGTGCGTGTCGGTCAACACCGTCAAGACCCACGTGCGCAACATCTACCGCAAACTGGCGGTGAGCCGCCGCCGCGACGCGGTGCGGCGGGCTCGGGAGCTGCACATCCTGTGACGGGCGGGGTGGCACGGCGGCCCACCCTCACCCTCGCCGTCGCGTCCCTGGCCGGCCCCGAGGCCTCCTACATCAACGGACAGGACCTGATCATCGACGGCGGCCTCGTCGCCGCGATCCCCGCCGTGACCCCAGCCTGAACCGCGCCCGGCTCCGGCCGCACGACGGCGGTGACGGCGGACGGCGCCCGGGCCCGGGCGGCGCCGGTCAGGAGGTGGGGTCGACCATGATCCGGTTGTCGACGGAGGTCGCCCCCGGCGCGGACCACGCGACTCGCTCCGCCTCCTCCTTCTCCGACCACGACCGCACGGTCCCGGTGAGGACGATCTGATCGCCGAGGACCTCGACCCTGATCCGCTCGGCGTCGGTCTCGGCGCTGCGGACGAGCGCGTCCTCGATGCGCTGGCGCAGCTCATCGGGTGCGGGCGTGATCCGCGGCCGCAGGGCGATCAGGTTGGTCACACCCCGCACGCCGGACAGCCGGCGCACGGCCCGCTCCGCGGCTCGGCGCTGGTACTGCCATTCGACCTCGCCCTGCAGCGTCACCCAGCCGCGCGAGACGGTGACGTCCAGTCGCTCGATCGGCACGAACGCGTCCCACTGCAGCGCCCGGGTCGCTGCCTCGGCGATGTCGCTGTCGGTGCGGTCTATCGAACTGGGAAGCCGGACCTCGATGTCGTTGGCGACCGCCCGGACTCCGCGTACCCGGTGCGCGGTGCGCTCGGCGACCCACTTCTTCGTGTAGCTGTCGACCCAGCCGGTGAGGGATACGACGCCGTTGGTCACGGTTACGCCGATTTCGTTCGGCTGTACCCGGGCGTCCCACCTGAGCTCCTCCAGGACGTCACGCTGGATCTGCTCGTCGGTGCGCGTGGTCGTTGGCATGGTCATTGAGGAATCCCTCCTCGGTCCCTGGTGCCTCGTACCACCCGATGCTTCGCCCCACCGGGGTGAGCGACCATCACCTCGCCCAGGTGAATCCGGGGTCTCGGCGCCCGTGTTCGGCCCGAGGGAAACCGGGTGACGCCGTGCGCCGGGGATGGGGGAGAATTTCCCCGTGACCGGAATCCTCGAAGACCTGCAGTGGCGGGGACTGATCGCCCTCTCGACCGACCTCGACGCGCTCGGCGCCGAACTGGCCAAGGGGCCGATCACCTACTACTGCGGCTTCGACCCCACGGCCCCCAGCCTGCACGTCGGTAACCTCGTGCAGATCCTCACCCTGCGCCGCCTGCAGCTCGCGGGTAACCGTCCGATCGCCCTCGTCGGCGGCGCCACCGGGCTCATCGGCGATCCGAAGGAGGGCGCGGAGCGAACCCTCGCCCCCCGTGAGGTGGTCGCCGAGTGGGTGGAGCGGATCCGCCGGCAGATCGAGCCGTTCCTGGACTTCTCCGGCGAGTACGCCGCCCGGATGGTGAACAACCTGGACTGGACCGCGGAGCTGTCGGCGATCGACTTCCTCCGGGACATCGGGAAGCACTTCCGGGTGAACCGGATGATCGCCAAGGACGTGGTCAGCGCCCGGCTGAACTCTGCGGAAGGCATCAGCTACACCGAGTTCAGCTACCAGATCCTGCAGGGGATGGACTTCCTGGAGCTGTTCCGCCGGTACGGCTGCCGTCTGCAGACCGGCGGCAGTGACCAGTGGGGCAACCTCACGGCCGGTACCGACCTGATCCGGCGGGTCACCGGCGAATCGGTGCACCTGATCGCCACGCCGCTGATCACCGACGCACAGGGGCGCAAACTGGGCAAGTCCACCGGTGGCGGGAGCCTCTGGCTCGATCCGGAGCTGACCAGCCCGTACGCCTTCTACCAGTACTTCGTCAACGTCGAGGACGCGCTGGTCCCGTCGCTGCTGCGGATCTACACGTTCCTCGACCGGGAGGAGATCGAGGCGCTGGAGAAGGAGACGGCCGAGCGGCCGGCCGCCCGGCTCGGGCAGCGGCGCCTGGCAGAGGAGCTGACCCGACTGGTGCACGGGGACGCGGAGACCCGGCAGGTGATCTCGGCCAGCCAGGCGCTGTTCGGCCGCGGGGAGCTGCGGGATCTGGCGCCCGGGACGCTGCGGGCCGCGCTGGCGGAGGCGAAGCTGCTGACCGTCTCGGAATTGCCACCGCTGGTCGTGTTGTTCAAGGAGACCGGACTGACCGCCAGCCTCAGCGAGGCGCGGCGCGTGGTCGCCGAAGGCGGGGCGTACGTGAACAACGAGCGGGTCGTCGACGGCGACGTCCCGGTGTCGCCGGACGCCCTGCTGCACGGACGGTTCCTCGTGCTGCGGCGGGGCAAGCGGACCGTCGCCGGCGTGGAGCTGGTGCGGGACCGGGAACACGGTCAGTCGATTTGACGTTGGATCCTCCCGACGATAGGTTCTTTCCTGCCTCGCGGGAATGCGGTTCGGCACCAGGGTGTTGAACCCGGTGTCCGCGGGGCGGAGGCACCACCGGGTGGTGCGGGACACAGTCCACGGACTTGTGATCGCGAAACCAACCGGGTACGGTAGCCATCCGGCAGCGAAACCGGACACGTCCGGCGGGTCTGCCGAGTCCCACGGCCAGTACCGACGGAAGTCGGATTGATTGCCTGTGCGGACAACCTGAGCGAGGTACGCCACGACCGGGGGAATGACCGGGCGCATGCGTACGTTATCGATCAGGTAGCGGAACGAAGCCCCTCGCGAATGGCTTGTGTGCTGTTTGTGGGGTGTGTGGTTGTTCTTTGAGAACTCAACAGGGTGCTTGTAAGCCAGTGCCATGTTTGTTGGCCCC
>Ga0310834_100143_pt1 | contig 120355 bp, 86 predicted proteins | sample SM_ome_2_FD_201314 | JGI IMG/M metagenome (GOLD analysis project Ga0310834, IMG submission 201314) | Sorghum-adapted microbial communities enriched on stacked mutant (SM) sorghum from Joint BioEnergy Institute, Emeryville, California... ... | reverse complement strand
CGCTTGGAGGTGCGCACGCTCCAGTACTGGTCGAAGGTGGCGGTGCCGATGATGGAGGGTTGGTTGACCCGCGTGGTGCGGTAGATGTCGTAGGTGCCGCCGTCACTGTTGACGGTGCCCAGCGACTGGGCGCCCGGGGGCCGCCAGTTGCCCCAGCTTTCGACGATGTAGTACTCGACCAGCGGGTTGGTGGTCCAGCCGTACAGGGTCAGGTAGGCGTTGCCGGACGGGTTGAAGCTGGCCGTGTAGTTCACGGTGCGGGGACCGCCGGGGTTCCAGCCCTTGCCAGCGACGAAGTTGCCGGTGTTGCTCCACTGGGTGCTGTAGTTGCCACCCGGGCCCAGCTCCATCGACACCGTACCGGGCGCGTCGGTCCAGAACGAGTAGAAGTAGCCGTCGTGGGTACCGGTCTGGTTCGAGGTGACCGCCGCCGTCGCGGACGTCGTGAACGTCACCGCGACGATCGCGGCCACCGCGCCGGTCAACCCGACAGCGGCCAAGGTCCTGACCCGCCTGCGCCGTCTGGGCACAGCCGTGTCAGGGACGGGACGGTCAGACATGTGCACTCCTTGGGGAGGGATCCCGGTGGGGCACCGGGACGGTGTGCCGACAGATAGGACGTGTTCCGATATTCGCCTACGCCTGGGACGGGGCGGCGACGAACTCGGGGCGGCTGGACGTCGACCGGTGGCCATCGACGCCTGGGGCCGTTGAGGTCAGAGTGTGTAACGTTTTCCAAAACCCGTCAAGAGGTTGGTGGAAACCTTTCCGTGTCAATGAACCGGTTAGGTGGCCGTGACCTGTGCCGATGTATCGCGGCCACCCGGCGCCCCAACAGCGCGTGACGGCCGCGGTGCGGCGGCACGCCGAGCCGGCGTCCCCGGCGTCCGGCGGGGATCGGGGGTGGCTCGCGGCACCGGCAGACGAGGTCACTGGCCGCAATGGCCGCGGGAGAGCCGGGCCGTCCGCCGGGCAGGGACCCGAGGCCCTCGGGGTCGAGCTACTGCGGGGTCAGCAGGCCCCGCTGGAAGGCCGCCGCGACCGCGGAAGCCCGGTCGCGCACCCCGAGCTTCTCGTAGATGTGCAGGAGGTGCGTCTTGACGGTGGCCTCGCTGATGAACAGTGCCCGCGCGGCCTCGCGGTTGGTCGAGCCCGCCGCCACCAAGCGCAGCACGGCCAGCTCCCGCTCGGTGAGGGCCTCCCGGGCCGGGGAGCGGACCTGACCCATGAGCCGGCCGGCCACGCTGGGCGAGAGAACTGCCTCGCCGCGGTGAGCCGCCCGCACCGCCCGGACCAGCTCGTCGCGGGGCGTGTCCTTGAGCAGGTAGCCGGTGGCGCCGGCCTCCACCGCCGGCAGCACGTCCCCGTCGGTGTCGTAGGTGGTCAGCACGAGCACGCGGACGTTCGGGGCCTGCCGCTGCAGCGCCCGGATCGCCTCGACCCCGCTCATCCGGGGCATCCGCAGGTCCATGAGCACGACGTCTACTGTGGACCCGTCCCCGACCCGGGCGAGCGCCTCGGCCCCGTCGGCCGCCTCGCCGACCACGGTGAGGTCCGGCTCGCGCTCGATCATGCCGCGCAGGCCGTCGCGCACCACGGGGTGGTCGTCGACGATCAGAACCCGGATCACGCCGCACCCCGATCCGCCGCCCCGACGGCGCCGGTCCGCGCCAGGCCGGAGCCGATCACCGTACGGCCGGGCCTGGTGTCCACCCCCGGACGGTCCGGGTCGACGGCATCAGTGACCGTACGGTCAGGGTCGGCGGCATCGATGACCGTGCGGTCGGCGCGGGCGGGGTCGCTCGCCGCCCCGGCCTCGGCCGGGATCGCGGGGACGCTGGCCGACACCGCGGTGCCCTCGCCCGGCGCGCTCTCCACCGTGAACGTCCCCGACACCCGCAGCACCCGCCGCTCCATCGCCGGCAGGCCGTATCCGGCCCCGGCCGTCGGCCCGGGCCGGGCGTCGGGATCGAAGCCCACCCCGTCGTCGCGTACGTCCAGCACCACCACATCCTCCATGTAGGTCAGGGTGAGCCAGACCGTGCTCGCGCCCGCGTGCTTGCCCACGTTCGTCAGGGCCTCCTGGGCCACGCGGAACAGCGTGACCTCCAGCTCGGGCAGCAGGGCCCGCACGTCGCCCGTCGTCTGGACGTGGACCGTCACCTGCGTGGTCTGCGCCCAGGCGGTGGCCATGTCCGCGATCGCCTCGGGCAACCGGGCGTCGACGAGCCGCGCCGGGGTGAGCGCCTGCACCGAACGGCGCGCCTCGGCGAGGCTCTCCCGCGCCAGGGCCCGGGCGGCGTCGAGGTGCCGCTGGCGCAGTACCGGGTCGCCCTCGGCGGCGTCGGCCGCCTCGAGCTGGGCGACCACCCCGGCCAGGCCCTGGGCGATCGTGTCGTGGATCTCGCGCGCCAGCCGGGCCCGCTCGTCGAGCATCCCGGCCTCCCGCGCCCGCTCCATCAGGCGGGCGTGCAGGGCGGCGTTCTCGGCCAGCGACTCGGCCAGCCGGCGGTTCGCCTCGTTGAGCTCGGCGATGACCTGGCGCCGCCGCTCCGACTGCTGCGTCGTGAAGTAGCCGAGGTAGGTGAAGCCACCGCCCACGAGGGCATTGACCACCGTGAGCGCGGCCAGCCCGCCGAGCTCGGCGGTGCTCAGGGGGTTCCAGGCCCCGCCGAGCTGGGCGTAGGCGGCCATCGCCGCGGTGCCGATCACCCCGGCGGCCGGCCAGTACCGGCGGAGGTAGGTGACCGAGTGCACGTACCCGGCGAAGGCCTGGAACCCGTAGAACGGGGAGAGGTAGACCAGCACCGCCATGAAACCCAGCAGGCCGGCGATGTAGAGGCCGCCGTAGCGGTTCGCCAGACAGTCACCGGCGGGGTGCGGCCCCGTGGAGTCCGATGGTCGCCGCCGGGGGCGGGTGAACCACCACGACCAAGCGGCGCTCGCGGCGACCAGCGGCCCGGCCGCCAGCCAGAACCGCGCACCGGCCGGGTGGACCACCGGCGTGATGACGGTTCCCAGCCCGAGCCCGAAGTAGGGGACCACGCGGTCGGCGACCGCGTCGAAGCGCCGCGTCCGGGCATCCAGCCGAGCGTCGTCGGCCATGCGCTGCGTCGTCACTCCCACCGGAAAACCCTAGCCGCCCCCGCGGTCGCGGCAAGCGCCGTCCCCGCCAGGACCAGCAGCGGCGCGAGCTCGGGGCCGGTCCCGACCCACGTGTCCCAGAGGATCCCGGCTCCGGGCGGTACGAAGTCGGAGATCCGCAGCAGCCAGTCGGGCAGCAGGAACTTCGGCAGGTACACGCCGCTGAGGAACATCGCCAGGACGAACAGCAGCGTGCCGATCCCGCTCGCCGTCCGCGCCCGCGGGACGCGGGCCGCGACGAGTAGCCCCACGGAGAACACGGCGGCCGTGCCGAGGAGCAACGCGGCCGCGAAGCCGAGCGGGTACCGCGGTGCCGGGACGTTGAGCACCCCCACGCCAACCGCCATCACGAGCACGGCGCCGATCATCGCGGTGACGAGGTTGATGACCAACTGGACGAACAGTACGGACGCCGGACGCATGGGTGTCGCGGAGAGACGGCGCAGGACCCCGCGCTCGCGGTAGGTGGCCAGGCCGGTGGGCAGGACCTGGAACCCGAGCACGGCGATGCTCATCGCGAGCAGCGACGGGGCGAAGTACGCCACGAACGACAGGTCGCCGGTCGGCTCGATCGGGGCCCGGAGCGCGGGGACCGCGGCCAGGCCGAGCAGGACCAGGCTCGGCAGCGCCACCGCGACCGCGACGGTGACCGGGTCCCGCAGGAACAGCCGCAGCTCGGTGCGGGCCACTGTGGACAGTGCTTTCATCACGTCACTTTCCTCGTTTGTTACTGTGCCTGGGGCTGACTACTGGGCCTGGACGATGTCGGCCGGGCTGTCCGCCCGGCGGCCGGTGAGAGCGACGAACACGTCGTCGAGGGTCGCCTGTTCGAGGCGCAACTGCTCGGGGATGATCCCGTGCGTGGCGAGGGCCGCCGTGACCGCGGTGAGCAGGTCGCCGCCGCCGCGCACCTCCACGAGGTCGCCCCGCCGCACGAGCGCGGACACCTGGGGCAGGTCGGTGAGCAGCGCGTCCGGGAACGGCCCCGACGGCCGGAACCGCAGGCGTTGCCCGTCGGCGAGCCCGGCCACCAGGCCGGCCGGTGTGTCGAGCGCGACCACCCGGCCGGAATCGATGACCGCGATACGGTCGCAGAGTCGCTCGGCCTCCTCCATGAAGTGCGTGACGAGCAGGACGGTGACGCCGGTGTCCCGGATCTGCTCGATGGCCGACCAGGTGTCCCGGCGGGCCTGCGGGTCGAGTCCCGTCGTGAGCTCGTCGAGGATGGCCACGCGCGGGTTGCCGACGAGGGCGAGCAGGATCGACAGGCGCTGACGCTGCCCGCCGGAGAGCTCGCGGTAGGCGGTGTTGCGCTTGGGCCCCAGACCCCAGCGCTCGATGAGCTCGCCGGGGTCGCGGGGGTTGGGATAGAACGATGCGAACAGTTCCACGGCCTCCCCGACCCGCAGCCGGTCGGGCAGCTCCCCGGCCTGCAGCTGCATGCCGAGCACCTCGCGGAGCCGGTCGCGGTCGCGACGGGGGTGCAGGCCGAATACGGAGATGTCGCCGCCGTCGGGCTCCCGCAGGCCGCCCACGCACTCGACGGTGGTGGTCTTGCCCGCGCCGTTCGGCCCGAGGATGCCAAAGATCTCACCTTCCTCGACGGAGAAGGACACGTCGGCCACGGCGACGTGCTGGCGATAGCGTTTAGTCAGGTGGCTGACCTCGATGACTGGCATGTCATCGATGCTCCGGCGTGGGCGGGCCGGCCGAATCGACCGACGTGGGACCGCGGGGCGCGACTTCGGTGGAGCGCCGCAGTCAACCGATCGGTGGCCGAATCAACCGATCGGTGGATGACGGGCGCACGTGCGGAGGGTGAGGAGCGCCGGAGCGCGTGTGACCGCGGGCGAGTTGGGTAGCAGGCTGGTGGGCAGTCGTCCGGACTGCCGAGGCCGCGGAGGAGGCGACTGTGGACGAAGAGAAGACGTCGGAACGCACCCGGTCGGAGCGCGACCGCGAGGCCGTGCCGCCGCCCGGGACGGTGCCGGAGCGCACCTGGGCCGACGAAGCCGCCGAAGCCCGGTCGTCCGATGACCCACGTGCGCGGACGCCGCACGACTCGGCCGGACAGCCGAGCGGACGGCCGTTCGAGGAGAGCCGACGCCCCGCACCGAAGTGACGTCTGCCCGCCAGCGACGCCCGTGGTTCTCCAGCGACATCGGCGGTTCTCCAGCGACGCTGGCGGGTCAGACCCCGAAGGGGTACGTCTCCGGTTCGACCGGGCTCACCGCCTCGGCCGGCAGCGGCTGCAGCGCGCGGGTCTGGTCGAACCAGCAGAAGGCGTCGTACCGCTGGCCGAGCGTGGTCGGGACGTAGTTGCCCCAGGCCTCCACCTCGGGGTGGTACACCACCCCGATCGCCCGGTGGTCGAGCTCCGCGGTCAGCAGCGACAGATCCAGGTATCTGTCGAAGATGGACAGTCCCTGGGGCGGGGCGGCGGAGTGGAGCAGGTCCTCCAGCGACCCCGGTCGGGCGGGTGGCACGGTCATGGTCTGCATCGGCGCCCCCCACGCCTCGCCGGCCACCACCGTCCCCTGGTAGGTGCCGAACCCCACCAGCACCACCTGGTCGGAGCCGTACCGTTGGCGGGCCAGTTGCCCGAGGCTGACCTCGCCGGCCCGCGCCGCGTCGCTGCCCCGCGCGTCGCCGACGTGCGTGTTGTGCGCCCACACCACGCCCCTGGCCGAGGGACCGTAGTGGTCCAGCAACCGGGCGAGGGTGTCGGCCATGTGCCGCTCGCGGATGTTCCACGACTCGGCCCCGCCCCGCATCAGGGCGCGGTAGTAGCGCTCCGCCCCGGCGACCACCTCCGCGTTCTGCCAGGCGGCGAAGGCACCGGAGCCGTCGGCCGCGGCCCGCTGCCGCAGGCCGACGAGCAGGTCCAGCACCTCGTTCTCGCATCCGGCCGGCACCAACCGGGTGGCCAGGGCGTAGGTATGGGGATCGCGGCCGTACGACTCGAAGCACCGGTAGGCCGCGAGCGCGTCGAGCACGCGCGGCGGATCGTTGTCGCGCAGGTAGAGCAGGATCTCCCGCAGCGACTCCCACAGCGAGTAGACGTCCAGGCCGTGAAAGCCGACCCGGGCCGACTCGTCGCGACCCATGTTGTGCTGCCGCAGCCAGCGGCAGAAGGCGGCGACTTCCTCGTTGGCCCACATCCAGCGCGGCCAGCGTTCGAACGTGGCCAGCGCCTCGCGAGGATCGTCCGGCGCGTCGGGCCGGCCCCGCACGCTCCAGTCGACCCGCTCACAGTCCGGCCAGTCGCCCTCGACGGCCACGAACGAGAACCCCTGCTCGGTGACCAGCCGTTGGGTGATCGCGGCCCGCCACGCGTAGAACTCGTGCGTACCGTGGCTCGCCTCGCCCAGCAGGACCACACGCGCCCCGGCCGTCCGCTCCAGCAACGGGTCCAGGTCGCTCGGGTCGGTCAGCGGCGCCACCAGGGCCGCCACCTCGTCGCGGAACCGCCGTACGCGGTCATCGGTGTTCCTGCCCGGCACTTGTGTCCATTACCGCAGTTGCCGGCAAACCAACCCTGCTGCGGCGGCTCGACCGCTCCGCGGTCGCCGTCCGGCGCGGGACCGTACGGCCGGGCGACCGTACGGTCCCGGGTGCATCAGGACTGCTCGTCGAGGAAGGCCAGGACGGTGGCCGCGAACAGCGGCGACTGGAAGATGGTGTAGTGGGTGAGCCCGGGCAGGATCGCCAGGGCGTGCCCGCCCTTGGGCCGGCCCTCGCCCATCGGGCCACCGTCGCGCTGACCACCGTCGAGCAGTGTGAAGATTTCCACGAAGTGAATCGGGGGTGCCATGTCGGCGTCGGCCGCCACGATCAGCGTCGGCACCTGCAACCCGCGTACCTCGGCGCTGAGGTCGAAGTCCTGGGCCGTGGCCGCGCCGATCTTGTCGAGCAGCCGGGGAAAGTCCTCCGGGCGGGGCGCGAGCCGTTGGTAGTGCTCGTACATGGGCGTGTTCTTCAGGAACGGGGCGGCGGCCGCGCTCAGCTGGCTCTGCTGCGCGAGGATCTCGGGGTACATGGCGGTGCGGCGGATGAAGGCCGATGCCGCCACGACCCGGCCGACCTTCTGCGGGTAGCGGGCCGCGGTGCGCAGCGCCACCCCGCCGCCGAGGGAGTAGCCCACGAGGTCCGGCCGGTCCAGCCCGAGATGGTCGATGAGGGCCGCGATGTCGTCGGCCAGGAACCACGGGTCGAGCGGCCGGTCGATGTCGGCCGTGCGACCGTGCCCCTGCAGGTCGACCGCGATCACCTGGTGCCGCTGGGCCAGGGCGGTCCGGAGCGGACCGAACATCCCGCCCGACCCGAGCGCACCGTGCAGCAGGATGAGCGGCCGGCCCGAGCCGGACGTCTCGTAGTAGAGGGACAGGCCGTTGACCTCGGCGTACTGGCCAGTGCCTACCGTGTCCGTTTCGGCGGTGTTCCTGGGTGTCATGCCGGTAAGACCGGGCGACCGCGGAAAACTCATCGCAGACGCACCACTCGTCCGGGGGAAGGGAGCTCCGCGGACGAAAAGTCAGTAGGTTGGTCGCCGTGACCGATGGCGCCACCCGGGTGGGTGAGTCGCTCGAGGTGCTCCTGGAGACGTACCGCGGCGAGCTCACCGGCTACTGCTACCGCATGCTCGGCTCGTACTTCGAGGCCGAGGACGCGGTGCAGGAGACGCTGGTGCGGGCCTGGCGGAGCTTCGCCGGGTTCGAGGGGCGGGCGGCGCTGCGATCCTGGCTGTACCGCATCGCGACCAACGTCTGCCTCAGCATGCTCAGCAGTTCGCAGCGGCGCGCCCGGCCCCTGGACCTCGGCCCGCCCGGCACCGCCGACTCGACGCCCGGCGACCCGCTGCCGGAGCACGTCTGGCTGGGCCCCGTGCCGGATGCGCGGGTGGCGGCCGACGCCGACGATCCCGCGGAGGCCGTCGTCGCCCGGGAGTCCATCCGCCTGGCCTTCGTGGCCGCGCTGCAGTGCCTGCCGCCCCGGCAGCGAGCCGTCCTCATCCTGCGCGACGTCCTGGCCTGGTCGGCCGCCGAGGTGGCCACGATGCTCGGTACGTCGGTCGCCTCGGTCAACAGTGCCCTGCAACGGGCCCGGGCGACCGTGGCCGCGGCCGACACCGGAGGCGACGCCCTACGCCCGCTCGACGCGGCGCAGGCGGAGCTGCTGGACCGGTACGTCCGGGCGTTCGAGGCGTACGACATGGACGCTCTCGTCGCGCTGCTCCACGAGGACGTGACGCTCAGCATGCCGCCGTTGCCGCTGTGGCTGCGCGGGCGGGCCGATGTCCGCGCCTGGATGCTGGGCCCCGGCTGCGGGTGCCGGGGCTCACGGCTGATGCCGACTTCGGCCAACGGAATGCCGGCGTTCGGCCAGTACCGGACGACCGGCCCCTGGGCTCTGATCGTTCTCGATGTGTTGAATGGGCGGATCCGGGGCATCACCACCTTCCTCGACGCGCCGCGGCTGTTCCCCCTCTTCGGCCTGCCGGCGCGGCTTGAAGACCTGCCGGGGCGGCCAGCGGGCGGGCCGGTCCTGGCCGACCCGCCCGCGGTGGGCGTCAACCGCTAGCGGGCGCTGCCGGCGACCGTCTCCAGTGGACGTCGCTAGCGGGCGTCCACTGTGGCCGGTGCGACGTTGACGTTGGAGCGGAACAGGTTGCCCGGGTCGTACGTCCGCTTGATCTCGGCGAGGCGACGCCGGGTCGGCTCGGGGTAGGCGTCCCGGACGGCGTCGGGGCCGTCGTCGGCGATGAAGTTCACGTACTTGGGTCCGGTGATCTGCAGCCGGGCCGCGGCCTCGGCGACCCAGTCCCGGCTGCGAGCGGGGCCCACCGGGGCCGGATCGACGGCGCCGACGCCGGTCATGACCTCCTGGTGCCGGTGGGCGAACGCGGTGGCCTCGGCCGGCACCCGGGCGATCGCGCCGCCCATGGGGCGCAGGTTGATGACCGCGACGGCGGTCGGGGTGGTCCGGATGAGATCGATGGCCGTCTCCGCCCGCGCCTCGTCGAAGCCGAAGCCCGTGTGGACCGTGGCGTGCATTCCGGCCTGGCTGGGGGCGAGGCCGAACACCGCCGGGTACGGCTGGGGGCGGACGAGGTCGGCCAGCACCGGGCCGGCCGCGCGGAACGGCGCGAGCGCGGCGTCGGCCTCGTCCGGCCGGCCGGAGTGGCACAACAGAGCCACGACGATGGGGGTGCCGTGCCGCTCGCTCGGCAGGAACGGCATCGGCGGCGCCTTCATGATGTTGACCATCGTGGATATCCCGTCGGGCGCCTGGAGGGCCGCGGCCAGCAGGGCGGCGACGGTCGCCGCGCTCGGCTCGAAGACGAGCAGGCCGCCGGTCACGACGGTCGTCTCGTGCAGCCGCAGGTCGAGGCGGGTGACCACGCCGAGGTTGCCGCCACCGCCCCGCAGCGCCCAGAACAGGTCGGGATGCTCCTCCGCGCTCGCCCCCACGATGCTCCCGTCGGCGAGCACCACCTCGGCGGCGAGCAGGTTGTCGATGGTCAGGCCGTCCCGGCGGCTGAGGTACCCGATGCCACCCCCGAGGGTCAGGCCCGCCACGCCGACGCTCGCGGTGTCGCCGAAACCCGTCGCGAGGCCGTGCTCGTGGGCGGCCGTCGTGTAAGTGCCGGCCGTGGCGCCCCCGGCCGCCGTGCCGACGCGGCGCTCGGGGTCGATGCGGACCTCGTTCATGAGCTGCAGGTCGAGCACGAGGCCGTCGGCGACGACGCTGTGCCGCGCGTACGAGTGCCCGGTGCTGCGCACCGCGAACGGCACGCCGGTCTCGGCCGCCGCGGTGACGACGGCCGCGACCTCCTTGGCGTCGACCGGGCGGGCGACGAGGGCGGGTACCCGGCCGTCGGGCGCGAAGAAGTGCACGGAGTCGGGAGTGGGGCCGGCGATCAGTCGGTCGCCGAGGACCGGCGCGAGGCGCCGGGCGACATCGTCCAGTACGGTCATGGCCATGAGGTTAGACGTCTAACCATTAGACGTCTACCCGTTGTGGTGGACGTTATCGTCGGACGGTGGATCACGGTGGACGGAGCGCGGACCACGATGAGTGGCGGGCCGACCACGGCGGACGTCGGCCCATCGGGCTCGCCCTCTGGGAGACGGCCCGTCTGGTCCTGCGCGCCTTCAACCGCACGCTGACCGAGCACGGCGGCAACCGGGCCGTGTGGTTCCTGTTCCGCGCCCTCGACGAGGCCGGGCAGCCGACCCAGCGTGAGCTCGCCCAGGCCATCGGCATCACCGAGGCGACGCTGACCCACCACCTCAGCTCGCTCGAGCGGCGCGGCCTGATCAGCCGGTACCGCGACGCGCAGGACCGGCGGGTGCAGCGCATCCAGTTCACGGACGAGGGCCGCGAGGTGTTCGCCGCGATGCGGACCGCCGCGGTGAGCTTCGACGAGCGGCTCCGCGCCGCGCTCGGCCCCGAGGGGGTCGACGCGCTGCTGACCGCGCTCGCCGCGCTCACCGCCGCGGTCGCCCCGTCCGACGATGGTCGCCCGGACGGCGGCGAGCGCGCCGGCCCCGAGGACGAGGGCCTGGAGAGCGATCCGCTGTCCGCGGTCTAGAGCGCCTCAGGCGGCCGGCTGGCGATCGACCCCCCGGATGACCCGGGGCAGCGTGGCCACCGCGACCAGCATGAGCACGGCCGCGATGAGCACGCCGACGAAGACCCGGTGCGCGGCCGCGTCCAGTGTGGAGGCTGTGATCCCGTTCGGCCCGAGCGCCGTGTTGGCGACGGCGCCCAGGACCGCCACCCCGAGGGCGCTGCCGATCGAGCGGCCGAACGCGTTCGTGCCGGTCACCACACCCCGTTCGCCCCAGCCCACCGTGTTCTGGGCGGCGATCAGCGTCGGAGCCGCCACCAGGCCGAGACCGGCGCCCACGACGAAGCAGGCCACGGCGACCGTGGCGATGCTCGAGCCCGCCCCGACGATGGTGAGCAGCGCACTGCCGGCGATGGCCAGCGTCGATCCGATGAGCGCGGTGGTGCGGAACCCCAGGCGCAGGTAGAACCGCGCCGAGAGCGAGGAGGTGAGCGGCCAGCCGAGGCTGAAGGTCGACAGGGCGAAGCCGGCCAGCAGCGGGCCGGCGCCCAGCACGCCCTGCAGGAAGGTCGGCACGTACGAGGTGATGCCGATGAGCAGGGCGCCGATCAGGGCCGCGACCGCGTTGGTGCTGGCCAGCACGCGGCGGCGGAACACCCAGCCGGGCAGCACCGGTTCGGCTGCGGAGCGCTCCACCAGCACGAACACCGCAAGGAGCACCGCCCCGCCGCCGAGCACGGCCAGGCTGGTCCAGGAGCGCCACGGCCAGGCGTGGCCGCCCTCGAGCAGGCCCAGCAGGAGCAGCGTGCCGCCCACGGTGAGCAGGGCGGCCCCGGCGTAGTCGAGCCGGTGGCGCTGCCGGGGCACGTTCTCGTGGAACACGCGCAGCAGCGTCGCGGCGGCGAGCAGGCAGAGCGGGAGGTTGACGTAGAAGATCCAGCGCCAGGTGAGGTACTCGGAGAAGACGCCGCCGAGGGCCGGTCCGACCACGGCCGCGACGGCCCAGACGCTGGCGAAGTAGCCCTGCACCCGACCCCGCTCGGCCAGCGAGTACAGGTCGCCGACGATCGTCAGCACCATCGGGGCGACCGCGCCCGCCCCGAGGCCCTGGACCGCGCGGAAGGCGATGAGCGCCGGCATCGACCAGGCGATCCCGCACAGCAGCGAGCCCAGCAGGAACCCGCCGATGCCGACGAGGATGATCGGTTTGCGGCCGTACTGGTCGGCGAGCTTGCTGTAGATCGGCACCGACACCGACTGGGCGAGCAGGTACACCGAGAACAGCCAGGGGAACTGGTGCAAGCCGCCGAGGTCGGCCACCACGGACGGGATGGCGGTAGCGATGATCGTGGTGTCGATCGCTATCAGGCCCATCGAGAGCATCAGGGCCGCCAGCACGGCGCCCCGCCCCGACCGTAGCCCGACCGCCTGCTCCTCCGTTGCCGTCGCCACGATCCGACCCTAAGCGAGGCCGCCGACGGTCGCGGCGCCGAGGTGAAGGTCCGCGCCACGGCCACACGGTCGTGCGCGCCCGGCGGTTGGCCGCGCGCCGGCCCCCGGACGGTGGCCGGCAGCTGGTCCGCACCGAAGTCCGCCGACCCGTGTCCATAAGCGACGGTGGCTGGGTCGGCCGATCGGCCGGTCGCGGGTCCCGGCGAGGGGCCATAGAGTTTTCGAATGCGCGCGGTACAGGTCACCCAGTTCGGCGGCCCCGAGGTGCTGCGGGTCGTCGAGATCGACGAGCCGGTCCCCGGGGACGGGCAGGTGCTGGTGGACGTCGTCCGGGCCGGCGTCAACTACGCCGACACCCACCAGGCCGAGAACTCCTACCTCGCCCCCACCACGTTGCCGTTCGTGCCCGGAGCCGAGGTGGTCGGGCGCACCCCCGACGGCCGGCGCGTGCTCGCGATCGTCGGCACCGGCGGGTACGCCGAGCGGGTCGCGGCGGACATTCGCAACGTGTTCGACGTCCCGGAGACGATCGACGACGTGACCGCGCTCGCGCTGGCCATCCAGGGCACCACGGCGTGGCTGCTGCTGCGGCGCAGCGCGCACCTGGCGCCCGGCGAGTCGGTGGTCGTGCACGCGGCGGCCGGCGGGGTCGGGAGCCTGGCCGTCCAACTCGCCAAGGCGTGGGGCGCGGGCCGGGTCATCGCCACGGCGAGCACCCCGGAGAAGCGCGACCTCGCGCGCGAGCTCGGCGCCGACGCCACCGTGGACGTCAACGCCCCGAACCTCACCGAGGCCCTGCGCGAGGCCAACCATGGCCGGCGGGTCGACGTGGTGCTGGACATGACCGGCGGCCCGGTCACCGACGCCAGCCTCGCCGCGCTCGCCCCGTTCGGGCGGCTCGCCTTCTACGGCATGGCCAGCCGGGTCCCACCGACCCCGGTGGCGCCGGCGAGCCTGCTGGCCCACTCGACCACGGTGACCGGCCTGTGGCTCGTGCACGCCCTGGCCGTGCCCGGCCTCATCTCCACCGCGCTGGCCGAGCTGTACCGGCTCGTCGAGGCGGGCTCGCTGCGCGCCATCGCGGGCGGCGACTACCCCCTCACCGAGGCGCGGCGGGCCCACGAGGACCTGCGCGCCCGGCGCACCGTCGGCAAGATCGTCCTCGATCCGTCCCGCTGACGCCCGCACGACCGCCGACGCCGGCCGTCGCGGACCGTACGGTCCCGGCACAGTCCCGGTGTTGTCCACATAGGACACCACGGGCCTACAAACTCCGGCGTCTCGCGCCCGCCGGCCCCGGATTCCCCGCCGCCCCAGGTGCTGTGGTCGGGATGGCCGATCCTCGGCTGGGTGGTTGGCGGGCGAACCGGGCCGCGGCGGTACCCGCCGGCGTTAGCGTCGCTCTGGGCTGGCCGTACGGCGGGAATCCGGAGGATCGCGATGGCCACGGACATCATCACGGCGCTGGAGAACACCAACGAGATCGAGCTGCGCACGATGGGCCGGATCTCCAAGCGGGAGACCTCGCGTCCGGTCTGGTTCGTCCGGGACGGCGACACCCTGTTCCTGCTGCCCGTGCGGGGCGCCGCCACCCACTGGTACCGCAACGTCCTGGTGACCCCGACGATCCGCATCCGGGTCAACGGCGCCGAGTACGGCACCGAGGCCACGCCGATCACCGACCCGGACCAGGTCAGCCGCGTGGTGGACAGCTTCCGCGCCAAGTACGGCGCCGACCAGATCGCCCAGCACTACGAGCGGCCCGAGGTGGCCGTCGCCGCCCCGCTGCGCTAGCCCGCCCCTGGCTCAGTCCGCGGTACCGAGCAGCCGGGTGACGTCGGCGTAGCTGGGGCCGGCCGTCGGCGGCGCCTGCCCGGCGGCCAGCGCCCGGGCGACCGCCATGGCCGTGTGCACGGCGTGCCGGTAGAGCAGCGATCCGCAGCTCACCCGGGCCACGCCGAGCGCGGCGAGCTCAGGCAACGGCCGGTCGGCCAGCAGGTTGACCGGCCGGTCGGCCACGCGCACCACCGCCTCAATCTCCGCCGGGTCGCGCACGCCCGGCACGAAGACGCCGTCGGCGCCCGCGTCGCGGTAGGCCACGACCCGGGTCAGCGTCTCGGGAAACGGGCGGTCCAGGTGCAGCCAGTACGCGTCCGTGCGCGCGTTGATGAAGATGTCCGGAACCGCGGACCGTACGGTCGCGATGAGACGCGTCTGGACGTCCACCGGCGCCAGCGTATCGCCTCGACCATCCTCGATATTGATACCGACGACGCCGTAGTCGTGCAGTTCGGCCACGAGCGCGGCCACCTGGCCCGGATCGTCGCTGAACCCGGCCTCGATGTCCACTGTGACCAGTGCGGGCAGGCGGGCCAGGCGCCGGGCGAGAACGAGCGTCTGGTCCCGGGTGGCGCCGGCGGCGTCGGGGAGGCCGGCGCTGGCGGCGACCCCGAGGCTCGTGGTGCCGACGGCCGGGAAGCCGGCGTCGACCAGCAGCGCCGCCGAGACGACGTCCCAGGCGTTGGGGAGCAGGAACGGTTGACCGGGGCGGTGCAGGGCGGCGAACGGACTAGCCACGGCTCAGCACTCCCTCGACGGTGCCGAGGGCGAGCGCGAGCGCGTGGTCGCGGCCCGGGCACGCCCGGGGACCGGACCCGAACGTCAGGACCTGGTCGAGGTTCGGCCGGCCCGCGTCGAACCGGTCCGGGTCGGTGAAGACGTCCGGGTCGCGGTTGGCCGCGGCGAGGTCGAGCACGACGACCTCACCGGCCGCGACCCGGCCGAGGCGGGGGTGATCGTGGTCGACCAGGCACTCGCGGCGCATGGTGGGCACGGGTGGGTCGTACCGCAGGGTCTCGGCCAGGACCGCGGCGATGGGGCCGACTGGGTGGGGATGGCGCGAACCGGGTTCAGTGGTGGCCGCTTTCTGGCGGAGTACGGCCAGGGCCCGGGTGACGAGCCCAGCGGTGGCCTCGTGGGCCTGCACGAGCAGGCCGATCGCCGCCGCGACCCGCTCGGTCCGTTCGCCACCGAACGCGGCGACGAGATCCTCGACCGCTGCGTCCATCTCGGACAGTCCGGTCTGGACGCGCCCGAAGTAGCCGGGCGTCATGCGGGCCACCTGCTCGTGCACCGGTCGCCGGACGCCCAGCGCCGCCGCCAGCACGGTCACCGGCACGTCCGGCGGGGTCGCCCGGGGGTCGGCGGCGCGGGCCGCGGCCGCGGCCCGAAGCGGCGCCGCCGGGGGCAGCAACGCGGTCGCGAGGCCCCGCCGGTGGGTGTGGCGATCGCCCCGGCTGAAGCGGGACACGGCCCCGCGCAACCAGGCGAGCCCGTGCGGGGCGGGTGGCGCGGTGGGCACGTCGAACCGCGGGTCGGTGAGGAGCGCCGTGACGTCGGCGTGGCGGGTCAGGGTCAGCGTCATGCCGGGACCGTAGTTGCCGGGATGCTTCGGTGGCCGCCGAAGCGTCGTGGTGCGAGGATGGGGCGATGGGCGATCCGCGGGCGGTCGAGCTGGCCCGGCTGGCCGGCCACCTGGCCGACCCGACCCGGGCCTCGTTCCTGCTCGCGCTGCTGGACGGGCGGGCCTGGACCGTCACCGAGCTCGCCACCCACGCCGGCGTCGCCGTCTCCACCGCCACCGAGCACCTCAACCGGCTGCGCGAGGCCGGGCTGGTCGGCGAGCGCCGCCAGGGCAGGCATCGCTACGTGTGCCTGGCCGACGCCGACGTCGCGCAGCTGGTGGAGGACCTGGCCGCCCGCCTCGCGCCGCCGCGCCCGGTGGCGCGGGGCCTGCGGGCGGTCACCGCCCACGAGGCGCTGGTCCGTGCACGGACCTGCTACGACCACCTGGCCGGGCAGCTGGGCGTGGCCATCGCCGATGCGCTGATCGAGCGGGGGTTCGTCGACCACCGGGCCGGTCTGGCGCTCACCGCGGACGGTCTGGCCTTCCTCACCGAGCGGCTCGGCGTCGATCCGCAGACGCTGGTGCCGGGGCGCCGGCCGATCATCCGGGCGTGCCTGGACTGGACCCAGCGGCGGACACACCTCGCCGGCGTGGTCGGGGCCGAGATCTGCCGCACCCTGATGCGCCGCGGCTGGGTCGAGCGGATCGGCACCGGTCGCGCCGTCCGCGTCACGCCGGCTGGGCGGCGGGGGTTGCGCGACGTGCTCGGCCTGACCGGGTAGCCGCCCGGCGCCGGTAGGCGACCGCGGCCAGCACGGCGGTGCCGGTCAGCGCCAGGCCGAGCGAGCCGACGTACGCCAGCCGGTAGCCGTGAACCTGCACCAGGCCGAAGGCCAGGCCGGAGAGCATGCCGGCCAGCCGCCCGGCGTTGCTGAACAGCGTGGTGGCCCGGCCCAGCGCGGACGGCATCAGCTCCTGGAAGTACGTGATGCCCAGCCCGCCGATGCAGCACACGAAGCAGGCGTGCAACACCTGGGCTGCCGCGACCTGCCAGACGCTGGTGGCGAGGCTGACCGCCAGGCAGTACGCCGCCCCGCACAGGCCGCCGAGCAGCAGCAGGCGGTGCAGGGACCAGCGGGTGGCCAGGACCCCGAAGGCGAGCATCAGCGGGATCTCGATCGTCGCGCACAGGCCGAGCACGGACCCGGCGTTGGCAAGGGTGCCCTTGAGATCGACGCTGATGAACAACGGCATCGCCGTCACGGTGAGGACGGTGACCGTCTGCAGCAGCACGAAGGCGACCGTGATGGCGGCGATCATCCAGCGGGAGGGCATCGACCGCGAGGGCGCCGCCCCGGCGGGTGCCGCCTCCGGCGTCGGGCCTTCGACGGCGATGGGCGCCACCTCGGCGGCCGCCGTGGGCAGCCCGTCGGCGGGCGGCGCGGACCGGTCGGGCTGGCGGGACCGGAACAGGGTGTCCCGCAGCGCCACCACGATGCCGAGGACGACGAGGTACATGACCGCCGTCGCGAGGAAGAGCCCATCGAAGTCGATCGCAGACAGGATGAACGCCCCCAGGGGGGCGCCGGCCGCCCAGGCCAGCGACATCGCCATGCGCAGCGCATTCGTTCCGAGCGTCACCCGGGACGGGTCCTCCCGCAGCACGACCTCGCGGCCGAGCGCGTAGACCTGCGGCACGATCGCGGTGGCCACCGCCACGAGCGTGAGCGACACCGCGAGCAGGACCCAGTAGTGCCGCACCACGGCGTAGAGGCCGAAGCCGAGGGCCCCACCCGTGGCGGCCACGTAGATGACGCGCTGCCGGGCGCCGGGCCGGTCCGAGATCCGCCCGACCACGTTCGACACCACGATCGCGGCCACCGGCGACAGGAACAGGAAGACCGACGCCTGCAGCGGGCTCGCCTTGACCTGCTGGCTCAGGAAGACCGGGAGAAACGGCATCAGGAAGGCGCCGGCCAGGCCGACCAGGACGGTCATCAGGCCGAGGGGCGCCAGCGAGCGCCACCAGACTCCCGCCGACGCCTCAGCCTGCGCCAGTGCAGGAGCAGTCACGGGGGTTGACCGTAGCAACAGATGTAAGGGGTGCCCACCGAGTTACGGCCTAACGTGACCAAGCCCACGTCGCGCCGCTGAGTCCACAGTGGACAAACCGCGCGGGCGCGGCTCGCCGGCGGTCAGGCTTACGATCGAGGAATGGAAGTAAGTAGATTTAATTCACCATCGCCCATCCGGCCGATGCCCATCGGTCGGACGGCTACGGTCAGCCTTCCTCGTAGAGGCAGAACGGGTGGCCGGCCGGGTCGGCGAAGACGCGCCAGCTCTCACCCGGCTGGTGGTCGGGCTTGATCGCCCCGAGCGCGAGGACCCGCTCCTCGGCCTCGTCGAGGTCGGGCACGGAGAAGTCGAGGTGCACCTGCTGGGGCGCGGTCGGGTCGGGCCAGACCGGCGGCACGTGGTCGGGCGCCATCTGGAAGCACAAGCGCAGTCCGGTGGGCGAGCGGAGGGTCACCCACTCCGGCGCGGCGTCGTACTCCACCATCCACCCGGTCAGCTCGCCGTAGAACGCGGCCAGCTTGTGGGGGTCGGGGCAGTCGAGAACCACCGCAGTCAACCGGGCGATGGGCTCCATGTCCAGAGCTTGCCCAACCGTCCCACCGGCGCGCAAGCACCACCGCCCGTGTTCCCGACACCCCGCGCCGTGCGGTCGCGGCGGTCGCCACCCGGGTCGGTCCACCGGTGGCGCCGCCGGTCGAGGCGACCCTGGTCCGGGCCGGCGCGGTCACGCGCGCAGGCGCAGGCCGCGGGGGGTGGCCCGGAAGCCGGCCGCGGTCAACGCGTCGCGCAGGGGAGAGGAGTGGATGGCGCCCCCGTCGGCCCGCTCGACCGACAGCGGGCCGAGCGCCCCGGCCCGTACGGCGTCGGCCAGGGCCGAGGCCGCGGCGGCCAGCCGCTCGGGATCGTCCGCAAAGGACAGCAGGCTGCGCCCGCCCCGCTCGACGTAGAGCACCAGCTCGCCGCCGACCAGCACGACCAGCGCCCCGGCCTTGCGCCCCGGTCGGTGCCCGTGGGCCGGCTCGCCCGCGCTCTGCTCACCCGCCTCGACCACCCGCTCCGGCCAGGGCAGGGCGGCGCCGTAGGGGTTGGCCGGGTCGGTCGCCGCGAGCACGATGGCGCTCGCCCGCCGATCCGGCCTCCCGTACGTCCGGTCGTCCTCGGCGCCGGGGGCGTCGAGCGCCCGCAGCCGGTCGACCGCCCCGGGCACCGCGAACTGGGCCGCGCCCAGGCCCTCCACGAAGTACCCCCGCCGGGCCGCGCCCCGCTCCTCCATGGCGGCCAGTACCGGATAGACCGCGGCGAATCCGCCCGGCGGGTCCTCGGCCAGCACGGCCCCCCGGGTGAGCACGCCGTGCCGCTCCAGCAGCGCCTCGGCCAGGGCGGTGGCCCGGCGGGTGGGGTTGGCCTCCCGGTCGGGCAGCCGGTACCAGCGGCCGGCGACGATCGGCGGGCCGGAACGCAGGGTCGCCAGCGACGCCCGGGCGAACCGGCTGGCCCGGCTCGGCGCCCGGTAGCGCGAGCGGGGCGGTAGAGCCTTCGACCGGTGCGCCCCGCCCCCGGAGAGCAGCGCCCGGACCGGGGCGAGCGTGTCGTTGGAGATGAGGCCGGCCCAGACGAGGTCCCACAGGGCCGCCACCAGGTCCGGCTCGGGCACGTCGGCCAGGTGCTCGGCGATCTGCCGGAAGAACAGCCCGTGGGGTCCGTCCAGCACGGCGAGCAGGCGCTCGTGCACCGGACCGGCCGCCGCGGTCGGGTCGCAGGGAGGGAGCAGCAGCGGGGCGGCCTCCGCCCAGGCGAGCACGATCCAGCCGTCCCCGCCCGGAATCGAGCCCGCCCCGGCCCAGACCAGCTCGCCGGCGGCGCACAGCTCATCGAGGTAGGCGGGGGTGTAGTCGGCCACCCGAGCCGGCAGCACCAGCCGCTCCCAGGCCGAGGCCGGGATCGGCGCGCCCTGAAGCTGGTCGATCGCGGCGGCCACCGCCTCGGTCCCCTGCCCGGCCCGGCCGCCGATGTTGTGCCAGCGGGGCAGGAAGGCGGCGAGCACCGACGGCGGTACGGGCTCGATCTCCTTGCGCAGCGCGGCCAGTGACCGTCGGCGCAGCAGCCGCAGCACCTCGACGTCACACCACTCCGAGCCGCCGGTGGCGCCCGGCACCTCGGTCGGCGTGAACTCGCCCGCGGTGACCCGGCCAGCGGCGGCCAGCTGCTTGAGCGCCTGCTCCACCACGTAGACCCCGAGGCCGAACCGGGCGGCGCAGGCGGCCGCGGTGAACGGGCCGTGGGTGCGGGCGTACCGAGCGACCAGGTCGCCCACCGGGTCGGCCACCGGCTCCAGGAAGGCCTGGGCGACCCCGACCGGCAGCGCGACCCCGAGCCCGTCGCGCATCCGGGCGGCGTCCTCCACGAGGACGTACCGCTCCTCCCCAGCGATGCGGACGACCAGCGCCCGCCGCGTCGCCACCAGCTCGTCCAGCCACTCCGCCCGGGCGCCCCGGGCCAGAGCCTCCTCTGTGGACAGATCGCCCAGGACCCGCAGCATCTCGGCGACGTCGTCGGCGTCGCGCAGGATCCGGCTGCCGTCGAGCCACTGCAGCCGACGCTCGGTCTCGATGACCACGCCGGGGTCGAGCAGCTCCCGCAGCTCCACCCGGCCCAGCAGCTCGCCGAGCAGGGTGGCGTCCAGCGCCAGGGCCGCGGCGCGCCGCTCGGCGAGGGGGACGTCCCCGCTGTACAGGAACGCGCCGACGTACCCGAACAGCAGCGACCGGGCGAACGGCGACGGCTTCTGGGTCTCGACCTCGACCAGCCGGACCCGGCGGGCCGACAGGTCGCGCATCAGGGCGACGAGGCCGGGCACGTCGAGCACGTCCTGCAGGCACTCGCGGGCCGCCTCGAGCGTGATCGGGAACTCGGGGAACTCGCGGGCCACGTCGAGCAGCTGGGCCGCCCGCTGGCGCTGCTGCCACAGCGGCGCGCGGCGGCGCGGGTCGCGGCGGGGCAGCAGCAGCGCGCGGGCCGCGCACTCCCGGAACCGGGCGGCGAACATGGCGGAGGTGCCGACCGACTCCTCCACGATCGTCGCGATCTCGTCCGGGTCGAAGGCCACCAGCTCGGCGCCCGGCTTGTCGTCCTGCCCGTGCGCGTCGAGCATGTCGGGCAGGCGGACCACGATGCCGTCGTCGCTCGGCAGCACCTGCGCGTCGAGGCCGTAGCGCTCGGTGAGCCGCCGGCCGATCGCCAGCGCCCAGGCCCCGTTGACCTTGGCCCCGAGCAGGCAGTGCACGACCAGCCGCCAGTCGCCGAGCTCGTCGCGGAACCGCTCGACCACGACCGTACGGTCGTCGGGCAGGTGGCGCGTCGCCTGCCGTTGGTCGTCTACATAGGACAGTAGGTTGTCGACCGCCCAGTCGTCCAGCCCGCTGCCGGCCAGCTCCCGCGCGGCCTGGTCGCGGGGCCGCGAGGCGATCTGGCGCAGCGTCGCCCCGATGGCCTTGCCGAGCTCGACCGGGCGGCCGGGCTGGTCGCCCTTCCAAAACGGCATCCGCGCCGGTGCCCCCGGGGCCGGGGAGACCAGCACCCGGTCGGGGGTGATCTCCTCGATGCGCCACGACGTGGAGCCGAGCAGGAAGACGTCGCCGACCCGCGACTCGTACACCATCTCCTCGTCGAGCTCACCGACCCGGGCGGGCTTGTCGGAGCCGGCGAGGAAGACCCCGAAGAGCCCTCGGTCGGGGATGGTGCCGGCGTTGGTGACCGCGAGGTGCTGGGCGCCGCGCCGGCCGGTGATGACGTCGGTCGCCCGGTCCCAGTCGATGCGGGGCCGCAGCTCGGCGAACGCGGTGGACGGGTACCGGCCGGCCAGCATGTCCAGCGTCGCGACGAGCGCCGACGACGGCAGGTCGGCGAACGGGGCGGCCCGCCGCACCAGCGTCGCCAGGTCGTCGATGTGCCACGGATCCATCGCGGCCATCGCCACGATGTGCTGGGCCAGCACGTCGAGCGGATTGCGCGGGTACCGAATCTGCTCGATCTCGCCGGCGTGCATGCGCCGGGCCGTGACCGCGCAGGCGAGCAGGTCGCCGCGGTGCTTCGGGAAGACCACGCCCCGCGACACCGCGCCGACCTGGTGCCCGGCCCGGCCGACCCGCTGCAGCCCGGCCGCCACCGACGGGGGCGCCTCGATCTGCACCACCAGGTCGACCGAGCCCATGTCGATGCCCAGCTCCAGGGAGCTGGTCGCCACCACGGCCGGCAGCGTCCCGGACTTCAGGGCCTCCTCGATGTGCTTGCGCTCCTGCTGGGACACGCTGCCGTGGTGCGCCCGGGCGATCACCGGCGTGGCCCCGGTCGCGGCCCCGGACTGGGCCATGATCTCGGCCGGCGCCCGGCTCTGCGTCGATGGCGGGCTTGCTGCCGATCTAGGGCGTCGGGTGGTGAGTTGATCTCCATCCACCACTCCAAGCCCTGGATCGACACCGGGGTCAGGGGCGGGGGTGGCGTGGGCCGCGGCGAGCTCGTTGAGGCGGGCGCAGAGGCGCTCGGCCAGGCGGCGGGAGTTGACGAAGACGATCGTCGATCGGTGGGCCGTGATGAGGTCGTAGACGCGGCGCTCCACGGCCGGCCAGATCGACGCCTGCCGACCGCTGCCGGGCGCCGGCGGCTCGTCGGGCGGCCGGTCGTACGGCGGTTCGCCGAACCCGTCGGCGCGCAGGTGCTCGTCGTCGGCCGGCTCCTCGTCCAGCCGGGTCATGTCCTCGACCGGCACCTCGACCGTGATCTCGATGGTCTTGCGGGCCGGTGGGTTCACCACCTCGACCGGGGCGGCCCCGCCGAGGAACCGCGCCACCTCCTCCAGGGGACGTACGGTCGCCGACAGGCCGATCCGCCGGGCCGGGCGGGGCAGCAGGGCGTCGAGCCGCTCCAGCGACAGGGCCAGGTGCGCGCCCCGCTTGGTGGCGGCGATCGCGTGCACCTCGTCGACGATCACCGTGTCCACCGAGCGCAGCGCCTCCCGGCTGGCTGAGGTCAGCAGCAGGAACAGCGACTCGGGCGTGGTGATGAGGATGTCCGCCGGCGTGCGGGCGAAGGCCCGGCGCTCGTCGGTGGGCGTGTCGCCGGTGCGCATGGCGACGGTGATGTCGGGCGGCGGCAGGCCCAGCCGGATCGCCGCCTGGCGGATGCCGGCCAGCGGGGCGCGCAGGTTGCGCTCCACGTCGGCGGCGAGCGCCTTGAGCGGGCTGACGTAGACCACCCGGCACCCTCGCCCCCGCTCCTGGCCGGGACCTGGCCCGGCTCCGGATGCCCGGCCGGGCTCCGGGGTCGACGCGAGGCCCGGCTCGCCGCCCCGCTCGCGGGCGAGGCGGTCCAGCGCCCACAGGAACGCCGCCAGCGTCTTGCCCGAGCCGGTCGGGGCGACGACCAGCGCGTGCCTGCCGGCGCTGATCGCCGACCAGGCGCCCGCCTGGGCCGGCGTCGGCTCGGCAAAGGCGGCCGTGAACCAGGCCCGGGTCGCCTCCCCGAACCGCTCCAGCACGCCCTCGGTCACCCACCCATCCTGCCCCCGACCGCCGACATTCCCGTCATCGCGGCGTCCCAGGAACCTCTCGCTCGTCGGCCGCCCCTGGCGTCCCTGGCGTTTCGGCGTCAGGAGGGGCGTCCCGCTCGTAGGCCGGGCGTCCGGAGGGCGCCTCGCGGCCCGGGCCTACCTCGCGTGGGCCACGACGTCGTTGTACTGGGGGTTCCGGGTGAGCCACGACCGCAGGAACGCACACAGCGCCACGGCCCGGAGGCCCCGCGCGCGGACGTCGTCCATCGCGAAGCGGGCCAGCGCGGAGGCGACCCCACGCCCCTGGAACCCCTCGAGGGTTTCGGTGTGGATCAGGACGATCTCGCCGTCGCGCTCGCGGTAGTCCAGGTAACCGGCGAGCCGGTCGTCGAGATGCGCCTCGTAGCGGTGGCGCGCCTCGTCCCGCCGGACCACTACGTCCGTCTGCTCCGTCGTCATGCCCCCAAGATTCCACCCGGCGGTCAGGATGCCTAGAGAAGACCGGAAATCGACCGGTGGGCGAGACGGGCGGTCCCCGGGCCGCGCGACGGTGGCCACCCCGGCCTGACCGGCCGGGTTCGGTCAGCCGAGGGAGGCGGTCGCCAGGCGGACGCCGAAGCCGACGAAGATGGCGCCCACCCCCGCGGTGAGCCCGGCCGACAGGCGGCGCCGCCGCCGGAACTGGTTGGCCAGGTAGGTGCCGCTGAAGATCAGCACGCTCAGGTAGAGCCCGCTGCAGATCTGCACGATGCCGGCCAGTAGCAGGAACGACAGCGCGGGGTAGGGGTACGTCGGGTCCAGGAACTGCACAAAGAACGAAATAAAGAAGAGTATCGCCTTCGGGTTGAGCAGCGAGATGACCGCGGCCCGCCGGAAGGGCCGGGGCGTGGGTTCCTCGGGCAGGGCGACCGGCTGGTCGGAGACGTCGGGGTTCTCGGTCGCCCGGCGGCGGGCCCGCCGGATGGCGTTGACCGCCATGGATGCACCGACCCAGGTGAGGTAGGCGGCACCGGCGTACTTGATCACCATGAAGAGCGGCGGGTACGCGCGCAGCAGGGAGGCCGCGCCGAAGGCGGCGGCGAGCATGAGCACGCCGTCGCCGAGGAACACGCCGGCCGCCGCCTGGTAACCGGCCCGCACGCCGTACCGGGCCGCCGTCGTCAGCACGAACAGCGAGTTCGGACCGGGCAGCAGGATGATCGCGATGGTGCCGAGGATGAACGTCGGAAGGTCGGTGACACCGAGCATGGCGATCATCCTTACCCGTGGTCCGGGCCGGCCCCGAAGCGGGTTTCCGCCGGTGGTCGGGCGTCACAATCGGCGGCCGGCGGGGCGTCCCGGTCGGCGGCCGACCCGGGGTCGAGGGCCGACAGGTAGCTGGGGAGCGGGACGCGGACGCCCGTGTCGGGGATGGGGCGACCGGGGGTGAGGCGGAGCGGGATCACGCCGGCCCAGTGGGGCAGGGCCCGGTCCTCCTCGTCGTCGGCCACGCCGCCGAGGCGGGCCTTGACGGACGCCTCGCGCAGGGTGACCGCGAGCACGGCCACCTCGGCGAGCTCCTTCGGCGTGGGCGGCCGGGAGTCGGCGGACCGGCCGGCACCCACCTTGTCCACCAGCGCGGCCAGGGCCCGCCACTTCTCGTCCTCGTTGGTGACCAGGTGGGCCACGCCGTGCACCACCACCGAGCGGTAGTTGACGCTGTGGTGGGTCCAGGACCGGGCGAGCACCAGACCGTCGAGGTGGGTCACGGTCACGCAGACCCGCAGCCCGGCCCCGCGCGCCGCGAGCATCGGCCCGGAGCCGGTCGACCCATGGAGATACAGCGTGTCGTCGATGCGGGCGTGGAGCGTGGGGAGGACCCGAGGCTCGCCGTCAACCACGAAACCCAGGTGGCAGTACAGGGCCTCGTCGATGATCGCGGCCGCGGTCGCCCGCTGGTAGGAGACCCGGTCCCGCTTGCGGTGCGGCGTGGTCCGGGGCGTCGTCGGGAACGTCTCGGTCGTCATGGGTCGCCCCCTGGCGTCGATCGCTTTGTACTAGTACAATCTCGTGATTGTGCCAGTACGTTATCAGATCGCCGGGCGGAGCGCCGCCGAGATAGCGGCGAGCGTCGAGGACGGGGTCCGGTCCGGGGCGCTGGCGCCGGGGCAGCTGCTGCCGCCGGTGCGCGCCCTCGCGCAGGGCCTCGGGGTGGCGCCGGCGACGGTGGCCGCCGCCTACCGGTCGCTGCGGGAGCGCGGCATCGTGGAGACTGCGGGGCGCAAGGGCACCCGGATCCGCCCGGCGCCGCCGGTCGCCACCCGCATCGCCCGGCCCGTGGTGGCTCCGCCGGGCACCGTGGACCTGTCGACGGGGGAGCCCGACCGACGCCTGCTGCCGGCGCTCGGACCGCTCCTGCGTCGCCTGGCGACCGAGGCCGCCGAACCGCTCGGCTACGGATACGGGCCGCTGCCGGAGCTCGTCGACGCGGCCAGGCAGCGGTTCGCGGCCGACGGCGTGCCCGTGGGGGACGAGACCGCGATCGCCGTCACCTCCGGGGCGCTCGACGCCGTCGAGCGCCTGCTCGCCAGCCGGCTGCGGATGGGTGACCGGGTCGGGATCGAGGACCCGTGCTGGGCCAACCTCATCGACCTCGTGGCGGCGCTCGGCCTGCAGGCCGTGCCGATCCCGGTGGACGACGAGGGGCCCACTGTGGACGGTCTGCGTCGGGCCCTCGCCGCCGGGGTCTCGGCGGTCGTGGTGACCAGCCGCGCGCACAACCCCACCGGTGCGTCGGTGTCGGCCGAGCGGGCGGCCCGGTTGCGGCGGGTGCTGGCCGGGGCCCCGGACGTGCTGGTCATCGAGGACGACCACGCGGCGGAGCTGGCCGAGGTACCGCTGTCCACATTGGCCACCCCGGGGCGGCCGTGGGCCTTCGTCCGGTCACTGTCCAAACCGTACGGTCCGGACCTGCGCGTCGCGGTCGTGGCCGGCGACGAGGCGACCATCGCCCGCCTCGAGGGGCGGCAGCAGCTGGGGTCCCGCTGGGTCTCCACCCTGCTGCAGCGGCTGGCCGTGTCTTTGTGGCGCGACGACCGGGTCGCCGCGACGGTCGCCCGGGCCCGCGCGGAGTACGGTCGCCGACGCGCGGCGCTGGTCTCGGCCCTGGCCGAGCGCGGCGTGCCGGCACGCGGCCACACCGGCATCAACGTCTGGGTCCCGGTCGAGGACGAGGCCGGAGCGGTGGCGGCCCTGCGCGACCTCGGGTACGCCGTCGCTCCGGGATCGCTGTTCCGCCTCCACACGCCGCCCGGCCTGCGGATCAGCATCGGCGGCCTTGATCTGTCCGATGTGAACCGAGTCGCCGACGCCGTGGCGACCGCCGTCGCCGGGCCCGCGGTCCGGGCGACCGTGTGACGCCAGGAGCCGTCGTGACGCCGGGGCTGGCGGCGGGCCCGGGCGCGCTCGCGCCGTCAGGCGTCCGTCCCGACGTCGTGTCGCGGAAAGGCCTTCCTTCCGACCCGAAAACCTGATCGGCGCCGACGAGGGTCGTAGGGAGAATGGTCCGATGCGTACGACCGTCGAGCGAAAGGTCGCGGTCGGGGTCGACCCGACCACGGTGGGCCGGTTGCAACGCCGGACGTTGCTCGTGCTGGCCACGACCCAGGTCATCGGCGGGGCCGCCGTCGCGGTCAGCTTCACCGTCAGCGCCCTGCTCGCGGCCCGGATGGGGGGCACGAGCGTGTCCGGCCTGGCCCAGAGCGCGCTCGTCGTCGGCACGGCCCTGTTCGCGGTCCCGGTCACCCGGGTGATGACCCTGCGCGGCCGGCGGCCCGGGCTCGGCCTGGCGTACGGCATCGGGGCTACCGGCGCCGCGCTCGTCGTGGTGGCCGTCGCGTGGGGGAGTTTGCCACTGCTGCTGGTCGGCCTGTTCCTGTTCGGCGCGGGCAGCACCGCGAACATGCAGACCCGCTACGCGGCGGCGGACCTCGCCGAGCCGGCCCGTCGGGGGCGGCACCTGTCCCTGGTGGTGTGGGCGTCCGCCATCGGCTCGATCGCCGGACCCAACCTCGCCCCGCTCGCCGAGCGGGTGTGGCAACGGTGGGGTTTCGTCGAGTACTCCGGGCCGTTCCTGATGAGTGCGGTGGCGTTCGTGATGGCTGCTCTCGTCGTGGTGGGCGCGCTGCGGCCCGACCCGTTGCTGACCGCGCGGGCCCTGGACCGGGCCCGGACGCCCCGTGGCGTCGACGACCGTGCCGTTGGCGACCGTGCCGTTGGCGATCGTGCCGTTGGCGACCGTGCGGTGAACGCCGGTCCGGCTGACGTCGCCCCAAAGTCGCGGCTCGACGAGGTGGACGCCTCCGGCCCGACGCCGGAGGCGACCGCGCGGCCGGCCGGGTCCGCGACCCCGGGGACGGCTCCGGCGTCCGGCCGGCGTACGAACGCGTCGGGGTTACGGGCGGCGGCGCGTGAGGTCGCCGCCTCGCCGCAGGCCCGCCTCGGCCTGGCGGCGATGGCGGTCGGGCATGCCGTCATGGTCGGCGTGATGACCATGACGCCCGTGCACATCGACCACCAGGGACACCCCGACACGTTGCGCGTGATCGGGTGGGTGATCAGCGTCCACGTGGCCGGGATGTACCTGCTTTCGCCGGTGGTCGGCTGGCTGACCGACCGGGTCGGCCGGCGCACGGTGATCCTCGGCGGCATCGGGCTGCTCGTGGCGGCGTGTACCGTGGCCGGGCTGTCCGGGCCTCACACCGTCGGGCTGACCGTGGGACTGGGCCTGCTCGGCATGGGGTGGTCGGCCACGATGGTGTCGGGCTCCACCCTGCTCACCGAGTCGGTCGGGCTGGCCAACCGGGCCTCGGTCCAAGGGCTGGCCGACCTGGTCATGGGGCTCGGTGGGGCCACCGCGGGCGCGCTGGCCGGCGTGATCGTGGCGTGGTCGTCGTACGCGGCCCTGACCGTGGTCGCGGGCCTGGTGACCGTGCCGCTGCTCGCCGCCGCGCTCCGGCCCACCGTCTACTCCGGGAGGGTTGCGTGAGACTGACCGAGTTGTGGCGCCGGCTGGAGGAGACCTTCGGGCCGACCTATGCCGCGAGCGTGGCCCACGACCAGGTGCTGTCCGAGCTCGGCGGCCGGACCATCGAGCAGGCGCTCGCGGACCACGTCGAGGTGCAGGAAATCTGGCGGGCCGTGGTGGCCGCCTACCCGGACCGGGTGCCCGCCTGGCTGCGTTAGCGCAGGTGACACGCGTGGGCGTGTCGGTCGTTGCTGTCGTACGTCTGTACGTCTAGGGTGAAAACCACGCGGTTGTCCACAGGCGCGACAGGCCAGTTATCCACAGATTCGGCGCGCATCCTCGAATCTGTCGGTGCCTGGGCCTAGCGTGAGCCGGCGACGCGGTGACCTACGGACCAGGAGTGGCAGACATGGCGGCACAGACGGCCGACAAGGAGAAGGCGCTGGGACTTGCCCTCGCGCAGATCGACAAGCAGTTCGGCAAGGGTTCCGTGATGCGCCTGGGCGAGCGCCCCGACGTGCCGATGGCGGTGATCCCGACCGGGTCGATCGCTCTCGATGTCGCCCTGGGCGTCGGCGGGCTGCCCCGCGGGCGGATCGTGGAGATCTTCGGCCCCGAGTCGTCCGGTAAGACCACGGTGGCCCTGCACGCCGTGGCCAACGCGCAACGGCTCGGCGGCATCGCGGCCTTCATCGACGCGGAGCACGCCCTCGATCCCGACTACGCCCAGGCGCTCGGGGTAGACACCGATGCGCTGCTCGTGTCCCAGCCCGACACCGGCGAGCAGGCGCTGGAGATCGCCGACATGCTGATCCGCTCCGGCGCGCTGGACATCATCGTCATCGACTCGGTGGCCGCGCTCGTGCCCAAGGCCGAGATCGAGGGCGAGATGGGCGACAGCCACGTCGGGCTGCAGGCCCGCCTGATGAGCCAGGCGCTGCGCAAGATCACCGGCGCGCTCAACAGCTCCAACACGACGGCGATCTTCATCAACCAGCTGCGGGAGAAGATCGGCGTGATGTTCGGCAACCCGGAGACCACGACCGGTGGCCGCGCGCTCAAGTTCTACGCGTCGGTGCGCCTGGACGTGCGCCGGGTGGAGAGCCTCAAGGACGGCGCCGACGTCATCGGGAGCCGCACCCGGGTCAAGGTGGTCAAGAACAAGGTGGCCGCCCCCTTCAAGCAGGCGGAATTCGACATCATTTATGGCCAGGGGATCTCCCGGGAGGGTTCGCTCATCGACGTCGGGGTGGAGCAGGGGATCATCCGCAAGTCGGGTGCCTGGTACACGTACGAGGGCGACCAGCTCGGGCAGGGCAAGGAGAACGCGCGCAACTTCCTCAAGGCCAACCCGGACATCGCCGCCGAGATCGAGAAGAAGATCCTCGAGAAGCTCGGCATTGGCCAGTCCCCGGCGGCGGATTCCGCCGGACTCCCGGTCGACTTCTGACGGGTGGTGACGCGGGGACGAGCGGCGGCACGGATCGATGGCCGGACGACGGCGTGGCCGGACCGGGCGGGGCTGGGATGCGGCGCCGCCCCGCGCCGGCTCGGCCGAGGAACCCGGCGCCTCGACCCCGCGATCCCGGTCGCGAGCGCCTGACCGGTCGGGCCGGTCAGGCGCGGCGGACGGAGAGCCGACCGACCCGGCCGAGCGGGCCCGGCAGATCTGCCTGCGGCTGCTCGCGGTGCGTCCCCGTACCCGGTCGGAGCTCGCCACCGCGCTGCGCCGGCGGGGCATCGACGCGCACGTCGCGGAGGAGGTGCTCCGCCGGTACGGCGAGGTCGGCATGGTCGACGACGAGGCGTTCGCCCGGGCCTGGGTGACCAGCCGTCACCACAGCCGGGGCCTGGCCCGGCGGGCGCTCGCCGCCGAGCTGCGGCAGCGCGGGATCGACTCCGACACGGTCGGCCGGGCGCTGACGGAGCTGGACTCCGAGACCGAAGTCGCCACCGCGCGAGCCCTGGTCGACCGCAAGCTCCGCACCGAGCCTCCGCTGCGGCCGCCGCGCCGTCGGGACGGCTCCGACGACGACCAGGACGACGCCGACGACCGGTGGGACGAGGCCGGCCGACGCGCCGCCACCGAGGCGTTGGCCCGGCGGCTGGTCGGGATGCTGGCCCGCAAGGGCTACCCGCCGGGCCTGGCCATCCGGGTCGTCCGCGAGGCCCTGGCCGAGTGGCCGGGCGCCCGCGAGCTCGACCCGGACGCGGACTGGGACGCCGGGCTCATGGGTGACGACCCATGAGGTGAGCGGGAGACGACGGTGGGACATGGGGCTCGGCTAGCCGGCTAGGCCTGGCCGGCAAGCCGACACGAGGGTCCGTCCGCCGGGCTCGCATTCCCCGGGCCCGGCGGCGCGCCGTCGAGGCAGCGAGCGGCGCCGGCCGAGCCGGCTCGATCCAGCCGGACCAGTCGATCGGGCACGGACAGGGCGCGCTATGGTGTCCGATCGATCGCGTATCGGTCACGAGAATGCAACGCTCGTACGCCGGGCTTGTGGCTTTCGTCGGTTAAGTCCATCTTGACCGAGCCGGCCGAGCGGCCTAGCCTCGGCTGTACCGGGAGTTCACCGACCCTTCGCGGGGCAACCGCACAACATAGAACTGGTAACGAAATAACATCAATCGGCGCTACCGGGACCATGACGTGGCCCGGCGGCACCGCGGAGAACCAGACAACCAGGCGCAAAGGTGCGCATCGCCGGCCGGCGCTGCCCTGGCGTCGCACCACCGACGCCGCCCGCGGTCGCAGGCCCCGGCGTCGGGCTCGCGTCGCCTTCGGCGCGACTGTGCGACGTGCCCTGCTTCGGGGGGTGGTCGACTACTCCCGAACGACCTGTCAGACCGCGTCCGGGGAGACCTCCGATTCCCGGTACGCATTCGGGAGGAGGCCGCCGTGGCGCTCGAGACAGTGCTGGCCATCGCCGTGCTGATCCTGGGCGTCCTCGTGGCGGCCGGGTTCGTGATCATCATCAGTCTCCTGCGCCAGACCGGGGCCACCCTCCGCTCGGCCCTGCGCCCCGGGCCCCCGACCACGAACGACGCCGACGCCAGCGACGCCGTCCACAGTGACGTCGCCGCGGCCCGCACCGACGCGGCGGCCGCCCGGGCCGAGGCCAAGGCCGCCCGGAGCGAGGCCCGCCGCATCATCGACGCCGCCCGGGAGGAGGCCAACGGCATCATCGAGCGGGCGCACCGGCAAGCCGATCATGACGCCGAGCAGATCCGGGTGGCGGCGCGTCGCACCGCCGAGCGGGAGGTCGAGACCCTGACCCGGGTGGTCCGGCAGCAGTCCAGCGACGCGGAACGGCGTCAGCAGCGCCTCGACGAGCTGGAGCGACTGCTCGCCCAGGAGGCCGAGCGGCTGGCCGAACGGGACCGCCGCACCGTCACGGCCGAGGCGGAGCTGGCCCAGCGGGAGGCCGCCCTGGCCGAGCGGGAGGCCCAGCTGGCCCTCGCCGTCGAACAGCAGCGCCGGGAGCTGGAGCGGATCGCCGGGCTCACCGCCGAGGCGGCCCGGGCGGAGCTCATCGAGCAGATCGAGGCCCAGGCCAAGCGCGACGCCGTCCTGCTCGTCCGTGAGATCGAGAACGAGGCGCGGGCGACCGCGGAGAGCCGGGCCCGGGCCCTGGTCGTCGACGCCATCCAGCGGGTCGCGAGCGAGCAGACCGCCGAGAGCGTGGTCAGCGTGCTGCACCTGCCATCCGACGAGATGAAGGGCCGCATCATCGGCCGGGAGGGCCGCAACATCCGGGCCTTCGAGTCGGTGACCGGCGTCAACCTGATCATCGACGACACGCCCGAGGCGGTGCTGCTGTCCTGCTTCGACCCGGTCCGCCGCGAGGTCGGCCGGCTGACCCTGGAGAAGCTGGTCCTCGACGGGCGCATCCACCCGCATCGCATCGAAGAGGTCTACGAATCGGCGCGCGGCGAAGTGGAGCGGCTGTGCCAGCGGGCCGCCGAGGACGCGCTGGTGCAGGTCGGGATCACCGACCTGCATCCCGAGCTGGTCACGCTCGTCGGGCGGCTGCGCTACCGCACGTCGTACGGCCAGAACGTCCTCAAACACCTGGTGGAGACCGCCCACATCGCCGGCATCATGGCCGCCGAGCTGGGGCTGAACGTCCCGCTGGTCAAGCGGTGCGCGTTCCTGCACGACATCGGCAAGGCCCTCACCCACGAGGTGGAGGGCAGCCACGCGATCATCGGCGCCGACCTCGCCCGCCGGTACGGCGAGAGCGAGGAGGTCGTGCACGCCATCGAGGCGCACCACAACGAGGTGCCGCCGCAGACGGTGGAGGCCGTGCTGACGCAGGCCGCCGACGCCTGCTCGGGCGGTCGGCCCGGGGCGCGGCGGGAGAGCCTGGAGGCGTACGTCAAGCGGCTGGAGCGCATCGAGGAGATCGCGGCCAGCAAGCCCGGCGTGGAGCGGGTCTTCGCCATGCAGGCCGGTCGGGAAATCCGGATCATGGTCCGGCCCGACGACGTCGACGACATCGGCGCCGCCGTCCTGGCCCGCGACGTGGCCAAGCAGATCGAGGAGGAGCTCACCTACCCCGGCCAGATCCGGGTCACCGTGGTCCGCGAGTCCCGGGCCACCGAGGTCGCCCGCTGACGACTCCTCGACTGGCGTCCGGCCGGACCGATGCCCCTCCCGCCGGACCTGGTCCCGCCCGGCCGGCGTACCTGTCCGGCCGGCGTACCTGTCCCTCCGGCCGGCGTCCCGTCTGGTCCCGCCGGTACGGCGGCATCCCTCGCCGTCCCGCTGGCCCCGACGCACGGCCAGCGGGAGCGGAGGCCGAGGGTCAGCGGCGGGTGATGTAGAAGCCGGCCGCCTCGACGAGCTTCGGGATGCGGCGGATCATCTCCCGGTCGAGCTCCTGCTTCTGCGGCGACAGGTACAGCCACGGCACCAGCAGGTCGTGGGTCTTGGCCTCGTCGCTGCGCGGGCCGTACCGCCAGCCGGCCGCGACCCGCTCGCTCACCCAGCGGTCGTGCTCGTACCGGGCGAGCATCTCGACCTCCTCCTCGGCGAACTCGAACGGTCGGGCGGGCGGGGTGGTGGTGACGGCCGCCTCGAGCAGGTCGAGCTTGTTGCCGAGGTCGCGCGCCTGGGCGCGGTTCGCCTCGCGCCGGTCCTCGGGCAGCTCCTCCCAGGTACGCATGGATGGCGTCGCGCCCATGGCCACCCCGTCCTCGTGGCGCTTGGCCAGGAAGCCCTCGTGGATGAGCCGCGCCAGCCGTTCGACGATGTCGGGGGTGAGCCACGGCGGCTGGACCCGCGGCACCGGCGTGGCCGGGTCGGCCGCCAGCCGGACGATCTGCAGCCCTTCCAGTTCCAGGACGCGATCGAACAGCAGGGGCCGGGCGCGGACGATGGCCCGGTTACGGCTGCGGTCCTCCTCGCTCAGCTCCTCCCAGGGCACCAGCAGCGGGTGCACCTTGCGGGCATCGTTGCGCCGGTGACCGAACCGCCAGCCCCGGTGCCGCTGCTCGGCGAGCCAGTGCTCGTGCTCGCTGCGGGCCAGCGTCTCGATCTCGCCGGGCCGGAAGAAGAACGGATCGGCCAGTCGTGAGCGCGGCGCCACCGTGCAGCGGATGGCGGCCAGGGTGCGGGGGAACGCCGCGGCCTGCACGAGGTTGAGGTGCCGGGCCTCCTCCGGCAGCTCCTCCCAGGGCCGCAGCAGCGGCCGGGAGCCCAGCGTCTCGCCCCGGCGCAGCGCGTCGTCCACGTAGGACTGGTGGATCCCGCGGGCGAAGGCGAGCAGCGGCTCGACGTCGGCGGCGATGCGCACCAGCTCCGGGCTGGGGGTGGCCCGCATGCCGCGGACCTTCTCGGTGAGCAGGATCTCCCGCGCGGCGGCGTCGTAGACGGCCACCTGCTCCAGCGCTCCACCGAGGTCGTCGAACAGGGTCGTGTCGGCCGGGCTGGCGAGGTGGCCCAGCCGCACCACCACCGACCGCGGGCCCGGCTGCCAGCGCGTGGCCGCGGTGAGGGCGGCGCGCAGCGCCTGCTGCTCGTCGTCGTAGCAGAAGTACGACCGGAACGGCCGCTCGGCGATGGTGAGCATGGCGGCCTCGACGGGCAGCTCCACCGGCCGAAGCTCGCAGACGCGCGTCACGAACGGCCACCGGTCACCGATCTGCGCCAGCGCCCGCTCGGCGTCGTCGGCCACCAGCGTCACCAGCGGCCGGCCGGAGCGGTCGCCGTCGCGGGACCACCGCCGGGCGAACTCGACGATCACCGCTCGGCCGAACGCGTTCGCCCCCACCACGAGCAGGTGCGGGTTGGGCGTCTCGTCCAGCGGCACGGTCCGCATGTGGTGGCGGACCGCGAGCTCGTCCACAGTGAACACGCGGAGGGGCCGGCCCTCGTCGTCCTGTTGGGCCAGGCGCCGGGCGCGCAGCGCCAGGGCGAGGTCGGGGTCGCCGACGAGCAGGTGCGTGGAGACGCCCTTGGCCCGGGCCAGGTTCATCGCGTTCCGGGTGGCGGTGACGGTGCGCGCGGTGTCGAAGGCGTCGTTCCCGCAGACCACGATCACCTTCGCGCCGCGCACGCCGTTGACCCGGAGCGTGTCGTCGTCGCCGTCCGGAGCCACCAGGACCCGCTGCCGCGGCCCGCGCTCACCCTCGGGGCGGCGCAGGCGGGCCGCCACGGTCGCCGCGGCCTGCCCCGAGCCGATGAGCAGCGTGTGGCCGCGGGCCAGGCCGCGGATCCAGCTGGCGAGGTCGGCGAGCAGCAGGCCGGCGAGGCCGGCGGCGGCCACCGGCACCACGACCTGGGCGACGGTCAGCGTCAGCGGCAGCCGGCCGAGGCCCTCGGGCTGCCAGGAGCCGGCCATGAGCTGCAGCACGGCGATGACCCGGTCGACCGGGCGGCTGTCGGGCTGCGCCTTCGGAAGGTCGAACCAGGCCAGGGCGAGCCCGAGCACGAGTACCACGAAGGCCACCCACCGCAGCCAGCTGCGGGCCCGGCGGAATTCCGGCGACCAGAGCCATCCACCCATGGCCTGGCAACCTACTGACCCCGTGCCACTTTCGCATCAACCGATCCGCCGGTCCAGGCCGGGCGAGGGGCAGGCCCAGAACCGCAGGGCCGGGCCGCGCGCCGCCCGGGGCCAGGCGCCGGCGCGGGGCCAGGCGCCGGCGCGGGGCCAGGCGCCGGCGCGGGGCCAGGCGGCGACTGCCGCGTTGAAGGCGCGGTAGGTGGGGCTGTCGGCGGTCCGGTCGAGGATCGCGAAGACGACCCGGTCGAAGCCCGGCACCTCGGTGAGCGCGTGGCGGAAGGCCTCGGCCACGATCTCGGGCGGGTTGCGGAACACCCCGCAGCCCCACGCGCCGAGCACGATCTGCCGGTGGCCGTGCGCCCGCGCGACCCGCAGCACCCGTTCGGCCCGGCGCTTGAGCACCGCGGGCACGGTGCCGGCGAGGTGTGGCTGGTTGACCAGGATCGCGCCGAGGTTGGGGGCCGCCGCGACCAGGAACGACAGGCCGTACGGCTCCTCCAGCAGCGCCCCGTCGCGGTCGCGGAACACCGGGACGTCGGGGCAGTAGATGACCCGGTCGGTGTAGCGCAGGTCACGGTTGGCCCGGTGGTGCTCGTAGAACTCGTCGGCCGTGAGCAGGCACTCGTACAGGGCCGAGGCCCGGGCGACGTCCTCCTCCTGTGCCTTGGCCCCGGCCAGGAAGCCGCCGCCGGGGTTGCGGGCCGACGCGAAGACGAGTGCCGCCGTGCCGGGGCCGAGCCGCCGCCCGGCCTCCAGGGTCGACTCCCGGGTGACCTCCACGACGAGGGGCTTCAGCGGCTCCTCGGGATGGGGCAGCTCGTCGTCGGGCAGGTACAGGCGCGTTCCGGCGACGGCCCGGGCCACGTCCTCGCCGATCGAGACGAGCCTGCCCTGCGGTGTGCGGTACTGCCCGTCCCGGACGATCCGGACGCTCTCGCGGGCCAGGGCGGCCAGCCGGGCGCTCATCGACTCTCCTCACCCTGAATCAGCCGCTCGCGAACCTCCATGAGGGCGAAGCCGAGCAGGTTGAGACCACGCCAGCGGCTCGGCACGCCGATGTTCGGGTGGTCCCGGCCCAGGCCCACGCCCCAGACGAGGTCGTACGGGCTCGCCTCGACCAGCACGCGCCGCCCCGTGCGCAGCAGGAAGTCCCGCAGCTCGTCGTGCTGGCTGAACTTGGCCAGGTTGCCCCGGACCACGATGCCGTAGCGGGCCTCGGCCCAGCGGGCGTCGTCGAAGCCCCGGACCCGGCGGCCGAGTGCCTTGGCCGCGCCCGGGCTCGGGGCGGCCATGATCGCCGCCAGCGCCGCGTCGTCGCCGAAGAGCCGGGCCTTGCCGGCCATCATCCAGTGCTCGGCGGTCGGGTAGCGCTCACCGTCCACCGTGAACGGACACGGCCACCACTGGCTCAGGCAGCCGGGGCCCACGGACCCGTCCCGGTTGGGCCGGTGCCCCCAGAAGGCGAGGGTGTCGATCGGCTCACGGGCGGACTCGGCCGCGACCAGCGCGGCCAGCCGCTCGGCGGGGGTGGGATACATGGCCCCGATGTTACTCAAGATGAGTTGTGAAGCAACAGTGATTGAGTCGGTAGCTGACTCTGTACGAACAGTGGCATGACTCCCCATGAGCCTTTGAGGGACTTCGGATGAGTTGTTCCGTGTGCCAGGGTGAGTTGCCGAGGCACTCGGCCTGAGTGATGATCGTGAGGTGACCGAAAGTCGGGCCGACCTGGCCGTCCCGCCGCCGCTGACCGACGAGGACCGCGCCTACCTGGCGACCTACGACCCGCGGAAGTACGCGCCGGTCGCCGTGACCGTCGACATCGTGATCCTGACGATCGACCGGGGCGAGCTGTCGGTGCTGCTGGTCCGGCGCGGCGTCCCGCCCTACCGGGGGCTGTGGGCCCTGCCGGGCGGGTTCGTCCGGGAGAACGAGGACCTGGGCGCCGCGGCCGAGCGCGAGCTCCGCGAGGAGACCGGGGTCGGGCTGACCGAGGCCCCGGCGGAGGGGCCCGAGGCCGAGCCGGGGTCGCGGCTGGCCGGCGCCTACCTGGAGCAGCTGCGCACCTACGGCGCTCCGGACCGCGACCCGCGGATGCGGACGATCTCGGTCGCCTACCTGGCCCTGGTCGCCGACGTGGGCCGGGTGCGGGGCGGCGACGACGCCGCCGACGCCTGGCTGTGGCCGGTGGCCGACATCGAGCAGGGTCGACCCCGGCTCGCCTTCGACCACGCCCGGATCGTTCGGGACGCCGTGGAGCGGGCCCGCAGCAAGCTGGAGTACACGAGCGTGGCGACGAGCCTGCTGGCGGAGCCGTTCACGATCGGGGACCTCCGCCGCGTCTACGAGGCGGTCTGGGGCGTGCGGCTGCACCCGGCCAACTTCCGCCGCAAGGTCCTCGCCACCCCCGGCTTCGTCGTGCCCACCGGCGAGCGGGTCTCCACCGGCCGGGGCTGGACCGAGCTGTACCGCCGCGGCACCACGACCACGCTGCACCCGGCCCTGCTGCGGCCGTCGCAACTGAGTACGGAGGACGGCGACGCGCCGGATACGCTGTAGCGCGATGATCCCACCGACCGCGATTGATCAGCCGCCGGCCAGCCGCGACGAGGAGCGCCCGGAGCGGCCGCGCACCTACGAGGTGCGCACCTTCGGCTGCCAGATGAACGCGCACGACTCCGAGCGGATCTCCGGGCTGCTGGAGCAGGCCGGGTACGTGCGCGCGGCCGACGGTGAGGACGCCGACGTCGTGGTGTTCAACACGTGCGCGGTGCGGGAGAACGCCGACAACCGCCTCTACGGCAACCTGGGGCACCTGCGGCCGGTCAAGGAGCGCCGGCCCGGCATGCAGATCGCCGTCGGTGGATGCCTGGCGCAGAAGGACCGCGGCGAGATCATCCGCCGGGCGCCCTGGGTGGACGTCGTCTTCGGCACCCACAACATCGGCTCGCTGCCGGTGCTGCTCGAGCGGGCCCGGCACAACGCCCGGGCCGAGGTGGAGATCCTCGAATCCCTGGAGGTCTTCCCGTCGACCCTGCCGACCCGGCGCGAGTCCACCTACGCCGGATGGGTGTCGATCTCGGTGGGGTGTAACAACACCTGCACCTTCTGCATCGTGCCCTCGCTGCGGGGACGCGAGGTCGACCGTCGGCCCGGTGACATCCTGGCCGAGATCCGGGCCCTGGTTGCCGAGGGCGTGCTCGAGGTGACCCTGCTGGGCCAGAACGTCAACTCCTATGGCGTGCAGTTCGGCGACCGGTACGCCTTCGGCAAGCTGCTGCGGGCCTGCGGCGAGATCGAAGGGCTTGAGCGCGTCCGGTTCACCAGCCCGCACCCGAAGGACTTCACCCCCGACGTCATCGCGGCCATGGCGGAGACGCCGAACGTGTGCCACAGCCTGCACATGCCGCTGCAGTCGGGCTCCGACGCGATCCTGAAGGCGATGCGCCGCTCGTACCGGGCGGAGAAGTACCTGCGCATCCTCGAGCAGGTGCGGGCGGCCATGCCGGACGCGGCGATCACCACGGACATCATCGTCGGCTTCCCCGGCGAGACCGAGGCCGACTTCCAGGCCACCCTGGACGTCGTGCGCGAGGCCCGGTTCGCCTCCGCGTTCACGTTCCAGTACTCCAAGCGGCCCGGCACCCCGGCGGCCGAGATGGACAACCAGGTGCCCAAGGAGGTCGTGCAGGACCGGTACGACCGGCTGGTGGCGCTGGTGGAGGAGATCACCTGGGCCGAGAACAAGAAGCTCGTCGGGTCCACCGTGGAGGTTCTCGTCGCGGTCGGGGAGGGGCGCAAGGACGCCGCCACCGGGCGGATGTCCGGCCGGGCCCGCGACGGTCGGCTCGTGCACTTCTCGCCCGGGTCGTATGACGTGCGGCCGGGTGACATCGTCGAGGCGACGATCACGTACGCGGCCCCGCACCACCTCAACGCCGACGGGCCCCTGGTGTCGCACCGGCGCACGCGGGCCGGGGACAACTGGGAGGCGGCGCAGAAGCAGCCTCCGCCGACCCGCGGTGTCCTCGTGGGCATGCCCACGGTCGGCGCCCCGGCCTGAGCCGGCCCGCGCCGGCCCGCCGGTTCACGGCCCGACCGACGCCCGGCGGGCGGTCACCCACGACAGCAGCCCGAGCCAGGTCCAGTCGACGATGATCATGATTCTCTGGACCAGCCCGGTCCGGGGATGATCCTCCTCCCACAGCGCGCCGAACAGCACCAGCAGAGCGATCCCGACCAGGCCGGTGGCGATCGAGTACAGCACCCAGCCTGGTCGGGCGGGCCGGCGCGCGAACCGGCGGGCCAGGACGAAGCAGGCCAGCGGCACGCAGAGGAACACCACCGCGCCCAGGTTGTCGTGCGCGACATGGTGCCAGCTCGGCGTTCCCGGGTCGCCGGGGGGCGTGCCGGGCGGGTAGCCCCGCATGGGGTCCATGGCGAAGGCTCCCGAGGCGACCAGGCTCAGCCCGAACAGGCCGATCAGCAGCGGGCCCGCCACGGCGGCGGGGCCGGGGCGCAGGTGTCGGCGGAGCCCGATGGCGAAGCCCACCATCAGGGCGCCGGTGACGACGAAGTTGAGGGTCTGCAGCCAACCCCGCTCGCCCAGGCTCAGCGCGCTGACCGGGTGGTACGTGGGGTCGTAGCCGGGTCGCGTGGCCCCGTCGACGAGGAACACCACCACGAAGCCGACGGCTCCGAGGGCTCCGCCCGCGAGCAGTCGTTGCGTCGTCGTTGTCGTTCGGGCGGCGGTCCGGCCGGCCGGGGTCTGGGAGGCGCGGGTCATGAGGCGATCGTGGGCGCCGGAGCGGCGGCGACGCATCTGTCCGGCGGCCAGGGCGTCTGGCCAACCGGCCAGTTCGGGATCGCCGACGGATACAGGCGCGACCGTCCGTCCCCTCGTAGGCTCGCGGCATGCCCGCCCAGCCAGGTCGGACCGCCCGGGACTGGGCCGTCGACGCGCTGCTCTTCGGCTTCGCCACCGCCGTCTGGTTGGTCGACTGGCTGGACGGCCCACCGCACTACGCCGACGCGGTGCCGGCCTGGACCTTGTCGGTCGACCCCTGGGTCGGCGCGCTGGCCTGCCTCGCCCTCTGGTGGCGCCGACGCTTTCCGCTCGCGCTGGCGCTGGCCATGGTGGGCGTGCTCGCGGTCGCCGACTCCGCGCTCGGCGCGGCCCTGGTGGCGGTGCTGACCGTCGCCGTGCATCGCGGGTGGGTGGCCGCGACCGTCGCCACCGGCCTGCACCTGGTCGCCGCGGTGCCGTTCGGGTACGAGTACCCGCCGCCGGGCGTGACCCCGTGGGCGTACGTCACGATCATCTGCCTGATGTTCCTCGTGCCGCTGGCCTGGGGCATGGCGGTGCGGGCCCGTCGGCAACTCGCGGCCGCCCAGCGCCAGGCGGCCGAGCGGGAGCTCGCCGAGCGCGAGCGCGCCGCCCGGCGCGCGGAACGGGCGCGCATCGCCCAGGAGATGCACGACGTGCTCGGCCACCGGATCTCCCTGGCGTCGGTCCACGCCGGCGCGCTGGCGTACCGCATGGCGCAGGCCGACAGCGGCCGCGGTGAGCCGCTGGATCCGGCCGAGGTGAGGAGGGCCGTGGGCGTCATCAACGACACCGTGCGGCTGGCCATGGTGGAGCTGAGCGAGGTGCTGGCCGTGCTGCGCGGCGAGGAGAGCACGGTGGCGAACCGGCCCCAGCCCGGGCTGGCCGACCTCGACACGCTGGTCGCCGAGGCCGAGGCCGCGGGTCAACGGGTCACGCTGGACGTGGATGTCCCGGCGTCCGTGGCCACCCGACTGCGGCCGAGCGGGCAGCGCACCGTGTACCGGGTTGTCCAGGAGGGCCTCACCAACGCCCGCAAGCACGCGCCGGGCGCCGCCGTCGCCGTGGCCGTCCGGGCGGTGGACGACGGCCTGCTGGTGACCGTCAGCAACCCGGTCGCGCCGCCGTCGACGGCGGCCCCGGGCGCCCGTTCGGGTCTGGCCGGGCTCAGCGAGCGGGTCGTGCTCGACGGCGGCACCCTGGAGCACGGGGTCGCCGACGGGACGTTCCGGCTGGTGGCGCGGCTACCGTGGCCGTCATGAGTGAGACCGCACCGATCCGGGTCCTGCTCGTCGACGACGACCCGCTGGTCCGGACGGGCCTGCGGCTGATGCTCGGCGGGGCGCCGGACCTGGCGGTGGTGGGCGAGTCGGCCGACGGCAGCGAGGTCGCCGACGCCGTCAGCCGGCTGCGCCCGGACGTGGTCCTCATGGATGTGCGGATGCCCGTCCTGGACGGGATCTCCGCCACTCGCGCGATCGCCGCCGCCCAGGGCCGCGCGCCGGCCATCATCGTATTGACAACTTTCGACGATGATGCGACGGTGCTGGCCGCCCTGCGCGCCGGAGCGGCCGGCTTTGTGGTCAAGCACACGCCCCCGGAGCAGATCGTCGAGCTGGTTCGCCGAGCCGCCGCCGGGGAGCCCGTGCTCTCGCCGTCCGTGATCCGGACCCTCATCCAGCACGCGACCGGGTCCCGTGATGCCCGGGCCGAGCGCCACCGCGCGGCCCGCCAGCGGCTGGCGCAGCTCTCCGAGCGCGAGCGTGACGTGGCCCGCGCGGTCGCCGACGGGCTGGCCAATGCGGAAATCGCCGAACGCCTGTTCATGTCCGTCGGCACCGTCAAGGCGCACATCTCCAGCGCGCTGAACAAGCTCGGCCTGTCCAGCCGGATCCAGCTGGCCCTGCTCGCGCACGACGCCGAGGACGACGGCTGAGACCACGGTCCGCGCGGCCGCCCGGAAAGCCGTCGCACCCGGTCAGAGGGTGTCGAGGGAGGCGCGGCGGCGGCTCTCGGCCTCGAAGATCCTCAACAGCGCGCCGGCCAGCACGGCGTAGGCGACGCCCACGACCAGCTCGGCCGCGAGCGGGGCGACGCTGTCGCCCAGTGGGCCTCCGGCGACGAGGCGGCGGGCCGCTTCGGCCGCGTGGGTGATCGGCACGAACGAGCCGACGGTCCGCACCCAGTCCGGCAGCGCGGCCGCGGGCACGTTCACGCCGGTCAGCAGCAGCATGAGGGCGACGGCCACGTTGGAGACCAGCCACACGTCGCGGAAGCGCAGGCCGATCGCACCGAGGGCCAGACCGAAGAACGCGCACGACACCGATCCGATGGCGAAGGCGAGCAGCAGGCTCGGCAGCGCCGACGCGGGCACGGGCACGCCCATCACGAGAACACCGCCCAGCAGCGTGGTGGTGGCGATGAGCAGCCCGTTGGCGGCGTAGGGCAGGGCACGCCCCAGAAAGACCGCGGTACGGCTGCGCGGGGAGAGCAGGACGGGTCCCAGCGTGCCGAACCGGCGCTCGTTGGACACCGCCATCACGCCGCCGAAGACACAGGCGCCGGAGGAGGCGAGCACGGCGTTGCCCACGATGTAGAAGTGGTCGCTGCCCACCGCGAGCTGCCGGCCGAGGAACGCGAAGAACACCAGTTGGAACACCGGACCCACCAGCAGCGTGCCGATGAACATCGCCGGGGTCGTCCAGTTGAACAGGGCCCGGTAGGCGATGACGCCGCCCACCCCGATCAGTCGAAGCATCGACACTCCTTACGCCAGGGCCAGCGTCGCCGCGGCCCGGGCACGACGCTCCACGTAGGACAGTGCCAGCGCGCCGAGGGCCAGGCAGACGAGGCTGATCGCCAGGCACATGGCCAGCGGCCCCCAGACCTCACCCCCGGTCGCGGCGGCCCGGACCGCCCGCGAGCCCCAGGTCGTGGGCAGCACCGCGGCGAGCGGGCCGGTCCACCCGGGCAGGGCGGTGATCGGGATCAGCATCCCGGACAGCAGCCAGACCGGGTACTCGAGCGTGTTGGCCAGCGCGTTGGCGTTGCGCATCAGCACGAACGTCGAGGCCAGCAGCAGCCCGAACATCCCCAGGCTCAGGATGCAGACCGGAACGGCGGCGACGAACCCGAGCGGATCGGCGAAGGTAAGCCGGATGCCGTACAGCAGCCGACCCCACAGCAGGGTCGCCACGATCGAGTACGTGCCGGTCACCGCGGTGGCGATGGTGAACGGCAGGATCACCAGGACGGGCCGCCGGGGCGCCAGCATGAGGATCTCCAGCGTGCCCTCCCAGCGATGCCGCTGGATGGCTCCGCCCGATCCAAACAGGACGGACGACCAGACCCCCATCAGGCCGGCCCCCACGGCCGCCCCGAGCAGGGCCTGCGGCTGCGGACTGGCCCGGAACAGGTAGACGGCGAGCGTCGCCTGCACCAGCGGAATGAGGATCGACGTGGCGATCTCGAACGGGGAGCGGCTGAGCTGCTTGACGTGCAGCCAGGTGCCGACCGCGAGCAACCGGACCAGGTTCATCCCGCCACCCCGACGGTCTCCGGTTGGTCCACGTCGGACGACGGGGCCGAGCCCTCGCTGACGATGGCGACGTACGCGTCCTCGAGCGTGGGCTCGCGGACCTCGACCCGGCCCAGCCGGAGCCCGGACAGCGCGCGCAGCACGTCCGGTTGCACGTCGCGCCCCGCGTCGGACTGCACCGTCAGCACCTGGGCGGTGCCGCGCTCCTCGACGTTGCCCTCCCGGACCCCGGGCAGGCGCGGATGGCCGCGAGATGCCCGTCGTCCACGCCGTACACCTCGACCTCCAGCACCCGGCGGCCCTCCGCGTGCCGGCGCAGCTCCGCCGGCGTGCCGAGGGCCCGGATCCGGCCGTTCACGATCACGGCGATGCGGTCGCAGAGCTCGTCGGCCTCGGCCATGTAGTGCGTGGTGAGCAGGACGGTGGTGCCGGTCGCGGCCAGGTTCGCCACGGTGGCGCGCAGCTCCCGGGCGCCGACCGGATCGACTCCGATGGACGGTTCGTCCATGAAGAGCAGTTCCGGCGAGTGCAGCAGGCCGCGGGCGATGTGCAGCCGCTGGCGCATGCCGCGCGAGTATCCCTCGACCCGCTCGCGTTCCCGTCCGGTCAGCCCGACGATCTCGAGCACCTCGCCGATGCGCCGACGCTGGTCCCGGGCCGGCACCCCGTACAGCTCGGCGAAGTAGCGGAGGTTGTCCAGGGCGGTGAGCCGGTCGTAGAGCCCGCGGTCGCCGCCGAAGATGTAGCCGATCCGGCGCCGCACCTGCATCGTCTCGCGGACGACGTCGAAGCCGCAGACCCGGGCCGTGCCGGCGGTCGGGATCAGCAACGTATTGAGCATCTTGATGGTCGTGGTCTTGCCCGCCCCGTTCGGCCCGAGCAGCCCGAACAGCTCGCCGCGTCGGACGGTGAGGTCCACGCCCCGTACGGCCTCCACCTCCGTGCGCCGCGGACGTAGCCACCCGACCCGGCTGCGGTAGACCCGGCGCAGCCCGTTCGCCTCGATCGCCAGCTCGGCCCCTTCGCCGCCAACCCCAGTCCCGCGCTCCGTCACGGGCTGACCGTACGGTCCGTCCGCCTGGACCCGAAATGAATTCGGGGATGGCCGAATCCCGGCCGTCTTCGAAGCGTCGCCGCCGAGCCGACCGACCACCGTGGGCGGCGGTCGGGGTTGGCCGGTCGTCAGGCGGAGCGGGGGTGCGGCGCGGAGCGCGAGCGGGACAGCTCGTCGCCGAGCAACGTCACGAGGGCCGTGCCCGCCGGTTCGAGCCCGTACAGCACGCGGCGACCGACCCGGCGGCGATGGACTACGCCGGCGGCGGTCAGCGCGCTGAGGTGCTCCGACACCGTGCTCGGGGCCAGCCCGAGCTCGGTGGCGAGTCCGGCCGTCGTGGCCGGGTGCCGCAGGGCCCGCAAGACCGCGGCCCGCCCGCGCCCGACGAGGATCTCCAGCCTGTCCTGGTCGCGCCGCAGCTCGCGCGGCCCGTCGGCGAGCAGCGCCGCCCCGCGGGCCTGGTAGGAGACGGCCACCACGTGGGGGTCGTCGGTCGTGCAGGTCAGCGCGCCCCGGGAGAAGATCAGCGGCACCAGCAGCAGCCGCTGGTCCACGGCTCGGAACGAGTGCTCCGGCCGCTTGACCAGCGTCAGGATCGGTCGCTCCCACCGGATCCGCTCGTGCAGGTCCGCCAACAGGGCATCCGGACCGTCCATGGCCAGCGCGCGGGCGCGGTACAGCACCTCCTCGTCCAGCGCCGCCCGCATCGCCGGCCACCACGGGCCGATGGCCGCCCGATGGTAGGCGAGCAGGTCGTCGGCGAGCTCGGCCAGCGCCTCCTCGCGCCGATCGACGAACCGCCGGAACCGGTCGTGGTACGGCAGCTCCGCGTAGCCCGGCAGCTGGGCGCGCACCACCTCGGCCGGCGTGGCCCGAAGAACCGCGAGCTCCTCCTCGATCGTGGGCGCGGGCGTGGGCGGGATGGGGTGAATGAAGTCCGGGAACCGGTTCATGCCGCTGTAGATGCGGATCGCGGCGTCGGGTGGGAAGCCGGCCAGCACCGCGCGGGCGTGGCGGGCCCACGTGTCGTACGGCCACGGCACGCTCGCGGGGTTGCGGTCCAGGAGGAAAAGGCTGTTGATCGTCTCCCACAGTGGACTGATCGCGATCCGGGTGCGGGCGAGCGTGGCCTCGTCCAGCTCGATCCGGATCACCGGCCACCGTCCGCAATGGACGACGCGGCGGCGATCCGGCGCGCGGCCCGGTCGCGCAGGCCCGCCGGCAGTTGGGGGGCGTCGAGCAGGCGGGGGAGCAGCGCGGGTTCGAGGGTCAGCGCCCGGAAGACCACATCGATCGTCACGCCGTGCTCGGGGCGGTGCGCGACCTCGATCGAGTCGCCGGCCTGCACCGAGCCGGGGGTCACCACGCGGAGGTACGTGCCCGGGCGGGCGCGTTCGGTGAAGCGCCGGACGAGGTCGGGCACGCCCCAGAACCCAGCGAAGACCGAGCAGGGGATCCGGGGTCGGCTCACCTCCAGCAGGGCGGTGCCGACCCGCCACCGCTCACCGACCACACAGTCATTGAGGTCGATTCCGACGGTGGTGAGGTTTTCCCCGACATTACCGGGGCGCACCTCGCGGCCCAGGGACTCGGCCCACCAGGCGGCGTCCTCCGAGGCGTAGGCGTAGACCGCCTGGTCGACGCCGCCGTGCGCCGAGGTGTCGAGCACGTGATCGCCCTCGACGCCCAGCGGCTCGAGCCGGACGGCTCCGGCAACCGGACGCTTGTCGATGCCGGTGGCGCGGTCCTCGCCGACCCACTCGGCCCAGGTGGGCTGGCCGATATTGACACTCAAGATGGACGCCGTCACGTCCCCACGGTAACGGACAGCCTCACCGGTACCATCTGCGCCATGTCACGCTTCCTGGCCTCACTTCCGCGCGGCGAGCGGGTCGGCATCGCCTTCTCCGGTGGTCTGGACACATCGGCGTCGGTCGCCTGGATGCGCGCCGGCGGGGCGATTCCGTACGCGTACACGGCCAACCTGGGCCAGTACGACGAGCCCGACATCGAGAACGTGCCCGCCCGGGCGCTGCAGTACGGCGCGGAGAAGGCCCGCCTCATCGACTGCCGGGCCGAGCTGGTGCGGGAAGGCCTGTACGCGCTGCAGTGTGGAGCGTTCCACATCAGCACGGCCGGGAAGACGTACTTCAACACCACCCCGCTGGGGCGGGCCGTCACCGGCACGATGCTCGTGCGGGCCATGGTCGAGGACGGCGTGGAGATCTGGGGTGACGGCAGCACCTACAAGGGCAACGACATCGAGCGGTTCTACCGCTACGCCGTGCTGGTGAACCCCTCCATCCGCATTTACAAGCCGTGGCTGGACCCGGCCTTCGTGGCCGACCTCGGCGGCCGGGCCGAGATGAGCGCCTTCCTGGCCGCCCGCAACCTGCCCTACCGGGACCCGGCCGAGAAGGCGTACTCCACCGACGCGAACATCTGGGGCGCCACCCACGAGGCCAAGCAGCTGGAGCTGCTCTCGGTCAGCGCCGAGATCATCAAGCCGATCATGGGCGTGCCCCACTGGGATCCCTCGGTGGAGATCGAGCCCGAGGACGTCCGGATCGCCTTCGTCGAGGGCTGGCCGGTGTCGATCAACGGCAAGACCTTCGACAACGACATCGATCTCGTGCTGGAGGCCAACGAGATCGGCGGCCGGCACGGGCTGGGCCTGTCCGACAACATCGAGAACCGCATCATCGAGGCGAAGAGCCGGGGCGTCTACGAGGCGCCGGGCATGGCCCTGCTGCACATCGCGTACGAGCGGCTCGTCACGGCGATCCACAACGAGGCAACGATCGAAAACTATCGCACGATGGGGCGGCGGCTCGGGCGGCTGCTCTACGAGGGGCGGTGGTTCGACCCGCAGGCCCTGATGCTGCGCGACTCGCTGGTGCGCTGGGTCGGCTCGGCCATCACGGGCGAGGTGACGCTGCGCCTGCGGCGGGGCGACGACTACTCGATCCTCGACACGGTCGGCGACAACCTGGCCTACCAGCCGGACCGCCTGTCGATGGAGCGGGTCGAGGACGCGGCGTTCGGCCCGACCGACCGGATCGGGCAGCTCACCCTGCGGGAGCTGGACCTCGCCGACAGCCGGGCCCGGCTCGTCGCCTACAACCGCAGCGGGGTGCTTCCCTCCGGCGAGCTGGCCGCGATCGCCGGCTCGTCCGGCGGGTCGGCCGCCCTGGGCGCGGGCGAGCGGGACGACGCCGCGGCCGTGGCGGAGGCGGCCGAGGCGCCCGACGCTGGTGGGTTCGCCACCGACCCGAAGTTCGCCGTGGGCGACTGCGACCCGCCGGAGGAGTCCTGATCCGGCGCGACCAGGGGCGGTAGCGCGTCCGTGGCGCCGAGGGCGGCGAAGATCTCGTCCAGCACGGACCGGCCGGCGGGAGCCGACGCCAGCACGGTGTCGGCCCGCTCCCGGTTGCCCAGGTAGATCTCGGCGAGGGCGATGATCCCGGCGTGGGCCGGCTTGGTGCGCGGGTCGTGCGCCCGCGAGAACCCAGGTCACGGCGGCGAAGGCGGCCGCCACCCGGACGGACGTCGGCGATCCGGAGTCCGGTCAGCAGCGCGACGAGCAGGTGCGCGGGCCTCGTGCACAACGACGTGCAGGGAAATCACGACCACGGCCAAAGCGGCGACGGCGGCGATTCCCACCCAATCCGCCCACCGGCCGGGATCGACCGCGAGCATCGCCACCAGCGCGCCGACCAGGGCGAGCGCCAGCAGCGACGCCCACGATCTGCGCACGACCCGGCCGCCGTCCGACGTCAGCTCGGGCGCTCGGCCAGCTCGAGGAACTTGCGCTTGACCTCGAGCGCCTGCTCGGCCTGACGGATGCGCCGCGGGTCGCCCGAGGCCTGGGCACGCTCCAGCCGGGCCTCCGCCTCGGCGACCTGCTCCCGCATCTGGGCGAGCAGCGGGTTGTCCTCGGGGGTCGTCCGCCGCCAGGCGGAGTCCACTGCCTCCCGGACCCGCTCCTCGACCGCGCGCAGGCGGCGCTCCAGGCCCGCCGCGATGTCGCGCGGCAGGCGCCCGGTCTCGTGCCAGCGGGCCTGGATCTCCCGCAGCCGCTGCTGGGCCGCCTGCGGGTCGGCGTCGATGTCCAGCGCCTCCGCCTCGGCGAGCAGCGCCTGCCGCTTCTCCAGGGCCTGCCGCTGCTCGGCGTCCCGGGCGGCGAAGACCTCACTGCGTCGGGTGAAGAAGTGGTCCTGGGCGGCCCGGAACCTCTCCCACAGCCGCTGCTCGACCTCCTTGCTGGCCCGCGGCGCGGCCTTCCACTGCGCCATCAGCTCCTTCAGGCGCGCGGCCGTCGGCGCCCAGTCGGTCGAGTCCTTGAGGGACTCGGCCTCGGCGACCAGCTCCTCCTTGCGGGCCACGGCCTGCTTGCGCTGCGCGTCGAGGCTGGCGAAGTGCGCGCCCCGGCGACGGGTGAAGGAGTCCCGGGCGGCCGAGTAGCGCTTCCACAGCTCGCTGTCGGTCTTCCGGTCGATCCCCTTGATGGTCTTCCATTCCTCGAGGATCTCCCGGAGCCGGTCGCCGGCCGCCTTCCACTGGGTCGAGGTGGCGGCGATCTGCTCGGCCTCCTCGGCGAGCGCGGTCTTGCGGGCCAGCGCCTCCGCCCGGGCCGCCTCGCGGGCCGCGCGGGCCTCCGCCGCCCGCTGCTCGGCGGTGGCGGTGAGCTTGTCGATCCGCTCGGCCAGGCCGACCAGGTCGCCGATCACGGCCGCCTCGTCGAGCGAGCTGCGGATCTGGCGCAGCCGGTTGATGGTGTGCGCGGCGTCCGCCACGCCCGTGTTGAGCCGGGTCTCGATGAGGTCGACCTCGGTCACGATGTCCTGGAAGCGCCGGGCGTAGTGGGCCAGGCCCTCCTCGACGGTGCCCGCGTGCCACGAGCCAACGACCCGTTCCCCCGTGGCCGTCTTGACGTAGACCGTGCCGTCTGAGTCGATCCGGCCAAAACTCGTGTGGTCCATGCCCGTGTCCGCCCTCTGTTTGCCCGGCCGTCCCGGCTCGCCACCGGTGACGCCGCCCGATGCGCTCCCACCGCCCCATTGGGCGCACCTGCGCGCGTCATGGGACGGAGTGACGTGGCGCTTGCGAACATCATGTATCGCAGGCGCCGTTCTTCGCTATTCTCACAGGTCACGTGGGGTCCCCGTCGAGCGGCTGAGCGGTCAGTGCAGCCGAACCGTGACCTTCCACCACCTTGGGAGCGTTTCCAGATGTCCAGTGCGGCCGTGAGGGCAGGCGTTCCGCGCGTCGCGGCCGCGTCGCCGGTGGTCGCCATCGTCGGTCCGACCGCCGCCGGTAAGTCCGCGTTGGGCGTGGAGCTGGCCCTCCGGCTGGGCGGCGAGGTGGTCAACGCCGACTCGATGCAGCTCTACCGGGGCATGGACATCGGCACCGCCAAGCTGCGCCCCGAGGAGCGCCGCGGCGTGCCCCACCACGTCCTGGACATTTGGGACGTCACCGAACCGGCCAGCGTGGTGGCGTACCAGTCGGTGGCCCGGGCCGCGATCGACGACATCTACGCCCGGGGGCGGGTGCCGTTGCTGGTCGGCGGGTCGGGGCTGTACGTCCGCGCGGTCCTGGAGCAGTTCGACTTTCCGGGGACGGACCCCGAGTTGCGCGCCTCGCTGGAGGCCGAGCTCGCCCGGGTCGGCCCGGCGGCCCTGCACGCGCGGCTGGCCGAGCGGGCCCCCGAGGCCGCGGCCCGGATCCTGCCGACCAACGGGCGGCGGATCGTCCGGGCGCTCGAGGTGGTGACGCTGACCGGCACGTTCGTCGCCTCGTTGCCGGAGCCGACGCCGTACTATCCGGCCGTCCACATCGGAGTCGACCGCGACCCCGACGCGCTGGACGCCCTGATCGCGGCGCGGGTGGACCGGATGTTCGCCGAGGGGCTGGTCGACGAGGTGCGGGCGCTGGAGGCGCGCGGCCTGCGGCAGGGCCGTACGGCGTCGCGGGCGCTCGGCTACCAGCAGGTGCTGCGGTACCTCGCGGGCGAGTGCACGCTCACCGAGGCCCGTGACGAGACCGTGCAGGCGACCCGGCGGTTCGTGCGGCGCCAGCGCTCGTGGTTCCGGCGGGACCCGTCGGTAGTGTGGCTCGACGGCGGCTCGCCGACGCTGGTCGACGACGCGCTCGCGGTCTGCGCCGCCGCCCCGGTGGGCCGCAACGGGCACGCCTCGGCCCCGTTCGGGGTGCGGACATCCTGACCTGTTCGGAATGCGAACATCCGGGTGGGTGACCTCTGGCGTCGGCGGCGCGCCGGCGTCACCCGGAGCGGTCGCCCGGCCGGCCCGCTGGAACGTGATCCGCGTCGCGATGGGAGCCCGTGGCGGGCGGTCCTGGCCCGCGCGCGGCCCGGTCGGCTGACACAATGGCCAGGATGTCGACGGACCCTGGCGTGACCTCCCTGCACCGTGGGCTCATCCCGGACGGCCTGCCGTTCGTGAAGGGGCACGGCACCGGCAACGACTTCGTCATCGTGCCGGACCCCGACGGCCGGCTCGCCCTGTCGGCCGTGCAGGTGGCCGCGCTGTGCGACCGGCGACGGGGGATCGGTGGTGACGGCCTGCTGCGGGTCGTCCGTACGGCTCACCTGGCCGACCTGCCGCGCGAGGTGCCTGTGTCGCCCGGTGCGGCTGCGACGCCCGGGCCGGACGGCGCGGGCCGGGCCGCCGAGGCTGATCGCGATGAAGCGCACTCCGTGCCCGCCACCCCCGCCCAGCCACCCGAGTGGTTCATGGACTACCGCAACGCCGACGGGTCGCTGGCCGAGATGTGCGGCAACGGGGCCCGGGTCTTCGCGCGGTACCTCGTCGAGACCGGGCTGGCCGGTGGTCCGCAGGTCTCGTTCCTGACCCGGGCGGGCGTCGTGACCGCGACGGTGGGTCCGTCCGAGGTCTCGGTCACCATGCCCCCGGTGGTGGTCGGTGGCCCGGGGGTCGTGCGCGTGGCCGGGATGGAGATCAAGGGAACCACCGTGACCTGCGGCAACCCGAACCTGGTCTGCGTGGTGTCCAGCCTGGACGATCTGGACCTGCGGGAGCCGCCGGGCCTGGACCCCGACCAGTTCCCGGCCGGCGCCAACGTCGAGTTCGTCGTCCCGGTGGAGGCCGGGTACGTCCGGATGCGCGTGGTGGAGCGGGGCGTGGGCGAGACCCTGTCGTGCGGGTCGGGCGCCTGCGCGGTGGCCGGCGTCGTCCTCAATGGAGTCTCGGGCACGGTCACCATCGATGTGCCCGGCGGTCGCCTCACGGTGACCATCGGCGATGACCGGTCGTGCGTGCTCACCGGGCCCGCCGTGCTCGTGGGCGCCGGAACCGTCGCGCTCGCCAGCTGACAAGGCGCTGCTCGGCTGATCCACCGACTCGGCCGGCTCACCGCAGCAGGCGGCGGGCGAGCCACCAGACGGCGGCGCCGACGAGGAACGCCATCCCGGCGACCGCCAGGCCGTACCCGAGCCACGCCTCCGGCGTCATCCGGGGCGCGGCCGTCACGGTGGCCAGCGGGGTCGACGGGCTCGCGTCCTGGGCCGGGGCGGTGGGGCGCGGGTAGCGGAGGATCGGCGTGGGACCGGCCACGTCGGAGACAGTCAGCAGGCTCTGACCATCCACTGTGTACGCGATGGCCTCGCCCTGGGGCTCGTCCGGCAGCGGCAGCATGCGTGGGGTGGTGGTCGTGATGGCCTTCACCACGTCGCCGTCGGGCACGTCCCACTCGTAGGCGGCGGTGTAGGTGCGCAGCACCACCCGGGAGCGGTCCGGGCTCGTCGCGGCCCCGGTCACCGCCGACTCCAGCAGTTGGAACAGGTCGCTCGGGCCGCTGGTGACCACCGGGTGGAACTCACCGACCCGGCGCAGGGGCACGCCCTCGGCCGTGTTCGGCTCCAGTGGCCGGGTGGCCTGATAGAGGTACGCCGTACGGCCCAGCTCCTTGGTCACGATCACCGGGCTGCCGTCGGCCGCGAAGAGCAGCGCCTCGGCGTCGTGGGGCCCATCGGGGTAGGTGAGTCGGTGGATGACCGGTGGGCCGCCCTCGGGTGGGATGCGCCACAGGGCGATGGTCTGACGCCGCTGCTCGGCGGTGACGTTGTCTCCGATGTCGGCGACCCAGAGCGCGCCGTCGGGGGCGATGGCGAGGTCCTCCGGGTCGCGCGGCGGGGTGGGGTAGCCGAGCGTACGGACGACGCGGCACGCCTGGTCCAGGTACACGATGACGACCTGGCTGGTGTCGTACTGACTGTCGACGATCGCCACGTAGCCGCTGCCGGTCGCGACGAGGCCGGACAGGTCGATGGCCCGGGGATCGTCCACAGTGCACACAACCTCGCCCGGGGTCGGCGTGGGCTGGGCACCGGACGCCGCCCCGGCCCGCTCGGCCGGGCCGGCCGCACCGTCGACATGGGCGGCGAGCGCCCGTTGCGCTGCGTGGACGGCAATCGTCGGTGACGTGGCCGGGTCGAAGGCGTCGCTGGCGTTGTCCGCTGCACCGGACGTAACACCCGGCGCGGCCGTCCCCAGCAGCAGAGCGAACGTGGTCAGGGCAGCCGCGAGTCGCACCCGGACAGTCTGCCATCCGGCGTGATCACCATGCTGGGCGTGGATCGCGGTGACCGTTGACCGCGGTGATCGTCGACCGCGGTGATCGTCGACCGTGGTGATCGTTGACCGGGGTGATCGTGGCCGGTGTGTCCCCGGTCGGGGGATCAACCGCCACGGTCATCAACCCCGCTCGGGGAGAAATTTCGTAGGCCAGAAAACACCGGCCTTGGCCACCTTGGCGTCAAGGTCATCGCCTTGGCTTCCCGGACCAGAACGGCGTTCATAGCCACCGGGAAGCCGGTGGGTCACCGGAGGCCGGCGAGGTCAACCCGTGCCAAGGTCAGCCGGCTCCTCGGTCAGCCGGCCCTTCGGTCAAACCGGTTCCAAGGTCAACGGGTTCTTGAGTCGGTCGGTACTGAGGTCAACCGGCTGCACGATCTGGTGAAAAAGCTGAACGTTACCTGGGTGCGGCGGGACCGTTCCCGTGGCACCATGGATGCCAATGATCGACAAACCGACGAACTTTTTCGACCTCGAGGGCGAGGACTTCGAGTCGGCCGACCGCAACGCGCTGCGGCGCGTCCCCGGTCTGCGTACGGAGCTCACCGACGTCAGCGAGGTCGAGTACCGCCAGCTCCGGCTGGAGCGGGTCGTGCTCGTGGGCGTCTGGACCGAGGGTACGGCCGAGGACGCCGAGAACTCGCTCAAGGAGCTCGCCGAGCTGGCCCGGACCGCCGGCTCCGAGGTCCTCGACGGGCTGATTCAGCGCCGGCAGACGCCGGACCCCGCGACGTTCATCGGCCGAGGCAAGGTCGAGGAGCTGCGCTCGGTGGTGGTGAGCACCGGCGCCGACACCGTGATCTGCGACGGTGAGCTGTCGCCCGGCCAGCTGCGCACGCTGGAGGAGCAGGTCAAGGTCAAGGTCATCGACCGGACCGCCCTGATCCTCGACATCTTCGCGCAGCACGCCAAGAGCAAGGAAGGTAAGGCGCAGGTCGAGCTGGCCCAGCTGCAGTACTTCCTGCCCCGGCTGCGCGGGTGGGGCGAGGCCCTGTCCCGGCAGGCCGGCGGTAGCGCCCGCGGCGGCGGGGGTGGCGTGGGTCTGCGTGGTCCCGGTGAGACGAAGATCGAGACCGACCGGCGCCGGATCCGGGCTCGCATCACCAAGCTCAAGCGCGAGATCGCCGCGATGCGCACCATCCGGGAGACCAAGCGCTCCGGTCGGCGCCGCCACGCCGTGCCGAGCGTGGTGATCGCCGGCTACACCAACGCCGGCAAGTCATCGCTGCTCAACCGGCTCACCGGAGCCCGGGCCCTGGTCGAGGACGCGCTGTTCGCCACCCTCGACCCGACCACGCGCCGCGCCCGCACCGACGACGGACGCGTCTACACCATCTCGGACACCGTGGGTTTCGTGCGACACCTCCCGCACCAGCTTGTGGAGGCGTTCCGCTCGACGCTCGAGGAGGTCGTCGACGCCGACGTGCTGCTCCACGTGGTCGACGGCAGCCACCCGCAGCCTGAGGACCAGGTGCGGGCCGTGCGGGCGGTGCTCGCCGAGCTGGAGAGCCAGCCGGACACTGAGCTGCTGGTCGTCAACAAGGTCGACGCCGTGGACGACGAGACGCTGCTGCGGCTCAAGCGCCTGTGGCCCGACGCGGTCTTCGTCTCGGCGCGGACCGGCGAGGGTCTGGACACGCTGCGGCGGACGATCGAGCAGCTGCTGCCCCGGCCCGCGGTGGAGCTCGAGGTGCTGGTCCCGTACGACCGGGGCGACATCGTGGCCCGGCTCCACGAGCGGGGTGAGGTGCTGGAGACCGAGCACACCGCCGCCGGTACGCGGATGCGGGTCCGGGTGAGCGAGCGCTTCGCGGCCCGGCTCGAGCCGTTCGTCGCCGCGCCCGTGAGCTGAGCGCGGCCCGGTCGCCGTCACCACCGGCGCGGCCGACCGATCGGGCGCGACGGCGTCGCACCGGGTGTCCGTTTGGCCGTCGAGGGCCTTCCGTTCGAGATCTGCGTCGCGCCGGGCTTCGGCCCTCACGACGACCACGGACTGTCGTTACGGCCGTCGCTCACCGTCATCGTGCGACGTTACGTTTCGTGTGGCTGGCCGTGGCGACGCTCGCCCGGACTACGCTCCGGGCCGGCATTCTGACAGACTAGCCGGCATGCTGCGTCACACCTCCCGGTTACCCGTGTCCCGGTTGGCGTCGAGGCTGCTCGTTGGCGCCGCGGTCGGTGTCCTGGTTGCCGGACTGGGCGCGGGTCTCGCCTCAGCCGAGGAGACGACGCCGGCCGAGACGGCGGAGCCGACCGAGCCGGCGACCGGTGGAGGGCAGAAGCAGCTGGTTGGGCCCGCCGAGGCCGGTACGCCGGGGTGCACGGTGCCCAACGACCTCGACGAGATCACCGGCATCGCGATGACCCCGGCCGGGCTCGCCGTCATCGAGGGCGGCGTCCGGCAGAACCCGTCTCAGGTCACCATCACCACTCTCGATGTGGCGAGCTGCACCCCCAGCCCGGAGCCGTGGTACCAGGACCCGTACGACCCGCAGGATCTCCTCTTCGTCGACGGCACCTTCTACATCTGCGACTGCGGTGACACCGATCGGTCGCGTCAGTCGATCGCGATGGAGAAGGTCGTCCCGGGCGCCGACGGCTGGGAGATCTACCGGTTCTCGTTCCCGGACGGGGCGAAGCTCCAGGCGAAGGCGATGCTCCTCGGCGCCGACGGCCTACCGATCTTTCTGGCCGAAGAGTCGCCCGGCGTCACCGGCATTTTCAAGCCGGCGCAGCTCGGTCAACAGGGCGGTTCGCCGGCCCCGTTGACGCGTGTCGGCCAGTGGACGCCGCTGCAGACGGGCACGTCGAACCCCCAGGGGGCGGCCGGCCAGTCGACGGTGACCGGGGCGGCGATGACGGCGGACCGGTCGCGCGTCGTCATCCGGACCTACTCGGACGCCTACGAGTACGAGGTCACCGGCGGGGACATCGTCGCCGCCATCACCGGCGAGCCCATCGGGGTGACCCCGCTGCCGGACGAGCCGCAGGGCGAGGCGATCACCTACTCCGCCGACGGCACCCAGTTCATCACGCTGTCGACCCGACCGGACGGCTCCACCACCGCGCCGCAGGTGCTGACGTACGACCGGTATGTCGCCCCGGATCCGGTTCAGGTCACCGAGGAGCCGACTGCGCCGGCAGACGAGGGCGGCGGCTTCAGCATGTCGCAGCTCACCAAGATGGTCGCGGCCGTGGGCGTGGTCGGTCTCGTCCTGGCGATCGCCGGCATCATCGGCATCCGTCGGGCCCGTCGTCGTCGCATGGAGGACGACGACTACGACGATGACTACGACGACGAGTACGACGACGATGACGACTACGACGACGAGGATGACGACGACTATGACGATCGTCGCTCGCGTCGTCGGCGGGGTCGGAGTCGGGACGACGAGTACGAGCGTGAGCCGGCCTACACCGGTGCCGGCTACGACGACACCTACGGCTCCGGGTACGGCGACCAGGGGTACGGCGGCTACGAGCCGGGCTACGGCGGCCAGGCGTACGACCAGGGCTACGGCGACCCGTCGTACGCCGGGCAGGGGTACGGCGACCAGGGTTACGGCGACCAGGGGTACGGCGGCTACCAGCCGGGCTACGGCGGCCAGGGCTACGGCGACCCCGGATACTCCGGCCAGGGCTACGGCGGCCAGGACTACGGCCAGCCGGGGTATGGCGACTACGGTGCCCAGCCGGGGTATGGCGACTACGGCGCCCAGCCCGGCTACGACGACTACGGGCGCGGTCGCGGCTACTGACGAGCCCAGGGGCGACCAGCATGGCGGTTGCCCCACCGGCGACCGCGCGGTCCGGCCGCCCGGGCCGCGCTGCCTCGCCGGCCGACGGCGGCCGGGTGCGGGCGCCGGAGGACGCCCGCCGTCGTGCCGTGGGCTCGCGTCCCCGAGGGCTAGATGCGGCGGATCACGGCGACGACCTTGCCGAGGATCGTCGCGTTGTCGCCGAGGATCGGCTCATACGCCGGGTTGTGGGGCATGAGCCACACGTGGCCGTCCCGGTAGCGGTAGGTCTTGACGGTCGCCTCACCGTCGATCATCGCGGCGACGATCTCACCGTTGTTGGCGGTCGGCTGCTGGCGGACCACCACGTAGTCGCCGTCGCAGATCGCGGCGTCGAGCATGGAGTCGCCCTTCACCGACAGCAGGAACAGCGTGCCCTCGCCGACGATCTCGCGGGGCAGCGGGAAGACGTCCTCGATCGCCTGCTCGGCGAGGATCGGCCCGCCCGCCGCGATGCGCCCGAGCACGGGGACGTAGGCGGGCGCCGGCCGCGCGGCCCGCGCGGACTCCTCGTCGTCCAGCAGCTCGCTGCTGGGTCGGGCGTCGTAGGCCCGGGGGCGGTTGGGGTCCTTGCGCAGGTAGCCCTTCTTCTCCAGCACGTTGAGCTGGTAGGCGACGCTGGACGGCGAGACCAGCCCGACCGCCTCACCGATCTCGCGGACCGACGGCGGGTAGCCCCGAGCGTCGACGGTCTCACGGATGAACTCGAGGATGCGACGCTGTCGCGGGGACAGGTCGGCGGCGAAGACCTCGGGGAGCGCGGTCATGACCTGCTCCACCGCCCGCAGCTCCGCGGCCCCGCGCTTGCGGCGCACACCCGTGCCCGGGGCCTTGGCCGACTTGGCCTGGTCGGTAGCCACGTGAAGCCTCCTTGACACACGTAACTGCATGGCTGGCGTGATGCTCGCCGTCCTCGAACAACCGTACCCGCCCAAGGCGAGAAACTCAAACATCCGTTCTATCGATTCGGCTCGGGCGTGTCGTTCGGTAACCGCCCGGCCTTGCTCCGGTGACCGCCCGGCCCCGGCCGAGTCGTCCCTTCTGACGGGGTCCTTTTCCGACAAAGGGGATGGTTGGCGGGACCGGTCGATGTCCGATACGCTCGCCGCGCCATGCGCTGCCCGTACTGCCGTCACCCGGACTCCCGGGTCGTCGACTCCCGTGAGGCCGAGGATGGTGCGCTGATTCGTCGCCGTCGCGCCTGTCCCGAGTGTGGCCGCCGGTTCACGACCGTGGAGGAGGCCGTCCTCGCCATCGTGAAGCGCTCGGGCGTCACCGAGCCGTTCAGCCGGGCGAAGATCATCGCTGGCGTGCGCAAGGCGTGCCAGGGTCGCCCGGTCGACGAGGACGCGATCGCCCTGTTGGCCCAGCGCGTGGAGGAGACGGTGCGGGCCAAGGGGGCGGCCGAGGTGCCCAGCCACGAGGTCGGGCTCGCGATCCTCGGCCCGCTGCGCGAGCTCGACGAGGTGGCCTACCTGCGCTTCGCCAGCGTCTACCGGTCCTTCAGCACGCTGGAGGACTTCGAGCGCGAGATCGCCGCCTTGCGGGCGCAGGCCGAGAAGAAGGAGAGCTGACCCCGGCCCGCCCACGGGGAATACCGCCGGCCCGGACGCCCGTCCGGGCCTCACCTTTGGCGACCTCTGGTCGGCGGCTATCTTTGGCGACGTCTGGTCGGCGGCTCTGGTGACAGTCTGGTCGGCGGATTTCGTGACGGCCGGTCGACGGCTTCGGTGAGGGCCGGGCGGCGGCGCCGCGATCGGGCCCGGCCGATCAGACGGGGACGGCCGGGCGGAAGGTGCGCCGGTAGGCGAGCGGCGACACCCCGACCGCCGCGCGCAGGTGGGAGCGCAACGACACGGCGGTGCCGAAACCGGCCCGGCGGGCCACCTCGTCCACCGACAGGTCCGTGGTCTCCAGCAGCAGGCGGGCGTGCTCCACGCGCTGCCGGGTGACCCAGGCGGCGGGGGAGAGGCCGGTCTCGTCGCGGAACCGACGGGTGAAGGTGCGGACGCTCATCCGGCACTGGCGGGCCAGGGTGGCCAGGTCGAGCGGCGCGTCCAGGTTCGCCAAGGCGTACGCGCGGGCCGGCGCGGTGGACGAGCCGGCCGGGTCGGGCACGTGCCGCACGATGTACTGCGCCTGCCCACCGTCGCGCCAGGGCGGCATCACGGTGCGCCGGGCCGCCCGGTTGGCGACCTCGCTGCCGAAGTCCCGCCGCACGATGTGCAGGCACAGGTCCACGCCGGCCCCGACCCCGGCCGAGGTCAGCACGTCGCCGTCGTCGACGAAGAGCACGTCGGGGTTCAGCCGCACGGTGGGATACATGCGCTGGAACTGTTCGGCGTATGCCCAGTGGGTCGTGGCGGGGCGGCCGTCCAGCCGACCAATCAGGGCCAGCGCGAAGGCCGCGGTGCAGATCGAGACCACCCGGGTGGTGGCCGGGATGCGCCGCAGCGCGGCCACCTCGACGTCCCGGAACTCCGGCACGCCGTGCTCCATGAAGTCGCCGTGGAGGCCCGGGATGACGACCGTGTCGGCGTCATCGATGACCTCCGGCCCGTGCCGCGGCACCACGGTGAAGCCGCCCAACGCCCGGACCGGGCCACCGTCGGCGGTGCAGACGCGGATGTCGTAGAGCCGTTCACCGCTCGCGGAGCGGGCGGCCCCGAAGATCTGCGTCGCCGTACCGAGGTCGAAGGAGGCGACGCCGTCCAGCACGAGGACGGTGACCCGGTGAGCCATGGCCGGATTCTTTCACATAGTGGCGCTCGGGCCACTCCCGGCGGAGGCAAAGATCGTTCACGATTGCCGTCGTGACGCAAACCGAGATCCAGACATCGAAGAGGTTCGCGCTGCACCGGGCCTGGCTGGTGGCCGGCGTCGCGTTCGTGGCCCTCCTGGGTGCGGCCGGATTCCGCGCGACCCCGGGTGTGCTGATCACCCCACTGGAGGAGGAGTTCGGCTGGAGTCGCGGCACCATCTCGCTCGCGGTATCGGTGAACCTCATTCTCTACGGGCTCACCGCCCCGTTCGCGGCGGCGCTGATGGAGCGGTTCGGCATCCGTCAGGTCGTCGCGGCGGCGCTGGTGCTCGTCGCCGCCGGCAGCGGGCTGACCGTCTTCATGACCGCGAGCTGGCAACTCGTCCTGCTGTGGGGCGTGCTGGTCGGGCTCGGCACCGGCTCGATCGCCCTCGTCTTCGTGGCGACCATCACCGGGCGCTGGTTCGTCCGGCACCGGGGCGTGGTGACCGGCGTGCTGACCGCGGCCGGGGCGACCGGGCAGCTCATCTTCCTGCCGGTTCTGGCCGCCATTGCCACCACCACCGGCTGGCGGGCGGCCGGGCTCACCGTGGCCGCCGCCGCGCTCGCCGTCGTTCCCCTGGTCATCTGGTTCGTCCGCGACCACCCGGCCGATGTGGGCCTGCCGCCCTACGGGGCCAGCGAGCTCGTGCCCGCGCCGCCGCGCACGGCCGGGGCGGCCCGCCAGGCGCTGACCGTGCTGCGCAGCGCGTCGCGGACCGGGACGTTCTGGCTGCTGGTCGGTGGCTTCGCGATCTGCGGCGCCAGCACGAACGGGCTGGTCGCCACCCACCTCATTCCGGCCAGCCACGACCACGGCATGCCGGAGACCACGGCGGCCGGCCTGCTGGCCATCATCGGTGTCTTCGACATCGTCGGCACCATCGTCTCGGGGTGGCTCACCGACCGGTTCGACTCCCGAGCCCTGCTCGGGGCGTACTACGCGCTGCGCGGGCTGTCGCTGCTGATCCTGCCGTCGCTGATCGCCGCGACCGTGCAGCCGAGCATGGTGGTATTCATCATTTTCTACGGACTGGACTGGGTCGCCACCGTTCCCCCGACGATCGCCCTGTGCCGGCAGCACTTCGGCGCCGCCGGGCCGGTCGTCTTCGGCTGGGTCTTCGCCTCGCACCAGATCGGCGCGGCGATCGCCGCCACCGGCGCCGGGCTGGTCCGCGACTTCGCCGGCGACTACAACCCGGCCTGGATCACCTCGGGAATCCTGTGCCTCTTCGCGGCGGTGATGTCCGTCCGCATTGGACGGCCGCAGCCGGCCGTTGCCGCGCCCTGACGCGGTCTGGGGTCCGTACACCTCGATGCGAGCCGGCCGGCCAGGCCCGGCCGGCTCGCTCGGTGCGGCAACCCGGCGAGGGCTGGCCGGCCGCCGGCCCCGTCCCGGGTCCACCCCGGACGCGGGATCGCCAGGTGCACAGGCCGTACGGTCTCCGGTTCAGCGCAGTGGCGGCAGCGGCTGGGCCGCGTGGAGCACGTCGGCGAACAGGTCGCCGCGGTCCGCCAGGCGCGGCAGGATCGTCCGGATCGTGAAGGCGTCGGGCCGCAGCGCCGGGTCGTCCAGCTCGTCCCAGTCGATCGGCGCCGAGACCGGGGCGCCCGGCGCCGGCCGCGGGCTGTAGGGTGCGACCAGCGTCTTGTTGATGGCGTTCTGCGTGTAGTCCAGGCGGGCCCGGCCACCCCGCTCGCGCCGTTGCCACTGCCAGCTGACCAGGTCCGGCACGACCTGGCCGATGGACTTGGACAACCCCTGCACCCAGGCCCGGGTGCTGCGGAAGCTCGGCCCGCGCACGATGGGAATCCAGATCTGGATGCCGCGCTGCCCGGACAGCTTGGGCCGGGCCACCACGCCGAGGTGCTCGAAGGCGGTGCGGTGCAGCCGGGCGAGCGTGAGGACGTCGTCCCAGGTGCTCTCCTCGCCGGGGTCGATGTCGATGAGGGCGTACGTCGGCTGGTCCGGACTGTCCACTCGCGACGTCCACGGGTGCCATTCGATGGCGCCGAAGTTCGCCGCCCACACCAGCGCCGCCGGTTCGTCGACCACGAGCTGGGTGGTGACCTCCTTCGACCCGCTGTCGTGGTGTTCCCAGCGAGGCAGCCAGTCCGGCGCGTGGTCGGGCAGGTCACGCTGCCAGAACGCCTTGCCGCCGATGCCGTCCGGGAAGCGGTGCAGGTTCAGCGCCCGGCGCGACAGGTACGGCAGCAGCACGGGCGCGATCTGGGCGGCGTAGCGCAGCAGGTCCCGTTTGGTCACCGGCCGCTCGTCCGGATGGGTTGCCGCCTGGTCGCCCTTTCGTGCCTTGCCCGTACGGTCTTGGCCTGTACGTTCCTTGCCCGTGCGTTCCTTGCCCGTGCGTTCCTTGCCCGTGCGGTCCTTGCCCGTGCGGTCCTTGCCCGTACGGTCGCCGCCGTCGGGCGACCGGCTGCGACCACGCCGGGCCGTCTCCCGGTCGCCGGGGTCGTGGGGTCGGCCCGGGAACAGCACCTTGTCCAGGTTGGTCACCCGCAGCTCGCGGCCGAAGACGTGCCAGCGACCCTCCGACCCCAGCGCGTCCAGCTCGGCCAGCTCCTCGTCCGAGACACTGTCCACTCGGGACGATTTGAGGGAGACGGCGGCGTTGCTGACCGGCAGGTCCGACCGCCAGAGCCGATCGGGGTCGTCCTTGACCTCGTCGTTGGTCCGTCCCGTGAGGACGGACAATGGGTGCTCCTCGGGATCCCAGCCCTCGGCGGCGTACTCGTCGCGCTTGTGCAGCAGCAGCCACTGCTCCCGGCCACCGCGCTCGCTCGCCCCGGTGCCGCCGCCCCGGCCCCGCCCGTCGGTGCGCACGAGCACGAACCGGCCCCGCAGCTTGTGGCCGTTGACGTCGAAGTGGAGCTCCCCGTCGGCGAGCGACCGCGCCGGGTCCCGACCGTCGGCCGGTTCCCAGGTGCCGTTGTCCCAGACGATGACGTCGCCCCCGCCGTACTCGCCGGCCGGGATCACGCCCTCGAAGTCGTAGTACTCCAGCGGATGGTCCTCGGTGGGGATCGCGATCCGGCGCGCCTTCGGGTCCAGGGTCGGGCCCTTGGGCACCGCCCAGCTCACGAGCACCCCGTCGATCTCCAGCCGGAAGTCGTAGTGCAGCCGTCGGGCCCGGTGCCGCTGGACGACGAACCGTCGCGGCGCCGGCTGCTTTCCCCGTCGGGCCCGCTCGCGCTGGTCGCCCGCCGGCTCGGGCGTGCGGGCGAAGTCCCGTTTGCGCCGGTACGGCGCGAGCCGCTCCTCCGCACGGACCACGACTCCAGTCAACCCTGCCGAGCCGACGGCCGCCCCCGGTTCGCCGGCACAACGCTGGCCGACCGGACCGTCCGTCTCCCCGGGGCTCGCGTTGGCTCAGGATGATCACGGTCAGCAGTCGCGGTGATGCGGTCGTACGGTCTGGCGGGCAGAACCGCCTCACGGCGATCGTGGCGTGTGATCAGGGTGAGGCAGTGGGACGGTTGGATGAGCATGGTCGCCTCACGGTGATCATGGTTTCTGCGGCCGCTCAGGCCGCCCCGCCGGCGTCGGGCGGGGTGAGCGTCGGGGCGGTGGTCACGGCGCGCTCGATCCCCCGGGCCAGCTCGATCAGGCGCGGAGCGAGCTCGGCGACCTCGGCGTCGGTCGCGTCCGGCGGCCAGGTGTAGCGCAGCAGCATCAGGCGCGGCACGGCCGAGAGCCAGCCGATCTCCACCGCCGGTCCGGTCGGCGTCCCGTCGGCGGCCGTCCCGGGCGGGCGCGTGACCTGGTAGGCGATGCGCCCGAGCTCCGGCACCGCGGTGGCCAGGCTCGGGGTCAGGATGGCCGTGAAGATCACCTCGTCGGCCGCGGTGGCCGACATCGTGAACGTCAGGTCGGGCAGGGGCGCGTCGACCCGGGTGAGCACGCACGAGTGGGTGTCCTCGACCGTCGCCGGGGCGCTGGTGTCGAACCGGACGCCGAGCACGGCCTCGACCGTGTCGAACTCGACCGCCTGGCACGCCCGTCCCTGGGTGATCTCCAGGGGCAGCTGGCCGTCGCCCTCGGCGCACCCGGCCAGGACCCCCGCCAGGGCGATGAGCACAGCGACAGTTCCCCGCGCCGCCCGCACGCCTGCCCTCCCTGCCGTCTGTGCCCGCGTGTCCGAGTTTTTGGACGGTCAGCGTAGAGCGTGGCGCCGCGGCGCGGGCGCCCGCGTCCCCGTGGCCGGCGCGGGTGGCCGGGGACGGGCGTCCGGCCCGGCCGGCGATCGGGGCATTGCGAACGGTATGAGTTGTCTGTCGTGATAGTGACGGGTTGGGCGGGTGTGTCGAGGCCTGGGCCACGCCGCGGAGTTGCGTGATCGTCGGTTGAGCCGTGACGCAGGTAGCATTCCGGGCTGGGAGGAGACCACCGTGCCCACCGACCTTGTCGACACGACCGAGATGTACTTACGCACCATCCTCGAGCTTGAGGAGGAGGGTGTGCCGCCCCTGCGGGCCCGGATCGCCGAGCGGCTCAAGCAGAGCGGTCCGACCGTCAGCCAGACCGTGGCCCGCATGGAGCGCGACGGCCTGCTGACCGTCGAGGGTGACCGGCATCTTTCCCTTACCGAGACCGGCCGCGCCAAGGCGATCGCGGTGATGCGCAAGCACCGCCTCGCCGAGCTGCTGCTGGTCAACGTGATCGGCATGCCGTACGAGGAGGCCCACGAAGAGGCCTGTCGGTGGGAACACGTGATGAGCGAGGCCGTGGAGCGGCGGGTGTACGAGATGCTCGGCCGGCCCTCGCGCAGCCCGTACGGCAACCCCATCCCGGGGCTGGAGGCGTTCGGACCGGTCGACGTGGACGAGCCCCAGGCACCGGAGCGGAATCTCGCCTTCCCCGGGCTCTCCGGCGAGGTCACGGTGAGCCGGATCTGCGAGAGCGTGCAGACCAATCCCGAGGTGCTGCGTCAGCTGCACTCCGCCGGCGTCGACCCGGGCGCCAACGTGGTGGTGGCGCAGGAGCGTGACTCGGTGATCATCGAGCGGGACGGTGACAGCGTGCGGCTGCCCCGCGAGATCGCCTCCCGCGTCTTCGTCTCGGCCGCCCGCTGAGCCGAGCCGCGGCGCCGGACGCGGATGGCGCCAAGATCGTGGGGGAGCGCGGGCGGGAAGTAGGCTGACCTGGTGGCGCTCATCGACGTCCCCACCCTGGCCCGCGCGCTGGCCGGGCCCCTCCCCCACCGTCCGACCGTGATCGATGTCCGCTGGAAGCTGGGCGGACCGCCGGGGCGCGACGAGTACCTCGCCGGGCACCTTCCCGGCGCGACGTTCCTCGATCTTGACGCCGAGGTCGCCGGACCGCCCGGACGGGGCGGACGACATCCCCTGCCCGAGCCCGGGGCGCTGCAGGCCGCGCTGCGGCGGGCCGGCGTCCGGGCCGGCCACCCGGTGGTCGTCTACGACGCCGGCGACGGGCTGGGCTCGGCCCGGCTGTGGTGGACGCTCCGCTGGGCCGGCCACCGCGACGTCTCGGTGCTCGACGGCGGGCTGGCCGCCTGGGTGGCGGCCGGGCAGCCGCTGGAGGCCGGCGAGGTGGTGGCGACCCCGGGCGACATCGTGGTGAACCCGGGCGGGATGCCGGTCCTGGACGCCGACGGCGCGGCCGAGCTGGCCCGCACCGGGGTGCTGCTCGACGCGCGGACGCCGGTGCGATACCGGGGCGAGCAGGAGCCCATCGATCCGGTCGCGGGGCACATCCCTGGCGCGGTGAACCTGCCCGCGGCCACGCTGGTCGACGAGTCGGGGCGGCTGCGTCCGGCCGCCGAGGTGGTGGCGGCGTTCGAGGCGGCGGCGGCGCGGGCCCCGGCCGCCCAGGCCACGGCCGGGGCGGGGGCCGTACGGTCGCTGCCCGTCGGCGCCTACTGCGGCTCCGGCGTCACGGCCGCCCAGACCGTGCTCGCCCTGCACGTGGCGGGCATCGAGGCATCTCTATATGTAGGCTCGTGGAGCGAATGGTGCGCGGACGGCTCGCGGCCGGTGGCGCGGGGGGAGCAGCCGTGAACACGGTGGTGATGTGGAGCGATGAGCTGCTCGCGTACGACCTCGGCGACCATCCCCTCGACCCGATCCGCCTGGAGCTGACCATCGCGCTCGCCCGCGACCTGGGCATCCTCGACCGGCCCGGCGTCTCGGTCGTGGCGCCGTCGCCGGTGGACGAACAGCTGCTGCTGCGGGTCCACGATCCGTCCTATGTGGAGGCGGTGAAGCAGGCGCCGGAGGACCCGTACTTCGCGGGGTACGGGCTGAACACCCCGGACAACCCGGTCTTTCCGGGGATGCACGAGGCGAGCGCGCTGGTGACGGGGGCGAGCGTCGCGGCGGCCGAGGCGGTGTGGTCCGGGTCGGCGCGCCGGGCGGTGAACATCGCCGGCGGGCTGCACCACGCGATGCGCGACCGGGCGGCCGGCTTCTGCGTCTACAACGACCCGGCGGTGGCGATCCAACGGCTGCTCGAGCTGGGCGCCACCCGCGTGGCGTACGTCGATATCGACGTCCACCACGGTGACGGGGTGCAGGAGATCTTCTGGGACGAGCCGCGCGTGCTCACGATCAGCCTGCACGAGACCCCGCTCGCCCTCTTCCCGGGCACCGGCTTCCCGCACGAGACGGGCGGCCCCGGCGCCCCGGGCCGCGCGGTGAACGTGGCGCTGCCGCCCGGCACCGACGACGCCGCCTGGCTGCGCGCCTTCCACGCGGTCGTCCCGTCGGTGCTGCGCGCGTTCCAGCCCGAGGTGCTGGTGACCCAGTGCGGCGCGGACTCGTACGTCCTGGACCCACTGGCCGACCTGCGGCTCACCGTGGACGGGCAGCGCGCGGCCCACCTGGCCCTGCGGGACCTGGCCGAGGAGCTGTGCGACGGCCGCTGGGTGGCGATGGGCGGGGGCGGCTACGCGCTGGTGGAGGCGGTGCCGCGCACCTGGACCCACCTGCTGGCCACGGTCACGGGGGAGCCGCTCGACCCACGCACGCAGATTCCGCGCTCGTGGCTGGACTTCACCCGGTCCCGCCTGGCGTCGGCGCGGCGCGGGCTGCTGCCGGGCGGGCCGGGGGTGCCCACCCGCATGACCGACGACGGCTCCGTCGAGTACCGGCCGTGGCAGCCCGGGTCCGGTGACGCGGTGGACCGGGCCATCGCCGCCACCCGGAACTCGGTCTTTCCCCACTTCGGCCTGGACCCGCACGACCCCCGCGACTGACCGGCCACCCGGTCGCCGGCCGGGCGGGTGTGACACAGGCCGCACGGCCGAGCGGGTGGCCTGGCCCCGAACGGTGTCCTTTTCCCTAGGCGCTGCGGCCGGCGCGAACTAGGCTGACGGCCGTGTCGTCCGCCGCGTCGTCCACCGGGCCATCGGCTGGGCCACCCCCTCGGCCATCGTCGCCGGGGAACCCGCCCACCGGCTGGGACGTGCTGCTGGACGACGGCTCCACCGTCCACATCCGACAGATCACGCCCGAGGACGCCGACCGGGTGGTGGACCTGCACGCCCGGTTCTCGGACCGGACCCGCTACCTGCGCTACTTCTCGCCGTACCCGCGCATCCCGGCCCGGGACCTGGCCCGGCTGGTGAACGTCGACCACCACGACCGGGAGGCGTTCGTGGTCGTGACCGGCGACCGGCTGGTGGCGCTGGGGCAGTACGAGCGGCTGGGCGCCACGTCCCCGGACGCCGAGGTGGCGTTCGCGGTGGAGGACGCCTACCAGGGGCGCGGGATCGGACCGTTGCTGCTGGAGCACCTGGCCTCGGCGGCCCGGCAGGCCGGGATCGCCCGGTTCGTGGCCGAGGTGCTGCCGGAGAACCGGCCGATGCTGCGGGTGCTCACCGACGCCGGGTACCAGGTGAGCCGCCAGTTCGCCGACGGTGTGGTGCACCTGACATTCCCGATCGAGCCGACCCGGCGGTCGGAGCAGGCGGCCCGGGCCCGGGAGCACCCGGCCGAGGCGGCGTCCATGGCCCGGCTGCTGACCCCGCGCTCGGTGGCCGTCTACGGCGTCAAGCGGGACGGTACGGGCGCCGGGGCGACCCTGCTGCGCAACATCGTCGACGCGGGCTTCACCGGCGCCGTCTCGGTGGTGCATCCGGCGATGCCCAAGCCTCCGGTGCCGAGGGAGGTCGTGTCCACACTGGAGGGTGTGCCGGCCTATCCGTCGGCCACCGACACCGGTGGTCCCGTCGACCTCGCGGTGGTCGCGGTGCCGTGGGACTCGGTGCGGGCGGCCATCACCGACGCCGGGGCGGCCGGGGCCCACGCCGCCGTGGTGATCTCGGGCGGCTTCGCGGAGATCCGGGCGTCCGGCGTCCCGGCCCAGCGGGACCTCGTGGCGACCGCGCGCAGCCACGGGATGCGGCTGGTCGGGCCGAACTGCCTCGGCATCGTCAACACCGACCCGGACGTGAGCCTCAACGCCACCCTGCTGCCCCGGATGGTCCGGCGCGGGCGGATCGGGGTCTTCTGCCAGTCCGGCTTCGTCGGCATCGCCCTGATGTCCGAACTGGACTCCCGGGGCCTGGGCGTGTCCACCTTCGTCTCGGTGGGCAACCGGGCCGACGTCTCGGGCAACGACGCGCTGCAGTACTGGCGCGACGACCCACAGACCGACGTGATCCTGCTCTACCTCGAGACCTTCGGGAACCCGCACAAGTTCGCCCGCATCGCCCGGGAGCTCAGCCGGGACAAGCCGATCGTGGTCGTGGCCGCGGGTGCGGCCTCCGGGACCGCCTCGCTGGCCTGGTCGGCCGGCCTGGCGCCGGAGGAGGAGGCGGTGGCCGCGCTGGTGGCCCACAGTGGAGTGATCCGCGTCGACACGGTCTCGGAGCTGCTCGACGTCGGCCAGATCCTGGCCGCCTGCCCGCTGCCGGCCGGCTCGCGCATCGGCGTGGTCGGCAACGCCGCCGCCCTGGTGCAGCTCGCCGAGGCCACCTGCATCCAGGCGGGGTTGGACGTCACGCACACCCGGTGGACGCTGCCCGGGGCGTCGCCCCGGCTGCTGCGCACGCTGGTAGGCGGTGCGCTCGCCCGCGACGAGGTGGACATGGTGCTGGCCGTGATCTCGCCGCCGCTGCCGGGCTCCACTGTGGACGAGACGGTGGACGCCGTGGCCGACGCGGTCGAGGCGCACGCGCTGGCCGGCCCGAACGGCATCATCGCCGGGGAGTCGAACGTGCCGGTGCCGGACAAGCCGGTGGTGGCCGTGGTGGTCGGCTACCCGTCCCGCGTCGACGTCGACCTGCCGCTGTTCCGCACCGTGGAGGAGGCGGTCCGGGCGCTGGGCCGGGTCGCCCGGTACGCGGCGTGGCGCCGGTCGCCCATCGGGACGCTGCCGGACCTGCCCGCGGTGTCCACCGAGGAGGGTCGGGCGGTGGTGGCCCGGAAGGGCCCGGTCGCCGAGCTGCTGGCGGCGTACGGGATCACGACGCTGGCCACGGTTCCGGCGTCCTCAGTGGAGGAGGCGGTCGCGGCCGCGGCCCAGCTCGGCTACCCGTTGGTGGTGAAGGCGGCCGACCCGAACCTGCGGACGCGGACGGACCTCGGCGCGGTGCGGCTGGACATCACCGACGAGCAGGCGCTGCGGCAGGCGTACGCCCAGGTGGCCGCCCGGTTCGGGCCGGAGGTGCTGGTCCAGCCGATGGTCACCCACGGCGTGTCGTGCGTGGTCGACGTCGTGGACGACCCGTCGTTCGGGCCGGTCGTCGGTTTCGGTGTGGGCGGGATCGCCACCGACCTGCTGGGCGACCGGGCGTGGCGGGTCGCACCACTGACCGATGTGGACGCCGCCGCGCTCGTCCGGGCCCCGCGGGCGACCGCGCTGCTGACCGGTTACCGGGGTGCCCCGCCCGCGGACCTGTCCGCGCTCGAGGACCTGCTGATCCGCGTGGGTCGGCTGGCCGACGAGAACCCCGGCGTCAAGCGGCTCACGCTCAGCCCGGTGCTGGCCCACGCCGAGGGCCTCACGGTGGTGCATGCCTCCGTGGTCTACGGCGACCCCAGCCCACGGCCCGACACCGGTCCCCGCCGGCTCTCCTGACCACTCGGGTCTCTGCGTCATCGACCGGTGGCCGTGCGACCAGGGACGCGGCCACGGGAGTCAGTACGAGCCGCTAGCCAAACACCGCGTGGCAGAGTCGTCGCCTCCCTCGTGGCGCCCGGAGTACCGGAGCCGTAGTCGCTACCGCTGACGTCGCGGCTGCCGTCGTCATGACCGCCGCTGTCATGGGCGCTCGATCTGGTGGGCTAAATGGCCTCCTGCTGACCGTGGCCGGAGCGGCCGGTCAGCGGACCGAGTCCGGCCAGCCGCTCATTTGTGACGTAGGGCACAACGGTCGGCCCGATGTCGATATTCGGCGCGCCTGTTCGACCTCTCTGCGACAGGTTCGCACGAAGGCCCGGAAGGGGACGTCATGGCCGACATCGCGCAGCAGCTTCGGACAATCGTGACCGGCACGGTCATCGGACCCGGTGACGACGAGTACGACCAGGCGCGCACGATCATGCCCGGCGGCATCGATCGGCGGCCGGCGGCGGTCGTTCGCGTGGCCGACAGCAAGGACGTGGCCCTGGTGATCGCGGCCGCCCGCGACGCCGACCTCCCGCTGGCCGTGCGTGGCGGCGGGCACAGCATTCACGGCGTCTGCGACGGTGGCATCGTGCTGCACCTGGGCGACCTTCGCTCGTTCGACCTCGACGCGGATGGACGCACCGCCTGGGCCGGCGCGGGGCTTACCGCCGCCGAGTACACCACCGCCGCGGGCGCCCACGGGCTGGCCACCGGCTTCGGCGACACGGGGTCGGTGGGCATTGGCGGCATCACGCTCGGCGGGGGAATCGGCTTCCTCTCGCGTAAGTACGGGCTGACCATCGACAGCCTGCTCGCCGCGGAGGTCGTCACCGCCGATGGCGAGGTGCTGTACGTCGACGCTGAGAACTGTCCCGATCTGTTCTGGGCGCTGCGGGGCGGTGGCGGCAACTTCGGCGTCGTGACCCGGTTCCGCTACCGCCTGCACGACGTGCCGACGGTGGTCGGCGGCATGCTGATCCTCCCAGCCACGCCCGAGGTCATCGCCTCGTTCCTCGCCGAGGCCGAGGCGGCGCCGGAGGAGCTGACCACGATCGCCAACGTCATGACCGCGCCGCCGATGCCATTCCTGCCGGCCGAGGTGCACGGCACGCCCGTCGTCATGGCGCTGATGACGTACGCCGGTGACGCCGAGGCCGGGCACCGTGCGCTCGCCCCGTTCCGGGCGCTCGCCACCCCGCTCGTCGACATGGTGAAGCCGATGCGGTATCCAGAGATGTACGGCCCTGAGCCCGAGGACTACCACCCCGTGGCGGTCAGCCGGAACCTGTTCCTCGATGACGTGACGGTTGACCGGGCCGCGTACATCCTCGACCGGATCCGGGAATCCACGGCGATGATGTCCGTCGTGCAGCTGCGCGTACTCGGTGGGGCCATATCCCGGGTGCCGGCGGACGCGACCGCGTACGCCCACCGCGACCGCCGGATCATGGGCAATGTCGCCGCGGTCTTCGGCGACCCCGCCGACGTCCCACTGCACGAGGAGTGGGTCGTCGGGCTCGCCGCCGCGCTGCAGGACGGGCCCGGCGCGTACGTCAACTTCCTCAACGACGACGGTGCTGAGCGGATTCAGGAGGCGTACCCGGGTCCAACCTACGAGTGCCTGCGCCAGGTCAAGCGCCGGTACGATCCCGACAACCTTTTCCGCCTGAATTCGAACATCCGGCCGGCCTGACCACACCGGGCCCGACCCAGCCGCCCAGGTGGAGGCCCGGCCTCCACCTGGGCGCCGTCGGCTGCGACGTGGTGTCCTGGCTCGACCGATCCGTGTGTCGTGAGCACCGAAGGACGGTTCTTCGTGCGGCGCCGGGGTTTGGCGCTGATGGCCCGGCCAGCCGGCGCGGCGATCCGGACGGCGCTCAGAACGAGACCGAGAAGCCTCCGCTGTAGCCGCCGCCGTAGTCGCCACCGCCGGAGTAACCGGAACCGTAGTCACTGCCGCCGTGGCTGCTGCCGTAGTCGGAGCCGCCGTAGTCGCCGACGCTGTGGTCGCTACCGCCGCTGTCATGACCGATGTACGGGGCGGTCGGCCAGCTACCCCCGCCGGCCGAGCGCGGCCGGCCGCGCCCGCTGCGCGTCGCCCGCCTCTGCCGAAGGTTGGCGAGGGCGGCGCGGTCGGACACCCGGTCGTGCGAGCCGCCGAACCGTTGCTGGAACCAGGCGGCGAAGGTGTCCGGCGCGGGCCTGGTCAGCGGCCGGCCCGAGGCGGTTGTACCGACCGGCGGGTGGGCCTCCGATATCTGCGCCAACTCGGCATCGCAGGCGCGCAGGGACGCCTCGTCCCAGTCGACCGGCGTCAGCCGGAAGTGGTACTCGGCCCGGGCCGCCTCGTACGCCGCCGGCAGCGTCCGGCCGTGGCCTTCGGGCGGAGGTTCCCCGGACACGTCGGACCGGACGAGCACGAGGCTGTCCTCGGCGGTCGGCTTCAGGTACCACAGTGGACGGTCAGCCCAGTCCGACAGGACCCGGTTCCGCGCCTGCAGGTCCTGCTCGGCCGTCCGGGTGGTCTCGATGGCCGCGGTGATCTCGTTGAAGACCGGGCGGTAGGCGTCGGAGGCCCGGACGAGCCGCGCGTACGCCGACCGTACGTGGTCCTGCCAGGACTTCAGCCGCGCGGTCCGCCCCCAAAAGACACCGAGGCGCTGGCCGTGGTCGACCCAGTACTCCCACAGATCCCGGTTCACGGCCGCCAGCTCGTTCAGGTACGCGTCGGTCGCCTCACGCCACCGTCTCAGGTCGGCCTCGTCGGCCGCCACCTCGGCCCGGTCGCCGGCGACGACATTCGGCACGCTCCGTCGCTCGTCGCCGATCACGTACAGATCGCACAGCGACCGGATCATCTCCTCGCTCGCGGGCGGAGCGGCGTCGAGGGCGACCTGGCAGCGCTGCGCCGGTACCGGCTTCACCGCCCACATCGAGCCGGTGCTCCTGGTCAGCGGGCTGACGTACGCGGTGCGGGTCGGCGGCCGGTTGCGGTCCGGTCGGTCGTAGGGCAGCAGCCAGCCCACCCGGTCCTGAAGGGTGCCGCGCGTGCGGGCCTGGGCCAGGCGGCGGATCCGTCGTTGCTCCTTGCGTCGGCGCGCGTCCCGGCGCCAGACAGAAGGCCGGAGCGACCGGGGGCCGAACTCGCCGACCAGGCGGAGCGCGATGGCGACACCGAGGGTGATGGCTCCCGTGATCGCGCGCGTGTCCGGATCGCCGACGGCATCGGCCGGGCGGGGGTCGAGCCGGCCGGCGGGATCGGCGACGACGGTCACCGAGTCGCCCACCTGCCCGACCGAGCTGCCGGTCGTCATCGTCGTCACGTCCGGCCGGGCGCACGCAAGGCCGTACGTGTACCGGGCGCCACCGTCCTGGTACACATGTTGATCAATATTGGCGATCGTGCACGTCACCAGCTCTCCGCGGCCCAAAAGAAGGCTGTCCCGGAACGCCGTGTGCGTGTGGTACAGCCCGAAGATGAGAGCAGCGCCGCCGCCGAGGAACAGGAGAACGCTCTGGTAACGAAGCTGGCTGAAGAAGGCGCCGACGGATCCCACCCAGATCAGCAGCCAGGTGATGGCCGTGCCCGGCCACGTGTCGAAGAACGGCGGTCCGAACGCGACGAGCACGGTGCCCAGCACCATGAGCGCCAAGCCGACGACCGGGATTCCGACGGCATAGGCCACGCCGAACAAAACCCGGCTCATCGCAGTCGAACCCCCGTTGATCATGCGGCGAGTGTAGGCGGCGGCCTTCGTGGACGGCAACCAAGATCTCTACGTCGATCCGTGGCCGCGCCCTACGGGTGCGATGCCACCTCCACCGCGGTCGATCGACCGATGGTCGACGTATATATAGCTGTCTATGTGTAGCCCGTCCCGGCGATGGTCCGGGCCCGAAGCCTGGCCGCCGCTCCCACGACGACCGCAGAGAAGCGATATCTACGTACCGCGATGCGTTCGCCGATGATGGGTCTCGCGACCCGCCTGGCCTACCGCGCCCTGGTGGCTTTCGGGGGGCGGCCGCGCGACCGTGCTGAGTCCTTCACCGAAAGGGCGTCGGCGTTGGACAGGGCCTCGCGCCGAGTTCGCCTGAGGTACTCGCGAATGGTGTCCCGGCTTCGGCTCAGGCAGGAGATGCGCTGCTCGATGGCCGCCAGCTCCCGGGCGAGCTGTCGGGCGACCTCGAGCGAGCAGGTGGGCTCGTCGCGAGCGTTGGCGTCCTCGGCGTCCATGAGCACCTTGACCAGCCGGGTGGGCAGGCCGGCCTGGATGAGACCGGCCACCCGGACCACCCGTTCGACGTCCTCCTCGCGGTAGCTGCGGTAGCCGTTCGGCTGCCGCGCCGGGGTGAGGAGTCCCTGCTGTTCGTAGTAGCGGATGAGGCGGGCCGCCACGCCGGTCCGCGCGGCCACCTCACTGATCTTCATTGGCGCTCCTCACACAACCTTGACATTAACACCAATGTCAGACTTTAGCGTCCTCGGCATGACCACGGAACCTCTGCATCGTCCGGCCGCGGTGGACCGGGCTCTCGTCGACCCAGCCGATGTCGGCCGTGGTGGGTTGCCATGGCGAGCGCTGCTCGTCCTCGCCTGCGCCACGCTGATCATGGTCACCGGTGAGATGCTCCCCACGGCCGTGCTGCCGCAGATGAGTGCCGGCCTCGGAGTCAGCCAGGCCAGCACTGGCCTGCTGGTCAGCCTCTGGGCCGCGGTGGTGGTCGTCGCGAGCTTTCCCCTGGTCCGACTGACCAGCCGCCTCGGCCGCCGCACCGTCATCGCCGGCAGCCTCGCCGTCTTCGCGTTCTCCAGCGCCGTCACGGCCCTGGCGCCGAACTACGCGGTCGCGGTGGCCGGCCGCACGCTCGGGGCCGCCGCCGTGGGACTGCTGTGGGCGACCGTCAACGCGTACGCCGCCGATCTGGTGCCCGACCACCTGCTGGCCCGCGCCACCGCGGTGGTGCTCGGCGGCGCCATGCTCGGCACGGTGCTGGGGACGCCGGCCGGCCGGTTCGTCGCCGACCACGCCGGTTGGCGGGCGTCGTTTTGGCTACTGGCCGCGGCCGGCCTGGTCACGGCATGGTTGGTCCGGACCGTGGTACCGGCCGGTGCGGCGCTGACGAACGCCGGGTCACACCACCGGGCCAGCTCAGACAGTCCACTCACCCCGGTGGTGGCGGTGACGCTGCTGGCCGCGCTCGTGGTGGCCGGTCACTTCGGTGCGTACACCTACGTCACCCGGCTGGCCGAGCAGCCGGCCTCGCTCCTGCCGGGCGGAATGGCCACGCTGCTCCTCGGCTTCGGCATCGCCTCGGCCGCCGGCCTGACGCTCGCGGGTCGAGCGGGCGAACGGCTGCCCACCGCGCTGGTCGCCAGCACGGCCGGGATCGCGGTCGCCGTGCTCGGACTGAGCATCGCCAACGCGTACGCCGTCGCCGGGGTAGTGGTGGTCTTGGCGTGGGGCCTGGCCTTCGGGGCGCTGCCCCCGCTCGCCCAGACGCGGATCCTGCAGCTCGCCGGGCCGCACCACCGCGCGACGGCCGGGGCGCTCATCCCGGTCCTGTTCAACGGTGGCATCGCCGTGGGTGCGGCCCTCGCCTCCGCGGTGGTCGCCCACCAGGGCGTCGATGCCCTGCCCGTTCCGGCGGCCGGGCTCGTCGCGGCGGCGACCGTGGGTCTCGCCGTCACCCAGCGCGTCATCGCCCGCGGCGCGTAGCCGCCGGCGCACGCCCGAGCCCATCAATCCTGACGGCCCACGACCCGTCGTTCGCCGACCGGGGTCAGGGTCGCTGCGGATCGATCATCGTCATGCCGGCGACGGTGGCCTGGTCGAAGCGGGGCAGGAGTGCGGCGGCCTCATCGAGGCCTATGACGCGCTCGATGAGCTCCTGGGGCCGCAGCCGGCCCTGCTCGATCAGGGCGAGCATGGCGGAGTAGTCGGCGGCGGCCATGCCGTGGCTGCCGAGCAGGTCGAGCTCCCAGGCGATGACACGGGCCATCGGCACCCGGGGGTGGCCGTCCACCGGTGGGAGCAGGCCGATCTGGACGTGCCGGCCCCGGCGGCGCAGGCTGAGGATGGCATCGGCACACGTCTGTTCGCTGCCCACCGCGTCGACGGCGACGTGGCTGCCGCCGGTCAGGTCGCGCACGGCTGCGGGGACGTCGGTCTCGCCAGCGACGATCACGTGCTCGGCGCCGAGTCGGGTTGCCGCGGCCAGCGCCTCCCGGTTACGGTCCACCGCCACCACCCGCGCCCCCAACGCACGGGCGATCATCACCGCGCTGAGGCCGACCCCGCCCGCCCCAATGACGGTCACCCACTCGCCTGCGACGACGCGGGCCCGGCCGACCAGACCGCGGTAGGCGGTGGCGAACCGGCAGCCCAGGCTCGCCGCCGCCGGAAAGCTGACGTTGTCCGGGATCGCGACGAGGTTCGTGTCGGCCGCGGGCACCGCGACGTACTCGGCGAAGGAGCCCCAGTAGGTGAACCCGGGCTGCTGCTGGTCGGGGCACACCTGGGTCTCACCCCGGTCGCACCACTCGCACCGGCCGCACCCACAGGCGAACGGCACGGTCACGCGGTCGCCCACCGCCCACCGCCGTACGCCCGCCCCGACCGCCGTCACCACACCGGCCAGCTCGTGCCCGGGCACGTGCGGCAGGGTTATCTCGTCGTGGCCGGCCCAGGCGTGCCAGTCGCTGCGGCACAGGCCGGTCGCGTGCACGCGGACCACGACCCCGCCGTCGGGGGCGACAGGTTCGGGAACCTCACGGACCTCGGGCTGGGCACCGATGGCGTCGTAGACGACTGCTCGCACGGCGCCATCCTCGCGCACGGCGAGCATTGACCGGCGACGGGGTGGCCTTCGAAATCGGCCGGTCAGGTCGAGCGCTTGGGCGGGCGTCACAGCCGCACCGGAAAGCCGTCAGCGCGGACACTCCCAAGCCGGCTGACGCCGACTCCAGCCTCGCGTACGGCGAGGTCCTCCCCAACCGACAAGCGTCGACCGCGGTTGGTTCCGACGCAGGTCTTGGGGCCGGGCACGGCATCGCGGGGCGCCGAATGTCCCAAACATTCGGATTGTTCGTCGAAGTTGTGTTCCCTTGGCGACCTCTCGCGTCCTTGCTCGACCCCGGGCAGAACGGCAGCGGCACCGATTGGGCGGTCCACAGCTGCTGTGGGAGGCCGAGGTCGACGCTTGGAATCTGCTGGGTTTTGCCTTTCTGGACGGCCGCCACGCCGACTACCGGCCCGGCTCGCCGGACATCGCCAAGGTCGTTGCGACCATGGGCCGTCTCGCGTCAGTAAGGTGTCCCGATTTGCCACAGCTCAAGCAGGCTGAGCGGCGCTGGGCCCGGTATGTCGACAGCGGAGCCGACCTCGCCTTGCTGAGCGGCCGGACCCTGCTACACACCGACTACAACCCGGACAACGTGATCATCCAGAACGAAACGGCACGGCTGATCGATTGGGCTTGGCTAACCAAGGGAGCACCGTTCATCGATCCTGCCTGCTTCGTGGTGCGACTGGTCGCCGCCGGTCACACCCCGGCGGAAGCGGAGGCATGGGTTGGTACGCACCCGGGCTGGAACCGCGAGAACCAGCGGGGCATCGACGTCATCGCGGTCGCGTTGAGCCGTATGTGGGCGGAGATCGCCTCCGACGAACCGTCGTCGGCGTGGAAAGCCGACATCGCCACGTCAGCCCGCGCTTGGGCCGAGCACCGTCACGCCGTGTAGCCGGGTTCCGGCAATCGACCGGCACATCCGTGAGTCGGCTGTCACTGTTCACAGTGATGGGACGGGCGCAGGCATGGCGGGTTCGGAAGCAGTGTGTTGCACTCCCAACATCATGGGCGCCGTCAGCTGCGTGGTCGTGGTGCGGAGCGGCGTGAACGGCGGGCCGTCTTGGTTGGCTGGGACTGGTTGACGAGCAATGAGCCTTGGGCGAGGGCGCGTTCGATGGATTCCCGTAGGCCGGTGGGGTCGATCGCGGTGACGACCAGGCCGTACACCATCCGTTGGGCGAGCAGCACGTCGTCGACGGTCAGGCCGGAGTGGACGGTGCCGGCCTCGCGAGCGCGGGCCAGTGGCCGCTCGAGCAGTGTGCGTAGCCGCGCGATGCCGTCGTAGCCCTGGTGGGCGCGGCGCGCGTCCACCACCATCTCCACGAACGCGGCCTCCTCGATGGTCAGGTCGACCAGTCGACTCCACAGGCGGTGGAAGGTCTGCGCGTCCGGTTCGGCCGCCAGCGCCTCAAGTTCGGCGAAGTGCTCTTCGAAGACGGCGAAGGCGAGATCGACGCGGGTCGGGAAGTGCCGGTAGAAGACGCCCTGGCCGACCCCGGCCTCGCGGGCGATCGCGCTCAGCGGCGCGTGGTAGCCCTGCTGGGCGAAGACCCGGCGGGCGGCGGCCAGGATCGCGCGCCGGTTGTCGGCGGCGGCCGCGCGACCTCTGTTCCTTGCCGCGGGCGGCTTCGGCATGCTCCAATCGTATCCGGACAACGTTGTCCGGATGGGGAGGTGAACTCCGATGGACTTCGACTACACGTTCGACGTCGTAGTCGTCGGGTCCGGTGCGGCCGCCTTCGCGACCGCCCTCGGCGCGGTCGACGAGGGCCTGAGCGTCGTCCTCCTGGAGAGCACCGCCAAGTGGGGCGGAAACAGCGCGATGTCCGGTGGCGGCCTGTGGCTGCCGAACAACCCGCTCATGCGACGCGACGGGGTCGGCGACTCGCGGGAGGAGGCGCTCGCCTACCTGGAGGCCACGGTCGGGGAGGTGGGCCGCGCCACCAGCCGGGAGCGCAAGGAGGCCTTCGTCGACGGGGTCGCCGACTTCGTGGAGACCGCCCAGAAGCACGGCATGACGCTGGTGCGCAGCCCCGACTATCCGGACTACTACCCCGAGCGGCCGGGCGGGAAGATCGGGCGCGCGCTCGAACACGCGCCCTTCAACGTCCGGCGGATCGGCGCGTGGTGGAAGTCGTCGCAGGCGCCGGCCGCGCTGCCGATCATGACCGACGACGTGTGGCTGATCGGCCGCGCCTGGTCGACCCCGAGCGGATTCCGGCGGGCCGTGCGGGTGGCCTTCCGTACGTTGGGCGGACTGCTCCGGGGCGCCAAGCTCGCGGGCATCGGCGCCGCCCTCACGGCCTCGTTCCTGGAGGCCGTGGTCATCAAGGGCGGGGCGCAGCTCTGGCTCGAGTCACCGCTGGAGGGCCTGATTGTCGAGGACGGCCGCGTCGTCGGTGTACGGGTAAGTCGCCGGGGCCGGCCGGTGACGATCAAGGCGAACCGGGGCGTAATGCTCGCGGGTGGCGGCTTCGACGCGAACAAGCAGTGGCGGCGCCAGTATCACGGCATCGACGGTCATCCGTCCGGGGCGCCGGGCAACCTCGGGCGTCCCATCGCGATCGCGCAGGAGATCGGCGCCGCGGTCGAGCTCATGGACGACGCCTGGTGGGGTGCCTCCGTCGCCCCGGTCCGCGGTGGCTCGCCGCTGTTCCTGGTCGGCGAGCGGTCTCTGCCGTACTGCATCATCGTGGACGCGCGGGGTGACCGGTTCGCCAACGAGTCGGAGTCCTATGTGGACCTCGGCCATCGCATGCTGGCACACGACAAGGAGGGGCCGTACTGGCTGATCGCCGATGCCCGCCACGCGCGTCGCTACCTGCGCACCTACGCGGTGGACCCGCGGGTCAAGCGCGCGATGAAGAAGCAGGGCATCATGGTCAAGGCCCGGACGCTCGACGCGCTGGCGACGAAGATCGGCATCGATCCGGATCGTCTGAACGCGACGGTCGCCCGGTTCAATGGGTTCGCCCGGGCCGGGGTCGACGGCGACTTCGGCCGCGGCAACTCGGCGTACGACCGGTACTACAGCGATCCGCTGGTGCGGCCGAACCCAAACCTCGGCCCGCTGGAGAAAGGTCCATTCACTGCCGTCAAGCTCGTCATCGGCGACCTGGGGACCAAAGGCGGCCTGGTCACCGACGCGGACGGCCGGGTGCTGCGCGAGGACGGGTCGGTGATCGACGGGCTGTACTCGGCCGGCAACAACTCCGCCTCGGTGATGGGGCGGACCTATCCCGGACCCGGCTCGACGCTTGGCCCCGCGGTGCTATTCGGCCTGCGGGCCGCTCGTCACATGGCCCGCCGGGTGACCTGACGGCGGTTGGCGGGTTTTCCACCGCGTGTCCTGATAGGAGAAAGCCATGGCGAGCGAGCGCGGCGTAGCCGTGATCACGGGTGGAGCCGGCGGCATGGGCCTGGCCACGGCGAAGATCATGGGCCGGGACCACGACCTCGTCCTCAGCGATGTGAGCGCTGAGCGGTTGGACCGGGCCACGGCCGAGCTGGCGGCGCTGGGCATCGCCGCCGAGCCGGTTCCGTGCGACATCGCCGATCGGGCCGCGGTCGGGCGGCTCGCCCGGCAGGCGGCGTCGCGCGGCCCCGTCGTCGCCGTCGTCCACACCGCCGGCATCAGCCCGCAGATGGGCCCGGCCGAGACGATCATCCGGGTCAATGCCCTGGGGACCATCAACGTCACCGAGGCGTTCCTGGCCGTCGCCGCCGACGGCGTCCACCTGGTCCACGTCGCCTCGATGGCGGCTCACCTGGCCCCGGGCCTGCTCATGCCGGAGCGCGCCTACCGGTACGCGTTCACCGACCCGGCCCGGCTGGTCCGCGCCATGATCCGCCGGTGTCGGATGCTGCCGACAGCCGCCCGCCCGGGCCTGGCCTACTCGATGAGCAAGCACTTCGTCGTCTGGTACGCCAAGCGGCTGGCCCCGCGGCTCGGCGCCCGGGGCGGTCGGGTGGTCTCGGTGTCGCCGGGGTCGTTCGACACCCCCATGGGACGACTGGAGGAGCGCAGCGGTGCTGGTGCCATGCTGCGCTTCGCCGCGCTGAAGCGGTTCGGGAAGGTCGAGGAGATCGCCGAGCTGCTCGCCTTCTGCGCCAGCGAAAAGCCCGGCTACCTGACGGGGACCGACATCCTGTGCGACGGCGGGGTCGTGGCTGGCATCAGCCGCAAGGACCTGCTCGCGCTCGCCCGGTCGTCGCGGTAGGCGACCGTCCTATGTGGCCGGATCGAGTCGCAGGGTGGTCAGGCAGGTGGGGTCGTCCGGCCCGGTGGAGATGTCGCCGCTGGCGGTGTACCCCTCGTACGCGACGGTGATCGTGGCGTCGATGCCGCTCGGCAGCCAGAACCCGACGAACCCGTTGTCGAACGTCGTGGTGGTCGTGTCCACGAGGACCTGGTTGGTGGCCCGCTCGGTGATCATGACCCGCATATCCTGGCCCGCCAGCTCGCCCCGACAGGTGGTGAGGCTGTGGTAGTAGCAGTCGTGCGTCCTCTCGATGTACGGCGCCACCGCCAGGTAGAACAAGTCGTCCGGCAGGTCGACCACGGTCTGGTCGTCGGAGCCGGCTTCGGACAGCAGCAGCTCGCCGGGCCGGACCGAGGCGCGCAGCGTCGTCGGGCGGTCCGCGACCGGCAGGCGGTCCAGCCGGTCCACGATCGCGCGGCCGTCCAGCCCATCCAGGTCGTATGCGGCGAGGATCGACTCGGCGGCGGGCTCCGGCGACGTCGCCTCCGTTGAGGACGAGGCGCACCCAGCCAGGGCCAGGAGGGCGGCGGCCAGCAGCGTCAGAGGTCTCATCACCGTCATGCCGTCACCCTGAGACGCGGCCTGTCCGGCGGATAGAGTCATTCGTCCTCTTGACCGTGGTCACAAGACCCGCCGGGCCGGGGCACGAACGGTAGGGACCGCTCGCATTGGTCGCGCCGCTGTCCGGGGGCGACGTCACTCGTCGGTGTACTTCTTCACGGTTGCTCTGATGAATGATCCTCGCGGAACAACTGCGCCAGCCTCCGGATCTTGCGCCAGCACGACCCAGTTCGAGTCGATGATGGGCAGGCGATTTGCGCCGAGCGCATCCTTCGCGGGAAGGACGTGCAGGCCGGCGGCTCGCCACAGATCCTGGGCGCTCTGGTAGTCCAGACCGACGCCGTTCGGGACGACGATCATTTCGTCGAGCGTCGGGGCCGGGGCCGGCAGGCCACCGGGCGAGGAGGGCTCCGGGGTCGCCCATGACAGGGCCGGGTCCGTTTGCGTTCCGATGGGATCGGACGCGATGACCGTGTCGTTGTCGGCGGCCGTCGAGGTCGTACGGTCGCCGATGTTGCTCAACACGGCACCGGCTACGCAGCCACCGCACACGAGCACGAACGCGCCGGCCACCACGATCGCCACGATGGCGGGCGTCGTCAGCTTACGGCCAGACTGTGGTTGAGACGGCGTCATCGGGTGGCTCACGTCTCCTCCGATCATGACAAAGGATCTGTGCTTCTTGCACCGTGCGCCGAGCAAGTCGTTGTTCGCCGATGATAGAGAGGTCGGAGGATCGGTAGAACGTCGGATGCATTGTCGGTCGGTCGAGCACGCGATACTGAATCGATCGGGTATTTTGCCGTCGGCGTGATTCCACTATCGATTCGACATGGTGTTGTCCCGGCCAGCTGTCCCGGGGCCATGATCGCATCATGGCCGGGGCGCCGTCCGTTGCCCTGTTCTCAGGTGTCGAGGATTAGGTCAGCCCGTCCGTAGCCGAGGGCAGCGAGTTCGGTGTCGATGAAGTGGGTGTAGTACTGGGCGGGGCTTTCGTCGTCGGTGTCGTCGGAGTGGGCGTGCCACTGGTGCAGCCACGGTTCGAGCTCGACGAGGCCGGCGAGCAGCGGTAGGAGCCGTTCGGTTGGCCAACCGTCGTCGTTCTTGCGGGCCAGGTAGAGGTTGGCGAGCGCGTCGGCCTGGTCGAGGTGGTTCCAGCCGGCCCAGCCGAGGACCGGGGTCGGGTCGGTGTCGCGGCCGGCGTCGGGGTAGAGGATGAAGCGTTCCTTGGGGACGTCGAGCTTGCCGCGGTGGCGCCAGTACGACGGCTTGGCGTAGTCGGCCTGGGTGTATTTCGGTGGCACGGGGATGTCGCCCACCTTCTCGCCGGCGTCCTCGCGGCGCTGCCGGTCCCAGGTGCGCTCCCAGACGGCGCGTTTGCGCAGCCCGCTTGGCTTGTACCGGTAGGCGGCCAGGTAGGGGACCGCCTGGTTCTCGGTCAGCCGGACCAGTTCGGCCGTCAGGTGATAGTCGTCGCGTCCACAGTAGAGCGACAGCACGGCCCGGAAATCCGGGTCGGTGCCGATGCGGTCGGCGAGCTGGGCGGCGGACAGGGCTCGGGCTTGTCCGCGGTGACGCCACAAGGCGGGATCTTCGAGGCGGTCGAGGAGCCAGTCGCGCAGGGCTGCTTTCTCCTGGTCCTCCCAGGAGGCGGCGGCCCAGCGGCGCTTGCACTCGGGTCGTTCGATGAGCGCGATGTCCGTACGCTCTTCGATGATCTGGATGCGCCGCTGCACGACCTTTCGGTACGTCTCGGGCCAGTGGTTGGGCAGCTCGGTAATGGGGGCCGAGCCGTGGCGGGCAAACCACTGGGTCTGTGCCTCGCCGGCGGCCATCTTGCGGGCCAGCACGATCTCGAATGCCCGCTCACCCAGCTTCAATTGTGGTACGGCGTCGGTCGGGGCGGTGAGGTCGTCGTCGAGCAGCCCGTAGAGCTGGTACACCTCCCAGTCCAGCTCCTCCTGGACCGCGATCATCTCACCCCGGATGCGCTCGTACTCCGCTCGCGCCTCGTCCAGTGCCTTTCGCGACGGCACCCCGGCCGCGCACACCGCCGCCGGCCGCACCTCCGCCAACCGCTGCGCGAGCTGGTCCAGCGAGCGGGCCCGCGCCAACGGTCGCTCGGCGGGAAGCGGGAACTGGGCCACCTTGGTCGCGTTGAACTGGTAGAAGTCTTCCCACGGTACGGTCGACTGCCGCGCGCCCCGTTGGTCCACCGTGCTGCCCTTGCTGTGGCTCACCTGCTTGAGCCAGAAGCACGCCGTGGATGAGTTGAGAATCCCGAGCAGCCCCAGGTGGTCGTCCTCGCTGGCCCCGCTGGGCAGCGTGATCACCGGTGCCGTCTGCTTGAAGACCTTGCCACCCCGCTCCAGCACGAAGTGGTTGTGCGTCGCCACCTCCGCGAACGCGATCGACAGCGGCGCCCGAAGTCTCGTCGGCGACAGGAAGGCGTACTCGTACCAGGCCAGGCGGCGCTGCTCGTTCGTCTTGCCGAACATCAGCGCTGACCGTTTTGACGTCCGGTACGGCCACAGGTGACGGTCCTGCCCGGCGATGTCGGCCGCGAGGTGGTCGTCGTACGGGAAGACGGCCTCGGCCTGCGGATCCACTCGCCAGTCGCGAACGCGATCGCCTTCGATGAACGGCCGCAGGCGCAGCGGGGAGCGCCGTTGCCAGCGGGCCGGCCCCACCACAAAGACCTCGTCCTCGCCGGTGATCGCGCCGAAGCCGATGGAGTCGATCTCCTCCTGAAGACGCGTGCGCCCCGTCGACTCCAGGTGCGCCCGGAGGTCGCCGGCGCCGCCGCCGGAGAGGCTCCACGGGAACGTCGAGAGGGCGGATCGGGGCAGGTCGCAGACCGTGACGTACGGGTTCGGGGTGCCGGGCTGGTCAATGTTCTCGGCGATGGCGTTCCATACCACGCCCTTGGCTGGGTCGGCCGGGATGGCTGGCTCGCCGAGGATGCCGAGCACGGCGCGGACGGTGGGAGCCTGGGGTGGGCGGCGTCGGCCGATGAGGATGACGGTGGGTATGCCGTGGCCGGGGATGTAGGCGCCGGACGTGTCGATGACATGGCTCAGCTCGACGTGGCTGGCTAGGAAGTCCTCGATGAGCTTGCGGCCGAACTCGCGCTTCATGAACGAGTTCGCGGTGATCAGGCCGACGAAGCCCGCGCGGCCGGACTCGTCGTCGGGGCGCACGAGCTGGAAGAACCGTTCGATGAACGGCACCGAGAGGGCGTACTTGCCCGCACAGGTCGGGTAGAGGCCGCGGTAGCGCTCGTTGAGGGTCTTGTCCTTGACGGTGACGTAGGGCGGGTTGCCGACGGCGACGGTGTACTGGCCGGGACGGAGGTAGTCCGCCAGCCGGTCGGCGTCCTCGGTGACGTAGGCGGTGTCCTCCCGACCGTCCACTGTGGCGAGCAGGTCGCCTTGATGGGCGATGCCCTGACCCCAGGGCAGCAGGGAGTCGCCGGTGGCCAGGCGCATCCGGAACTCGGGAGCCGATTCCAGGGACTTCTCGCCGCACGCCTTCAGGGCCGCGATCGTCAGGCGGAAGCCGGCGATCGCCACGGCGAAGGGGTTGATGTCGACCCCCGTCACCTGGTCGAGGGTCTTCTGCACCTGGACCCGCGGGTCGGCGCCGGGTTCCCGCTCCCGCCACAGCGTGTGGAGGCGGTGGAAGGCACCGATGAGAAAGTGCCCCGAGCCGCAGGCCGGGTCGATGAGGGAGGTCTCTTCGAGCCCGTACTCCTGGATCGAGGGGGTAAGGGTCAGGTCGAGGATGAACTCCTCGACGAACTCCGGGGTCTGCAGCAGGGCATAGCGCTTGCGGGCGTGCTGAGACAGGTCTTGGTAGAGGTCGCCGAGGAAGCGGGTGTCCAGCTCGTCGTCCACAAATGAGTGCTTGCCAGGGCCACGGCGCCAGAAGTCGAGCAGGCCGGTGGCGGCGTCGCCGGAGATCGGGTGAGTCCACACCGGATTGTGCTCGTCAAAAAGCTTGGCGGTGGCGCCGAGCCGCTTGAGGTGCTCGAAGCCCTGCAGGATCCAGTCCCGGTCGGTCTTGCCCTTCGTGCGCGTGAAGTAGGCGGTCTGCGCCTGCACCGCCGCCTCGGTCGCCTCACCTGTGCCCCCGATCCATGTCCCGCTGATGAGGTGGTTGTCCTCGCAGAACCGGACGAAGACCGTGCCCAGCAACCAGGCCACGGCCGCCTCGTCCAGCCTGGTTTCCCGCCACTCCTCATAGCTCGCACCAGTCCGCCCGCCGGCCCGGGCGCGGTAATACTCCAGCCGCAGCCGCTCACGCAGTTCCGGCACGGCGACCGACTGCGCCCGCAAATCGTCGAGCAGCACCCTCAGCTGTTTTTGCAGCGCCTTGAGGAGCGGGCGGGTCATGTGGAAGTCCTGCCGGTCGTGTTGCCGTCAGAGCCAGCCGTGACATGCATCCGGAAAGGGGCCTGCAGTGTTGCGCGCGCCGCGGGTTCATCGATGAGTCGACGGGCCAGGGTGTCGGTGGCGAGCGTAGGCGGGAGGATCTCGGCGAACTTGAGGCCGTCGACCGCGTTGTCGTCGATCGCTGGCGGCGGCAGGTCGTCCGACGACAGGGCCGACAGGGCGGCGCGCAGGGCCGCGCTGTCGACGTCCGGGCGCAGGCGCAGGTGGAGGCCATCGGGCCGGGAGTCGTCGACGAGTGAGCCCAGTGCCGCGGCGAGCGTGGCGTTGGCTCGGTCGCCGGCGAAGGTCCACCACCACACCTCGTCGTCACGGCGTTCGACCACCGTTCCGGACTCCCACACTCGGTGGGCCCACTGCTCCCGCAGCTTGGTCAGGGCCGACTGCGCCCGCTTCGACAGGTCAACGGGGGAAGTCGCGCCGAGCAGGACCGAGCGCTGGGCCTGGCTGAGTTCGTACGACTCGGGCGGCAGAATGCCCTGCCAGAGGCTGCGGCCCGGTAGGTCGGTCGGCTCGACATAGCAGCGCCGGCGGGGCCAGTCAATGTAGGTGACCCGCCACGGCCGGCCGCCGAGCGACAGCACGCGGGGTCCCTCCGTCTTGCGCATGAGCATCAGCGGGTCGGCCGCCCCGACCTCCTGCCGCCCGTGCAGCACGGTGAACTGCGGGGCTGCGGCGAAAACCGCCAGCAGGTCCATGAAGTTGCGCCGGCCGAATCGGCGCTCTGTCTCCGATCCGATGAAGTACATGTCCCCGTCGGACTCCAGATGCCCACTGTGGACCAACCAGGCGAGGATCTCGTCTGCGGTGTGGTCGAAGACCGCCAGGTTGCCCCACCACTCGCGCCACACGGTGCTCCCCACGTGTCCTTCCTGCAGGCACAGGGCGAGGATTTGCTGGGCGGCGATGTGGCGCGGGCTGGGGGGCGGCACGATGGGCTCGACGTAACCCTCGGCCCACAGGTGCAGTAGCCCGGCGGCCCGGAGCAACGCAGTCGAGCTGGTCGCCAGGAACAGGGCGTTGCGGCGCGTTCCCGGGCGGCGCCCGGTGCGGCCGAGTCGCTGCAGGAACGAAGCCACGGTGCGTGGCGCGTCGATCTGGATGACCCGGTCGAGGTCGCCGACGTCGATGCCGAGTTCGAGCGTCGAGGTGGCGACGATGACGCAGTCCCTCGCCTCGGCGAACGCCTGCTCGGCCTGACGCCGCTCATCGACGGATAGCGACGAGTGGGAGACGAATGTCGTCACCCCGTGCGTGCGCAGTGCCAAGGCGAGCTGCTCCACCTGGCTGCGGGACTCGCAGAACACGAGCCGTTTCTCGCCCCGGTGCAGGGCACTGATCACGGTAGCGGCGTTGGCGATCGAACCGACATAGTCGAGGCCGACCTCGGGCGGCGGGGCCACCGGAGTGCTGGTCGCCGGTTGACCGACGGTAGCCGCCGGTGGATTGACCACCACGGCTGGCCGTCTGCCTGCACCGCTGCCCTGCAACCAGTGCAGGAGCTGGTCCGGGTTGCCGACGGTCGCGGACAGCCCGATGCGCTGCAGCGGCCGGCCAGCCAGCCGTTCCAGGCGGGCCAGTACGGCGAGCAGATGCCAGCCCCGGTCATCGCCAGCAAAGGCGTGGACCTCGTCGACCACGACCGCGCGCAGGTCGGCGAAGAACTCCCGCGGGTCGACCAACGGGGACACCAACAGCGACTCGATCGATTCCGGTGTCGTGAGCAGGATGTCGGGCCGCTCGCCGCGCAGCCGCCGTCGCTGACCGGCAGTCGTGTCGCCATGCCAGAGGGCGGCGGTCCGCCCGACCCAGGCGGCGTAGCCGGAGATGCGCGGCTGCAGGTTGTTGAGGAGCGCCTTGAGCGGGCACACATAGAGGACCGACAGGCCCCGCCAACCCTGGGTGACCATCGCGCTCAGCAGCGGAAAGACAGACGCCTCGGTTTTGCCGCCGGCCGTCGGCGCGAGCAGCAGCGCATCGGACCCGTCGAGGAGCGGATCGATCGCGGCCGACTGCAACGGGCGCAGCGACGACCAACCGAGCGTGTTGATGATGTGGTGCACCACGCCGGGGTGCAGACGGTCGATCCCGGAGGAGGTCACGGCAGTGACACGTCGAGGTCGATGTCGTCCACGTTGCGGATTGTCAGACCGGCGGCGTTGCGCTCCACCTCGGTCAGCTCGTTCGCCGTCACGGTGAGCTGGTAGTGGCGACGAGGGTCGAAGTCCGGGTGGAGCTCGACCCGGTCGAGCACATCGGCGACGAGCTTCTTGAGGAAGACGCGCGGGGCGACCCCGACCTTTCCGCCGAGCTGGCCAGCGACTGCGGACGCGAGCGTCGATAGGTACTCGTCGTCCACAGTGGAGCGGATGCGGTCCGCGTCGGGCAGGCCCGCGACGAAGAGATCCCGGACGCGGGCGCCCAGCTCCCGCAGGCCGTCGAGGGTGAATCCGGGCAGGCGGACTTGCACCGCGCGCGGGTTGTCGAACCGCGCGTCGGTGGTGAAGTCGGTGGCCAGCCGTTGGGCCAGGGGAGGCAACCGCTGCACGCCCTGGGTTCCGTCGAAGAAAGCGGGCGTCCCGGTGATCACCAGGTAGAGGCCGGGGAACCGTCCTTTGTCAATCTCGTCGATGAGCTGCCGCAGCGCGTTGAGGGCCTTGTCGCGCACATCCGAGCGCACCCGCTGCAACGTCTCGACCTCGTCAAGGACGACGAGCAGCCCGGAATGCCCGCAGTCACGCAGCACGGTGAGCAGGCCCTGCAAGAAGCCGAAGGCCCCGAAGTGGTCCAGCTCGCCCTTGACGCCGGCCGCCCGGCGCACGGCGGCCGACACATGGGGCTGGCCGCCGAGCCACGACGCGAGCCCTTCGGCGATCGCGGTGTCGCCGCTGGCGACAGCGGTGCGGTAGCCGCGCAGGGCCGCGGCGAAGGTGGGCGCTGACCTCGCGATGTCGGCGAGTCGGCGCTCCATGAGTTCGCCGACGGCTCGGTCTAGCCCAGCCGCGTCGCTCTCGGCCACCGTACCGGTGGCGAGCACGTCTTCTTCGAGCGTGAACAGCCATGCGTCGAGCACGGGTCGCAGCGCCGACGGTGGAAACTCCTCCGTGGACAGGTTCTCGGTGATGCGCCGGTACACGGTCTCCAGCCGGTGCAGCGGCGTCTCGGTCTCGGAGATCTGCACCTCGGCGGCGGCGAGCCCTTGGCGTTTGGCCCGTTCAGCGAGCCAACGGCTGAAGAACGTTTTGCCCGAGCCGTACTCCCCGCGGACCGCCTTGAAGACGGCGCTGCCATCGATCACAGTGGACAGCTCGGCGTCGACCGCGGCCTCGAACCGGTCGAGGCCCACGGCGAGCACATCCAGCCCGTTGCTCGGCACGGTTCCGCGCCGCAACGCGTTGATGACGTCCCGGCGCCGCCGTTCGCTGATCTCAACCGTCATGACTGGGCTCCGAGGCCGAACTGGTCGCGCAGCAGGCGCTCGTCCAGGACCACCGTGTGTTCATCCGCATCCAAGTCGATCACCGCGTAGCCATCGACTTGGAGCAGACGACGCAGCGCCCCGAGGGTCTGCCAGGCCCGGTGCTGCGGGATGTCGGCGGAGGCGGCGACGGACTCGACCGTGGCTCGACCGCCCGCCGTCACCAGCGCCGTGAGCATGGCGGCGACCCGGCCGTCGTCGAGCGCGGCCCGGCCCTGCATCTTTTTGCGTCGCTGGTAGACCGGGCTGGCCAGCAGGGCGGTGACGAGGGCGGGCCGCTCGCCCGGCGTCGGCGGGGTCGGCTCTGGAACCAAGTCGAAAAGCGTGTCGGCCTTCGCTGGGAGCATGACGGCGGGTGCGGGGGTGACCGGGCCGCGCCACCAGGCGGGCGAGGCGACCGGTGCGCCCGCCCAGCCCGGCACGGCCGTGTCATCTCCGGCCGTGAGGATGCTCAACGGGATGACCGCCTCGGCCGGGCTGGCCCCGCCGTGGTAACCCGCTTTCCGGGCGGTGTAGCGCAGGGTTTCCCGCCAGGCCAGCACGACTTGGCCGCAGCCGAGCGCCACCCGCGACCCGCGGAACAGCAGCTCGCCGTCGCCGGGCGGTGACGTGGCGGGTCGCCACCGAGCCCCGCCGTCCGCGGCCGAGCGCAGCTCGGCCGCGGCGCCGCGGTCGGCGATGTGCCCGTGGTCGGAGAGCAGGATCACCACTCGGTCTCTCGCGTGGGTAAGCAGATCCCGGACCGCGCGCACCGTCGTGTGGATGTTCCACTCGGTCGTGCCGGGCTCGGAGCGCTCCAGGGAGTCGTCGATGGTGTTGACGACCGCGCCGACCAACGGGATCCCGGGGTCCCTGAGCGCGGAGATGACCTCCGGAGCGAGGCTCGCCCCGGGGCCGGCGCGCAGCTCGGCCCGGTGCAGCAGGCGAGCTTCCGGGACGGTCGCCGCGGCCAGGCCCGCCTTTTCGTCGGTCTGTTGCCCGACGGTGATGCGGCCGCAGAACAGAGAGGTGCGGCTGACGCTGGTCACGGTCGGTAGGGCCGCCAGGACGCCGACGCGGTGGCCGCCTCCCGGGGTCAGCTCGATCCAACCGGTGTCGGTGATTGACGTGATCAAGTCGGTACTGGCCGCCACGCTCATGCCGTCCACCACGAGCAGCAGCACGCGCCGGCCGCTGTCGAGAATGGGGCGCACCACCCGAGCCAGTACGTCTTCGACGCGCAGCATGCTGCCGGGCAGTGTCTCGGCGGCGGTGGCCGCGGCCAGCAGGGTCGCGAAGTGTCGGTCCCGTTCGATGCGACGCTCGTCGACGGCTGCGTACAGCTTGCCAAAGGCGGCCGCGACCTGCGGGTCGGGGTCGCCCGCCCCGACGGCCAGCATGGCCCGGTCGACCCACCCGTCGACGGTCACGTACCGGGACACCGCGTCGGCCAGGGTGTCGGGTAGCGCCGGTGGGGGGAGGGCGAGCCATCGCAGCAGTCGCACCGCCATCTCGGCCGTGGCGGCCCGCGAGTCGGTCCGGGCGAGCTGGTGCCGGCGCAGCGCCGTCAGCGCGTCTTCCACCGCCGCCACATCGGCCGGGCGACGGCTAACCACTGCGGACATCAGGCGGCTGGCCAGCTCACGCAGCCGAGCCAACAGGGCGGCCGGGAGCAGATCGGACCGGATGAGCACCGACTCGGCCCTCACCTGTCGCGCCAGTTCCTCAACGCGGGTGAGAACCCTATTGGCCAGTGGCGCCGCCTCTGGGTCGCCGGTGACGCGGGCGACCCACGCCTGGGCGGCGTCGCCCCACGCTGTCGCCTCTGATGTCGTGGGGGCCTGTCCGTTGAGGAGATGCTCGAACCGTACCCGGGCTTGGAGGACCGTGGGCGAGTCGGCGAAGTCGGGAGACCAGAGCAACCGGGCCAGCAGACCCAGGGAGATGGCGTCCGTACCGTGGCCCGCACCGACACAGATCATGGCCCACCGGGCGGCGGCCCCAGCGGTCTCACCCAGCCAGGCGGCGATGCCGTCGCGCAGACCGGCAGGCAGCGAGGCGTAGCGCACTACCTCGACGCTGCGCGTGGTCCACTGGAGTACGCCAGCGCTGTCGATCTCGGTGGTCGGCATATCGAGCAGGGCAGCGGTGAGGCTGCGCAGCGCGTGGTCGCGAGTGAGCACCGTCGTGACTGGGGGCCAGCCCCGGGCCGGGGCGTGCTCGATGAGCGCCTCGGCCAGCCACCGTCCTTCGCGGACAAGCGCCGGGTCCAGCTCCGCCCCGCCGAACTGGGCGCGCACAAGCTCCCAGGGCTCGACGCTGACCGGGCGTTGCTTAAACATGTGGGCGAGCAGGCCGACGCCCAGCTCGTCCTCGCCGACGTCGGTGAGGACAACCAGACGCTCGTCGGCGGGCCGGTCCACGAGCGCCGCCCGCACGGCGATCGGCGACGGACAGGCTAGGACCCGGACCTTAACGCCGTCGATCTCCAGCACCTCTGGCCCACTCCACTGTGGACGCGCAGCGACCGCCAGGACGCGAGCGTCGCCGCCACGACGCAGCCAGTCGTGGGCGAGACGCCGTATCTGCGCCTCGGTAGCGACGACAGCGGCGACGGCATCGGTCACGAGCCGATCCTCCACGACACGTAGACGGTGGCGCCAGGGTTCTCCTTGAGGAGGGTGGCGATCTGGTCGGTGACCCGGTCCAGCGACGCCTGGTCGGTGACGGCGGCCTCACTAGCCGGGCGGGCGGGAGCGGCCACGGTGACGGTGGCGCCGGCAGGCGTGGCGGCCGGACTCGCTGGCGGTGGCGCGGTGTCCGTCGGCAGCGTCGGTGCAGGGACCGTGGCCGTTGACGGGGCGGGGGCAATCGGGGTCTCCGCGAGCAGCCGGCTGGCGGCGGTGACCGCCTCGTCCAGCGCGGGCACCAGGTCGACCGAGAACTGTTCGGCCCGGGCCGCGTCGGTAAGCCGATCGAGGATCGCCCGGCCGCGCTCGGCTCGCCCGTCGGCCAGCTTCCCCACGGACTCGAGCAAGGACCACTGTGTGCGGGCGAGCGCTTCGTGGACCGCCCGGGCCGTGCTGACCGATCGGGAGGCGGTGATGTCGTCGGTGCCCAGGTCGAGGGAGGCGAGCAGCTCCACCAGCACGACGTCGTTGGCCTCGCCGCTGAGCTGATTCAGCGCGGCGGCCACGCGACGCGCGGTGGCGAGCCGGCCGGTGTCGGCCGCCGGGTCCAAGCCGAGGACAGTGGCGTGCCGCTCCAGGGCCCGGACTAGCTGCTGGCTGTCGGCCACGGCGGCGCGGGCCTTGTCCCGCACGGCGGCGGCGAGGTCGGCCACGTTCGTAGCCGTCAGAAGCTGGTTGTGTACGAGGCCGAAGAGCGTGGCGGCCCGGGGCACCGCCGTATCCCATGCCGCGACATCGGGCAGCGGCGGGTGACGCAGCTCGTAGTCGTCGGTGATGTGCTCGAGCGGAGGAGCGGTGACCTGGGTCTCGTGCTGGTACCAGCCTAGATCCTGGTCGAGCGCGAACGCCGCGATGATCAGGTTTTGCACGATCCGGTCGAAGCCCCGCGCGTCAGGCTTGTCCAAGGCCTCGCGCAGCAGTCGCACCGGGAACCGGTCGTGGTGGTCCTTCTCGGCGGCGTACCGGATAAGGTGCTGGCTCCAGATGTTCGTTGACAGCTTGAACTCGTAGCGGTTGTCGGTCAGCAAACCGAGTTGCAGGTTGTTGCAGATCCGACGCACGGTGTTTCGGTCCGCCTGGTCGACGTAGACACCACGTGCCTCCTCGGCTACTGCCTTACGGATCCAGTCGAGCACCTTACGCGCCTCGGCCGGTCGTACCGGAGGCTCGGTCTCCGGGAGGTTGGGCGTGCCGGGGTAGCTCCACTGCAGGACTTGCTTGGTGAGGTGCTCCAGCGCGGCTTTGAGGGTGCCGGCGACGAGATTTTGCAGGCGCAGCCCGCTCTCCAGGCTCCAGAAAATGGGCTGTTGTTCGATCTCGACATCGCTGGCCTGAGCCGCAGCCGCCCCATACGCCTGCTTGAGGCTGTCGACGATGCGTTCCTTGAGGGCCCGTTGTTGCTGCTCGAGCAGCACCCGAGCCTGATGCCGGTCCTGAGGGGACAGATCGGAGGCCAGGGAGTAGAGCCGGTCATCGCCCGTGCCGGCGAGGATGTAGTTCAGCCGTACGAGCGTGCCGACACCGCCAAGACGGGCCTCGGTGAGGTAGAGCGGCAGCCAGAAGACCGTCCGGCTGGTGACACCCGCACGTTGCAACGCTTCGACGCGGGCGATGTCGTCGTTGCGGCTGTGCCCGGCGCTGTCGAACGGATAATCGATGACTATCTTCCACGTGTCTCCGTTGGCCCGTAGGGTGGCCTCGGGCAGCTCGTCGGGATCGCGCACGTTGCCGAAGACCACGTCGAAGGTGTGGCGCCGGCCCCGCCAGTCGTACGCGTGTGTGACCTCTTGAGTGAGGGTATCGGCGAGCTTGATTCCCAGCTCTTCACAGATCAACTCGCGCAGTAGCTTGCGGCGGGCCCCGGGGGTGTCTTCCGTGGCCGGCACGCGATCTAGAATCGCGGCTACGTCGATCTCCGACAGCTCGACGGTGGTTACCGGGTTGGGGCCGTCGCCGATGCGGATCTCGGGCGCTTCGGCCGCGATCTCGCGCAGCCGCTCCAGCACCTTCTCCGGCTCCCGTCCTTCGTTGCGCAGCCGGAAGTTGCCGTAGTTGAGGGCGTGGAGCTTGGCCGGGGTGAGGTTGGTCAGCGCGGGGACGTCGGGCACGAGCGCGCCGAGCAGCAGCGTCTTGACCAGTCGGTCGTCGCGACGGAACGGGTGGTTGTCGGCCACGGAGGCGGCGGCTGGCTCGGTGAGGTTGTGCAGCCGCAGCAGGGCCGGGCGCAGCCGCTGCCGGTAGACGTTCCGTGCGGTCTCGAAGTGCTTGCGCATGCTCGCCTCGTCGGGCAGTTCGTCGCCGTTGACCAGCTCGTCGAAGAGTTCGGCCACGCCGATGATGTCGCTGACCTGCAGGGTGTCCCGGCGGGCGACGAGCAGTCGCAGCATCGTCTTGAGCGCGGTCCGCTCGCGCTGCAGCGCTTGGGAAAGCGCGACGAGCGTGGCGACGAGCGCCGGGCTGAAGGGGTAGAGCTGCCGGAAGACCGCCTCATCGGAGCCGATGCCGGCATCCTCGAACTGGGCGCCGAGCCGCAGCGTGTCCCACACCTCCGGCCGACGGCTTACATCGGCAAATGCCTCGTCGATGATGCGCTTGGCCGCGTCGTCCTTTGGCTGGAGCAGACGCTTCTGGGCGATGAGCGGCAGGTTGCGTTCCTCGAGCTCGATGGTTTGGAACCGGCCCTGGGTGTAGCGGAACACGTCGGAAAAGGCCTGCTTCTCAGCGCCGGGCACGTGCGGGCCGAGGAACTTGACCAGGTCGCGCTGCCGGGCGACGAAGGAGACCAAGGGGATGGGCCGGCGCGCGTCGGCGGACTCGACAAACTTGGCCAGCTTGCCGCCTTGGTCGTTGACGAACTCCAGGTTGGACAGGTGCTGGGACAGCCACAGCACCAGCTCGTCGAGGAAGAGCACGACCACGTCGTAACCGAGCGACTTGGCATGCTGGCTCATCACTGCGAGGCCGGTGTCGATGTCCAGGTACTCGCCACTGTGAACGGCACCGGAGAAGAGGGTGGCGGTCAGGTCGCTGACCAGGCGGTCGCGCTTTTCGGTGCCGGGCGGCAGGGCGGCCGCCTCGGCGTAGCTAGCGGCGTCCCAGCCGCCGCGGTACCGGCCCCAGGCGGCCGAGCCGGCGCCGGCCCCGCCGCCGTTGAGCCGCTCGAAGAACTTCTCGTCGCCGACGTCGGCGCGGTAGCGTGCGGCATCTTCGAGCAGGCGGTCCGACCGGTGCAGCGCCGGGGTGGGCGCATCGGGGTGCAGGGCCTTGATCTGGGCCAGGTAGCCGGAGAAGACCGCCTCCTCCACCGACCGGGCCCCGAGCATGTGGTAGGTCAGCGGCAGCACCTTGGTGCCGGTGAGCCACCGATCAGCCGTGGCGATCTGCGGGGCGAGCTCGGGGATGGCCCGGGCCTGGGGGTTGCCGGTGAGGATCTGGTGCAGCACCGCCATGAAGTGGCTCTTACCGGCGCCGAACGACCCGTGTAGAAACGCGGCCTGCGACCGACCGGTCTCGACCGCCTGCCCGACGAGGCCGAGCGCTTCGCTGAAGTTGCGGGCGAGGCTCTCGGTGACCACGTAATCCCGGATCGTTGCCCCGGCGTTGGCCACGCCGTCGGCCAGCTTGAGCACGAAGTCGGAGTCGGTTACCCGCTCCGGGATCGTGATGACGTCGCGCAGGAGGGTCATCGTGTCCCCGTTCCGTCGGTCAACTTATCGGCGGTGAGGTCGGCTCGGCCGTGGCCGAGGGCGGCGAGTTCGGTGTCGATGAACTGGGTGTAGTACTGGGCCGGGCTTTCGTCGGTGTCGTCGGGCTCGTTGTGCCATTGGTGCAGCCAGGGTTCGAGCTCGACCAGACCGGCGAGGAGAGGCAACAGCCGATCGGCGGGCCAGCCGTCGTCGCTCTTGCGGGTCAGGTAGAGGTTGGCCAGGGCGTCGGCCTGGTCGAGGTGGTTCCAGCCGGCCCAGCCCAACACCGGGGTCTTGTCGGCGTCCCGCCCCGCCTTGGGGTAGAGGATGAAGCGCTCCTTGGGTACGTCGAGCTTGCCCCGGTTGCGCCAGTAGGACGGTTTGGCGAAGTCGTCCTGGGTGTACTTGGGCGGGACGGGGATGTCGCCTACCTTCTCGCCAGCGTCTTCGCGGCGCTGCAGGTCCCAGGTGCGTTCCCAGACCGCCCGCTTGCGCAGGCCACTGGGCTTGTAGCGGTAGGCGGCCAGGTAGGGCACGGCCTCGTTCCTCGTGAGTTCAAGCAGTTCGGCGACGAGGTCGTAGTCGTCGCGTCCGCAGTAGAGCGCTAGCACCGAGCGGAAGTCCTCGTTGGCGCCGATGCGGTCGGCCAGCTGGGCCACTGAGAGAACTCGCGCTTGTCCGCGGTGGCGCCACAGGGTGGGTTCTTCGAGCCGGTCAAGCAGCCAGTCGCGCAGGGCGGCTTTCTCCTGTTCTTCCCACGGAACAGCGGACCAGCGGCGCTTGCACTCGGGTCGTTCGATGAGCGCGATGTCGCTGCGTTCCTCGATAATTTGGATGCGCCGCTGTACGACCTTGCGGTACTCCTCGGGCCAGTGGCTCGGGATCTCGGTGATGGGGGTTGAGCCGTGGCGGGCGAACCACTGGGTTTGCGTCTCGCCGGCGGCCATCTTGCGGGCGAGCACGATCTCGAAGGCACGCTCGCCTAGTTTCAGCTGGGGTACGGCGTCGGTGGGTGCGGTCAGGTCGTCGTCGAGTAGCCCGTAGAGCCGGTATACCTCCCAGTCCAGTTCCTCCTGAATCGTGATCATTTCGCCACGGATGCGGTCATACTCCGCCCGCGCCTCGTCCAACGCCTTCCGCGACGGCACCCCAGCCGCACACACCGCCGCCGGCCGCACCGCCGCCAACCGCTGTGCGAGACGGTCCAGGGTACGCGCCCGACTCAGCGGTCGCCCCGCAGGCAGCGGGAACGCCTGGAGCTTGGTGCCGGTGAACTCGTATCGGGGCTCCCATTCTTCGTCTCCGATTCCGCCCCCGATCCCACCGACCCCCTTGTTGTGGCTGACCTGCTTGAGCCAGAAGCAGGCCGTGGAGGAATTGAGCAACCCGAGCAGCCCCAGGTGGTCGTCCTCGCTCGCCCCCTCCGGCAACATGATTACCGGTGCCGACCGGATATACAGGCGACCACCGCGGTCCATAACGTAGTGGTTGTGGGTCGAAACGAACGCGAAGACAATCTTCAGCCGAGCCATCCAACGATGCGGATGGAAGTCCGAATACGTGAACCACGGCAGACCGCGGTCTTCCTGGGTACCTCCCAATGCTCGGCGCTCAGCAAGGTGACGCCTGTACATCCAGAGGTGACGGCCTTGTGAGGTACTTACGGCGGGCTCAGAGCCATCCGGCGAGTACGGGAAGATCACGAGCCCTTCGGCATCGTTAGTCCAATCCCGCAATGATGCCCCGCCACTGACTTCCACGAAGCTTGCCGTGCTTTCGGACATTCGCTTTGACAGAGAGGGACTAGTCAAATATGCATCGTCTTCCCTGGTAACCGCCATGAACCCAATCGACTGGGCTTGATCAGCAAGCGTCTGTGCGGCAGCTGTCTCTAGGCGCTGACGTAGCTCTACCGCGCCACCCCCGGCGAGGCTCCAAGGAAAGACGGACAATGCTGCTCGTGGGATGTCTGCGACGGTCACGTATGGGTTGCTGGTTGTCGGAGTATCGATGTTGTCGCGAATGGCGGTCCATACGAGACCCTTCGCTGGGTCGGTCGGTGCACTCGGTTCGCCCAGGATGCCGAGTACGGCGCGCACGGTTGGCGATTTCGGCCGGCGACGCCGGCCGATGAGGATGACCGTTGGCGTGCCGTGGCCGGGGATGTAGGCGCCCGATGTGTCGATCACGTGGCTTAGCTCGGCGAAGACCGTCCGTGGCAGTCGGTCCTTCGGTGAGACCAGACCTGCGAAGAACAGCTCGATGAGGGGACGGCCGAACTCCCGCTTCATGAACGAGTTCGCAGTGATTTGGCCGACGAAGCCCGCGCGGCCGGATTCGTCGGCCGGGCGGACGAGTTGGAAGAACCGTTCGGCGAACGGGACCGATAGCGCGTACTGACCGGAGCAGTAACGGTAGCGCGGCCGATACTTCTTGTCGCTGAGGGTCTTGTCCTTGACGGTGATGTATGGCGGGTTGCCAACCGCCACCGTGTAGCGACCACGCTGAAGGTACTCGGCCAACAATCCGGCGTCTTCCGTGGGGTAGGCGAACTCGGGCTCGACGCCATCCAGATCCAGCTCGCCCTGCTGGTCGATGTCATCCGGCGACCACCTGAGCAGGGAGTCGCCGGTGGCGACGCGGATGCGGAATCCGGGAGCGGACTCCAGAGACTTCTCGCCGCAGGCCTTGAGCGCGGCGATGGTGAGGCGGAAGCGGGCGATGGCGACGGCGAAGGGGTTGATGTCGACCCCGGTCACCTGGTCGAGGGCCTTCTGCACACGTACCCGGGGGTCGGTGCCGGGCTCCCGCTCGAGCCAAAGTTTGTACAGGCGGTGGAAGGCGCCGATGAGGAAGTGACCCGAGCCACAGGTGGGGTCGATCAAGGACGTCTCTTCGAGGCCGTACTCCTGGATGGCGGGGGTGAGGGTCAGGTCGAGGATGAACTCCTCGACGAACTCCGGCGTCTGCAGTAGGGCGTAGCGTTTGCGGGCGTGCTGGGACAGGTCCTGGTAGAGGTCGCCGAGGAACCGGGTGTCCAGCTCGTCGTCGGTGAAGGAGTGCACGCCCGCGCCCCGGCGCCAGAAGTGGAGCAGTCCGGTGGCGGCGTCGCCGGAGATCGGGTGCGTCCACACCGGGTTGCGGTCATCAAACAGCTTCGCGGTAGCGGCGAACTGCTTGAGGTGTTCGAAGCCTTGCAGGATCCAGTCCCGGTCGGTCTTGCCCTTGGTGCGTTGGAAGTAGGCGGTCTGGGCCTGCACGGCCGCCTCGGTCGCCTCACCGGGGCCGGCGATCCAGGCGCCGCTGATCAGCTTGTTGTCCTCGCAGAACCGGACGAAGACCGTGCCCAGCAACCAGGCCACGGCCGCCTCGTCGAGCTTGTCCTCACGCCACTCCTCGTAGCTGGCGCCGGTCCGCTCACCCTTGCGCGCGCCCTCGTACTGATTGCGCAACAGATCGCGCAGCTCGGGCACGGTCTCCGACTGCTTCCGCAGATCGTCGACCAACACCTTCAGCTGCTTCTGCAGCGCCTTGAGAAGTGTCGGGGTCATGCGCGGGTTCCCTCGGTCGTGGCGGTGGGGGTGGCGTACCAGGCGTCGGGGAGCCACATCCACTGAGCCGTGGACGTGACCGGAATCGGTTCCTTGTCCAACACCGGTTGAGCCCGCCAGGCCGCAACGAGCAGGAACCGGGCGGCCGGGCGGGGAACTGCGTTGTCGGCCAAACGGGCAATTACGTCCATACAGCCGTGGCGGGCCAGCGGCGCGGCCTCGGTGATGAGCACGGGGCCGGCGACCGCATCGATGGCGGCGTTCACTCGGGGCGCCACCTCGTGGCGGATCGCGTTGTCCAGGTTTCGACGGTCGGGGGCGCCGGGCGGTAGGGCGTCGGATGTGACGATGAGTTCCCACGGCACACCGATACCGCGCAGGGTCTCGATGAGGATGCGGGTGACGTCCACTTCGGTCAGTCGCAGTCGCTCGATGAGCGGCCGGCGGGCCCGGGTGACGTGCGACGGCGGGACGAGTAGGGCGAGGAAGCCGTTACGCTCCAGCGTTGCCTTGATCCGGCTGTGCGCCTCGGCGGCCGGGTCTGAGCCGGCCGGTGGCAGCACACCAGTGGTGCCGAGCCGGGTTGAGGTGGCGAAGAGCGTTCCGCTCGGCGGGGCAGGGGCGTGGTAAGCCTGCACCTGTGGGTCCCACGTGAGCGCAATGCCGCTCGCCTTGAGCAGGTCGTCCAGCTTCGGCCGCTCGGGAAGGGGAGCGGCCTGGGGGAAGCGAGCCATCACCCGGTTACGCAAGGAATCCTCGGAGAGCGTCTGGCCCCGGGAGAGGGCGAGGCTGCCCGCGGCCAGCCGCAGCGCCCGTTGGGGCTCCAGCCCCACCGGGTAGAGCTGGAGGTTAGGGCTGACCGCGACGTCTTCGGCGGCCGCGGCGGCGAGCCGAACCATCCGGGCGTCGGAGAGCGCCGGCATCGCGGCCGGCCTCGTCACCTGCCGCAGTCGTTCGATCGCCCGGATCGGGGTGGGCAGCGGGTCGGTGGCGGCCAGCTGTCGGGCCACGCGGGCGAGCTGCACCGCGTAGCTCGTCAGGTCCTCGGACGAGTGGGTGGCAGTCGGGTCGTCGGGTTCCCGGCCGACCAGGATGACGGGACCGTGGCGGCGCGTACCGATGCGGGCATTGCCGCCGCGGGCAAGCTCAGTTTCCACGGCGGCGCGCACCAAGCCGAGCGCTTGGGCAAGGCGCCGGTCGCCGGTGGCGATGCTGCCCCGGGAGCTGAGGAGCGCCTGGGCCAGCTCGGTCGCGGACATCACGCCACCGTTGGTGTCGAGCAGGGCGACGATCTCGTCGCGCACGTCGGCGAGGTCCGGGTCGTTGACCCAGCGCTCGGTCTGCCGCTGCAGCAGACGGCTGACCTGCGGCTGGGCAGCGCCGACAGCGTGGGCAACGTCGGCTTGCGTCGGCCAGCGAAGGTACTTACCACCGGGTGGCGGGCCGAGGCCGAGGATGACGCGCAGCGCCATGACGTCGACGCGGTTGCGCGGTGTCTCGGCGGGGAGCAGCTGCTCCAGCAGCGCTTCGATGCTACGAGCCCCGCCGGTCGCCGGCGAGGCGGCGGGAACCGCCGGGGCAGGGGCCGCTCCGGGACCGAAGATGTGGCGCAGCTCCTTGGCCCGACGCCGGATTTCCGTCTTGGTCGCCTGGGGGACACCCTCCAGCCGGTTAAGGGCGGCGGCGTCGTAACTGACGAGCTCGCCGACCGTGCGGATGCCGAAGCGCTCCAGCGCGGATCGGGCCCGTGCGCTCAGCCCGACCAGGTCGAGCGGGGTGTCGCGGGTGACCACCTGTCCAGCGACCGTGGCCTGGGTCGGTGCGGCTGGCTGGGCGGGGGCAATGTCCTTGAATATTGCCCGCCATTCGTCGGCCATCTCCTCGATCGTGTCGAACCGTGCGCGGGCGTCGCGGGCGAGCGCCTTGCGGAAGAACGCGGTCAGCCGGTCGGCGACCGCAGGGTCGAAGAGCTCGGGCGCGATCGTGGCCTCGTCCGAGGTCATCGCTGGGTCACTGATGCCGTCGCCCCACTTGGGCAGGGTGCCGGTCGCCATCTCGTAGAGAGTGACGGCGGCGGCGAAGCGCTCGGCGGCCAAGTCGTAGCGCGGCCGGCCGAAGCGGTTGCCCAGGAACGGGTCGAGGTAGGGCGGCGTGCCTGCCTTGAGCTGATCGGCCGGCGCGGCGGCAAGTGAGAAGTCAAAGATGCACAGGTGAGGTTGCTTGTCCTTGGGACGCGGCCGTGTCGCCAGGTTGGCCGGTTTGATGTCGCGGTGCATGACGCCCTGGGCGTCGAGGAAGGCGAGGATGTCCAGCAGGTCGCGGCCGTATCGCTCCAGCAGGTCGAGGCTGAGGCGGCCGTTTGTCTGCAGGCTGTCCGCGAGGGTCTTCTCTCCGGCGAACTCGATCAACAGCGCCGTGCGTCCGCCGACGAGCACCGGCTCGTCAACCAAGCCAGCCACCAGCCAGTGCTTGAGGCCGCGTAGCCGCTCGGCCTCGTCGAGCAAGCGCTGCCGTTTCTCCTCGTCCCGGGCAACCTTGAGCACCAGCGGCCGGTCGTCCGACTCGCGGCGGACGAGTAGGGCGACCGCCGACGCTCCGGCACCGAGCCGTCGCTCCACGACGAGGCCGCCGTCGAGAACCTCTCCGCCCTTGGCCTCCAGCGGATCGATGACCTCGGTCGGGACGGGCGTGGCCAGATCCTGCTCCACGTCGTCCAGCTCGGCGAGGAACTCGGCCACGCTCGCGGTGCGGCGGGCCGTGTCGCCGTAGGTCGCCGAGGCGACCAGGTAGTCGAGGAGGGTCGGGATGCCGTCGGCGGCTGCCGAGAGCTGGAGGCACCCCCGGTCGGCCAGCCGGCTGGCGAGATCGGCCGGGTTCGCGGCCGGTGGCTGCCCGGTAATGATCAGGTACGCGATCGCGCCGAGCGAGAACACGTCAAGCAGGTGGCCGGGAGCGTCCGGGTTGGTCGCCGCCTCAGGCGCCTGGTAGAGCCGGATCGCCTCGTCGGCCAGCATGTCGGCGTGCACGGTGCCGCCGAGGATGGTCTGGCTGACCGTGCCCGTGCGGCCGCCGGTCTGCCAGTCGATGACCACGAGTTGGGGGCGAGGTGTGTCGGGGCGGCTGACCAGGATCGAGCGCGGGTTGAGACTGCGGTGGGCCAGGTGGCGGGAGTGGGCGTACTGCACGATCTCCGCGAGGTCCCGCACGAGACGCAGCCGCTGTTCTAGCGTCAGCTGAGCATGGCGTTGGGCCAGCCAGTGATCGAAGCGCACCGAGTCCGGGTCGTGCTCGAAGATCACCGCCGGGCCGAGTTCGTGGTGGACCAGGTCGGTGGCGTGCACGATGCCGGGGTGGTGGATGCCCTGCAGCAGCCGGAACTCACGCTCGGCGGCCCGGGCGATGACGTCGCGCTCGTCGGCGCTTGCCTTTGACGTCAGGTAGAAGCGCACCCGGCGGACCAGGCTGGTATCGATCTTGTGCCCGGCCAGGTAGTCCTGCCAGCCCGGTCCTTCGGCGTATGGCCTGGGCTGCAGGAGCAGGCCCTGCACGGTGCGACCGGCCACCGAGGGGCGGATGCCGCACGCCTCGATCATGGCGATGATCTCCCGCGCGCGGGCGCGGTCGATGATGTCGCGCTGGCCCGTGGGTTGCTGCGTCAGCAGGTCAAGGATGCTCGGTAGGCCGCTACGGGGGTCGTCGTGCAGGCCGTAGATCCGCTGGCGGCCGAACTCGTCGAGACGGCTGCGGCTGCCGGGCGCGTGCAGGAAGACCGCGGCCCGGATGAAGGGGACGCGCGCCCTCCGGCCCGACTGCCGTTGGTAATGCTCCAGGACGTTAGCCAGGCGCCGCGCCTTCTTGTTGGCCAGGATCAGTGGGTTGTCCTCGTAGCGGACCCGCCCGTTGGGCGACCGAATCTCCCACCGAATTCCGTCACCGCTGATCTCGCCCTGCCAGTGCTTGAGCTCGAGCAGGTGCAGCCCGCTAGGGGTGAGAACCAGCAGGTCAATTTCGTTGATGGAGCTGTCCGAGGCGACGAACTCGACATTGGCCCACGCGAAGTACGGGTCGGCGTCGGGGAGGAGCGCCTTGATGTGCGCTAGTCCGGCCCGCTCGTGCTCCCACTCGCTGGGGTTGATCTCCCGCCAGCGTGGCGAGTCATCCTTGATCGTCGGCACCTCCCCTCTGGACGCCACAGAAGCCTAGTCCCGTATGGTGCCCACGCCGAGTCACCCACCGTGGTGTCCCGCGTGGTGTCGTGGACCCGTCCTTATTGGTTCTCACGAGCGTGGGGCGGCTGGGTTGGTTAGGGCTGTCCGGGCGCTCGGTTCAGCTATAGAGCGGCTCGGGGGTGGGTGTTTACTCAAGGACTTCGCGACCATGTCAAATCGCACGTATCCCGGCGGGTGGCGGAGGTGTTACTTTTCGGGGTCGAAAGATCCCCACGTTGCTGGTGATTGCTGGAAGCTGCTGGATCAGGCTAGTATCCGCGCGTGGATCTGTCAATCGAGGAGCTCGAGCGCCACATCGACGAGTTGCGGGCTGACATGCGGCGGGCCGCCCAGGCCGGCGACCAGGCCCTAGTCGATGAGCTGCGGGAGGAGCTCCGGGAGGCCCAGGCGACCTGGGAGGAGGCCCTGGTGCAGGTCGCCGCTCGTCCCCAGCGGGCCAGGGACCGGTCGGCGAGGATGCCGGCGGCGGCCAGCGGCCGGCGGGAGGCAGCCACCCGGGCCGGCGGGAGATCGCTGCTGCCATTGCGCGAGCAGGTGCACCACGCGCTCACGCTGCTCACGGTGCCGGCGGCCCCCCGGCTGATCGTGGCCGTCCACCAGGCGTTCTTCGGCGCCGTCATTCCGAACTCGCGCCTGACCAGCCTGCGGCGCGACGAGGAGCGCAGCTTCCGGTCGGCGCCGTTCGCCCGGCCGTACTACCTGTGCCCGGCGTTGACCGCCGACCGCCTGGGGCCGTCGCGAGGGCTGCTGTCGATCTCGACCTGGCCGATCGCCGAGCGGATCGTCGGGCCGCTCAGCCCGCGGGTGCACTTCCTGACCGCCGCGATCAAGGTGGCCGAGGCGATCGCGCGCACCCCCGAGCCGCGGCCCGAGGCCCTGCGGCTGCTGGCCCGGTTCGCCGCCAACATCCCCGGCGGCGCCGACGGGTCGGGGCCCGGGACGGTCATCGAGGCCGCCCGGGCCGAGCTGGCGATCCACGAGGAGGCTGACCGCATCACGCGGGAGGAGGCGGGGAAGCGCGCGGGCCGCCTCACCGACGTGCAGCGCCTGTTCGGCGTCCGCTTCGAGGTGGTGTCCGTGGTGGAGGACGCAGGGTGACCAACGACGTGCAGGAGCGGCTGCGCCGCATCCGGGGCGGTGGCGAGCCGAAGCGCCACAACGCCCGCACGATCGCGGCGCTGACCACCAACCCCGGGTGCTCCCGACGGGCCGTGTTGGACGCGGCCGGGGTGGACAAGGCCAAGCTGGCCCGGCACATCGGCTTTCCCAGCCAGTTCGGGCAGAGCCAGTTCGCGCTCATCCGGGGTTACCAGTTCGAGGCCCAGGTCAAGGCCGACGGCTGCGCCGAGCTGATCACCCTGCTGCGCGCCCACCTGGGCCTGACCCTGCCCGAGGTGTCCTATGAGGACCTCAACGACGTCGCGGGCAACGACGACAACCGGCTGCGTCACCGGGAGACGAAGAACAAGCTCGGTCGGCGGGACGACCCCGGCACGCTCTTCGACCACCCCATGCTCACGCTGAACGTCGCCGGGCAGGACGTCTTCCTCGAGCCGGACCTGATCGCCTTCCAGGTCAAGGGCAAGTTCCACATCGTCGAGATCAAGTCGTTCGCCGTCATCGACGGACAGGCCGACGGCGCGAAGGTCGCCGCCGCCGCGATCCAGTCGGCGGTCTACGTGCTCGCCCTGCGCAACCTGCTCGTGGAGAAGGGCTTCTCGCCGGACGACGTGTCGCACAACGTGATCCTGGTGACCCCGAAGGACTTCTCCAACCAGCCGATGGTGACCTTCGTGGACGTCCGCAGGCAGCTCACCGTGCTGCAGCGGCAACTGTCCCGGCTGACCCGCATCGAAGACCTCCTTGAGCTGGTGCCCGAGCGGGTGTCGCTGTCGCTGGACGCCGACCCGGGCGAGGTCGCCTTCGACCTCGGCAGCATCGAGCCGCGGTACATGCCCGAGTGCCTGAACACCTGTGAGCTGGCCCGGTTCTGCCGGCACGAGGCCCAGGGCAGTACCTACGCGATGGGCCGCACGGTGATGGAGGACCTCGGCGGCGTCGACACGGTCGCGGCCGTCCTCGACCTCGCCCGGGGAACGCGGGAGCCGGCACCCGACCAGGTCGAGGTGGCGGCCCTGCTCCGTCTCGCCTGGTCGCTGCGCGAGGAGTCGCTCGGCACCGCCGCCTGACCGAGCGCCTGCCACCGCGTCGTTGATTCGACGCGTCTCCAGGGGATGCTGGGGATTGCTGGAAGCTGCTGGAGCAGCTAAGGTCTCCACATGCGCTGATGTCACGGGAGCGGGCATGACGACGTTGACCTCGCTGGCGCGGGCGCGCGCGTACGAGCTGGGTCGGGCCGTACGCATCACGACCCGCCGCCACGTGCACGTCGGCAACCGGCCGCTGGTGTTCGTACCGCTGGCCATGGCCGGTGAGGCGAACGCGCCGTTGGCCTGCCTCGTCGGCGACACGCCAGCGGCGCCCCGACTCCTCGTCGTCCCCCAGCCGCGCAACCGCGGCCTGCGGTTCGCGTTCGTCGCCCAGCTCGCCGAGTCGGTGCTGACCTATGTGGACAGCTTCACCACCTCCATGGATCTGGTGAAGGACGCGGCGGTCTTCACCGACGCGCCGCAGCTTGTGGTGGCCAACCCGGCCGCGGTGGAGTTCACCCGACTGCTCGGCCGGTCGACCCGTTTCCGCCGCCCGGACGGGCCATACCCGGTCGCGCCCACCGTGCCGCTGCTGGGGCGCTGGCTGACCTGGTTCGCCGACGCCGCCGACCGCCCGGGATCGTCGCTGATGCTTCCGTTGACGACCGTCCTGTCCGACCACTGGGCGACCGGCCAGAGCGCCCTGGAGGACGCCAACCTCGCCGCGCTCATGGGCTGGATCGATCCGTGGGACAACCTGACCGGCCAGCAGGCCGCCGAGCAGGCCGAGGACCCGACCCGGTGGCCGCCGGCCGGCCCGGCGACCGACCCGGAGTTCGACAACCGGGTCCTGGCCGAGCTGATCCGGGCGTACGACGTCGCGCCCGACGACGACGCGCGCGCCCAGGCGGTCACGGCGCTCGAAGACGCCCTCCGATCCCAGATGGAGCCGACATGGCGGCTCATGTGGCGCGCGATCGAGCTGCTGCGCGCGATCGAGCCGGCGTCCAGTGTGGAGCACCGCTGGCTGCGGGACCGGCGGGAGTTCACCGCCCAGGTCGAGTACTGGCGCGACGGCGGCGCACCACAGCCCAAAGTGGACCACGCCGTGCGAGCGGCCCAACGGCTGGCCCGGCTGGAGCAGGAGCTCGAGGAGTACACGGTGGAGCGGGCGTTCGACGACGAACTCGCGATGGCCGAGTATCGACTTTCCGGCGAGGCCTTCCGCGGCCGGGTCGTCTCGGTCGACGCGACCCGGGTGGACACGTCGGGGAAGCGACGCCGGCCGCGCCCGCACATCGTGGTGGCGACCCGCGACCCCGTACGGCTCGAGCTCGGGACGATCGTCCGGTCACCGACGCGCCCCAACCAGGACTGCCGGGTCGTCGCCGTGGCCCCGCTGGCGGCCCGCGACGGGCCGGATGTCTTCGTGCCGACCGCCGTGACGCTGGAGCTGACCAGCGGAATGGGGCGGGCGGCCACCCCGGCGCCCGGATCAGTACCCGAGGTGGGCGACGAGCTGTGCTACAGCGCGCTCGTCAAGACCGTCCGGCCGGCCCCGCAGTTTCCGTCCCGTGAGGAGACCCCGTGGACGCACGGCGGGCCACCGGCTCCGTACGTCTCCGATGAGTCCGCCGTCGAGGATGCCGGGGAGGACTGGTCATGACCGGCGGCGGTCCGGGCTGGACCGGCGACACGGCCTCGGCCGCGGCGGAGCGGGTGATCGCCGCCGTCCTGGCGGACCTGCGCGCACCCTCGGCCCGAGGCGTCGTCGTGGACTCGCCACCCGGCGCCGGTAAGTCGACCCTGGTCGTCCGGGCCGCCCGGGAGCTGGCCGCGGGCGGAGCCCAGGTCATGATCGTGGCCCAGACCAACGAGCAGGTCGACGACCTGGTGCACCGGCTCGCCGACGCCGATCCCTCGCTGCCGATCGGTCGGCTCTCCGCGGCGGACTATCAGCCCACGCCGCGGGTCGCCCAGCACGCCAACGTCACCGTGGACACCGCCGTCAGCCACCTGCGGGGATCGGCGATCATCGTGGGGACCGCCGCCAAGTGGACCCACGTCGCCGACGGGGTGTGGCCATGGGCGATCGTCGACGAGGCGTACCAGATGCGCTCGGACCTGCTGCTGCGCATCGCCAACCGCTTCGAGCGGGCGCTCTTCGTCGGCGACCCTGGTCAGCTCGATCCATTCTCGACGGTGGAGACCACGCGCTGGCTCGGGCTCACCTGGGACCCGATGCAGAGCGCGGTCGCGGTGCTGTTGCGCCACAACCCCGACATCCCGGTGCACCGCCTGCCGGTGTCGTGGCGCCTGCCCGCGTCGGCGGCCGAGCCGGTGTCGAAGGCGTTCTATCCATTCGCGCCCTTCGTGTCGGGCACCGCGGAGGGGGAGCGGCGCCTGACCTTTCAGACGGCGGCGATCGGCGGCTCGGCCGTGGACCGGGTCATCGAGACCGCGGCCGAGACCGGATGGGCCCTCTACGAGCTGCCCTCCCGCCACACCCTGCGGACGGACGCCGAGGCGGTCCAGGCCTGCGCCGCCCTGGCCGAGCGGCTGCTTCAGCGCGGACCGCTGGCGTTCTCCCCCGACCGGCTGCCCCAGGGTGAACCCGTGACCCCCGACCGCATCGCGATCGGGACCGCCCACCGCGACCAGGCCGCGGCGATCCGGCAGGCCCTGGGCGACCTGGCGCAACAGATCACTGTGGACACCGCGAACCGCCTGCAGGGGCGCGAGTACGACGTGACGATCGTCCTGCACCCGCTCTCCGGGCGCCGCGACGCCACCGCGTTCCATTTGGAGTCCGGGCGGCTGTGCGTGCTCGCCTCCCGCCACCGGCACGCGTGCATCGTCGTGGCCCGGGCCGGGATCCAGGAGATCCTCGACGCTCACCCCTCGACCGAACCGGTCCACCTCAACGTCCCGGTCAAGTTCCCCGACGGCTGGGAGGCCAACCAAGCCATCCTCACCCACTTGGCCCAGTACAAGGTCCGGGCGTCATGAAGGTCTGTCGAGTGCCAGCCGGTACAGTGGGGACAACCCGGGCCACGATGCGACCAATTGTGGTCTTCCGGGCTCCATTGCGGCGTGGCCTGACAAGTAGCCGTAAATCAGGCAAAACGAACTCCCGCCCTCCATGGGTGGGCTCCGTTAGAGATGCCGTTCGTGGCGTGACAAGTAGCAGCCGCAAGGGTGTGGTAGTCTGTCCTCGCCAATGCCCCGGTGGGCTGTATGTCCGGTCTGTGGGTGTATGGGAGTTATCCGGATGGGTCGGGCTAGGGGAGGCTGACGGACATGCGGTGTCGGGCGCTGGCGGGCGACGCATGAGCCTGGTTGTGGCCTTCGACGAGAGCTTGCGTAACACGTATCTGGGCGTGGCCGCCGTCTATGAGGGATCCGTGTCGCGCCGAGTCGATCAGTTTGTCCGTGGTCAACGGGCAACCGGACAGCGTCGCTTTCACGCGCGAAATGAGAGCGAGGCCCGGATACGTGCGTTCCTCAAGGGCTGCAGTGACTTAGGCGTTGTACGACTCTGGGTGTACGAGGCGCCGTTTCCGGCCTCCCAAGCCCGTCGGGCAATCATCGCCGCCCTGGCGGCCGATTCGGTCGCTCGCAGGATCGGTTCACTGGTGATCGAGCGTGGCGACCCGCAACGTGATCGTCATGATCGTCAAGTGATCGCCAGCGTATTGAAGACAAGCGATTCGGTGCTGTTCCCTTATGCGCACGAGTCGCCGGGCAGCCACTGCGGGTTGGAGATCGCGGACGTCGGAGCCTGGGCATACGGCGCGGGCGGCGAGTGGCGTGCGCGCGTAGGGCAACTGGTGGAGATCAATCGCAGGCTCGGATTCGCCGAGCCTGGCCCATAAAGCGCGAAACCCGGTCCCACAGTCGTCCGGCTGGGAACCGGGCTCACTTCTCCCAGCTAATGCCAGGAGCAGTAACGAGCTTACTTCAGGTCAAGTCGTCCTGCAAGCGCATCGGTGTGCGACAGCCGGTTGCGGTGAAGTGCACAGCGTGGTCAGGGCATCACTACTCAGGAGAGTACGTGACGACATTCGATGAGTTCTTTGAGCGGGCGACCGGGGTCAGGCCGTACGGGTACCAGCGGCGGCTGGCCGAGAAGGGGTTGCCGCCGCTGGTGAAGGCGCCGACCGGGACGGGGAAGACGGCAGCGGTGATCCTCGCCTGGTTGTGGAGACGGCTGCACCTGCCTGACGCCGAGAGAAGGAACATCCCCCGTCGGCTGATCTTCGCGCTGCCTCAACGGACGCTGGTGGAGCAGACCGCGCGTGAGGTTACCCGGTGGCTGACGAATCTGCGGTCCTCGAGCGGGGACCGGACATGGCTCACCGAGGATGTGTCGCTTCACGTCGTCATGGGTGGCGAGGGGAAGACGCAGGGCGAGTGGCGGATCCGCATGGACAAGCCGGCAATCGTCGTCGGAACGGTCGACTCGCTCGTATCCAAAGCCCTCAACCGCGGCTACGGCATCTCCCGGGCGCTCTACCCGGTCGACTTCGCCCTCGTCACCAACGGGGCCCAGTGGGTGATCGACGAGGTCCAACTGTGCCCCGAGTCGACCACGACCCTGCGACAGCTCGCCGCCTTCACCGACCCACGCCGGGACAAGGCGTGGCGGACCGTCGAGCCGTTCGCGCTGACCTGCATGTCCGCGACGATCCCTCGGGCACTCTTGGCCACAGTGGACAATCCGCTACCGTCCGACCACGAGATCGTCTCGATCGAGCCCGAGGACCGCGCGGGCGAGCTCGCCCGGCGACTGGGCGCGACGCGAACCGTTCGTCGGCTGCCGATCGCCGCGAGCGAACCCAAGCCACTGGCCGAGGCCGTGCGGCAGCGGCACCGCCCCGGCACCCTCACTCTGGCCGTCCTCAACACCGTGCGGTCCGCCCGCGCGCTCTACCAGGAGATCCGAAAGGCGGGGACGCCCTGCACCCTGCTGCACTCCCGGTTCCGGGGCATCGACCGGGACAGGTTGATGGACCAGGTGCTCGCCCAGCCGGGGCCGGAGGGGCACATCGTCGTCTCCACCCAGGTCGTCGAGGCCGGGGTGGACATCGACGCGGCCGTCCTCGTCACCGAGGCGGCGCCCTGGCCGTCGGTGGTGCAACGGGCCGGACGATGCAACCGTACGGGTACGGTCGCCGACGCCGAGCTGTGGTGGTTCCCGCCGGTGAAACCGGAGCCGTACGACCCGGACGACGTCGCGGCGAGCGTGGCCGAGCTGGACCGCTTGGAAGGTCAGACGGTGGCCGGCGAGGGCCTTCTGGCGTGCAACGTCACAGTCAAGGACCCGGCGGTGAGCGTGCTCCGTCGTCCGGACCTGCTCGCTCTTTTCGATACGGCCCAGGACCTCAACGGCGGCGACGTCGACGTGTCGCCGTACGTGCGCGACGCCGAGGATCTCGACGTCCAGCTCGCCTGGGCGCACTGGGATCCGGTCGACGACCATGGCCGGCCGCCGGATCGGGCCAAGCCGCCGGAGGCGCGCTACCGCTGCCGGGTCCCCGTCGGTGAGGCTCGCGCCCTGGCCCGCAGCAGGGCCATCTGGCGGTTCGAGCAGGGCGAGGGCGTGTGGTCGCGGGTCAGCGACGCGGCTCCGCCCCGCCCCGGCGAGGTCCTCGTCATGGCCGCCACCGACGGCGGGTACGACCCTGACCTGGGCTTCGATCCGTCGGTCAAGGCTCCGGTGCCCGAGGCGCCCGACCTGCCGCTCCGTCCAGATCGGACGGCCGGCGCCGACCCGACCGCCGGCACCGAGGACGCCTACCGCCAGGACGAGGCGAGCGTCGCTCAACGTCAGTGGATCAGCCTGCAGCAGCACAGCGACGACACCCGCGTCGAGGCCACCACGCTGCTGGCGGCCCTCCAGGTCGACCTACCGGAGCCGCTGGCCCAGGCCGTCGTCACCGCCGCCTACGTCCACGACGTGGGCAAGGCGCATCCGATCTGGCAGGACGCGCTGTGCCGCCTCGCGACCGAGGAGGAGCGGGAGCGTGTCGAGGCGGGCCGGCCCTGGGCCAAGTCCGCGTCACCCGAGGACCTTCGGTTCGAGGGAGGGGTGAAGTTCCGGCACGAGCTGGCCTCGCTGCTGTTGCTCGACGGCCCGCTGCATCCCCTGCTCGACGGGGTCGAAGAGCCGGACCTTGTGCGCTACCTCGTGCTGGCTCACCACGGCAAGCTGCGGGTGCAGGTCCGGGGGATCGACGACGTTGACGAGAAGGTGCTGCTCGGGCTGGAACAAGGCGCGGACGTGCCGGTGCCGTCGCTGCTCGGCCAGCCGGCGGGCACGTTGATTGTCGATCTCGATCAGTTCATCCCGGGCAGCGACCGGTCGTGGACCCGTCGCGTGCTCCGGCTCCGGGACCGGCTCGGACCGTTCCTGCTCGCCTATCTGGAGACGCTGGTCCGAATGGCCGACTGGCGGGCCAGTGAGACGCCCGGAGCGTCGCTCGTGGCAGCGAAGGAGGGGCAGTGACCAAACACGTCCTGAGCGGCATCCGGCCCGAGCCGCTCGCGTCCTACCTCGTCGGGCTCGGCGTGATCCGCGTCGTGGCGGAGCAGGCCGACGACGAGCTCTGCGCCTGGTGGGACGACGCCGGGTTGGTCGTCGAGACCACTGTGGACGATCTCGCCGGCTGGCTGGCCGAGACGTTCGTTCCGACGCCGGTGCTGCGGGCCTGGAACCCGGGCAGCGGCTTCGGCCTCGGCGACGGCGCCCCGTCGGCCGAGCTCGCTGAGTTACTTAAGAATCCCTCGCCGCGCCTGGACCCCTACCGGGCCACGCTGGCGGCAGCCCATCAGGCGGCGGCCCGCTACCGCAGCAAAGCGTGGAACAACGCGGACGTCGTTCGAGAGTTCCGCAACCGCTGCCCGGACGCGGCCCTGCCGTGGATCGACGCCGCCACCGTCCTGGCGGACAATGAGATCTTCTATGCCCCGTTGCTCGGGACCGGGGGTAACGACGGCCGGTTCGACTTCGCCGGCAACCTCCACCAGCACCTGGTGCGCCTGCTCGACCCCAGTCCGGCGTCCACGAAACGGCGGCTGGCGCTGGTCCGCGATCTGCTCAGCGGTGGGCAGACCGAGCCGTTGACGCCAGCGGCGATCGGCCAGTTCGACCCTGCGGCCGCTGGCGGTCGCAACTCGTCGCCCTTCGGCGCGGCCGACTCGCTAGTCAACCCCTGGACCTACGTGCTCATGGTGGAGGGGGCGCTGATGTTCGCCGCCACCGCGGCCCGCCGCAACCTTCATGACGCGGGGCGGGCCGCGATCCCGTTCACCGTCGCGCAGTCACCCGAAGGATCACCCAGCGGCGCCGACGAGGCTTCGCGCGGCGAGCTGTGGGCCCCGCTGTGGGAGCGCCCATTGACGTACGCGGAGATCCGCCACATCTTCGGCGAGGCCCGGGCCGCCTGGCGCGGTCGGCCGGCCCAGCAGGCGGTGGAGTTCTACGCGGCGACCCGGACGCTCGGCGTTGCCCGGGGAATCGACGCCTTCGTCCGCTACGGCATCCATCAGCGCAACGGCAAGAACCATTTTGCTGTGCCGATTGAAAGGGTGGTGGTCCGCAACCGTCCGGCGGTGGCGCTCGCGGCGCGCATCGAGGGGTGGGTCAATCAGGTCCGGCGGGGCGATGCGAGCACCGCCATTGGGCAGGCGGCGCGCCGGTACGACGCGGCGTACCTGGAGTTCGCCAAGACCGGTGATCCGATTGCGTTGGGGCGGCTGCTCGCCACCGTCACCGACCTGGAGATGGCGGTCGGCCGCAGCGGCCGGGCCCGGGAAACCGTACCGGTTCGGGTGCCACCCAACGCGCGACGATTCCTGGAGGTGCTGCGCTACGCCGAGTCGCCCGAGCTGCGCCTGGCCGTGGGGCTCGCCTCGTGCCGGACGCTGCGTGGCGCGGCTCCACCTCGGACGATGCGTCAGATCCTGCTCCCCGTCGACCGGGGCAGCGACGCCCGGAGTGGCACGAAACCACCGGTCGTCGCAGGGTTCGGCGTCCGCCCGCTGGAGCGGGTGCTGGCCGACGTCCTCGTCTGGCGGGCCCGCACCGGAATCGAGGAACAGTCCGATTCGGACGGTGACCGGTCGGTGCGGGGCGTGCTGACGTTCCGCCGCGGCGTCCCGGTTCCCGCCGCCGACCTGCACGCCTGGGTGCAACGGCGGGTCGACGACGACCTGCTGCTGATGTGGTTCAAGGCCTGCCTCGCGCTCGACTGGCGGGGCGTCCGTCCTACCTGGACGGAGCCACCCGCAGTCGAACTGCCGGTGCCGCTGCTCGGGATGTTGCACGCGTTGGCCCATGGCGTCATGGTCCGACAGGACGGCCACGACGACCGATCCGGGACGGTGCTGGGCCTGCAACCGGACTGGCCTCTCCGGCTCGCCGCCGGCAAGCTGGCCGACGTCCACGCCGAGGCCGCCCGGCGGCTCCGCCTGGCCGGCATCACCGTTGCCGACGCCGCCAGCGAGGCCGTGCTCCGTGATCTGGATGGGGCCCGCATCGCCGCGGCCCTCGTGCCCCGGTGTGCTCGTCCATCGGACGTGCTGACCAGCTACCTGTCGATGGCCGACGAGGAGCAGCCACCGGTTCTGACCGAAGACATCGACGAAGAGATGAGCCAGGATACCGAGGAGGAACTGACGTGACCACCAAGACCGACGCCCGTCGTGTGATCGAGGTCGTGCTGCGCCCCCTGGTGGGGCAGCGCTTCCAGCCCACCGGCTTCCCGGACCTCGGCGCGGCCGAGTTCGACCACGCCGACGGCGGCCGGGCCCTGCTTGTCGAGTCACCCCAGTCGATGGCGAACCGGCTGGAGGCCACGACCTGGGACGAGGCGCGTAATGACCAGGTCGCCGAGCTGGCGGCCCTGCCGTACGTGCGGATCCAGGACCCGTCCGGCGCCTTCCTGACGTCGAGCCGGCTCGAAGCCCACCGCCTCGCCAGCGCCTACATCATGGATGGCACGATCGACGGCAAGAAGGGCGTCGAGTGGCTGCCCGAGAAGCTCGGGCTTCAGAAGGGCAAGCCGCTCGACAACCGGGCGGTGGCGAGGGCGTGCTTCGCGCTCGACCCGCTCTCGCTGGTGCACGGCGTCTTCTTCGCCCGTAGCAGCTGGCCGTGGCAGCCGAAGGTGGCCCGGGCGGTGACGAGCTTCATCGAGGCGTATGACGTCAAACCGGCCGTGAGTGGCGGTGTGAAGCGCGACAGCGTCCACAACCAGGTCGACAAGGACCGGGAGAAGAAGCTCGGCACGGCCGAAGGCTACGGGTCGGTGCCGCACCACCGGGTGGAGTACACGGCGTCCAGCATCCGGGCGTACTTCGCCATCGACCGGACGCAGTTGCGCTCGTACGGTCTCTCGGAGGCGGCGACGGCCCTGCTGGAGGCGATCATCGACTTCGAGATCGGCACGTTGCTCGACAGTGGGCTGCGCCTGCGGACCGCCTGCGACCTCGAGGTGGTGGACGTGGTCCGGGGCGAGCGGCCCCAGGCGGCCGAGGCGGCGACACGCATCGCGGCTCTCGCCCAGGAGTGCGCGAGCGAACTCGGCCCGGTGACCGTCGTGACCTGGACGGGCAAGTAGATGGGTACCGTGGTCTCGGTGCGGTTCCCGCTGGGGCGCTACCACGCCACCCCGTGGGACCGCAACGTGAACGAGGGCGCGGTGGAGTGGCCGCCGTCGCCGTGGCGCATCCTGCGGGCCCTGGTGTCCACCTGGTACACCCGCTGGCCCGAGCTGCCGGCGCCGGTGCTGGACGGCCTGCTGCAGGCGCTCGGCGACCCGCCGGCGTACTGGACGGCACCGACGAAGCCCGGGCACACCCGGCACTACCTGCCCGACCTGGCCCACCGCAGCGGCGTTCCGGGCGGCACCGACAAGACCCTCGACCCGTTCCTGTCGCTGTCCCGTGAGGCGGAGTCGCATCTGCTGATCCGGTGGGAGGCGGACCTGACCGGTGAGCAACGGGAGGTGCTCGGCAAGCTGGTCGAGCTCGTGCCCTACCTGGGCCGAGCCGAGGCCGCGTGCGAGATGAGCCTGCTCGATGGCGACGTGCCGATAGATGAGACCTGGTGGCGTCCCGGCGGGCGCGGCAACGAGACGGTGCGGCTGCTCGCGCCGACCACACCGGTGCGCCGGCCGGTCCTCGAGCTCAGTACGGTGGCGGTCCGCAAGGCACGGCGGACGATGCCGCCGGATACCCACTGGGTGACGTACGCCCGACAGGTACTACGGGAGGAGCCGCCCCGGCCCGGCCGTCGCGAGCCATCCACAGTGGAGGCGATTCGCTTCGGCGTCCAGGCGGCGGCGCCGTTCAAGGCCACCCATGGTGTGCTGCTGGCCGACATCATGCACCGGGCGGTAACCAAAAAGCTCGCCGGTGGGCGGCCCGAGCTGCTGGGCCACGGTGGCGCCGCCACCAACCACCAGCACGCCCACTGGGTGCCGTTGCCCTCCGGGCCGGAGTCGGGCGCGGACATCGAGGGCCTGCTCGTGTGGGCGCCCGGCGGCATTCGGCCCGAGGAGGTCGCGGCGATCATCGAAACCCGGTGGCTGTCCGGCCGCCGCGGCGGGGGTGACGGCAGCGACGGGTACGAGCTGAAGGGATTCCCTAAGACGACGCTGCTGCTGCAGAGCGTCGGCCGGGTCGAGCAGGTCGCCCCCGAGCTGTGCGGACCGAGCCGCACCTGGCGGAGCCTCACCCCGTACCTGCCGGTCCGGCACTACAAGCGCTCCCGCGGATCGTACGAGCAGTTCCTCGAAGAGGACGTGCGGCGGGAGCTGCAGTACCGGAACAAGCGGACGGAGGTCGAGGTGGTCCGTTTGCCCGAGCTGGACCGGTGGGCCATGGCGTTCCGTCGCTACCGCGCCGACGAGCGGATGACGAAGGACGCGCGGGTGGGGTACGGGCTTCGGCTGACCTTCACGGAGCCGGAGACCGGTCCGCTGATGCTCGGTCAGCTCAGCCACTTCGGATTCGGGGTGTTCATTCCTGAGGACCGGTAGCGATGCTCGCGGCGGACCTGCCCGATCTCGTTCCGGCGCGGATGCTCAACGAGTACGTCTACTGCCCGCGGCTGTTCTTCCTCGAATGGGTGGAGGAACTCTGGGCGTCCAATGCGGACGTGGCGGAAGGGCTGCGCCGTCATCGGAGGGTGGACTCCGGCGGTGGCGCAGCCCCGCTGCCCGATGAGGGATCGCTGCTTGCCGCCCGCTCGGTGGACCTGGCCAGCGAGTCGCTCGGGATCTCGGCGAAGCTGGACCTGGTGGAGGGCGTCGACGGGGGAGTTGTGCCGGTTGACACCAAGAAGGGGCGCCCGCGTCCCGACGGAGCGGCGTGGGACGCCGACGCGGTCCAGGTGTGCGCGCAGGTGATGCTGCTGCGGGAACAGGGCTACCGTTGCGTGCGAGGCGAGGTCTACTACGCCGAGACTCGGCAGCGGGTGGTCGTCGAGCCGACCGCCGAGCTGATCGACCGTACGCTGTCGGTTGTCGCAGCCGCCCGGCAGACCGCGGCGCGGCTGGAGCCGCCAGCGCCATTGGATGGTAGCCCCAAGTGCGCCCGCTGTTCGCTGGTGGGCATCTGCCTGCCGGACGAGGTCCGCGTGCTCAGTGGCGGTCGGAAGCAGCCGCCCCGCCGATTGATTGCACCGGATTCCGATGCCCGCCCGGTCTACGTGACCGAGCAGGGTGCCGTGGTCGGGCAGGACGGCGGTCGCCTCATCGTGTCCAAGCAACGGGAGCAGTTGGCCAGCGTCCGGCTCATCGATGTCTCTCATGTAGGGGTTTACGGAAACGTCCAGGTGACCGCCCAAGCGGTGCGCAGCCTGATCGAGCGTGACATCGACATCTTCTATTTCACGTACGGAGGCTGGCTGGTGGGCATGACTACCGGGCTGCCCACGAAGAACGTCATGCTGCGTATCCGGCAGACCGCCCGAGCGGCCCAGGGCGACGTGGACGTCGCGCGGCGGATGATCGCCGGAAAGATCCGCAACGGCCGGGTGCTGTTGCGACGCAATGGTGGTGACGCCGTCACGACTGTCGTCGATCAGCTTGGTCGACTGGCCAGTGCCGCCGAAGAGGCCACGAGCGCGGCGACTCTGCTCGGGATCGAAGGAACGGCGGCGCGCCTTTACTTTTCGGCATTGCCACGTTTGGTGAACCGCGCCGACGAGCTTCCGGGGCCGCCGTTCACGGGTCTGCGTAACCGCCGGCCACCCACGGATGCGATGAACTGCCTGCTGTCGTTCTGTTATTCCCTGCTGGTCAAGGACATCACCGCGGCATGCCTCGCGGTCGGCTTCGACCCCTACATCGGTCTGTATCACCGGCCCCGGTTCGGCCGGCCGGCGCTGGCCCTGGATCTCGCCGAGGAGTTCCGGCCGCTGCTCGCCGACTCGGTGGCGGTCACTCTCGTCAATAACCGAGAGATCTCAGCCTCCGACTTCCTCGTCCGCGCCGGGGCGGTGACGCTGACCGCCGACGGCCGTCGAACCGTGATCCGGGCGTGGGAGCGGCGTCTGTCAACACACATTCGACACCCTCTGTTCGGCTACTCGGTCAGCTACCGGCGCGCCATCGAGTTGCAGGCCCGCATCCTGGCCGGCCATTTGCTTGGCGAGTTGCCGCAGTACGAGCCGATGGTCACGAGGTGAGTCATGGCCCGACGACGGTACTTGGTCGCCTACGACATTCGAGATGATCGGCGCCTGCGCACCGTGGCCACGTGTGTGGAAGGGTACGGTTACCGGATCCAGTACTCGGTTTTTCTGTGTGACCTGTCCGAGATGGAGGTGATCGAGATGCGGGGCGAACTCGAGCAGCTCATCAAGACCACGGAGGACAGCGTCATGATCGTAGATCTTGGCCGGCCTGGCGATACGTCCAAGTTTGTGTTCATCGGTCCGCATGCGGCGCTCCCGGTGAGCCAGGCCGTCATCGTCTAGGTCGCGCGAGCGCCCAGGTGGTGACCCCTGAGCGCTTGACCGCTCGCGCCCAGGTCAGAGGCGGTTTTGGTGCTTGACAACTCCACAGTGAGGGCCAATTGTGGATCTCCACGGGGAGGCGCTCGCAACACCGGGCGTTTCCGCAGGTCAGACGGCCCGAATTTCGCGAGCCGTCGTCCCGTCCTCAGCGGACGGGCTCCATTGCGGCACTTCGCAGCGGAGCCGGTCAACGAGGTCTACGCCGTCGTCCCGTCCTCAGCGGACGGGCTCCATTGCGGCTCGATCCGGAAAACCTCGGTGGCGGTGGCCGACCCTGGTCGTCCCGTCCTCAGCGGACGGGCTCCATTGCGGCGAGTGCCCCGACCATGGCCCTCAGTGCCCCGGGGATGTCGTCCCGTCCTCAGCGGACGGGCTCCATTGCGGCTGGACATCATCCTTTCGGCCAGCCTCTGAAGCCACTCGGTCGTCCCGTCCTCAGCGGACGGGCTCCATTGCGGCGACAACGCTGACGGCGGATTCACGCCGGGGCGCGGCTGGTCGTCCCGTCCTCAGCGGACGGGCTCCATTGCGGCACGGCCGGGGATGGTGAGTACGGGTTCGATCGGACCAAGGTCGTCCCGTCCTCAGCGGACGGGCTCCATTGCGGCGTCTCCGTCGATCACTACCCACACGTTCACCATGGCTGGTCGTCCCGTCCTCAGCGGACGGGCTCCATTGCGGCTTTGCGGTTACGGATCGTCCCGGAACCCTTGCACAGGTCGTCCCGTCCTCAGCGGACGGGCTCCATTGCGGCCGGTGGATCGGGATGGGTTTCCCCTCCCGGAGTCGTCGTCCCGTCCTCAGCGGACGGGCTCCATTGCGGCTGCCTTGGCCCGCCACGCCGCCGCCTCCTCACGCCACGTCGTCCCGTCCTCAGCGGACGGGCTCCATTGCGGCGGGTCGGGGACGCGCCGGAAATCCGACCCGTATAGGGGTCGTCCCGTCCTCAGCGGACGGGCTCCATTGCGGCGCCGAACACCACCGGTACCGGGCGATCGTCGTCGAGAAGTCGTCCCGTCCTCAGCGGACGGGCTCCATTGCGGCTTCCGCCGCCCACTCGACTGGCGGGAGACGACGATGCGGTCGTCCCGTCCTCAGCGGACGGGCTCCATTGCGGCGTCGGGCTGGGTGCGGCGATGAAACGCACCGGCGGCGGGGGTCGTCCCGTCCTCAGCGGACGGGCTCCATTGCGGCGATATTCCGCCCGGTACCCGGAGGTTGACCGAGAAGCAGGTCGTCCCGTCCTCAGCGGACGGGCTCCATTGCGGCGCGATCAGCTCGGCGAGATCCTCACGCAGGGTGCGGATAGTCGTCCCGTCCTCAGCGGACGGGCTCCATTGCGGCCAGGGCAAGGACCGCCTGGAGGTTGTCGCCAAGGTCTAGGGCGTGTCTGCTGAATGGTTGGCGTCGGGTCTGGTAGATCTTCTGGGTGATTGATCGTCATGATCTGACCGATTCTGAGTGGGCGATGCTGGAGCCGCTGCTGCCGGACCGTACGGTGGCGCG